>Ga0224512_10005394_pt1 | contig 10551 bp, 8 predicted proteins | sample SF_May12_sed_USG_4_FD_169103 | JGI IMG/M metagenome (GOLD analysis project Ga0224512, IMG submission 169103) | Sediment microbial communities from San Francisco Bay, California, United States - SF_May12_sed_USGS_13 | ecosystem: Environmental > Aquatic > Marine > Sediment | place: USA: California...
AGCAGCAGGATTCCGGCGACCACGCTGAAGCTACCGATACCCCCGAAGAGCTCGGTGAACTCGGCGCCGTCCCGTTCAGCGTCGTCCAACAGTTGTTTTTTCTCGGCGAAGATCTCGACCCCGCTGGAGGCGGCGGTACGAGTTTCCAACTGGGCCATGACAGCGTCGCTGTGGACGGCGCCGTCGAACACGCCTCCGGTGTTGGAGACCACGACGCTGCCGGTTGGCGGCTGTGCGTCGGGGACCGTACTTGCGGCCGCCAACGCCTCGAGCGTCCCTGGCGTCAAGAAGATGTCGGACCAACCGGCGACGCCGACGCGGTCCAGCACCTGGCGAACCTCGAGATCGAGTTGCTGGCCGTAGGCGAAGACCGTGACGGTGTCGCCGGCCGCGACGCCGAGATCGTCTGCCAGCATCGAGCCCACCACGGCCTCGCCGGGCGACGGGGTGCTGCCGGCAGTCGCGAAACCGGTGATGCCGGGGTCGGATCCGAACGCCCTGATGTCGCCGAACTCGGCTTCGGCCAGCCAGACCACTGGAGCACCGCGGCGATCGTCACCTTGCCCGGCCGCGGCGACGGCCCGGGCACCGGTCAGGGCGAGCACGCCATCGGTGTCCGCAATGGGATCCGCGGCCAGCTCGGCGGCGAGGGCCTTGGCCGCCGCCGGATCGTCCAGCACGATCGACTGATCGATCGGTCCCAACCCGGTTCGGGCGAGATCGCGGATCGAGCCGCCGATGGTGTCACCGACGACGAACGACGCCACGATGATCGCAGTGCCGAGCATCGATCCGAGGATCACGAGCGCCGCTTCGTTGCGCCTGCGTACGACGTTGCGAATCGCCAGGCGCCGGAAGCTTCCCAGGCGAACCAGGTCGTAGGCCACGGGAATGAGGAGGGCGAAAACGATGAGCAGCAGTGTCATCAGTGGACCTCCACCGCTTCCAGCGGAATCCCGTCGTAGACGATCTCGCCGTCTTCCATGCGGACGAGCCTGGTGCCGCTCGTGCCGATCGTTGCGTCGTGGGTGACGACGACGAGCGTCTGGCCGCTGGAATGGACCTCGTGGAGGAGGTCCATGACTGCGCCTGCGGTGTGCGAATCGAGGTTGCCGGTGGGTTCGTCGGCCCAGACGATGGCGGGGTTCGAGACGAGTGCCCGGGCGATCGCGACCCGCTGTTGCTCGCCGCCCGAGAGTTCTTGTGGAAGGTGATCGAGGCGATCACCGAGACCGACCCGGGACAACATCTCCCCCGCCCGCGCCCGCGCCTGCTTCGGCTTCGCACCGGTGACCACGAGCGGTAGCTCGGTGTTCTCCACGGCTGAGAACACCGGGATCAGGTTGAACGATTGGAAAACGAACCCCATGCGGCTGGCCCGGTGCGCGGTCCGCTTGGCGTCCGCCATCGAGTGGATCTCCTCGCCATCGATGTGGACGGTGCCGGCGTCGATCTCGTCGAGGCCGCTGAGACAGTTGAGGAGCGTCGTCTTGCCGTTGCCACTCGGGCCCATCACAGTGACGAATTCGCCTTGATGGATGTCGAGGTTGATCTGGCGGAGCGCGTGCACGGCGTGGGTGCCGGTCTGGTACGTCTTAGTGACGTCATGCGAGGTGAGTAACGCGGTCATGAATGGTCTCCCTTCTCACTCATCCTCAAGGTATGAGGCCGCGGAGGGAGGAACCATTGGGGATCACCCTGGAGCACCCCGAGCGACTCGGGCACCGGTCAGGGTTTGCCCCGAGGTGGGTGGCATTGGACGTGCGTGGCGGTGGAAAGGGTCAGCGCGGCGAGGCGGAGCTGCGCGCCGAGTCCGTCGCCGGCTCCCCATCGGCCAGTGCAGACCGCGCGTCGGCGTCGAGGCGCCAGGATCGATTCGCCCGCCAGATCATGTACGCCGCCGTGCCCAGCGGAATCGGAAGCAGATAGGTAACCGCCCTGAAGACGAGAATCGCCGCCACAACTTGAGCGCTGGTCGCGTCGTCGAGGCCGATCGTCATCACCGCGGCATAGCCCAGCTCGACGACTCCCACCCCACCGGGCGTGAGCGGGAGCGCCGAGATCAGCCGCACGAAGGCAAATGCAGCAAGCACGGAGATCCAGCTGAGCTCCTGCTGGGACACACCGACGTGGCGCAGCGCCAGCAGGAGAACCACGTACAGCGAAACGTGGCTCACGAGGGTCGAAACGGTGAGATGCAGCCAGCGGTCGGCGAGCAACTCGATCGTGTCTGTCCGAAACGCCGCTGCCCGCTCCGGCCAGCGCCCGACCGGTGCGCGCTTCAGGGCTTGTCGGACGCCGTCGACCACATGTCCGACGCCGCGTCCGACCGTCCGGGCGAGAGGGTCGCTGCGCAGCAGCAGGGCGAGCAGCACAACGGCTCCAACGAGCACCGCGATTCCGACGGCAGCGGACACGAGGCGGCCGACAGACACTGCGCCCTCCAAGGCCAGCAAGACCAGTGCGAACACGGGCATCCCGAGCTTCACGAAGTTGTTCCACACGCCGGTGACGACCGCCGAGCGGCCGATGGCGGCAGCTGAGAATCCCCACGAGGTCAGCATCGACAAGGTGACCCCGACGCCGATCGCGCCGCCGGCAGGGAGCGTGTTCGAAACGGCGGTTGAGGCCTGGTTCACAACGGCGGCTTCTCGAACTCGGAGACCCGGCAGCGCGGCGGTCAGGACCAGCCAGTACGTGAACAGATTCCACAGACCCACGAGGACGAGAGTTGCGATCTCGAGTTGGGTCATCGCTCGGATCGTGTCCCAGACCGCACCGTAGTCGGCAATCAGGGGCAGGATCCCGGCGAAGATGCCAACCACGATGACGAGCGAGATGAGTCCCTGTATGACCCGTTTCAACGTCGCGCGCCGAGCCATGCCGGCTTCCTCGGTCGTTCCAGTCACGGGAGCACGAAACCCTCGTCACGCCCAGCCTGCCGGATGGGTTCGGCCGGCAAGAAGCCAAGGGACCGCTGCACATCGGCCTCGATCGTCTCGACCCCCGGCCCACTGGCGGTGAACGTGTACGTCACACACCCATTCGTGAATGGATAGTACCAATTGCCGCGATAACTGGGGCTCCGCACGACATCGCCGATCTCGTCGACCGCGTCGTCCAATGAGATGCCCGCCCGCTCCTCGTCCGACTCCGCGAGCCGAAGCGTCACAGTGTCTTCTTCGACATCCCGCACGCTCACGATCACAACGTGGGCACCCAGCCGCAGTGCCTGGTTGATCCGCTCGGCGGTCGGCGTGTCGGCCCCATCGATCCGGATGTCGGCATTGCGGTCGGTGAATCGGAGGTCCTGCAAGGAGCTCGCGACATCATTTGCGCCGACCCGCGTCTGGAGCGAGCGGCCCTCTGGCACGACGACGATCTCGACCCGCGTATCCGCGATGACATCCGTGTAGCGCTCCACCTCCTCGTCGCCATCGACCGGCGAAGCCTGCTGAAAATCACACGTGGGCTCGAGGGCAACCTCGAGGAATGGCGCCCCCATCCGGTCCGAATCGAGCGTGAAGGTCGCCCGCCCGCTCCTGAACTCGACGTGGTTGAACTCCCAACCGGTCTCGATCGACTCGATGCACGGGACGTATTCGACGCCATCTACGGACTGGATCAGCATGATTGCCGAAGTCGTTGGCTCGTCTATGCATGCAGGCGTATCACGCCCAAGTGGTGTGGAACACGCAGAAGCCATGACTGCGAGGGCGGAGATGGTGGCGACCGCACGTCTCATATGAAGCCCGCGCCGCTCAGGTTCTCGACGAGGAGTTCGATCATGAACAACGCGGCGAGAATCGCGCCGAGGGTGAGCGCGATGCGTCGCAAACTCCATCGCTGGATGACGATACGGTCGCGGCTCGGCGCCAACGCACGGAACCGTTCCACGATGTCGACACCCTCCTGGCGCTTGAAGAGCGCGAGCGAAGAACGGCTCTGCGACGGGATAGTCACGCCACGTGTCGCCGCGAACGCTTCGGCAATGTCGGCAGGCGAGAAGAACTGCAGCGCCCGCTCGTAGGTACGTTCCGGAGAGGTGCGAAGCGCGAGGATGATCATCATGTTCGCCAGGTCGACCGCCTGGCGCCATGGCGACGGCCGTACCGTGGCGAACGCCGGGTCGATGAGCACGACCTCACCATCTCTCACCATCACGTTGGCAGGCTTGATGTCCCGATGGGCGAGACCCGCATCCCAGAGACGGCGGACAATCATCAACGCCTGGTCCATGATCTGCTCGTCGACGTCCGCCTTGCCGATTTCCTTGGCGTCATCGAGGAACTCCGTGACGATTGCATACTCGCGCTCTGGGGTGATCTCGACGATGCCGTACGGCCGCGGCGAAGGCAGGCCGGCCTCGTTCAGTTTCAGGAGGATGTAGTCCTCGTACTCGACCAGCCGCCGTACCGAGGCGAATCGCACCTCGTCCTCGAGCGAGCCGTAGAGGATGGTGCGGGCCACCTTGTACCAGCGGTCGGCCCGGAGATGGCTGCGAGCGTACAGTTTGGCGAATCTGGCCTCACCGTCAGCGCACTCGACCCGCAACGGGGTGGATCCGCCCGACCCTTCCAGGCCGAACGGCTCGACCGAGTCGACACTGATGCCGAGCTGCTCTTGGAACGCGGCCCGGATGGCCTCGCCCCGTCGCCCCGATACATCGAGGTGGGCGGCCCGTGTCCGGCCGTAGGACACGGGATAGATCGACTCCGGAACCAGAAAGCGGAACACGAGAACCCCGACCGAGGGCCCGACCATCAAACCGACACCGGCGTCACTCGGATGATCCACGCCGAGATACATTCGAGCGACCGCGAGGAGTGAAACCGCGACGCCCGACAGCACGAACCCGCTGGTCCGCCACCGGCCGCGAGGGACAAGAGCGAGACCGCCGACCACCAGCGTCACCGCCAGCAGCGCCACCGGGGCCGATGGGTGCGAATAGCCAGCCCAGTCTCCGATGATCTCAACGAAGGGGCGGGGTCGTGCGAGGGTGTCTGCGAGACCGCGCACGATCGTGTCTACGATCACGAACGCGGCGATGACGCCGAACAGCGTCCGCCAGCGGCGGAACGACACCAGGACGCCGATCATCGCCCACCGGAGTGGGCGGATGAACCAACCGGAGCCGAGGGCGTGGAGCACACGCATGACATCGGTCAGAGACCCGGACCTACGATCTACGAACCAGTCGAGGATCCGCAGGTCGACGTCGAGCCAGAATCCGACCGTGGCCGGAAAGGCGAATATCGACGCCCACACGACGACTGCGAGAGCGCCGGCGCCGAGCCAAAACCACCCGCTCTTCTCGAGGTTCCGCGGCAGCGGCGGCTTCTCGCCTGAGGGGCGGCGACGACGGCCGGAGAGACTGATGCCGCCCAGGTGTACTTCTCGGCGGCGTGCCACGCCCCCAAGAATGCTTTCACCGCTTGGCCGGTCCGGGGAGGAGGTTTCCGTCGCGTCTGTCACCGACCGCTCCCACTTTCCTGAGCCTGTATTCTCGCACACGCAGCATCCGTCAGGGTCGGTGGTGGTTCAGGAACGCCCACTGTACGCTTCGAATCCTGTGTTGGTATCGCGTTCGCTCCTTCCCATCGAGGTCGCGCTGATCGCGCTGATCGCGGTCGTGGCGACCTGGGTGATCGCAGCCCCGGGCACGGTTCCGGGCTGGGAGCAGGACATGTTCGCCGCCCTCAACGGCCTCCCCGGTTGGCTGTTCCCGCTCGTGTGGGCGCCGATGCAACTTGGATCCGTCGCCGGCGCGCTGTTTGTCGCCGTCGTGTTGTTCGGGACTCGCCGTCGGATCGCGGCGACGACGCTGGCCAGTGCCGCCTTGTCCGGCTGGCTGGTAGCACGAGCTGTGAAAGAGATCGTCGCCCGTGAGCGTCCGCTGGCGGTGGGGCTCGACACGGTCATCCGCGGCGTCGACAGCTCCGGCTTCGGTTTCATCTCCGGCCATACCACCGTGGCGTTCGCCGTGGCCACCGTGATCTGGGTGTTCTTCGGGCGGCGTCGGGGATCGGTGGCCTACGCCGTCGCCGCCGTGGTTGGATTCGCCCGAATCTACGTCGGGGCGCATCTGCCCCTGGATGTCATCGGTGGGGCCGCGGCCGGCACTCTCGTCGCCGGGACCGTGACCTGGATCGAAGTGAGGGTTTGGCCCTGGCGCCAGTCGCCGCTGACATCCGACACGTGAGACGCGCCGCCACCTTCCACGCAGGACGGCTCCCGGGGGTGGCGCCACAGCCGCGCCGTACCCGCGGCGTGGGATCACCTCAGTCCGTCGCAGTGCGAGGAAGTGGCTCGTTGAGCGGTCGGTCGTAGAGACCGGACGGCCACATCTTCTCGATCTCGGCGTTGAACTCAGCCCCGATGAGCATGGCGAACGCGCTGAGGTACAGCCACAACATCACCGCGAACGGAGCGGCGAACAACGAGTATGCCGAGTTGCCCTCCAGGAACTCCGTTGCGTACACCCGCAGCGCGAACGAGCCGGCCGCCCAGATGACGAGTGCCAGCAACGACCCCGGCAGGTCTCGGCGGTAGGTCGTCTCCGGCGTGACGAGGTGATAGAGCCACGTGATCAAGACAATGCCGAGCACCGCAACCGTAGGCCAGTAGGCGCGCGCCCACACCAGCCGGAATGCCTCGCCGAGGCCGAATCGTGCAGCCAGACCCTCCCCCAGCGAAGGGCCGATCACGAGCAGCGGCATCACGATGACCATGGTCACGATGCCAGCCAGCGTCAGCCCGAACGCGGCCAGCCGGTCCCGCCACCAGGGCACGTCACGCTCCAAGTCGTACGCTGCGGCCACCCCGAGGATCACCGTCCGGGTCGCTCGACTCGCCGACCACAACGAGAGGATGATGCCGACGGTCACCACGTCGGCCCTCCCTTGCGCGAAGAGGCTGTTGATCGCAGGCCGCACGAGATCAGACACGGTCGAATCGGTGAAGACCGACGTCGCACCCTTGATGATGTTGGCCTGGAGCTCCTGGGTCACGTCCTGGCCGAGGAAGTCCGCCACGAATCCCACCGCACCGAGCACGACCAGGGTGAGCGGAGGCAACGCCAACACCGAGAAGAACGCCATCTCAGCGGCAAGGCCGGGAACTCGATCCCGCAACGTGTCGGCGGCGGTCCGTTTGGCAAGCTCGAATGCATTCGACGCGATCCGGCGCGTCGGAGTGAGGGAAATCACCATCACCACGGTATCGGATTGCCCCCACTGTGAGGTTTATTCACCCCGTGCAGCTGGAGTTGCGCATCATCGAGGATGAAGCCGGGGTCTCGACCATCGGCAACGCCTGGGCAATCTCTGCGAGTCGATCAGCATCTGCGTCACCCCATCGATAGAATCTCGGCGACCCGGAGGTTCCATGCCGCTCGAGCTCGATGGCGTCCAAAAACGCAGGCTACGTGAAGCCCTCCTCGACGCCTATATCGACTGGGACAAGACCGAACGCCTGGTCTCCGACGAGATGAACGAACGGCTCGCTTCGATCACATCGGAGAACAACGACCTAGAACAAGTGATGTTCGATCTGATTGATTGGGCTGAGGCTCGCGGCCGATTGTCCGAGCTCATGATCGGTGCCGTCAGCTCAAATCCCGGCAACGCCAAGCTATTTGTGTTCTCCCAGAAGCTCGGCCTCAGCTCCACTGACGCGAGGAAGGCGACGCTCGAGAAGGTTGTGAGTGGCAACAGCCAGTTCTTTGACGTTGCTAAGTGGAGAGCTCAGCTCCAGCGCAATGAATGGCGGGTCTGCCGTGTCGATTTCGACGGTGTTGGCGTCGGTACCGGATTCCTGGTCGGGCCCAATGCGGTCCTGACGAACCACCACGTCGTCACGCCGGCGATTGCCGGAGAGCGGCCGCCTGGCCGGTACTCGGTCCGGTTCGATTACAAGGAGACCGAATCGGCCGGAGTGCTGAACCCAGGAACAGTCGTGGACCTCGCGGATGAGTGGTTGCTGGACTCGTCCCCGCACAGCGAGCATGATGTCGAGGTCGACAAGACGGGCGAACCCGGCCCCGATGAGCTCGATTTCGCCCTCCTGCAACTCGCGGAGGATATTGGCGAGCGACCGGTTGCAGGGGACGAGCCGCGCGGCTGGGTCGAACTTCCGAAAGGAAGCGTTGCCTACGAATCGGTGAAGGGCATCTTCATCCTTCAGCATCCCATGCGTCTCCCCATGAAGCTTGCAATGGGAACCGACGAGACCATCACTGTCAACGCCGCCCGCAATCGGTTCCGGTACGCGGTCCCGACGGAAGGCGGATCGTCGGGGTCGCCGGTCTTCAACTCAGACTGGGACATCATCGGTCTCCATCACATGGGGGATCCGGACTCCCTCAGCCCGAGTTACAACGAGGCGATCGCCATTGACAAGATCGCCGAGCGGGAGGCAGTTGCGGCGTATCTCGCGAAACTCGAAGCCGAGGAGTAGTCGTGGTGTCACCCCGGGGAGAGCTGCGGCAATTCCTCACCGAGCGGTTCGAAGGCCACGGCGAGCTCGAGCGATTTGCCGGCGACTTCTTTGACGAGGTGAAACACGACGTTGCGTGGGAGCGCACCAGCCTCGCAGAGAAGGCGGATGACTTCATCGACGCACTGGTTGATCGGAATCTCATCGATGAGCTCTGGACGTTCCTCAAGGAGGAGCGACCCGAGTTTGCTGCGCAGATCGATCAGCTCGCGGGCTCCTTTGCCGCGTCGCCTCCGGAGCCGCGCCAGAGCGCCCGCTCCCTCGCCCAAAAGGCTGCCCTGCCATGGGTCGCCGCCGGCGTCGCCGCAGCAGTGCTGGCGGTCGGTCTGTTTGCCGCGATACGTGGCGGCGGGGTCGATCCGGCACAAGACTCCACTCCAACCACTGCTGCAGAGGCCACCCCGCCGTCGATCCTCGTATCGACCACAAACACCACCAGCACTGATTCCGCTGCAGCTCCCGAAGCTGCCCCCCCTCGTCCCCTCGAGGGGGACGTCAGAATTGCGATCGCGAGCTTCTCCGTGGTGCCCGAGGATGACACCGTCATTGAGAGAGAAGCTATGCAAGCGGCCGAGGACCTCGGCGTATCCCTAAAGGCCGAGCTCGGGAGCCTGCTCACCGGGCTGACTGTCGACGTCGGGATGTATGAGCGGCCGGGCGGGAACAGCCCGCAGCCTTATGATCTAGAGGCGTTCGCAGCGGAAGTCGGCGCCAACATCGTTGTGACAGCCGAGATGGAGTCTGACCTCGCGGGGAGCAAGCTCGTCCCGACTTTCTACGTACCCGAGGGCCAGCTCCAAGCCGCGGAAGAGCTCACGGGTGAATACGCCCTCGGCATGCCCGCGGAATTCGAAACGACCGTGGATTCGATCGCAGTCAGGAACCAGGTTCGCCAGACGTTGAGGAGCCGTTCCTGCCTGCTGGCCCATTACGTAGCCGGCCTGAGTTTCTATCGAGAGGCGCTCTACGACGAGGCCGCGGCGTGGTTCCAGCAAGCGGTCGACCAGACCTCATGCGCTCCGGTCTCGGGTACCTCGGGAAGCCCTCCTGGTGCAGAACTCGCCTACTACTTTGTCGGCAATATCAACGCCCTCGCCGGTGACTTGGATGCGGCGGACGCGAACTACCGGATGGCGCTGACGATCAACGACCAGTTCACCCGTGCGCGATTCGGCCAGGCCGAGATTCTGTTTCAGCGGGAGCGAGAGGCGTGCGTACCCGACATTGAGCCCCAACCTGACGCGGTGGAGAACCTCCGGCTTGCTCGCGAGCAGTATCTGCGGGCGTTCTCCGATTACGCCGCCGGCCTCGATGCGGGACGACAGCGGATTCCCTTCCTGGAGACGAGTGCGCGACTGAGACTGGGTCGGGTCGAGCTGTGCCTCAGCCAGGCCGACGAACCGGCTTGGGACGAAGCTCGATCGAACTTCGAACAGGTGGTCGATGCGCACCGCTTCGCCGACACGTCGGACAAAGTACGACTGCGTGAATTCGCCGCCGAAGCGTACGCTGGTCTTGGCCTCATCGATCTAACGGACAGCCGGCTCAAACCGAATCCAATTCGAGCCCTCGACAGCTTCACTCGGGCACTGGAGCTGGAGCCACGACCGGACCGCGCCGCCATGTTCTTGGCAATGCGTGCCCGAGCGCACCTACTGCTCGGCGATGGCTTGGAGCAGGAGGATTGCGGCGCCGCCGTGGCCGCCGATCCCTCGATCGTGTTCTGTTCACCCGAGGCTCTCGCCGAGGTACGAGCGGGCGCGCTGACGGCCGGCTTTGTCGAGTTCCTGCCCTTTACTGGTTTGGCCACGTGGATGATCGTGCTGATCGGTTTTGCCCTCGTCGGCGGCGGCACCGTTATCGTTCTCGGCCAGCGCTCTTGGCTGGAGAAAAGGTCGAGGCTTGAGGGCTCATCCGGGGTGATCGACCGCGGTAGCCACGGCGGCGACGACTAGAAGAACCGCGACCGCGCTCATGGCGCACGGTCGGGACCAGATTGACTCCAATGTGGACGGAGAGCAAGGGATGGCATGTATCGAGTTGACGCACGGCGGC
>Ga0224512_10005395_pt1 | contig 10550 bp, 11 predicted proteins | sample SF_May12_sed_USG_4_FD_169103 | JGI IMG/M metagenome (GOLD analysis project Ga0224512, IMG submission 169103) | Sediment microbial communities from San Francisco Bay, California, United States - SF_May12_sed_USGS_13 | ecosystem: Environmental > Aquatic > Marine > Sediment | place: USA...
AGCAGCGGGAACGAAAAAAACAGTGCCGCGAAAAAGGCGATCTTGATGTCGGTGAAGAATTTTTCCTGCAATGCCGTGAAGATGAAGCGCCGCTGTTCAAGCTGGTCGTTCTTCTCCCAGATGTCGACCAGCGGCTGCACGAGGAAATTGAACAGGTCGCCGGCAACGAAGAAGCAAATGAAAAAGACGGCCACGAGACCGACCGCCGAATAGATCAGGCGCTGGCGGAGCTCGACCAAGTGGTCGAGCAGTGGCATCTTCCTGTCGTCGGCCTCCTCCATCTGCTTGTCGTCGTCATATTCCATCAGGCGCTCCCGCCGGCCTTCTTCCTGGCACTGGCGGGCGTGGTGTCGTTCTCGTCAGTCTTGTCGCGCCGGCCCGCCTGCTCGGTTGCGGCGGCCGCCGGGGCCGACGATTCCGCGCTCGTGTCCTCCGGTGTGTCAGCACCAGGCTGCTCCCGCGGATCTTCCTTCAGCGACGTCTCGATTTCGCGCACCGATTTCGTCACCTCGCCGGTCGGATCGATCTCGTTCTCCAGTTCCCCGGCGATATCGGTGGTTGCCACCTTTTCGATGTCCTTCTTCAGGTCATCGAGTTCCGCCTCGCGTGCGAGATCGTCGATGCCGCTCTGGAACTCACTCGCCATCGCGCGCACCTTGCGCATCATCTGGGTCACCGTGCGCAGCACGCGCGGCAATTCCTTCGGTCCGACCACGATGATGGTGATCAGGGCAACGATCAGAAGTTCAGGCCAGCCGATATCGAGCATCGCGGCAGGTCACCCGGATTATTGAGAAAAAACGCCGCCGAAATCAGCCGCTTGCGGCTTTATCTTTCTCCTTGGCTGCTGGCTTCTCGGCCTTGTCCTTCTCATCGACTCCCGGTGTTTCAGCTTTGGGAATCGTCTCCGACTCGATCTCTTTCTTCGCGTCGGAATCGCCCTCATCTTCCTTCATGCTTTTCTTGAAGTTCTTGAGGCCCTTGCCGAAATCGCCCATGAGCCGGGAAATCTTGCCCCCGCCCCCGAACAGGACCAGGACGACGGCAAGAACGATCAGCCAGTGCCAGATGCTAAAACTACCCATAGAAATTCCCTCACTGTCGGGACGCGCGCCGCACCCCACAAAATCAAGCGGCGGATCATCGCAGAAAGCCCCTCGGCCCGCAATGTCGCCACACTGTCCAAGGGCTATTTAATGCTCTTTTGCGGAAAAACAAAGGCCTGACTGGTATCGAGCGCGACCGAGAGTTTCTGCCCCTCCTCGGGCAGGAAGCGTCCCGGCGCCCTGGCATGCAGATGGACACCCTGCCCCGCATCGTCGGTGATCGACATGTGGATCAGGCTCGTCCGTCCCAGCATCCGGGACGCGACGACCCGTGCGACGGGCGTTCCCGGCGCCCGGGAAAGCCGCAACGCCTCGGGCCGGATCAGGATCTCCGCGCCGGCGTCGTCGGCGAGGCCGTCTGCGGGCAACGGGCCGAACGGCGTTTCGACCTGGCCGTCGCGGACAACGGCATTGAGGCGGTTGACCTCGCCGAACAGTTCGGCGACATACGCGCTGGCCGGCTCGCAGTACAGCTCGTCCGGCGTGCCGGTCTGCAAGAGCCGTCCTTCTCGCATGACGGCGATCCTGTCGCCCATGAACATCGCTTCCTCGGCATCGTGGGTGACCATCAGCGTCGCCGCGCCGCTGGCCTTCAGGGCGTGCAGTGTCTGGTCGCGGACCTTGTCGCGAAGCCGTGCGTCGAGGCCGGAAAACGGCTCGTCCAGCAGCACCACCGACGGCCCCGCGGCAAGCGCCCGGGCCAGTGCGACGCGCTGCTGCTGCCCACCCGAGAGCATATGTGGATACCGCGATTCGAAGCCTTCAAGGCCGGCGCCGCCGAGCGCCGAAGTGACTCGGGCCCGGCGTTCGGCCCCGTCGAGCCGGCGCAGCCCGAACGCCACGTTCTCGCCCACGGTCAGATGCGGAAACAGCGCGTAGTCCTGGAATACGAGGCCGATGCCACGCTCTTCCGGCGGCACGGTCACGCCATCGCCGGCGACCGTCCGCCCGTCAATGAATACATGCCCCCCCTGAAGCGCCTCCAGACCGGCGGCGATGCGCAGCACCGTGGTCTTGCCGCAACCGGACGGGCCAAGCAGGCACAGCACCTCGCCCCGGAATACCGCCAGGCTCACCCCGTCCACCGCGCATACGTCACCGAACCGGTGGCTCAGCGCCGTCAGTTCAAGGGCCGGTGTGTCCGCTGTCGCACGCCGCGTCCGCCCCGGCACCGGGTCCCCGCCGATGACTGCGGGGGTGTCAACCCGTCCCATCGTTGGCCGCCTTTGGCCGCGCCGGCGGCGCTTCATCGGGCTCCAGGGTCGCTTCGAGGAAATCCGGTGGCTCGTCGTCGCCAGCGTCATGCTCCTCGGCGTCACCGCCGAACAGTTCGCCCTCGCGCATGGCGATGGCCGACAGGCCACCGCTCCGGTCCAGCAGGCCGGCGGCTTTCAGCTCATCGATACCGGGCAGCGCGTCGAGACTCTCCAGCCCGAAATGGTCGAGGAAGGCCTCCGTGGTACCCCAGGTCACGGGACGGCCCGCCACGCGCCGGCGGCCTCGTGGTTTGATCCAGCCTGCCTCGAGCAGAATGTCCAGAGTCCCCCTGCTCAGCGCGACGCCCCGGATTTCCTCTATCTCGGCCCGGGTGACGGGTTGCTGGTAGGCGATGATCGCCATCGTCTCGACCGCCGCCCGCGACAGTTTCCGGGGAACTTCACGCTCAAGCTTCAGGAACGGTGCGACGTCCGCCGCCGTGCGGAACGCCCATCCCCTGCCCCGGCGCACCAGATTGACGCCGCGGCCGGAATAATGGCCACGGAGCTCCTCGATCAGGCCGGCAAGATCGGCGCCCTCCGGCAGCCGCGCCGCGAGGTCCGCCTCGCCCAGTGGCTCCGTGCTGGCGAACAGCATCGCTTCCATACGCCGCAGCAACTCGAAGCGTTCAGCGGTCATGGCGACGACCTCCGCGAAGTCCTCAGGTAGAGCGGTGCGAACGGGTTGCTCTGACTGAGCTCGATCTGTCCGGACCGGGCAAGCTCCAGCGTCGCCACGAAAGTCGACGCGAGGGCCGACCGGGCCAGCAGCGGGTCGCGCAGTTCGCTCGGCAGAAACGACGACAGCAGCGTCCAGTCCGGAACGTTGCCGACCAGGCCGCGGAGCCGTGCGACGGCCTCTTCGATCGAGTATAGATCGGTGGGAGCGATGCGCAGGGTCGACGCCTGCTTGCGCGAATATTGGCGGGCGTAGGCTTGCAGGACGTCGTAGAGGCTGACCTCGAAGGCGGGGCGGCTGTCGATGCGGAGCGGTTCCGGTTCGCCCCGCGTGAAGAAGTCGCGGTTCAGGCGGGCGCGGTCCATGAGGCGGCCCCCCGCTTCCTTCATGGCCTCGAGACGCTGCAGCTGGAAGGCTAGCATCGCCGCCATTTCGGCGCCGCTAGGCTCGTCGTCGCCGGCCGGGGCGGGCAGCAGCAGCCGCGACTTCAGATAGGCCAGCCAGGCCGCCATGACCAGGTAATCGGCGGCCAGTTCCAGGCTCAGTTGCCGGGCATGGGCAATGAACTCGAGATACTGGTCCGCAAGCGCCAGAATCGAGATGCGCGTCAGATCGACCTTCTGATCGCGGGCAAGCGCAAGCAGGACGTCGATCGGCCCCTCGAATCCCTCGATATCGATACGCAGCCGATCAGCATCGCGCGCCGCGTGCGGTGCGGCGTCCTCTTCGAACGAATCGCCCTTTTCGATCCCGGTTTCTTCCGAATTGCTCATACGCAAATCCTATTTGAGCCCGGCCGCAAATGCCAAGACATCGAGAATAAGCTCCAGCGGCGCGCGGATCACCCACTGTACGATTCGCAGGTCGACACCGATTCTATCGCCGACCATCGGCAGGACGAAAAATACGCCCAGAATAATTAGGAACCCGTAACGCTCGAGTTTGGCGAGCTCATACCCAAGGCGATACGGCAACAAGCCGACAGCCACCTTGCCGCCGTCGAGCGGCGGCAGGGGTATCATATTGAAGACCGCCAACAGCACGTTCAGGAACACCGATATCTGTAGCGTCTCCTGCGCCCAGGCTGCCATGACATCGGGCAGGAACGGCGTGATATGCAACAGCAAAGCCGAGATGTAGGCGATGACGATGTTCGCGGCTGGACCGGCGGCAGCGACCAGCACCATGTCGCGGCGCGGATCGCGCAGATTCCGGATATCGACCGGCACCGGTTTGGCCCATCCGAACACGAACCCGGCCTTCGTTAGGATCAGCAATGCCGGCAAGACGACCGTGCCGAACGGGTCGACATGCGCCAGCGGATTGAATGTCACGCGCCCTTGCTGCTTTGCGGTGTTGTCGCCCAGCCGCCATGCGACCCAGCCATGCGCCGCTTCGTGGAAGGTGACTGCTAGCAGGACAGGCAGGACCCATACCGATACCGTCTGGGCGATATTCTCCATGCTTGCCTCTTACACTCCTTCCATTCTGCCTAACAGACCCGAAAACTCCGCCAGTGCGGCCTGCCGATCGAACGGTTCCGGCGCGCGGATCGCTGCGCCCGCCCTTTGGTAGCGCCGTAGCCCGCGTTCGTCCAGAGGCCGCGCGCCTGCCGCCACCTGCTCCATTTCGTCGCGGTTGCCGTTGCAGTGCAGTACGACGTCGCAGCCCGCCGCAAGCGCGCCGGAGGTTCGATCGGGAAATTCATCGCCCAGCGCCTTCATGGAGAGGTCGTCGGTGATGAGCAAACCGTCGAAGCCGATTGATTCGCGAATGACTTCGCCGATAACGGCCGAGGACGTCGTTGCCGGATGGGACGGGTCGATCTTCTCGTAGACGATGTGCGCGGTCATCGCCAGGGGCATTCGGGCGAGCCGGCGGAAGGGCTCGAAATCCGATACGTCCAGCGCTTCGCGGTCTGCCGCGACGACCGGCAGCTCGTGATGGCTGTCGGCGATGGCGCGCCCGTGCCCCGGAATATGCTTGAGCACCGGCAGAACGCCACCTTCCATAAGGCCTTCGCAGGCCGCCTCCCCCAGTATGGAAACCGTGTCGACGTCGACGCCGTATGAACGGTCGCCGACGATGTCGTGGGCGCCGGGGTGGCGCAGGTCAAGCACAGGCAGGCAGTCGACCGATATGCCGAGGGCCGCGAGATCGTCGGCGAGCAGCCGCGCGTTCAGCCACGTCGCGCGCCGCCCGCACGCCATGTCGCGCCCTGCAAGCGCGCCGAAGCGCCCGGCCGCGGGTGCAGTCCGCCAATGCGGCGGCGTGAGCCGCGCAACCCGCCCACCCTCCTGGTCGATCAACACCAGGGCTTCGGGCCGGCCGCTGCTGTTTCGAAGGTCCTCGACCAGGGCGCGAACCTGCGGCGGCGACTCGATATTGCGCGCGAACAGGATGAAACCGGCAGGATCGGTTTCACGGAAAAAAGCGCGCTCCGACGCAAGAAGACGTGGCCCCGCACAGCCGAAAATCGCCGCCAGGGGCGGTTTCCCGGCCTTTGCGGTCACCCAGTGGGATCCGTCAATCCGGTCGCGGCCCTATGGCCGGACAACGAGACAATCCTGGCCCCGGGATTTCAGCGTGCGGCATACGGAATCCGCCGCGTCGCGGTCCGGGAAGGGTCCCCCCTGCACCCTGTAGAAGGTACCGCGATTCTTGACCACGGCACGCTGCACTGTCAGTGAAAGGCTGGACAGCACGTCGGGGTACTTGCTGACTTGGGCCTTCCACTCGCGCTGCGCCAGCCCTTCCGACTTGGCGGATGCGATCTGCACGCGATAGACGCCGGCCATGGTCCGAAATTCGGTCGTTCCGGCGCCGGCTGTCGAAGGCGACGGCGTCGGGATCTTCTGCGTCGACGGGGGATTGACGGTAGTCGCGGCCTGCGCCGTCTGCGTCGTAGGCTCGGGAATCTTGGTTGCCGGCGCGCCGGCCGCCGCCGGCTGTTTCTGGTCCGCCGGTGTGCCCGGTTGCGTTGCGGCGCCGCCGATACTGGCAATCAGGTTTTCCAGCTTTTCACCGTCCGTGCCTTCGCCTTTGCCGCCCGCGGCCGAACCTGCCGGCGCGACTGCCTGGGCGCTCTTACCGTCTTCAACCGGCGCGTCGGGCGGCGGGATTTTGATCACGCCCGTCTGATCGGGGTTCAGCGGCTCTTCGGGTGGCGGCGTGATCGCCGCGACCTGCGTATCGTCGGTACCCTGATTCATCGGGTTGTAGGCCGGGTTGTCCTGGCCTTCGACCGACACCGGCGCGCCCGCCGAGTCCGCTTCGATCTTGATCGCCGGGGTATCCGGGCCAATATCCTGGATATTCATCACGACGACCTCATCGTCGTCGCCACTGTAGGCGACGATGACCACTATCGAAAAGATCGCGAGCGCCCCAACCGCCAGAATAACCGGCAGGAAGCGCACGATCTTCGCACGATGGCCATCATCGTCGTCGTCAAGTCCTTCAAGTTCCGCTTCCAGGGAATCGATGTCGTCGTCAACAGCCATCAGCGCATCTCCTCTACCGGCTCAATGCCAAAAATGCCAAGCCCAGAGGCAATTACCGTTTCGACCCCACGCACCAGTGCCTGCCGCGCCATCGTCAGCTCTTGGTCTTCCTCGATGACGAATCGCAGGGACGGGTCGTCCTTGCCCTTCGTCCAGAGTCCATGAAACAGCGCAGCCATATCATACAGGAAAAATGCAATCCTGTGTGGTTCGTGTGCTTCGGCCGCCGCTTCGATCAGCCGCGGCCAGCTTGCAACAGCCTTGATGAGACCAAGCTCGGCTTCATCCGTCAAGCATGATATAGGGGCTCGGGCCAGTACAGACAACGACATGTCGTGGTTCGGGAAGGCGGCGGCGGCCATCCGGCGGACCGAATGGCAACGTGCGCTGGCGTACTGAACATACCAGACCGGGTTATCGCGTGAGGCCGCGGTCACGGCCGCGAGATCGAAGTCCAGCGGCGCATCGTTCCTGCGCGTAAGCATAATGAATCGAACGACTTCGGGGCCGACCTCGTCGACCAGGTCGCGCAATGTAACAAAGGTTCCGCCACGCTTGGACATCTTCACCGGCTCGCCCTTGTCGGTCAGCCGGACGAGCTGGCAGATCTTGACGTCGAGCGCCGCCTCGCCCGCCGAAATCGCCTTCACGGCGGCCTGCATCCGTTTCACGTAGCCGGCGTGATCGGCGCCCCAGACGTCGATCATATCGGTGAATCCGCGCCGGTACTTGTCCAGGTGATTCGCGATGTCGGAGGCGAAATAGGTCCAGCTGCCATCCGATTTCTTCAGCGGCCGGTCGACGTCGTCGCCGAATGCCGTCGCCCGGAACAGCGTCTGCGGCCGCGGCTCCCAATCCTCCGGCGTCTTGCCCTTCGGCGGCTCCAGCGTCCCGGTATAGATGTGGCCCATCGTGTCGAGGGTCTTCAGCACTTCTTCCACCATACCCGACTCGACAAGCCTGCGCTCGGAGGTGAAGACGTCCTGATGTACGCCCAGGGCGGCAAGATCCTCGCGGATCAGGACCATCATCGACTCGATCGTGAAGGTCCGGATTTCCGCCAGCCATTCCGACTCAGGCGCGTTAAGCCACTTATCGCCATTCATGTCGGCAAGTTCCCGGCCGATCGGCTTCAGGTAGTCCCCGGGGTACAGGCCGTCCGGTATCTCACCGATGTCGCGGCCCAGCGCCTCGCAGTACCGCAGATGGGCCGACCGGGCCAGCGTGTCGACCTGGGCGCCGGCATCGTTGACGTAATATTCCCGCGTCACTTCGTAGCCGGCCTTGGCCAGGAGCGAGGACAGCACGTCGCCGACGACCGCGCCGCGGGCATGCCCGACATGCAGCGGCCCGGTCGGATTGGTCGAGACATATTCGACATTGACCCGCCGCCCGCCACCATGGTCCGAGTCGCCATAGGATTTTCCCAGGCCGATCGCCGCCTCGAGGCAGTGGTGCCACACCGAATTGCCGAGCCGCAGGTTTATGAAACCCGGACCGGCGATTTCCACGGCGTCGACACCTTCGACCTCACGCAGCCGCGCCGCGACCAGATCCGCGATATCGCGCGGTTTCATCTTCGCCGGCCTGGCCAGTACCATCGCCGCGTTGGTCGAGATATCGCCATGCCCCGGGTCACGCGGCGGCTCGACGGTGACGTGCCCCGTGTCGAGCCCCGCCGGCAATGCGCCGGATGCGATCAATGCCTCGATCGACTTCTCAATATAATCACGGTATGTATTGAATATATTCATGTATTTTTATTCTATCCCGATGTCAGAAGGGCGTGCTTCTGCATTGCGTAACGGTCGGTCATCCCGGCGATGTAATCAGCCACGAGCCGCGCCCTGGCGGCCTCGCCCCCATGCTCGCGACCCTGGCGCCACTCCGCCGGAAGCTGGTCGGGCGCCGCCAGAAGGCTTTGGAAAAGCCCGGTCACGATACCACGTGCCGCGCCGGTTTCCTGAAGGACCGTGGCGTCCCTGTACATGTTTTCGGACAGGAAGCCCTTGAGAGCCCGGTCGTTTTCGCCCATCGCACCGGAAAAGGCAACAACCGGATGGCCGAGTTTGCGGATCGCCTCCACATTGGCCGGCGGCGCGGCTGCCAGCCGCCGGTTCGCCTCGGCGAGGACGTCGCGGACCATGGCGTCGATCAACCGGCGCACGGTTTCATGGATCAGCCGGTGCGGCTCAATCCCCGGATAGCTGTCGTCGATCTCCCGGAAGGTGGCGGCGACGTGGGGTACCGCCTGCAGATCCGCGACGGCAAAGAATCCGGCCCTGAGCCCGTCGTCCAGGTCGTGGTGATTGTAGGCGATATCGTCGGCGATGGCCGCCACCTGCGCCTCGGGGCCGGGCCAGTCGCCGAGCGCCAGATCGTGCCGGCTGTCGTATTCCGCAATGGTCGCGGGAAGCCGCGCCGACCGCCCTGCCCCGGTCAGCGGACCGTTGTGCTTGACCACGCCTTCCAGGGTCTCCCATGTCAGGTTGAGCCCGTCGAACTCGGCGTAACGGCGCTCGAGCATCGTCAGCACCCGCAGGGTCTGATCGTTGTGCTCGAACCCGCCCCACGGCTGCATGACAGCGTCGAGCGCCTCTTCGCCGGCGTGGCCGAACGGCGTGTGGCCAAGGTCGTGGGCGAGCGCCAGAGCCTCGGCGAGATCCTCGTCCAGGCGCAGGCTGCGCGCGATGGTCCGGGCGATCTGCGCGACCTCGATGCTGTGTGTGAGGCGGGTCCGGAAGTGGTCGCCTTCGGGCGACACGAAGACCTGGGTCTTGTGCTTGAGCCGCCGGAAGGCCGTCGAATGGACGATCCGGTCGCGGTCGCGCTGGAACGGGGTCCGCATCTCGCTCTCGGGTTCGGGATGCAGGCGGCCCCGGCTCTTCTGCCAGCTTGTCGCATAGGGCGCAAGGCGGTCGCTCATGGGGCGACTGTATCGACCGGCTCCATGCAAAATGCAAGCGTCCGCGACGATTGACAGACAGCGTTGCGTTCCTACATTGAAGGGTCCAGATAACGATGAACCTGTGGAACCGATTTCAATGAGCGACATATTTGCATCCGAGCGGCCGAACGAGGCACACAGCGTGACCGTGACCGACAGCGCCGCCCGGCGCATCGCCGTCCTGATCGCGCAGGAAAGCGGCGACGGGCTGTTCCTGCGGGTCGCCGTATCGGGGGGCGGATGTTCGGGCTTCCAGTACGGCTTCAGTTTCGATGACGAGATCAAGGCCGACGACCGTATTTTCGAGCATGAAGGCGTCAAGGTGGTGATCGACGAGACCTCGCTGGATCTCATGGGCGGGGCCGAGATCGATTTCGTCGAGGACCTGATCGGTGCCTCGTTCCAGATTCGCAACCCTAACGCCACCGCGGCCTGCGGCTGCGGGAGTTCGTTTTCGGTCTGACCGGCGATCCTTTGCTGTGCTAAGAATGAGGCCCGCCCCGGTGGGCCTTTTCGCTGCCCGAGGAGTGCCGCATGAAGATCGCCACGTTCAACGTGAACTCTGTCAAGGCGCGGCTGCCGCGCGTGCTGGAATGGCTGAAGGATGCGGCGCCGGACGTCGCCCTGCTGCAGGAAATCAAGTGCGTCGACGATGGCTTTCCGCGGCTGGAGATCGAGGATCTCGGCTACAATGTCGCGACGCACGGCCAGAAGACCTACAACGGCGTGGCGCTGCTTGCAAAACGCCCGATCGAGGACGTGTTGCGTGGCCTGCCCGGCGACGAATCGGACGCGCAGGCGCGCTACATCGAGGCCACGGTTGGCGATTTGCGCATTGCCTCGATCTATCTGCCCAACGGCAACCCCGTCGACAGCGAGAAGTACCCCTACAAGCTGGCCTGGATGGACCGGCTGATCGCCCATGTGCGGGCGAACTTGCTGCCCGCCGAACAGCCCTTCGTTCTCGGTGGCGACTACAACGTCATTCCGGCCGACCTCGATGTCTACGACCCCAAGGCCTGGGCCGGCGACGCGCTTTTCCGGCCCGAAAGCCGTGCC
>Ga0224512_10005396_pt1 | contig 10549 bp, 9 predicted proteins | sample SF_May12_sed_USG_4_FD_169103 | JGI IMG/M metagenome (GOLD analysis project Ga0224512, IMG submission 169103) | Sediment microbial communities from San Francisco Bay, California, United States - SF_May12_sed_USGS_13 | ecosystem: Environmental > Aquatic > Marine > Sediment | place: USA: California...
GGTCACCGAGGTGTTTGCCCGCCCGGCGAGTGAGGAGGTGGCCGCGATCGTGGGGGTGGGCAACGTGGTCGCCGGAAGCGTGGTCGAGAGAGGCGAGACGACGACCACGATCGGGGCTGGTGATGTGCGCATCTCCGGGATCGGCATGCTCGACGTCGGCCACGGCGCCAAGGCTGTGTTCGGTGGTGAGACGGTGACGATCTACGTGAACGGTGGCGTGCCGGCTTCATCTGCCCGCAACACGTGGCCGGGAACCGTGACGGAGATCCGACCGGTAGGCCGGCTGGTGGAGGTCATCGTCGATGTGGGCGTGCCCATCGTCGCCCTGGTGACGCCCGGGGCGCTCGAAGCCCTCGACGTCGAGCAGGGTGCAACGATCACGTTGTCGGTGAAAGCAACCGCGGTTCAGATCTTGCCGGCATGACCAGGCTGGTGGCATTGCTCGTCGTGGGCAGCATCGCGCTGGCCGCCTGCTCACGAGCGAACGAGAATCGGGTGATCGTGGCGGCGGGCACAACTGTGGTCGATTCGGGGCTCCTCGACTCCATCGTGGCCAAGTACGAATCAGTTGAGCCCTCGATCGAGATCAGCGTTGTTGGAGATTCGAGTTCGGCCGTGCTCGAACTGGGACGGAGGGGCGGCGCTGCGGTTCTGATCGTCCATGCGCCGGCGCGGGAAGCTGCGTTCGTTGACGAGGGCCTGGCCGCGCTGTACGAACCGGTCTTCACGAGCCGGTTTGTGATCGTCGGCCCTGCCGCGCTCGCCGGCGAGCTCAGTGGATCACCGGTGGATGTGTTCGCAACCATCGCGGCGCGGGAACTTCCGTTCGTGAGCCGGGCTGATGGCTCTGGCACCCATGAGCGGGAACAGGCGATCTGGGAGCTGGCGGGCACCGATCCGGAAGGTGCCGATTGGTACATCGAGACCGGCCAGGGCATGGGGTTGACCTTGCAGGTCGCGAACCAGCGGAGTGCGTTCACGCTCGCTGAGCTGGGCGCCTACCTGGCGGCGGAGGACACGCTCTCGCTGCGAGAGGTTCCAGCAGACGGGGATGCTCGGTTGTCCAACCCGTACCACGTGATCGTGGTTGGCGGCTCGAGTCCCGCTGCGGCCGCGTTCGCCGAGTATCTGATCGCTCCGGTCGGCCAGCAGGACATCGCGGCGTCGAACATGGAGCTGTTCGGATCACTCGTGTACGCGCCCGCAGCTCCATGAATCGCAGCGAGGCGCGGACGCGGGGACGCTGCACACGTCCCCGCATCTGCCTGGCAGCCTCTCATGTGCTCACACGTCGCCGCGTCCCTCTGCCGATGATCCGTGGCGGCCATCGGTGTGCGCCCGATCACCGGGCTGGCGATCGGCGGGCAGCTGCCGCTCGTCGCGCGTTTGCGGCTCGTCGCCCTGGTTGGCGCGATCTTCTCGGTCTCGCGTTGCCTCACGCTCGCCTCGACGATCGTCCTTGGTCCGATCATCGGCGCCGTCGCGCCGTTCCCGGATCTCGTCGCCACGCCTCAACGGGCTGTCGCTTCCGGCGGCGGCGAGGCATGCTCGCATACCCTCCGGGTTCCCAGCGTTGGATTCGATGCACGTCAGCTTGGCCACGATCGGGTCGACGAACCGGGCGACCTTCGCCTGGAGCTTCTCAGGAATCCCCGCGACGAGATCCGGGGTGACGCCGAAGGCCTCAGGAGTCGGCGCGGCTCCGCATTCGCTGAACTCGGTCACGTCGGCGTGACTGCGGGTGAGATCGATGACGCAGGTCTTCCACTCTTTGGCTGCAGCCCGGAATTCCCGCACCGAAGCAAGGACCTGCGCAACATCCTCAGGGATGCCTCGCTCGGCGGTGTCCTTGGTCCCGTCGGTCCCGGTCACGGTGGTCGCTGTGGTTTCGTCGGACGGAGCGTCTTTGGCAGTCGTGTCGGACGTGCGGGTCGTCCCATTCGACTCGGTCTTGACCGCCGACTCGGACATGACAGCTCGATCCGCCAGCCCGACACCCGCCGCGATGTCCGTCACGGTGGATCCTATGCCTGCGGGCAGAACGCCGGCGTACGCGGCACCGGCGGTGACGATCATTACAAGCACCGCCACGGCTGCAGCACGCGCTGCGGTGGACATCAGACGTGATTTCATGGTGTTACTCCAAGATTCAGGCGGCAAGATGGTCGCCGCGATGTGCGCAGCCGCACAAACGTGGCGGGTGGCGGTGCGCTCGTCTGGAGCATGCACGCCGAGAGAGCGGAGGGCGGCGACGGCATCGAGCACCGCGTGGTGTTCGGCGACGTCCAGCTCAGGCAAAGGTCTGTGTCCGCTCATACGTCGCTGTAACCGACTACAGCGCTCATCGGGTTACTCCCAATATCTCGGCTCGTTCCTGCAGGCGCGCGAGGCCCCGACGGTGGGTGGCCTTCACCGCGCTTTCTCCCTTGCCGAGAATCCGAGCTGTCTCAGAGACGCTGAGGTCGGCAACGATCCGCAGCAGCAACACATTGCGTTGGTCCTCGGAGAGCGCGCTCAGGATCGCAGTGATCTCGCCGGTGACCAGGGCTTGTACGGCCTCGGCTTCTACGTCGCCGCCGATCGCGACGGGGAACAGCGCCGGCTGGCGGTTGGCGCGCCGGCGCGCGTCGATCACCCGGTTGTGGGCGATCATGAACGCCCACGAACGGAACGCCGACTCGTCTCCCGTGAATCTTGCGAGGTTGCGGGCGAGGTCGGCGAAGACATCGCCGACTACCTCATCGGGCTCCCCGGCCCCTTGTGCGGCGGCGTAGCCGCGTAACTTCGGTGCGTACCGGTCGTACAAAACCGACCACGCGAGTTCGTTGCCGCCGGTTGCCCGGTCGATGAGTTGCTCGAACGTTGCTCGGTGCATGCCTGGCGGACTGCTTCCCTGGACCCCTGGTTCCCCGGCTCGTCGGTTGTTACTCGCAGGACGCCGGCCCGAGGTTCACCCATTTGCCTACGGGGCGCGGTCGGCGAAGCCGACAACCCATGTATGATCCGCCGCCGCATGCGTGCAGTAGTCGTTGTGTCGGAACCGATTGCCGAGGCAGGCATCGACGCCCTGTCCGAGGTAGCGGATGTGGTCAGCGCGGTTGGAGCGGGGCGAGGGGAACTCAAAACGTTGCTCAGCAACGCCGACGCCCTCGTCGTACGTTCAGCCACCCAGGTCGATGAGGATCTCATTGCCGATGCACCCAAGCTCAAGGTGGTGGGCAGGGCCGGCGTCGGTGTCGACAACATCGACCTGGACGCGGCGACTCGAGCCGGGATCCTCGTCGTGAACGCACCTCTCGCCAACATCGTGTCGGCGGCCGAGCACGCGATGGCGTTGCTGCTGGCCCAGGCCCGAAATGTTGCGGCGGCGGATGCGACGTTGCGCGGCGGCACCTGGGATCGCAAGGCGTACGTCGGAGTCGAACTGCATGGCAAGACGCTTGGTGTGCTCGGCCTCGGCAAGATCGGGACACTGGTGTCTCAACGCGCCTCGTCGTTCGGAATGCGCATCGTGGCGTTCGACCCCTACGTCACCGCCCAGCGAGCCCGCCAGCTCGGCGTCGAGCTGGTCACCAACCCGGACGAGTTGTACGCGCTTGCAGATTTCATCACGGTCCACCTCCCCAAGACGAAGGAAACCGAGGGGCTCCTGGGCCGTGATGCCTTCACCAAGATGCGGGACGGAGTGCGAATCGTGAACGCGTCCCGCGGCGGCATCGTCGACGAGTCTGCGCTGGCCGAAGCGATCGCGAGCGGGAAGGTGGGTGGCGCCGCGCTCGATGTATTCGCCAGCGAGCCCTTGGTGGATAGCCCACTGTTCGCACTGCCCCGGGTCGTCTTGACTCCGCACCTCGGCGCCTCGACGGCGGAAGCGCAGGTGCGCGCCGGAACCGATGTCGCCGAGGCCGTCGCGGCCGCATTGCGAGGCGAGCTCGTCATGTCGGCCGTGAACGTGGACCTTGGCCGCGAGGTCGCCGAGGAGATCCAGCCCTACCTGCCGCTGGTCGAACATCTGGGGCGGGTCCTGGTCGCGCTCGGCGGCGGAGCGCCCGCCCTCTCCAGGCTCAGCGTGAGCGGCAGGATCGCGGCGTTCGAATCGAAAGCGCTCCGCCTCTCCGCGCTCAAAGGCATCCTCAGTGGAAGCAGCGACCAACCGATCTCGTACGTGAACGCTGAAACGCGGGCGTCTGAACGGGGCATCAGTGTCGATGTCGAGACACACGAGCGAGCGGTCGAGTTCCAGTCGACGGTTCGCCTCACCGGGTCGATCTCAGGACGCGAGATCACCGTTGCGGGAACCGTAGGGCGGCGGGGACCAACCCTCACCGAGGTGCGCGGCCTCGAGATCGAGCTTCCCGCGCATCAACACCTGGTGCTCATTCGGAATGCCGATGTGCCGGGTGTGATCGGCCGGGTCGGCACGTACATCGGTGCGTTGGGAGTGAACATCGACGACATGGTCGTCGGCCGGTCCAAAGAGACGGGGGCTCCGGCGATGATGGGCCTTGGGCTGGACCGCGGTCTCACCGATGACGAGGTGGCGGGCCTGCGCGTCGTCGAGGGTGTCACCGGCGCCGAGTACGTGGGACTCGACTGACGAGGATCCGGGCCGGACCTATCCCAGGAGTGTTTCGACGATCCAACCGGCGGCCAGTCCCCACCCGCCGGCGACGACATCGTCGGCAGTGACGCCGACTGCTCCGGGAAGACGCTCGGCCGCGGCGACGCCAGGGAACCGCTTCGTGATATCGGCGATCCGGAACACAACGAACGCCACGAGCGCCCCAGCGAGGCCGAGCCCGACGGTGGCAATGAGCGTTCCAGCGGCCTCATCTACCACGACCCATCCGGGGTCACCCTCGGCGGCAGCGAATGGCCTGGCCGACCACAGCGACAATCCGACGACGGCCGCGGCTGCGGCCGCCTGAGCCCACCACCCGATTGGGGCCAGGCCCCATACAGCGATCATGGTGACTGCAGCGGCGACGGTTCCCGAACCGGCATCGGCTCCACGCACCCGGCGCAACACGAGGCCCGAGCCGAACCATGAGGCGACAACGCGTTGCATGGCTGCAACTTACCGGCCGCGCGGGCAATGATCGCAACGGCGCAGGTACCCTGGCTCATCATGCGCCCAGACGATATCGGTTCCTTTCGCACGCCCGCTCGCCCGCAACTGCACCCGGACGGGCACCGGGTGGCGTTCGACGTCACGCAGATGGATGTGGCCGAGGACCGATACCTGCAGCGCATCTGGCTCTGGGACGTTACGGCGCGCCCGTTCACGTCAGGCCCCGGAGACAAGAATGCCAAGTGGTCGCCGGATGGGACCCAACTGGCGTTCCTACGCAAGCCAAAGGAAGGGCCCGCACAGCTCGCAGTAATGCCGGTCGCCGGCGGCGAAGCCGAGGTGATCACGGACTTCTCTCTCGGCGTCAGCGAGTTCGAATGGTCTCCGTCGGGCGAGTCGATCGCCGTGGTGGCTACCACTTGGACTGAGGGCTGGGATGAGCTCGACGACGAAGAGCGGAATCGCAAGCCGCGTCGCATCGACCATGCGGTGTACCGGCGTGACAACCACGGTTGGTCGCACGATCGGCGCGCCCACGTCTGGCTGGTCGACCCGTCCGGCGCCAAACCAGCAGAACGGCTCACCGACTGCGACGCCGATGAGCAGGCACCGGCCTGGGCACCGGATGGTTCGGCGGTGGCCTTCCTCGCCGTCCACGACGACCCGCACCGCATGACGCCGGGCTTTGACATCGTGGAAGTGGATCTCGCGACAAGGACGATCGGCTACCGCCACCGCCAGGGCGGATGGTGGTCGCTGTCGTTTCGTTCTGACGGCAGGCTGCTAGCGGTCGGTGACCCGGACCCGCTCTCGTGGCCGGGGCTCACCTCATTGTGGATGGTCGATGGCGAGACGCTTCATGACCTGACCGGCCATCTCGACCGGTCGATCTGGAGTTTCCTGCTCGCGCCTGTGATGGCCCGGCCCGTGTGGCTCGATGAGGAGTTCCTGATCGGGCTCGAAGACAGCGGGCGGGTGCACGTCGTGCGGGTCGGGGCCGACGGAACCGCAACTGTCCAACTCGGTGGGGACCGCCACGTGACCGGATTCACCGCCACCGGCGACGCGGGTCGCCTCGTGTTTACAGCCACAACTCCAACCAGTCCCGGCGAGCTCTACGAACGGACCGGGGATGGGGGAGCGCAGCCGCTGACAGATCTCAACGGTGAATTCCTTTCCACCGGTTCTGTGCGTGAACCGGAGCATTTCAGGTTGTCGACGGACGAGGCGGACATCGACGTTTGGGTGGTGCTGCCGGATGGGGACGCGCAGGTGCCGGTGCTCCTCAACATTCACGGTGGTCCGGCAGCGCAATACGGATTCGCGTTCTTCGACGAGTTCCAGGTCTACGCAGGCGCCGGATACGGCGTCGTCGCCTGCAATCCCCGCGGATCTTCGGGTCGCGGCGTCGAATTCTTACAGGCGGTCGCCGGGGACGGGTGGGGCGTCGTCGATGTCGCGGATGTGACCGCCGCCTTCGAGGCTGCCCTGGCTCGTTACCCGCGTCTCGATGGCGCGCGGGCGGGCATCATGGGCGGCTCCTACGGCGGGTTCCTCACGGCGTGGATGCTCGGCCAGACTGACCGCTTCTCCTCGGCCGTGGTTGAGCGGGCGCTCATCAACTGGGAGTCGTTTGCGGGAACGTCGGATATCGCGCCGCACTTCTCCTCGATGTACCTCGACGCGGTGCCACCCGCAGATCGGGACGTGCTTGCTGCCGCCAGCCCGGCCACGTTCGCCGACAGGATCACCACACCGACGCTCATCCTGCACTCGGAGAATGACTTCAGGTGTCCCATCGAACAGGCCGAGCAGTTGTTCATGACGCTGCTTCGGAATCAGGTCGACACAGTTTTGCTTCGCTTCCCGGATGAGAGCCATGAGCTGAGCCGTTCGGGGGCTCCCCGGCACCGGATCGAGCGTTTCGAAGCGATCCTGGACTGGCACGGGCGGTACCTGGACCCCTGAGTTGTCAGCGGTCACCGCTCGCACCAAACTCGCATGCGATCCTGTCAGATCCCGAGGAGGGCCAGTGGGTCAGCAACCGAACATCGAGCTCGACGGATCTGACCTTCCCCAGGCCACGACCGAGCGGGCACCAGAGCGCCGCTGGTCGCCGTCGCGGCCGGGCGAGATCACGTCGCCGGCCGACATGCCCGACACGGCCGCGTTCGGGCGGCCCGGACCGGATACCGGCTGGGCACTGCGACTGCTCGGGCGCACCCCATACGATCGAGCGGCGATTCACCCGCACGGCGAAGCGGTGCTCGTAGCGCTCATGTCTGCTCGGGCGGCTCACTTCGGCCGGGCGCCGACACCGGACGATGTGACCGTGGCCCTGACCCTGTTCGGCCTGCGGACCGACGGGCTGGGCGCCGCAGCCGCGGAAGCGCTCGTTCGCCATCGCTCGGCCTGGCTCCAGGCAGCGGCACACGAATGGTCGAAGGGCACTGCCGCCGTTGCAGCGGTTCCGATCGACGTACTTTCCGAGACGCCCATCCACCTCCGCACCCGCCTCAACGACAATCCCTCCCTGCTCGACTGAGAAGTTCTCACGATTCGTACCCGGTTGGGTCGCCACACCGCGCGTATATGCTCTGGGGCTGAAATCGAAGCGTCCGCAGCAGCGATGCGGCCCGTGCCCGATGCGCATCGCCCTTCCGAGGAAGCAGCACGCGCAATCCAAAGATGAATGGCGGAGTGATGAAGATCGTGCGAGTGCAGACCGACGAGGGGATCCGCTACGGCGGGGTCGAAGAGGAAGGCATCCGGGTGTATGAAGGAACCCCGCTTCTCGCCTGGGAGCCGACCGAAGTCATGCTCGAATTCAGCAAGGTGCAACTGCTGGCCCCGATCTTCCCGACCAAGGTGGTGGCGCTCGGTCGGAACTACGTGGAACACGCCCAGGAGATGAACAACCCGGTTCCTGAGCGTCCGATGATCTTCATCAAACCGAATACCACGGTCATCGGACCCGATGCCCCAATCGTGATGCCGCCGGGGTCGACGAGCGTGGACTTCGAGGGCGAGCTCGCAGTCGTGATCGGCAAGCTGGCGAAGCGAGTACGCGCCGAGGACGTCGACAGCGTGATCCTCGGATACACGATCGGCAACGACGTCACCGAGCGAGATCAGCAGCGCCAGGACGGCCAGTTCACGCGGGGCAAGGGCTACGACACGTTCTGTCCGCTCGGCCCTGCGATCGAAACCGAATTCGACCCACTCGAACCGGTGTTCATCGAGACCCGGTTGAATGGCGAGCTGGCGCAGAGCGGGTCGATCCAGGACATGGTGTTCGGGGTTGCCGAACAGATCGAATTCGTCTCGAACATCATGACGCTCCTACCCGGCGATGTGATTCTCACCGGCACGCCTGCCGGCGTGGGGCCGATGGTCGCCGGCGACCGGGTCGAGGTGTCCATCGACGGTATCGGGACCCTGGGCAACCCGGTCGTCGCGGCATGAGCGTTCGCCTTCGCATCGCCCCGTCTCCGACCGGGCTCCTTCACGTCGGCAATGCGAGATCCGCGGTGTTCAACTGGCTGTATGCCCGACGGATGGGCGGCACGTTCATCGTCCGGGTCGACGACACCGACCGGGCCCGTAGCGAGCAGCAATTCGAGGATGACCTGCTCGAGGGTCTCCGCTGGCTGGGTCTCGACTGGGACGAGGGCGTTGAGGTTGGTGGCCCGCACGGCACCTATCGGCAGAGCGACCGGTTCGATCGCTACCGCCAGGTCGCCGAGGCGCTGATCGATGACGAGGCGGCGTATTACAGCTTCCGGTCGACCGAGGAGCTCGAGGGCCTGCGGACAAGGGCGCAGAAAGAGGGCAAGCCCCCGGCGTTCTACATTCGCGGGCCGGAGGTTCCGCTCGACGAGGCGAGGAGTCGTGTCGCCGCCGGCGAGGCGGCGGTCGTTCGGATGTCGGTGCCGGACCGGCCGGTCACGTTCAGCGACCTGGTCCGGGGTCAGATGGAGTTCATGTACGAAGCCGTGGATGACTTCGTGATCATGCGATCGGACGGCTCGCCGACGTACCATTTGGCGTCAACCGTCGACGACATCGACTACGAGATCACCCATGTCGCACGGGGCGAGGATCTCTTGTCGTCCACCCCGAAGCACATCGTGCTGGCGGAGGCGATCGGCTCGCCGCGACCGATCTATGCGCATCTACCGCTGTTGTTCGGACCGGATGGCAAGAAACTGTCGAAGCGCCACGGCGACACGTCGGTCCGGGCATACCGGGAGCAGGGGATCCTGCCGGACGCCATGTTCAACTACATGAGCTTGCTCGGCTGGTCACTCGACCCGGAGAACGAGGTCTTCACCCGCGACGAGGCGATTGCGGCCTTTGATTTTGTTGATGTGTCGAAGAGCCCGGCCGTGTTCGATACGAAGAAGCTGGAATGGATGAACGGGATTTACATCCGCAAGATGCCGGCCGACGAGTTCCTGGTGCGGGCCACCGCGTCGCTCGAGGCCGACCTCGGCCGGGACCTCGATGACGGTGAACGTGCCCGCCTGGCGGCAGTGGCGCCGCTCGCCCAAGAGCGGGTTGCCGTCGTGGACGAGGTCGGCAGCAGCGTCCGGTATCTGTTCTCGGACGAGGTCGAACACGACGAGTCCTCGTGGAGCAAGGTGATGAAGGCTGAAGCGCCGCGGGCGGTGCGGGCCGCAATTTCGGCGCTGTCGCCGCTCGAGGACTGGACGACCGCCGACATCGAGGCGCGCCTGAAAGGAATGCTCGAATCTGAGAAGCTGAATCCACGCAAGGGCCTGCAGCCGCTTCGGGTGGCAATATCGGGCTCTTCGGTGTCGCTACCGTTGTACGAGTCGATGGAGGCGCTGGGACGAGAGCGAACGCTGGCGCGCCTACGCGCGGCCGGGGACCGGCTCGATGCAGGAGAGGTGCCGGCGGACGCCTAAGATCCTCTTGCCCTGGCCCCGTCGTCCAGCGGCCTAGGACGCCGGCCTTTCAAGCCGGTAACGCGGGTTCGAATCCCGTCGGGGCTACCAGGCAAACCCCTGCTCAGCGGGGGTTTCTGCGTGTTTGGAGGTCGACCGGTTGGGTGGCTTGGGCCACGAACGGATTGGGCACGGATTGTGCAGCTGACGGTGATGGGTTACGTCGGGTTGTGCGTTTTGTGTCGTAGTCGTTCGTATGGGGTTTGGCCGTCGAGGCCGCCGTGGGGCCGGTTGAAGTTGTAGAAGTCTTCCCACTCTTGCGGCCGGTCGTTGAACATGTCGGTGTCGTCGATCATTACTCCGTTGAGCATCCGGTAGAACTCTTCCTCGTCGATCCGATGCGATCTTTCCACCTTGCCGTTCAGCCTGGGGGTGGCCGGTTTGATATACACATGGCGGATCCCTCGGTCCAAGACGTGGTAGTGGAACTGGCTACCGAATTTGCCACCGTTGTCGGTTTGGATCACCTCCACTCGGAACGGCAGCTTGGCCGGGAGGTAGTCGAGGA
>Ga0224512_10005397_pt1 | contig 10549 bp, 10 predicted proteins | sample SF_May12_sed_USG_4_FD_169103 | JGI IMG/M metagenome (GOLD analysis project Ga0224512, IMG submission 169103) | Sediment microbial communities from San Francisco Bay, California, United States - SF_May12_sed_USGS_13 | ecosystem: Environmental > Aquatic > Marine > Sediment | place: USA...
TACGACATCACCCCTGGCGTGCCGGCCTACGCGGCGGCGGCGGCGACGCTCAAGACCGAACTCACCCTGCCCGGCGTCAGCCAGACGGTGATCCTGACCCGCACCGCCATGAAGGCCTCGGCCATGCCGGCGGGCGAGGAACTGGGGCGCCTGGCGGCCTCCGGCGCGACGCTGGCCATCCATCTCTCGGTGCGCAACCTGCGGCGGGTGGAGCAGGCGCTGACGCCGCACTACGGCGCCGACTGCCCGGTCGCCGTGGTCTACCGGGCGAGCTGGCCCGACGAGCGGGTGATCCGCGGCACCCTGGCCGACATCCGCGGCAAGGTACGCGCCGCCAAGATCACCCGCACGGCGCTGATCCTGGTCGGCCGGGTGCTGGACGAAACGGCCTTCGCCGACAGCAAGCTCTACGATGCCGACCACGTCCACGTGTTGCGCCCGAAACGGCGGGCCTGAGCGGCACGCTTACTTGCATCTCGTCCCGGAACCTCCGCGAACATATTGATCTCGATCAAGGCAAGGGTGACCGCGCCGTGCTCCCTTAATCCTGGTCGCCGTGGCTGCGGGCGGCGAAAGCGGGGGTCTCTGGATATTCGAGGGGCTATGGTGCACGGCATTGGAACATTGATCTCACGGGCCTATTCCAGGCTCGGCAAGACGCTTACCGGCGAGCTTCGCAAGGCCCAGGAATCGGCGCGCAACGAGGCGCATCTCGCCACCCTGGGCGACCGGCCGTTTGTGGGTTGTCGCCCCCGCATGGCGGAGCGCCCGGAGAACAATCGGCCGGCAAGGCACAATCCGCCGGCCGCGCCGCGGGAGAGGTCTTCCGTTTGAAAGTCTGAATCCCTGCCGCGCTGAACCGCGTGTCGGCCCGAGGCGCCGCGCGGCGGTTCCATGCTGGTGAGAAATCCGGGTTACCGCGCCGGGGGGCGTCAGCCGATCCAAACCAAGCCGGCGAGCCACAGGGTTCCGGCCGCGTGAATCGCCAGGGTGAGCTTGATCGCTCGCGTCAGGGCGCGGCGCCGGTCGCCAGCCTGATTTAGGTGCCGGGCCGCAGGGAGCGCCGTCACGCCGAGCAGCAGCGGCCCGATGACCCCTGCCGGCGGCAGCAGACCGGCGGCGGCAAGAGTTACCACGAGGACCACGGCCAAACCATTCGAGATCAGGTACAGCCGGCTGGTGCCGGCGGGTCCGAGGATCACCGCCAGGGTCCGTTTGCCTGTTGCGGCATCGGCATCGATATCCGGCACCTCGTTGACGAGCAGGATATTGGCGACCCAGAGCCCGACAGGCAGCGAAAGCAGGAGGCTCCCGAGGTCGAGCGCGTCGCTTTGCAGCCAGGCGGCGCCGATCACCGGCAGCACGCCGAAGGCAAGACCGACAGCGGCCTCGCCCAAGCCGTGCGCGCTCAGCTGTATGGGCGGGACCGAGTAGAGAATGCCGAGGGCCAGCCCGAGCGCCCCGAAGACGAGCACGCCGAGACCCTTGGCCGCGAAGAGCGCGAGCCCCAGACTGACGGCCAGTGCCAGGAGCACGACACCCCAAACGAGCATCTGGCCGGACGTCATGATGCCGTTCTGGATGACCCGCGAGCCACCGGTATAGGGGGAGATGCGCCCGCGATTTATCCGGTCGGTTCCGCCTTGATCGTCGCAGACGTCGTTGATGATGTTCGCTCCGGCATGGAGAGAGACCACCGCCCCGAGCGCCAGGATAAAGGCCGCGAGGTCGAGCTGCCCGCCGACGCGGTAGCCCCAGGTCGTGCCGAGCAGAACGGGCAGGACGGAAGCGGGAAGGAACATTGCTCGGGTCGCGAGGAACAGCCGCTTCATCGACCGCAGGGCCGAGCTGCCCACGGATGAGTTCGGCGAAAGATCTCCACGCGGGGTCTGTTTCATGACGCTGACGGCTTAGCGGTGGATGGACCGGCGTTGCGCCACGATCTTATGGCGAGCCGCTCCGGCCGCACGTTGAGGCACGTCAAGGCGGTCGACCGGCCCGCTGTTCGATCCAGGCGAGCGCCGCCTCGACGCTCTCGACGATCTCGCCCGGGGGCGGCTCCGGCCGCCGGATCATGACCACGGGCAGGCCGAGCCGGCGGGCGGCGGTGATTTTCGCCTGGATCAGCCCGCCGCCGCTGTTTTTGGTGACCAGAGCCTGGATGCCGTGCTTCTCCATGAGCGCGGTTTCGGCCGCTTGGTCGAAGGGGCCGCGGTCGAGGATGACCTCGTGGCGGGCGAGGGGTAACGGGTTCCCCGGCGGGTCGATCAGGCGCACCAGGAACCAGATGTCGGAGAGATCGGCGAAGGCCTCGATTTCCTGCCGCCCGCTGGTCAGGAAGACGCGCTCCGCCAGTCCGCGCAACGCGGCCGCGGCCTCCGCCGTGCTCGCCACCTCGATCCAGCGGTCGCCCTCGACCGGCCGCCACGCCGGGCGCAGTAGCTTGAGGCGGGGCAGGCCCAGTTGCTCGCACGCGGCCGCGGCGTTGTGGGCCATGGTCGTGGCGAAGGCGTGGGTCGCGTCGACCAGCAAGTTGATCGTGTGGTCCTTCAGATAGTGCGCCAGGCCCGCCGGGCCGCCGAAGCCGCCGACCCGGAGCTCGCCGGGAATCCTGGTAGGGTTCCAGGTCCGACCGGCCAGGGAGCTGGTGAGATCGAGCCGGGGATCGAGGACCAGACGGCGGGCCAGCTCGAGCGCGTCCCGGGTACCGCCGAGCAGCAGGATCCGCGTGCGCTCACGCATCCGACTTGCCAGCGAGACGGCCTTGGCGGTCGAACACCAGCACCTCGACCTCGGTCTTACCCGCCAGCACGCCCAACGCGGTCTCGCGCGCCCACGCCGCAACGGCGTCGGCGAGCGGCAGCTTCGCGTCCTCGGCCAGAGTCAGAATCTGGTTCGCCGTGTTGGCGCCGCGGGCGGCTTCGACCGTGTCCCCTGAGGCGCCCAGCTCGCCGAGCCGGTCAGCCAGCCAGTCGAGGTTCACTTGGCTGCGCCCGGAATGGAGGTCCAGGTGGCCGGCGGCGAGCTTTGAGATCTTGCCGAAGCCGCCGCCGATGGTGAGCCTGGGCAGGGGGTGCTTGCGCAGGTACTTGAGCAGGCCGCCGGCGAAGTCGCCCATGTCGAGCATGGCGATGTCGGGCAGGCTGTAAAGCGCCTGCACGGCCTTCTCCGAGGTCGAGCCGGTGCAGCCGGCCACATGGTCGAGGCCGCTGGCGCGGGCCACGTCGATACCGCGGTGGATCGAATGGATCCAGGCCGAGCAGGAGTAGGGCACGACGACGCCGGTGGTGCCCAGGATCGACAGGCCGCCCAGGATGCCGAGCCGCGGGTTCCAGGTCTTGGCCGCTAGGGCTTCGCCGCCGGGCACGGAGATCTCGATCTCCAGGTCCCCGGAATCGCCGTAGCGTTCGGCCAGCTCGGCCACAGTCGCGCGCATCATCGCGCGCGGCACCGGATTGATGGCGGGTTCCCCGACATCCAGGGGCAGCCCTGGCTTGGTCACTGTCCCGACGCCGGGACCCGCCTTGAAGACCACGCCGGTCCCGGAAGCGGCGCGGCGCAGCTCGGCGACGATCTCGGCGCAGTGGGTGACGTCGGGATCGTCGCCGGCATCCTTGACGATGCTGGCCCGCGCGAAGCCCTCGCCCAGCTCCTCGCGCGCCAGGGCGAAGGCGGGCCGCTCGCCCTTGGGCAGGGCGATGGTCACGGGATCGGGGAACTCTCCGGTCAGCAGCGCCCTGTAGGCGGCGCGCGTCGCCGCCGTGGCGCAGGCGCCGGTGGTCCAGCCGCGGCGCAGGGGCCTCTCCGGTTTCCGAGTCATGTCGCGATAGTACAAGTCCATGACTTAGCATGGCTAGGCGAAGGCGCGCGTGATGAATAGACTGCGCGGCATGAGGGAGCTGACTTTCGAATTGCCGGATTTGGAGGCGGGCTGGGTCTGGTTGACCGGGGCCGGGCCTGGCGATCCCGGCCTGCTCACCCTTTATGCTTTGCACGCGCTGCGCTCCGCCAATGTCGTGGTCTACGACGCCCTGGTCGACGAGAAGATCCTTGCACTGGCGGGTCCCGAGACTCTGCTCGAGTACGCCGGCAAGCGCGGCGGGCGGCCCTCGCCGAAACAGGCGGACATCTCGCAACGCCTGGTCCAGTTCGCCCGCGAGGGCAAACGGGTGCTGCGCCTCAAGGGCGGCGATCCCTTCGTCTTCGGCCGCGGCGGCGAGGAGGCGCTGGCCCTGGTCGAGGCCGGCATCCCCTTCCGCATCGTGCCCGGCATCTCCAGCGGGATCGGCGGCCTGGCCTACGCCGGCATCCCGGTGACCCACCGGGAGACCAACTCGGCAGTCACCTTCCTGACCGGGCACAACCTGACCGGCGAGGTGCCGGACAATCTCGACTGGCAGGCTTTGGCGCGCGGCTCCCCCGTCATCGTGGTCTACATGGCGCTGAAGCATCTGGAGCGCATCGCCGGCCTGCTCCTGGCCAACGGCCGCGCGCCGGACGAGCCCGTGGCCCTGGTCAGCAACGCAAGTCTCGCCGGTCAACGGGTGCTCGAGACGACCCTGGCGCGCTGTCACCGCGAGGCCGAGGCGGCCGGCATCGAGCCGCCCTGTCTGGTCGTGATCGGCGAGGTGGTGCGCCTGCGCGCGGGGCTCGACTGGCTGGGCGCGCTGCAAGGCCGCGTCCTGCAGGCGGACCCGCTAGGTCTGCGCGACGGTCGCGAGGCCGGCTGAGGCATGGCCCGCGGCCTGCTGATCGCCGCGCCGGCCTCGGGCAGCGGAAAGACGGTGATGACCCTGGCTTTGCTGCGTCACTTCCGCCGGAGCGGCCTGCCGGTCGCCTCGGTCAAGGTCGGGCCCGATTACATCGATCCGGCCTTTCACGCCGTGGCGAGCGGGCGGCCCTGCCTTAACCTGGATTCCTGGGCCATGCGAGCCGGGACCCTGGCGGCGCTCGTGGCCGAGGCGGAAGGCGGCGCCGAGCTGGTGCTGGGCGAGGGGGTCATGGGCCTGTTCGACGGCGCACATAGCGGCGCCCGGGCCGGCGCGCCGGTTGAGGACGCCGGCTCGACCGCGGAGCTGGCCCGTCTGACCGGCTGGCCCGTGGTGCTGGTGGTCGACGTGCGCGGCATGGCGGCCTCGGCCGCGGCGCTGCTCAAGGGTTTCATAGAGTATCGGCCAGAGGTCCCCATCGCCGGCGCGATCTTCAACCGGGTCGGCGGCGAGGGCCACGCAGAGCTGCTGCGCGCGGCCTGCGCGCCGCTCGGCCTTCCCGTGCTCGGCTGCATCCCGCGCAGCGCGGAGCTGGTCCTGCCCGACCGGCATCTGGGCCTCGTGCAGGCCGTCGAGCACGCGGACCTCGAAAGCTTTCTCGAAGGGGCGGCGGGAGTGGTCGCCCGCCACGTCGACACCGAAGCGCTCTGTAATCTTGCCGCCGGCGGTCGTCTCGCAGCGCGCCGGGGCCGCAACGCGGCTTCGCCCCCGCTGCCGCCGCTCGGCCAACGCATCGCCGTGGCGCGCGATCCGGCCTTCGCCTTCGCCTATCCCCACGTGCTGCAGGGCTGGCGCAGGGCCGGGGCGGAGCTCGGCGAATTCTCACCGCTGACCGACGAGGCGCCCGATGGCGCGGCCGACGCGGTCTATCTGCCGGGCGGCTATCCGGAGCTCCACGCCGGGCGGCTGGCGGCGAACCGGGCGTTTCGGGACGGCCTCCACCGCGCCGCCGAGCGGGGCGCGGCGATCTACGGCGAATGCGGCGGATACATGGTGCTGGGCGAGGGCCTGATCGACGCCGAGGGCGCGTGCCACGCCATGACCGGGCTGCTGCCGCTCGAGACCTCCTTCGCCGAGCGCCGCCTGCACCTGGGCTACCGCGAAGCCAGCCTGAGCGCGCCGAGTGCTCTGGGCGAAGCCGGCGCGGCCTTCCGTGGCCACGAATTCCACTACGCCACGGTGCTGCGCGAGGAGAGCGACGCGCCGCTGTTCCGCTGCCGCGCCGCGGACGGGCGGGATCTCGGCACCGCCGGCGGCCGGCGCGGCGCGGTCATGGGCTCCTTCCTGCACCTGATCGACGCCGCCTTCGCCGGGGGGGCCGGGCCGTGCTGACCATTCTTGCCCTCGGCTTTCTGATCGGCATGCAACATGCGCTGGAGGCCGACCACATCGCGGCCGTCTCCAGCATCGTGGCGCGGCAGACCAGCCCGGGCGGCGTTCTGCGCCACGGCCTTGCCTGGGGCCTGGGGCACAGTGCGACCCTGCTTGTCGTGGCGGGCGCGGCCATCCTGCTCGACGCCGCCGTCGGCGAGGAGTTGGCCAGGGTCCTGGAGCTTGGCGTCGGGATCATGCTGGTGCTTCTGGGCGGTCACGTGATCTACTGCCTGCTGCGCGACCGGATCCACGTTCACCTGCACCGGCACCGCGACGGCACCATGCATGTGCACGCGCACAGCCACCGCGACGAAACCAGGCGGCACGACCCGGCGCGGCACGAGCATGCGCACCCGCGCGCCTGGCCGCTGCGCGGCCTGCTGGTCGGTCTGATGCATGGCATGGCCGGCTCGGCGGCCCTGCTGATCCTGGCCGCCTCCGCCATGCCGGTGCCCGCCCTGGGCCTGGCCTATGTGGCGCTGTTCGGGTTCGGCTCGGTGATCGGCATGGGGGCGCTCTCCGCCGTGATCGCCCTGCCGCTCGCCTATTCGGCGCGCTTTCTCACCTGGGCCAACCGATCGCTACAGGCCATGATTGGCCTTGGAACCCTGGGCCTCGGCGCCTTCACAATTTACGACAGCGGGCTCGAGGGCCTGCTGCTCGGCTGACGCGGTCCGGGACGGAAAGCAAGGCAAGGGAGGCGGCAGGCATGATGGAAGGCTCACTCTTGGAGAAGCTGGCCGGCGAGATCGGCCGCTACAACGACAAGGCCTTTCTCAAGGCGGCCATGGCCGTCTGTGCCCTGACTGCCACGGCGGACGAGGAAGTCAGCCTCGCGGAGCACCACCGCATCGACGAGATCATCGCCAAGGAACCGACGTTGAAGCAGCTCGATGCCGAAAGGGCGACCGACACCCTCTACGACTACATCCTCGCCGTGCGCAGCTACGGCGATTCGGCCCGGCGGGTGCTCTACGGCAAGGTGCAACGTATGGCCGGCGACCACAAGAAGTCGCGGACCCTGATGCGCGTTGCCTATCTCGTGATCGCCGCCGACCGCAAGATCCGCGAGGCGGAGCGAGAGGAACTCCGCCGGCTCTGCGGCGCCCTCGGCCTCGAGCCGGAACAGGTCTGGCGGGAGCTTGCCGGCTGAGTGGGCTGAGCCTAAGCCTTTTTTGCCGCGGCTGTATTCCCAGGACAGGTAAGCCAGAACGGCGGTAAAGGCCACGAATGCAGCGGAAATCGCGGTCAGCCTGCCGATGTCGAAGGCGGTCATGGATCTCCTCCAAACGTTGCGAGGTCTCCCTTGTGCCGGTGCCGGCGGTCCGGCCGCGTTGACCCGGATCAAGAAACCACAGTTTATGAATGGTCTTATGGGCGGCTCACCGGACCGCGGGCCGGCGCGGCGGGCGGCAGCAGGCGGCTGACGTCCGGGCGATACTCGATCTCGCGGATCAGCTTGCGGCGCAGGGCCTCGGCGATATCGCCGTAGGAGGCGGCCGCCATGGCGAAGGCGCCCGGGCCGCTGATCACCCGGTTGCGATAATGGGCCTGGAGTTCCGGCTCGTCGGTCAGGATGGCGAGGCCGTTGATGGTGATGCCGCTGGCCCGGGCCCGCGCCTTGGCCTGGGGGGCGTTGACGCTGAAGTAGCGGGTCGGAGTTTCGGCGCCGTCGCCCGAAAGGTCGATCACCCGGCGGGTGCTCTTGAACCCGCTGTCCTCGATCAGGCGCATGGAGAAGAACAGCGCTCGGCCGATCCCGGTGCCGCCCACGACCCGGCGCGGAAAGCGCTCCGCCAGGCGCGCGAAGCGCTCGGCGCCCGCCGGGTCGGCCACCACGTGCCAGGGCGAGGCGTCCTTGGGCTCCGCCGATTCGGCCCAGGTGACCAGCGCCACCGCGATGCGCCCGTGGTAGCCCTTGGCGATGGCAGCCAACACCTGCGGGTCGCGGAAGGCCGCCGCGATGCCCGACATCTGCAGGACGTATTCCTCCGCGTCCACGCTGCCGGAGGCGTCGACGGCGAGCACGAGCTGGACGTCGACCTCCGTCTCGGCCTCGGCGGGCAAAACCGGCCAGCACAGGCCCGCGGCGAGGGCCGAGAAGGCGGTCCAAAAACCGACTCCGAGTCCATTTACGAGTCCATTTGCGCGGATTAAGTGGACTCGGGGTCGCATTTTTTCAGTTCGAGTCCTGGCCCTCGTCCCGGGGCAGGGCGGTGTAGACCTCGATGCCGCGCTTCTTGATCTGGCGGCCGATGATCGAGCGCTGGATTTCCGAGGTGCCTTCCCAGATGCGGTCGACGCGGATGTCGCGGTAGAGCCGCTCGACCGGGCTCTCGCGCATGTAGCCGCGCCCGCCCAGCACCTGAACCGCCGAATCGATCACCCGGCCAGCCATCTCGGAGCAGAACAGCTTGAGGGCGCTGGCCTGGGCGTGGATGCGCTTGCGCTCGGCGCCGGAATCGATCTCGGCGGCGACCCGGTAGAGCAGGGACTGGGCCGCCATGATCTCGACCGCCATGTCGGCCAGCTTGAACTCGACGGCCTGGAAATCGCCGATCGGCCGGCCGAACTGCACCCGCTTCTTGGCGTGGGCCGTGGCGATCTCGGCGGCCCGGGTCGCCGCCCCGGTGCAGTGCGCGGCGATCTGCAGGCGCGCCTCGACGAACCAGTCCTTGGTCAACTCGTAGCCGCCGCCGATCGCGCCCAGCACCGCCTCCGTGCCGACCTCGACCCCCTCGAGGCGGATTTCCGCGTGGTCGAAGGCGTAGCTGTGCATGAAGCGCGGCGAACGCAGGTGGGTCACGCCGGGCGCATCGCGCGCCACCAGGAACAGGGTCGGCTTGGCCGTGTCGCCGTCCACAAGGGCCTGCACCACCATGAAGTCCGAGGCGTCGAAGGAGGTGACAAACCACTTCTCGCCGCTGAGCCGGAAGCCGCCGCCCGCCCGCTCGGCCCGGGTCTCGATCATGCTCGGGTCGGAGCCGGCGCCCGGCTCGCTCACGGCATAGCAGGCGCGCCGCTCGCCGCGGCAGCTCGGCGCCAGATAGGTCTCAATCTGCGCCGCCGTGCCGTCCTTGAGGCAGATCGCCGGCTGCCAGACCGTGGTCCAGAGGCCGCAGGTGGCGCGGCCGAGCTGCTCGTTCACCAGGGTCTGCTCGACCATGGTGAGGCCCTGGCCGCCGACCTCGGGGCCGTGGTTGATCGCGTTGAGGCCCCATTCGAGCACCGCCGCTTTGACGGCCGGACGTCGCTCCATGGGCAGGTGGCCGGCCTCGTCGGTGAGCTGCTCGAGCGGCTGCAGCACCTCCTCGCAGAAGGCCAGGGCGCGCGCTTGCAGCGCGGCCTGGGCGGGACTGAGGCGAAGATCCATGGCGCTCCGTGTTCCTTATGCTGGTTCGCCGGCGGCCTTGGGTATGACCAGGGCGTCGACCGCCAGGGCGCCCTCGGCGCCGGCGATCACCGGGTTGACGTCGAGTTCGGCGAGCAGGTCGCCGAGGTCGTGGGCCATGACCGAGAAACGCTCGATCGCCGTGGCCAGGGACTCCAGGTCGGCGGGCCGCGCGCCGCGCACCCCCGCGAGCAGGCGCGAGACGCGCAGCCCGGCCAGCAGGCGCTTCGCCTGATCCCGGTTGACCGGCGCCAAGGCGAAGACGCGCTCGGCCAGGACCTCGATCAGCACGCCGCCGGCGGCGACCATGACGCAGGGGCCGAACTGCGGGTCGAAGAGAGCGCCGAGGGCGACCTCCGTACCCTTCGGTGCCATGGGCGAGATCAGCACCTCGGGACCCAGGCGCGCCGCCATGTCGTCGTAGGCCGCCGACACCTTTTCGACGTCGCCCAGGTTCAGCAGGACGCCGCTGGCCTCGGTCTTGTGCAGCACGCCGGGCGCTGCGGTCTTCAGCGCGACCGGATAGCCGAGCGCCTCGGCGGCGGCGAGCGCCGCCTCGCGGCTCCCGGCCGTCTGCGCGCTCACAACGGGGACGCCGTAGTCGGACAGCAGGGCCAAGGCCTCGGCCTCGCTCAGCACGTCGCCGCGTGCCAGCCGCGGCCGCCATTTTTCGCGCAGGGCCGGATCGACCGGGTCCGGTGGCGTTCGGTCCGCGGTATGAAAGTCCCGGAACGCGAAGAGGTGCTTGACCGCCTTGAGCGCCTCCTCGGTGCCGTCGAGCACCGGGATCCCGGCGCGGGTAAGATCGAGCGCCATGTCCCGGTGGCGCACCGCCGCGGTGTTGGGCGCGACGGCGAAGGGCTTCGCGGTGCGCGGCCAAAGCGCCTTGGCGACCTTCGCGTAGGCCTGCGACAGGTAATAGCCGTCGCGTATGTTGAACACCATCAGGCCCGCCGCCACCTGCGGATCGTCGAGCAGGGCCTGGAACATGGCACTAAAGCGCGGCTCCAGATCG
>Ga0224512_10005398_pt1 | contig 10548 bp, 11 predicted proteins | sample SF_May12_sed_USG_4_FD_169103 | JGI IMG/M metagenome (GOLD analysis project Ga0224512, IMG submission 169103) | Sediment microbial communities from San Francisco Bay, California, United States - SF_May12_sed_USGS_13 | ecosystem: Environmental > Aquatic > Marine > Sediment | place: USA...
AGGATGGGAGAGCGGCTTCCCCGTCGATACCTCCGGTAGAGCCGATACAGTCGCTGGATGGCCGGATCGATCACAGACGTCCCAGGGGTCACCGTCGGGCACTGGACCCACCCCGAACAGCCGACCGGGTGCACCGTCGTCGTGCTGCCGGAACCGAACGTGACGACGGTCGAGGTCAGGGGAGCGGCACCGGGATCTCGTGAAACCGACCTGCTCCAGCCGGGGATGCGGGTCGAACAGGTGCAGGCGATCTGTCTCACGGGGGGCAGCGCATTCGGGCTGGCAACCGCAGATGGGGTCATGCGTGAACTGCTCGCCGACGACCGCGGACACGTCACCCCTGCGGGGCGTGTGCCACTGGTGCCCACGGCGGTGATCTTCGACCTCGGCCGCGGTTCCCACCGTCCGGGCCCCGACGACGGCGCAAGCGCATACCGGGCCGCCGGCCCCGCAGTCCGGACGGGCTTGGTTGGAGCGGGCGCCGGAGCGACCGTCGCCAAGTGGCGCGGCTTCGAACACATGCAGCCCGGCGGGATCGGCACCGCCTCGGTGACGGCCGGCGATGTCGTCGTGGGGGCGATCGCCGTGGTCAACGCGGTCGGAGACGCCTTCACGCTCGAAGGAGAGCCTCTCACCGGAGGAGGCCCGGTCCCGGGGCCGCCACGGCTGTTTCCCGAAACCGGCCAGAACACGACCCTCGCCGTGGTCGCCACCAACGTGAGGATGAGTCGCGGCGAGCTGACCCGTCTGGCCGTTCGGGGCCAGGACGCCTACGCGGCCTGTCTTCGCCCGTCACACACCCGCTACGACGGTGACGCCTGCTTCGCCGTCTCGTGCGGTTCCCACGACGGCGAATACGCCGTCGACATCGCCTCGGAGGCTGCCTTCGAGGCCGTCGGGCGAGCGATCGAGGATGCCGTGCGTACGAGCGCTTCCGAGATCTGAGACCTGCGGTCAGGACCGTGCCGTTCGTGTCGACGGCGAAGGCTCTCCCGTCCGAGCTGCAGAGGCGGGCGCGGCGCGCTCGGTTCATGACCGGTTCGGGTGGCCCGACCGGAGCGAACGGCGCCGGAGACCGCTCGGAGCGGGCCTAATCTGTACACCGACGATCGAGGACCATCCGTGATCGAGATTCACTGTGCAACCGATGCCGACACCCGCGCCGCGGCGCGCCGTCTCGCTGCGCTGTGCCGGCCGGGCGACGTCATCGTCCTCAATGGACGCCTGGGCGCGGGCAAGACCGCCTTCGCAGGGGGTCTCGCAGACGGTCTCGGCGTGGACGAGCCCGTCACCAGCCCGACATTCGTCCTGATGCGCACCTACCGGTCGGGCTTCCTCCCCTTCTTCCACGTCGACGCCTATCGGCTCGGCTCCATCGGAGAGTTCGAGGACCTCGCGGCCATCGAGAGCGCCGAAGACGGCGTGGTCGTCATCGAATGGGGCGGTGCGGTATCGGCCGCCCTTCCCAAGGACCGACTGGAGATCGAATTGATCAGAAACCCCGACGAGTCCCGAACCGTTCGGATCCACCCATCCGGATCCTGGGTCATCCGCCAGCTCAGTGAGATCGAGGCCTGATGCGCGTTCTCTGCATGACGACATCGACACCCGCGTCCTCGGTGGCGCTCACCGAGGATCGTCAAGTGATCGCCTCGGCCAGCCGGATCGACTCCCGCGGTCACTCGGCATTCCTGGTTCCCGCCATCGACTTCTGCTTCGACCAGGCCGGCTGGACGCCGATGGACATCGATGCCGTCGTCGTCGACATCGGTCCGGGTCTCTATACGGGGATCAGGGTCGGATTGTCGACTGCCCAGGCGATTGCAGCGGCCATCGGAGCACCGCTCGTACCCGCCACATCGCTCGACGCCATTGCCCTGCGGGCCGCCACCGGCCGCCGGCGCATCCTCGCTCTCGTCGACGTGCGGCGCGGCGAGTATGCCGCAGCCTGGTACAACCCGGTTCCGGGCGGTGTCGTCAAGGACGGCCCGCCCGAGATCATGACCGCCCCCGAAGTGAGGGCGATGCTCGACTCCGAACCCGAAGACGTGCTATTGGTCGGTGACACCCAGAGCCTGCCCGAAGAGTTGCTCACCGGCATGCACCGGGTCAAGATCGGCCGGCCGAGGTATCCCAACGCCGGCACGCTTGCCGAGGCCGCCGCCGGGCAACTGCTCTCGGATGCGACGCTCCACCCCGATGAGGTGCGCCCGATGTACCTTCGGGATCCAGACGTCTCGATCAACTGGGCGATCATCGATGATCGGGGCCCATGGGCGCGGATGGAGGGGGAATGACCGCGGTGACTGCGCTCAATGTCAGGCGGATGCGAGAGACCGACCTGGACGTCGTCACGACGCTCGAAGCCCAGGCCTATTCCCAGCCGTGGAACGCCCACGTCTTCGCCGAGGAACTGAACCAACCCTCGCGCATCTACATCGTGATCGAGGATCATGTCGCCGTGCTCGGCTACGCCGGACTGATGGTGGTCGGGTCCGAAGCGCACGTCACCACGGTCGTGGTGCATCCCGACCGACGCGAGGATCGGCTGGGCACACGGTTGATACTGGCCCTCGCCGCCGAGGCCATCGAGCAGGGGGCGAAGTCGATGACGCTCGAGGTGCGAGCCTCCAATGAGCCCGCACAGCGGCTCTACCGCCGCTTCGGCATGGCCCCGGTCGGTGTGCGCAAGAAGTACTACCAGGACGAGGACGCCATGATCATGTGGGTACACGACATCGACGGGAGCGAGTTCGCCGCCCGAATCGCCGAGATCACCGAGTCGCTCCGATGATCACGCCGACGATCCTCGCCTTCGAGACGAGCTGCGACGAGACGGCCGTCGCCGTCGTCCGCGGGACCGAGGTGCTCTCCAACGTGCTGTCGTCCCAGATCGACCTGCACGCCCGGTTCGGGGGTGTGGTCCCGGAGGTCGCGTCACGCGCCCATGTCGAGGCGATCCGTGGGTTGACCCACCGTGCGCTCCAGCAGGCAGGCGTGCATCCCGCAGACCTCGACGCGGTCGCTGCCACGGACGGGCCGGGTCTCGTCGGGGCACTCCTCGTCGGGCATTCGTTCGCGAAGGCGACCGCCTGGGCTCGACAGCTTCCCTTCGTCGGTATCGACCACATGGAAGGACATCTGTTCGCTCCCATTCTCGAGCACCCGGATTACCGGCCTCCAGCCATCGTGTTGCTCGCATCGGGCGGCCACAGCCAGATCGTGCACGTCAAGGACTGGGGTGACTACGAGGTGCTCGGGTCGACCATCGACGACGCCGCCGGCGAGGCATTCGACAAGCTGGCCCGTGTCATGGGACTCGGTTTTCCCGGTGGTCCTGCGATCGATGAAGCTTCGGACGGGGGTGATCCCGCTGCAATCGCCTTCCCGCGGGCGCTCAAGGAGCGCCGCCACCACTTCTCTTTCTCGGGTCTCAAGACCTCGGTGATCACCTACATCGAGAAGGCGGAGACGGCCGGGGACCTCGCGCCGCTGCCCGACGTGGCCGCCTCACTGCAGGAAGCGATCGTCGACGTGCTCGTCGACAAGACGATGAACGCGGTCGAAGACACCGGCGTCGAGGTGGTCGGCGGTGGTGGTGGCGTGCTCGCCAACCGGAGGCTCCGGGAGAAGCTCACCGAACGGTGTGAGGCCGCCGGCGTCGAGCTCTATCTGCCGACACCGGAGCTCTGTACCGACAACGGTGCCATGATCGGTGCGGCGGCGGTCCACTGGCTCGACAAGAACGTGATCTCGAGCTGGGACTCGGTCGTCGACCCCGGGCGGACTCTGTAGCTGTTCCCCACGCAGTGGGGAAAGGTCCCTGCCGCCGAGGAACGAGTCGGGAGGTAAGGGGCATTCCGGAGAACGTCGACTGTTCGACCGTTTGGGTAGGGGCGCCCGCTTGCGGCGCCCGCAGCGCATCTCGGTAGTGCCGTCAATCACTTGCAGGTGCTGAGCGGTCTGGGGAAGGCGCTAGCCGCGGGTTGCGTGGTTGTTGGTGTGCGTCTGTTCTTGGGACAGCGATCGCCCCTAGCTTGCTGTGGTGGGTTCAGAACCGTGGCGTTCCTACTGTCCCAAGAACCCGGCATGGTCGACCACTGCTACGACGAGTGCTGCCGCCGACCACTTGTGTGCTCGACCGTCGTTCTTGTCAGTCGGCGCGCTGTGGCTGCCACCGTCGGTCGGTGTGGGACGCGACTTGCGCTCCTCCCGACAAGGCCTCCTTCAGGCCTAGGCCAACGGATGTGGAACGTGAAACGTGGAACGTGCAACAGGAAGGTCACCACGTGATCAGGTCGGGATGCTCGAGGAGCCGGCGGAGGGTGGCGCCGAAGCGGGCGGCGGGGGCGCCGTCGACGATGCGGTGATCGACCTGGACCGTGAGATCGAGAATCGTCCGGACCGTCAGTTCGCCGTCGATCACCCACGGACGCTCACCCATTCCGCCGACGATCACGGTCAGCGTCGAGATCGTCGGCGTCCCGATGGCGAAGCCGTTGCCCCCCATCATCATCCCGACAGAGGAAACGGTCACGGTGCCCGTGCGTCGTCGCACCGATGGGGAGTGACGAGCGGTGAGGTAGCCGAGCCCGATGAGCCCCGGCACCAGGCCCGCCTTCGAGCCCCATCGCATCAGCATTCGGCCGCCGGCGCTCGTCGTGGGGTCGTGACGGATTGCGCGGAGTTCGGAGGAGATGTCGGAAACACTGCGCGATTCGGTGTCTCTCACCGGATGAGCGAGCGGGAACACCCCGTCTGAGGTGTGTACCTCGACCATCGTGGCGATATCGACGTGCCGATGCATCACGAGACGTCCAGACCAGCCTCGATAGGCGTGGACCTCGGGATGAGACGCAACCGCCCGGCCCACGCAGGCCAGCACGAACGCCGTCGCAGAAAGCTCCTGGGACCTCACCCGTTCCATTGCGTTGGACACGTCGACCTGGACGAGGGCGGTCATCGTCGCCATACGTTTCCCTGAGCGCAGCCCACCGAGCACGATGCGACGTTCGGTGGGGAATGGGCGACGATCGAGGTCCACAGTCATCTGATCACGATCATGCGGCTGCGTGCCTCCAACCAGGGTCGAAGGCCATCGGCGTCGGGTCTCTCGTCCCTGACGTGCAACGAAGGGGCTTGGCACTCTCCAGTCGTGAGTGCTAGATTGGCCTGGCACTCACAAAGGGAGAGTGCCAACCGAGCCGGGATGGGAGTCCCGGTTTTGGATTGCACCCACAGAACCTACGTAGGAGGAGCTACATGAAGCTTCAGCCTCTCGGCGATCGAGTGGTCGTCAAGCCGAACGAGGATCAGGACATGCGGACTTCGTCCGGTCTCGTGATCCCCGATACGGCCAAGGAGAAGCCACAGACTGGTGAAGTCATCGCTGTCGGCCCGGGCGCGCTCGACGAAGACGGCGAGCGCATGCCCATGGACGTCAAGGTCGGCGACGTCGTCCTGTACTCGAAGTTCGCCGGTACCGAGGTCAAACTCGAGGGTGGGGACCATCTCGTCCTCTCTTCGCGTGACCTGCTCGCGATCGTCAACTGAGAAGGAGAGTTTCACATGACAGCGAAGGATCTTCGCTTCAACGAGGAGGCCCGGAAGGGACTCCAGACCGGCGTCGACAAGCTCGCCGACACGGTCAAGGTCACCCTCGGACCCAAGGGCCGCAACGTCGTGCTCGAGAAGAAGTGGGGCGCACCCACGATCACCAACGACGGTGTGACCATCGCCAAGGAGATCGAGCTCGACGACCCGTACGAGAACATGGGCGCCAAGCTCGCCTACGAAGTCGCCAACAAGACCAACGATGTCGCCGGTGACGGAACCACAACCGCAACCGTGCTCGCCCAGGCGATGGTCCGTGAGGGCCTCCGCATGGTGGCCGCCGGTTCGAATCCGATGGACCTGAAGCGGGGCATCGAGAGCGGTGTGGATGCGGTCGTGAAGTCGCTCGCAGAGCTGTCGCGCGACATCGAGACGAGCGAAGAGATCACCAACGTCGCGTCGATCTCGGCGAACAACGATCTCACGATCGGCAGGGTCATCGCCGAGGCGTTCGACAAGGTCGGCAAGGACGGCGTGATCACGGTGGAAGAGGGCCAGACGTTCGGTCTGGAACTCGAGTTCACCGAGGGCATGCAGTTCGACAAGGGCTACATCTCCCCGTACTTCATCACCGACCCGGATCGCCAGGAGGCGGTGCTCGAGGATCCTTACATCCTCATCGCCAACCAGAAGATCGGCTCGGTCAACGACATGCTTCCCGTGCTCGAGAAGATCATGCAGACCGGCAAGCCGGTCCTGGTCCTCGCCGAGGACGTCGAGGGCGAGGCACTCGCAACGCTCGTGGTCAACAAGATCCGCGGGACGTTCAGCTCGGCAGCCGTCAAGGCTCCCGGCTTCGGCGAACGTCGCAAGGCCATGCTCCAGGACATCGCCATCCTCACCGGTGGAACGGTCATCAGCGAGGAAGTCGGCCTGAAGCTCGACGGCGTCACCACCGACATGCTCGGTCATGCACGCAAGATCGTGATCTCCAAGGACGACACCACGATCGTCGATGGTGCCGGCGCCGAGACAGATGTCAAGGCTCGCATCAAGCAGATCGAGCGTGAGATCGAGAACACCGACTCGGACTGGGATCGCGAGAAGCTGCAGGAGCGTCTCGCCAAGCTGTCCGGCGGTGTCGTCGTCATCAAGGCGGGCGCGGCCACCGAGGTGGAGCTCAAGGAGAAGAAGCACCGCATCGAGGACGCCGTCTCGGCGACCCGTGCAGCCGTCGAAGAGGGCATCGTGCCCGGCGGTGGTGTGGCACTGCTTCGTGCTCAACCTGCAGTCGACAAGGTCCGCGGGGGCACCGACGACGAGAAGGCCGGTCGTGCCATCGTACGGCGTGCGCTCGAAGAGCCGCTTCGCCAGATCGCGACGAACGCCGGTGTCGAGGGCGGCGTCGTGGTGGAGCAGGTACGCAACGCTGAGGGCAGTCACGGCTTCAACGCCGCCACCCTCAAGTACGAGGACCTGATGGCCGCCGGTGTCATCGATCCGGCCAAGGTCACCCGTTCGACGCTGCAGAACGCAGCCTCCATTGCAGCCCTGCTGCTCACCACCGAGGCGCTCGTCGCCGAGGTGAAGGAAGAGGCTCCGGTTGGCGGCGGCGGTGACCACGGTCACGGCGGTGGCATGGACTTCTGATCCCCGATCAGAACCCGCAGTCCGAAGGAGAGGGGCCCACACCCGGGCCCCTCTCTTCGCGTCCTCGATGCGAGCCCAGGCTTGCTGACGACAATTGGGTGAGGATCTCGGCGCAAGGTTCGAGATTCGGAGGTGAAGGTCGCCTTCGAACGCGTAGGGTCGAAGCGTGCAGTACGAGGATCACGTCCAGCACCTGAAGCGCTATTCGAACTCGTTTCTCGAGCTCGCCCGCTCGAGCGACCTCGACGCCGCAGTTCCGAGCTGCCCTGGCTGGTCGGTTGCCGACCTCGTGCACCATCTCGCCGAGGTCCAGCACTTCTGGGGGAGCATCGTCAGAGGGCTTCTCGACGATCCGGGAGGCGTGGAATCGAAGGCGCGACCGCACGACGAAGGACTCGTCGAGGTCTACGACGAAGCTCGCCGAATGCTCGAGGACGCTCTGGCGGATGCCACCGACGACGACCGATGCTGGAGCTGGTCGGAGGCCGGCGGGACGGTCGGGTGGGTGGCCCGACGACAGCATCACGAAGCTGCGATCCACCTCGCCGACCTCGAGCTCGCCAACGGCAGGCAACCCCGACTCATGCATGACACGGCGGTCGATGGGATCTTCGAGATGATCGACGTCATGCTCGGCGACTTCCCGCCCTGGATGAGCTACGAGCCGAAGTGGCTCGTCGAGATCGATGTGGACGAGTTCGATGTCGCGACCCTCATGACGGTTGGGCTGTTGTCGGGCACGGGGCCCGAGTCAGGGATGGTCTATCTCGATCTCCCGGGAGCCCGCCGAGCGGAGTATGGGCTCCCCGATGCGATCATCAGCGGGCCGGCCGAAGCGATGGACCTGTGGATGTGGGGGAGAGGGCCCGTGGACGAGCTCACGCTCACCGGGGAAGGCGAGGCGGTCGAAGCGCTTCGACTCGCGATCGCAGACGGCACGCAATAACGGGGCTCCGCCGCTGGCATAATCGCCCCATGCGCTTCCTCGACGACCGGTCTCCCCAGTTCGATCTCACCTACAACGACGTCTTCCTGGTCCCGACCTTCAGCGACGTCGGATCCCGGACGTCGGTCGATCTCACGCCCCCCGAGGCCATCGGCACCACCATCCCCATCGTCGTCGCCAACATGACCGCCGTAGCCGGACGCCGGATGGCGGAGACCGTTGCTCGTCGCGGTGGGCTCGCAGTCTTCCCCCAAGACATCAGCCCCGAGGCGGTCGCCGACATGACCGCCGCCGTCAAGGGTGCTGACCGAATCGTCGATACACCGATCACCTTGCTGGCAACCGACACGGTCAACACCGCCCTCGACCTGATCCACAAGCGCTCGCACCGCGCGGTCATCGTCGTCGACGAGGACCACAAGCCGGTGGGGATCTTCACCGAGAGCGATGCCGAGGGCGTCGATCGTTTCAGTCCGCTCGCTTCGGTCATGACGGACTCACCCATCGCCATCAACCGTGAACTGTCGATCGAGGAGATGTTCGGGGAACTGTCGCAGCGCCGAGTCCACTTCGCACCGGTCATCGACGACCGCGGGCGCCTGCACGGCGTGATCACCGAGAAGGGGGCGCTCCGCGCCGCCCTGTACCAGCCTGCGGTCGACGGCCACCGGCGTCTCATGGTTGCAGCCGCGGTCGGCATCAACGGCGACGTCGCCGGGAAGACACGCCAACTCGTCGAGACCGGCGTCGACGTGATCGTCGTCGACACGGCCCATGGTCACCAGCAGAAGATGCTCGAGGCGGTCGAAGCGGCGCGAGCCGCAGCCCCCCATCATCCGCTCGTCGCAGGCAACGTCGTCACCGTCGACGGCACCAACGACCTGATCTCCGCCGGTGCCGACATCGTCAAGGTCGGTGTCGGTCCTGGGGCGATGTGCACGACTCGCATGATGACCGGCGTCGGGAGACCCCAGTTCTCGGCCGTGCTCGCCTGCGCCGAGGCGGCCCGGTCGCAGGGCAGGCACGTTTGGGCGGATGGTGGGGTCCGTCATCCGAGAGACGTTGCGCTCGCGCTCGCAGCCGGAGCCTCGAGCGTGATGATCGGATCTTGGCTGGCGGGCACCTACGAGTCGGCCGCGGACGCCATGCGCGATCCCTCCGGACTGCTGTACAAGGAGAACTACGGCATGGCGTCTTCTCGTGCCGTCAGCGGTCGCACTCGCGGCGAGTCGGGGTTCGAGCGGGCCCGCAAAGCCCTGTTCGAGGAGGGCATCTCGAAGTCGAAGATGTACATCGATCCCGACATGCCGGGAGTCGAGGACATCCTGGATGCGATCATCGCCGGCCTGCGGTCGAGCTGCACGTACGCGGGCGCGGCGACCGTCGACCAGCTCCACGAGCGAGCCGTGATCGGGATCCAGTCCCAGGCGGGCTTCCTGGAGGGCCGACCGCTCGACACCTGGTGAGTCGACTCAGGGATCCGCGGTGTCCTCGGGGTCTTCCGACGGCTCGGAGGCTTCCTGCCAGTTCTCTCTCGCCTCGTTCGCGGCGGCGATACCGACGAGGAGGGCGGCGGCGGGATCTGCCCACCACCATCCGAGCGTGGCATTGAGCAACAGCCCGAGCATCGTCGCCGTCGAGAGGATCCCGTCGAGGAAGGTCATGCTCGCCTCTGCCTCGAGGGGAGTCGAGTCGATGCGGTTGGCGATCCGTCGCTTGGCGAACGCCAGGCCGAACATGACGACCGCGGTGACGGCGAGATAGACGATTCCCCAGAACGACTCGTCCGGCCGTCGTCCGGTCAAGAGGTCGCGGATGCTGACGACCAACAGCGTCACGGACAGGATCGCGAACGCGATAGCCACGAGTCGGTGAGCACGTGCGGTGCGCCCGGCGTCCGGTCGGCTGCTGGGCCGGAGGTGCCACACGATCACGACGGACGCGAAGACCTCGACGATCGAGACCGTGCCGAACCCGATGAGCGCAAGCGACGATGCGATCGCCCCGAGGGCAATCGTCAGCACCGCCTCGCCGACGTTCCATCCGACCGTGGCGTACTCGAGCCGGAGCGCGACGCGGGTGAGCCGGGCGACTTCGCCGGAGAGTGAACTGCCTCGTGTCGTGGACATCCCTCTCCCGGTTCTGGTTAGGCGTCCATTATCGCCGTGACCGGCTCGAGCAAGGTAACCCGCGTCGTGCGTGCTCGTTTCCACCTTCTCGGCTCGCCTGGCATACTGACCGCGGGCCTGGGAACTGAACGACCGAAGGATTCCCATGCGCAACCGCCTGCTCTCCCTCCTGGTGCTCGCCGTCACGAGCACGTTGATCCCGGCAGGGACGACGCTGTCGGCGGTCGAATCGATCGACGCCACGGGCACCGTCTATGCAGGCATGTACTC
>Ga0224512_10005399_pt1 | contig 10547 bp, 7 predicted proteins | sample SF_May12_sed_USG_4_FD_169103 | JGI IMG/M metagenome (GOLD analysis project Ga0224512, IMG submission 169103) | Sediment microbial communities from San Francisco Bay, California, United States - SF_May12_sed_USGS_13 | ecosystem: Environmental > Aquatic > Marine > Sediment | place: USA: California...
TCCTCGGCCCCGGGCCCTACCCCGTCAGGGCACCATCTCTCGCAGTCCCGTCGGTCTCGTTCAGCAGTGCTCGTTGAACGCCGTGCGGAGATCCTCTGCGATCTCCGGCGCGGACCGTCCTTCAATCTGGAAACGCTCCATCATGTAGACCACCTCGCCGTCCTTCAGGATCGCGATGGATGGCGACGAAGGCGGGTAACCCACGAGGTGCTTCCGCGCCTCGGCCGTCGCGTCGAGATCCTGGCCGGCAAAGACCGTCAGACAGTGATCGGGCAGCGTCTCGTTCTCCATGGCGAGCATCACTGCCGGGCGCATCGCGCCGGCGGCGCATCCGCAGACCGAGTTCACAGCCAGGAGGACGGTCCCGTCCATGGCTGCCATCGCCTGATACACCTGCTCCGGCGTGCGGAGCTCCTGGAAACCGAGGCGCACCAAGTCCTCGCGCATGGGAGCAACCATCATTTCAGGGTAGGGCATCGTCCTGCTTCCTCTCGATTTGATAAATCCGTTGTCGTGGCGCAGGAGTGACGTCCCGCGCAGCCCTGCTGCCGCCGAACTCTACCAACGGCGGGGCTCCCGTACCAGTTCCCTGAGGAGCGGTGGCGTGAGACGGGGCGGGGTTCCTTTCTGGCGTCGGGTGGTGCCGCCCTCTAGACTCGGCGCCAGGCTGCCCCACCCGTCTGGACAGGAGACTTCCGTTGCCACGTTTCGCCGCCCCGGTTCTCACGTTCCTCGCCGCCTGCCTGTTGGCGGCCGTCGCCCCGCCGGCTGCATCCCAGTCCCTGGATCCCGAGAAGCTTCAGGGACTCGGGTACCGATTCATAGGCCCCGACGGGAACCGGGCGATATCCGTCGTCGGCGAGCCGGGGAACCCCCTCGTCATCTATGTGGGGGCCGCCTCGGGAGGCCTCTGGAAGACCGAGGACGGAGGGGTCAACTGGCGGCCGATCTTCGACGATCAGGAGGCCTCGTCCATCTCGGCCCTGGCCATGGCGCCCTCCGAGTCCAACGTCCTTTGGGCCGGCACCGGCGAAACGTTCGTGATCCGGCCGGCCCATGCCATGGGGGACGGCATCTATCGGTCTACGGATTCGGGAAAGACGTGGACCAGGATAGGCCTCGAAGCGACGGGGCGGATCGGCCGGATCCGGATCCATCCGACGAACTCGGACATCGTCTACGCCTGCGCCCTGGGACACGCCTACGGTCCCCAGGACGAGCGCGGCGTCTACCGCACCACGGACGGCGGAACGACGTGGGAGCTGGTTCTCCACGTGAGCCGCGACGCCGGATGCATCGACCTGGACCTGGATCCCGGGAATCCCCGGGTTCTCTTCGCTTCGTTCTGGGACATCCAGATCGACAGCTGGGGCCTGGACTCCGGCGGACCCGACTCAGGGGTCTGGCGCTCCGTCGACGCAGGGGACACCTGGGTGCGTTTGGACCATGGCGGCCGGGGGCTCCCGGAGGACCCCGACCAGTTCATCGGGAAGGTGGCCGTACAGATGTCCCGAAGCGATCCCAACGTGGTCTACGTCCTCACTGAAGAGGACAGCCCGGGCTTCTACCGCTCCGACGATGGGGGCGACAGCTGGAGACTTCAGCTGAGGAACCACACCATCAACGAGCGCGCGCCCTACTACACCCGCTTCGGCATCGATCCCGAGGATCCCAACCTCATCTACTTCACGTCGGTGCGGTTCTCCATGTCCATCGACGGCGGCAGGAGCCTGGTCGACGACCCACCCCGGGGTGGAGGCGATACCCACGACATCTGGATCGATCCGCTGAACCGCAACCGGATCATGGTAGCCGATGACGGCGGCCTCACGATCAGCCTCAACCGGGGCCGGAGCTTCGACCGGATCGTCTTGCCGATTGCCCAGATGTATCACGTGGCCGTGGACGACGAGATCCCCTACAACGTGTACGGGAACCGTCAGGACGGGTGGTCGTACCGGGGTCCCTCGAACTCCCGCCAGGGGGCCATTCCCCTGGGACTCTGGGAGAGCGTCGGCGGGTGCGAGTCGGGCTTTGGGATCCCGGACCCCGTCGATCCGAACATCGTCTGGTCCGGTTGCTACGACGGGGGCCTGGAGCGCTACGACCGAAGGAACGGTCAGATCCGGAGTGTCCGTGTCTGGCCGGAGGCGGCCTACGGCTGGGCCCCGGCCGACCTGCGGTTCCGTTGGCACTGGACCTTCCCCATCACCATCAGCCCCCACGATCACGAGCGGGTCTACGTCGGAAGCCAGTTCGTGCACGTCACCAGCGACGGTGGCCACTCATGGGAGATCATCAGCCCGGACCTTACGAAGAACGACAAGAGTCATCAACAATCCTCGGGTGGCGTGGCCATCGACAACCTCATGACCTTCGACGGTGCCACCCTTTTCGCCATCGCCGAGTCGCCCCTGGCCGAAGGCCTTCTCTGGGTGGGTTCGAACGATGGACTCCTCCACGTTTCGAGAGACGGTGGCGCCTCCTGGACGGAGGTGGCCTCGAACATGCCCGGCATGCCCGAATGGGCCACCATCTCGATGGTGGAGCCGTCCCGCTACGCCGTGGGGACCGCCTACGTCGCGGTGGACAATCACCAGCAGGCCGACTTCGAGCCGTACATCTACAAAACGACGGACTTCGGCGAATCCTGGGCCCGGATTTCGGGGGGTATTCCCTCCACGCCCCACTCGTTCGTCCATGTGGTTCGGGAGGACCCCAAGAGGCCCGGCATGCTGTACGCCGGCACGGACAACGGCCCCTGGCTGTCCCTCGACGACGGCGCTACCTGGTCGTCCTTCCGCCTGGACATGCCCCCCGCCCCCGTCTACTGGCTCGTGGTGCAGGAACGCTTCGACGATCTGGTGATCGGCACCTACGGCCGGGGCTTCTACATCATGGACGACGTCTCCCCCCTCCGGGCCCTCGACGTCGAGACCATGGCTGCGGATACGGAGCTCCTACCGGTGCGCCCCACATACCGGTTCAACGCCGTGCAGGGGATCAAGGCGGAGAGGAGTCACGTCACCGGGCGCAATCCGGAGAACGGCGCTCCGGTGTCGTACTGGCTCGACGATGACGGCGGCTCGGTCCGCGTCCAGATCGAAGGACCGTCGGGTGACACCATCCGAACGCTCCGGGGGGCCTCGGAGCCAGGCTTGAACCGGATCTGGTGGGACCTGAGACACGAGCCGACGAAGCAGCCGCGACTCCGGACTCCACCGCCCGGCATGGACTGGGTCCCCCTGGGCCCGGAGGGCTGGCGGCCGCTGAGGACATGGGATCTGGATCTGTTCCGGGGCCAGGTGGGGCCGCGGGTGGTCCCGGGGACCTACACGGTCCGCCTGATCCGGGGTGAAGAAGAACAGACCACCACCGTGGAGGTGCTCAAAGATCCCCATGCTACGGGGACCGTGGCCGAGCTGGCCGAGCAGGTGGAGATGGGACTCGTACTGCGGGACGAGATCGACGACATCGTGGACATGATCAACGACCTGGAGTGGACCCGGAGTCAACTGGACAACCTCCAGAAGCGGCTGGCCGATGAGGATGACGGGGGCGAGAGCCTGGAGGCCGTCCTTGCCGAATCGGACCGTCTGGAGAGCCTCGCCATCGAAGTCGAGGATCGACTCTTCGACATCTATCTCACCGGCGCTCGGGAGGACGCGTTCCGAAATCCCATGAAGCTCTACGGGCGCTACAGCGCGCTCTCCCAGGACGTGAGCTTCTCCAGCTCCGACTTTCCCCCCACCATGCAGCAACGGGAGGTCCACCAGGTGCTGCAGGAGCGTCTCGAGGGCGCCCGGGCTCTGTTCGAGCGCCTCTACGGAGAAGATGCCGAGGCCTTGAACCAACTGCTCCGGGAAATGAGGCTGCCGGTCATCATATCCGAATAGGGGCGACGAGCCTCCGGAGGGCTCGAGGTCGGGGGGCTCGGGCCAACGCCCGCCCCGATTTCGAGTCGGGGCACTTATCTTCAACGGGTATCCACGATTCGGGAGGGCGGCCGCCGTCGGCTAAAGCCACCGCCCCCGCGGCGGCCCGTGACTCCGGTTGGGAGAGGACCTCATCGCGCCCATGGTTGAAGGGGAAGCCCACCCGATGGGATACGGGCTGGTTCGCCTGCGGGTCAACGGCGACCTCCGCAGCTGCGGGGTGCCCACCCACTACACCCTCCTCGAGGCCCTTCGCTACGGCTTGGGACTGACCGGATCGAAGCAGGGCTGCGACAAGGGTGATTGTGGCGCCTGCACCGTCATCCTGGACGGGCGAGCCACCTTGTCGTGCCTCACCCCCGTCTGGGAAGCGGAGGACAAGGAGATCCGAACGGTGGAGGGCCTGGCCGGCCCGGATGGACCTCATCCCCTGCAGGACGAGTTCGACCTCCGGGGCGCGGCACAGTGCGGCTTCTGTACCCCGGGCATCCTCTGTAGCGCGGTGGCCCTTCTGGAACATGCCGGCTCACCCACCCGAACCGAGATCCAGGAAGCCCTCTCCGGCAACCTCTGCCGATGCACCGGCTACGAGAAGATCTACGAGGCCGTAGAGGCCGCTGCCGCCAGGCGGTCACGTCCCGACGGGGGGTGGAGGCTGGCGTCCGGACTTCCTACAACATCTCTAACTGACGGTCCGACTGATGGATAGGAAGTTTCAAGCTATCGGTCGACGGGCCCGGAAGATCGACGGTCTGGAAAAGGCCACAGGCCAGTCCCGATATACTGACGACCTCCAGTTTCCCGGAATGCTCCACGGCAAGATCCTCCGCTCGCCTCATCCCCACGCCAGGATCCTGGAGGTCCGAACCTCGGCCGCCCAGGCGCTGCCGGGGGTCCATGGGGTCATCACCGGCCAGGACATGCCCACCACCTACGGCATCATCCCCTGGACCCCGGACGAGTATCCCCTTTGCCTGGACCGGGTTCGCTATATCGGAGACGGTGTGGCGGCGGTGGCCGCGGTGGACGAAGAGACCGCCAACAAGGCCCTTGAGATCATCGAGGTGGACTATGAGGAGCTCCCGGCGTACCTGACGCCCCAGGACGCGGTCGCGGCAACGGAAGGGCCATTTATCCACGAGCCGAGGAAGCCGGGCCACAACGGCAACATCACGAAGATCGTCAAGCTGGCCTTCGGCGACGTGGAAGGCGGCCTGTCGCAGTCGGACATCGTGGTGGAGGGCGACTACTTCTTCGAGGGCACCACTCATACGCCGATCGAGCCCCACTGCGCCATCGGGCACATGGACCAGAGCGGCAAGCTCACCGTGTGGTCCGCCACCCAGGTGCCTCACTACCTCCACCGGGAGCTGGCCCGCGTGTTGGGCCTGGATCCGGCAAGAGTCCGGGTCATCCAACCACCCGTCGGCGGAGCCTTCGGCGGAAAGTCGGAGCCCTTCGACCTGGAGTTCTGTGTAGGGAAGCTGGCCATGATGACGGGCCGGCCCGTGAAGATCCTCTACACGCGGGAAGAGGTGTTCTACGCCCACCGGGGGCGCCACCCGTTCTACATGACCTACCGGACCGGAGTCGACGCCGAGGGGCGCCTCACGGCGGTAGACGCCGACATCCTCCTCGACGGAGGCGCCTACGCTTCCTTCGGGCTGGTGACCACCTATTACGCCGGCCAGCTCCTCACGGCGCCCTACCACATGCCGGCCTATCGCTTCCACTCGACCCGGGCCTACACGAACAAGCCCGCGTGCGGTCCCAAGCGGGGTCACGGATCAGTTCAGCCACGCTTCGCCTTCGAGGTCCAGCTGGACAAGCTGGCGGAGAAGGCGGGCCTGGATCCCATCGAGTTGAGGAGGCGGAACTACATCGGGTCCGACACCCGGACCGTCAACGAGCTCAGGATCACTTCGAACGGTTTCCTGGAGTGCCTTGCAGCCGTGGAAACCGCCTCGAAATGGAAGGAGAAATTCCGGCAACTCCCAGTCGGACAAGGAATTGGCGTCGCGGGGTCGACCTACATCTCGGGCACCAACTACCCCATCTACCCCAACGAGATGCCACAATCCGGGATCCAGCTGCAGGTGGACCGGTCCGGTCGCGTCAGCATCTTCTCCGGCGGATCGGAGATCGGGCAGGGAGTCAACTCGACCCTTGCCTACGTCGTGGCCGAGGAACTGGGGGTTCCCCTGGACCATATCCGGGTCCTGGCGGCCGACACCGACTTCACGCCCATCGATTTGGGGGCCTACTCGTCCCGGGTCACGTTCATGCTGGGCAACGCCTGCCTCGACGCCGCCCGGAAGATGAAGCGCCTGGTTCAGCAGGCCCTGGCCGCCGAGTGGGAGGTGGAACCGGACCATGTGGCTCTGTGCCAGGGCATGGCCCAGTGGACATCCCCGTCGGGCAGCAGGGACGAAGGGGACCGCTCCATGACGATTCGGGAGGCCTTCAACCTTGCGGAGGCCCGCTTCGGAACCCTGGGCACCACCGGCTCCTACAACACGCCGAAGGACGTCCACGGGTCCTACCGCGGGGGGACCATCGGTGCGTCACCGGCCTACTCGTTCACGGCCCACGTGGCCCAGGTAGAGGTCGATGTCGACACCGGCTTCGTCAAGGTGGAGAAGATCTGGATCGCCCATGACTGCGGTCGCGCCCTGAATCCGACGCTCGTGGAGGGCCAGATGGAGGGTTCGGCCTACATGGGATTCGGCGAAGCCCTGATGGAGCAGCAGATCTTCAAGACCGCCGATCAGGGGCGGGCGGGCCTTCACGACGCGCCCTCCCTGCTGGACTACCGTATCCCCACCAGCCTCGATACGCCGGCGTTGGAGTCCCTCATCGTCGAATCCGTCGATCCGGAGGGACCCTACGGGGCCAAAGAAGCGGGCGAGGGCCCCCTCCACCCCTCGATTCCGGCGATTGCCAACGCCATCTACGACGCCGTCGGCGTGCGCATGGACTCTCTTCCGTTCGCTCCACCGCGGGTGTGGCGGGCTCTCCGGAAGCAGGGCGGAGCCAGAGCGCCCAGGGCCCCTGAGGCGTCGCTGTCGAGGCCGTCATGATCAGACTGACCGCCGCGGTTCTGAGTGCCCTGGCCGTCGCCTGCACGGCGGGTCCGCCGGCAGGGGCGGAAGGAGCGGAGGGACAGGAGATTCCACCGGAGGCGGCGGAGCCCGCGGTAGAACGGCAGCCCGTGGCGGCAGAGCCGGAGGATTGGGGAATCGCCGAATCCAAGGTACGGTGGGCCAGGGAACCGGCCCGGGATAGTCTCCCCTTCGGCGAGCTCATTGGCGCCCTTGGTGAGACCTTCCTGGGAACGGCCTATGAGCCCCGCACTCTGGAGGTGGAAGGGCCCGAGCGCCTGGTGGTGAATCTGCGGGCCCTGGATTGTGTCACGTTCGTCGAGAACGTGTTGGCCCTGAGCCGGCTGGCCCGCACGGCCCCAGCCGACGTCCTGGCCGATTCGGTCCGCTTTCGCGCGGCCTTCCAGAAGGAGCTCACGGCGCTACGGTACCGGGAGGGCCGGCTTCGGGGCTACGCGAGCCGACTCCACTACTTCAGCGAATGGCTGTACGACAACGAATCCAAGGGCATCGTCGACCACCTGACCGATCAAATGGGAGGCAGCGTCGACCCGGAGCCCATCGACTTCATGTCCACCCATCCCGAGGCGTACCGGCAGTTGGCCGACGAACGGGTGCTTTCCGCCATCGCCCAGATCGAGGCGCGCCTGGGCGCCGTGGAGCGCTTCGTGATCCCCGCAGAGGAGATCGAGGAACGGGCCCACTTGATCCGGACCGGCGACATCATCGCCGCGACGAGCACGGTGCCTGGGCTGGACGTGGCACACACAGGTATCGCCGTGTGGAAGGACGGGGTGCTCCGGCTCCTCCACGCTCCTCTCGTGGGGTCCAGCGTGGAGCTCAGCGAGGTATCCCTCGCCGAGCGTATCGCCTCGATCGTCGGTCAGGACGGGATCATGGTGGCTCGGCCCATCGAACCTGAAGCGTCCTGATGCTCAGGCTCCCGCCCCACCAGTACCACCGGCCGGAGACCGTGGAAGAAGCCCTGCAGCTCCTGGCGACCCACGGTGAGGACGCGATGATCATCTCCGGGGGGACCGATCTGCTTCCCAACATGAAGCACGGCCTCTTCGAGCCCGCACACCTGGTGTCCCTCCGGCATCTCAAGACCCTCCAGACGATCCGGCTCGAGGGCGGCGAGCTTCGCATCGGCGCCGGCGTCACCCTGGCGGCGGTTTCCCGGGACCCCCTCGTGGTGGAGCATGCGCCGAGCCTGGCTCTGGCCTCGGGACTCGTCGCGGGCCCCCAGCTCCGCAACATGGGCACCCTGGGAGGCAACGTCTGCCTGGACACCCGGTGCACGTACTACAATCAGTCCCGCTTCTGGCGGAAGGCCCTGGGCTATTGCCTCAAGAAGGACGGCACGGTCTGCCACGTGACCAAGGTGGGGAAGAAGTGCGTCGCGGCTCACTCCGCCGACACGCCTCCCGTGCTCATGACCCTGGGGGCACGGCTGCTCCTCCAGGGGAGCGAGGGGACTGAGGAGATTCCCGTCGACGAGTTCTTCGTCTCGGACGGCATCTGGAATACGCGGCGCCGCCGGGACCAGATTTTGACCGAAATCAGAATTCCTATTTTGGACGGAATCCGTCGTAGCGCATACCGTAAGCTCCGACAACGCAACGCCATAGACTTCCCCCTGCTATCGGTTGCCGTGTCGGCGGACTTGGCCGACGACGGCCGGGTGTCCGCCATTCGGGGTGTCGTTTCGGGCCTCGGCGCACGTCCCAAGGTCCTGACCGGTTGGGAAGACATCGCTGCCGGAAACCCCCTGGATCAGGGGGTGGTCGCCGCCTTGGCCGAGCGGGCGGAAAGCCAGTGTCGTCCTCTGGAGAACATCATCGTCGACCCGGAGTGGCGCCGGGCCATGGTGCCGGTCTACGTCGAACGGGCCCTGCAGGACCTGGTCCGGAACTGAGGTCCGGACGCGGAATCCGCCCTCATCACGTCGGATTCAGCAACGGCAGCAGCCAGGCGGCGGCGGCGATGATCAGGACGACGGCCACCAGATTCATCCAGAGGCCGGCCCGAACCATCTGTGGGATGGTCATGTAGCCGGAGCCGAACACGATGGCGTTGGGCGGCGTGGCCACGGGCAACATGAAGGCCATGGATGCAGCCAACGCCGCGGTGGCCATCAATGCGAGGGGAGCCATTCCGAGCCCCACCGCGGCGCCTGCCATGATGGGCATCGCCATGGTCGAGGTGGCGGTGTTCGACGTGATCTCGGTGAGGAAGACGAACAGCGCGCCCACGGCGGCAATGATGACGATGGGTGGCACTTCGCTCAGACCCGCCACCCCCGACCCGATCCAGGCCGCCAGGCCAGACTGATCCATGGCCCGGGCCAGAGACAGCCCCCCGCCGAAGAGGACGAGGACGCCCCACGGGATCTTCTGGGCCGTAGACCAGTCCAGGACGAACTCTCCCCGCTTCCAGTCCGCCGGCAACACGAAGAGTATGACCGAAGCCAGCATGGCAATGGTCGAGTCACTCACCGCAGGCATGAACGTCTGGATACCGGGGATCGTAACCAAGCCGATCACCTTTTCGGACCTCAGGAGCCAGGCCAGTCCCGTCAATACGAACACGATCCCGACCCGCCGTTCGCCCACCGACATGGGCCCCAAACGGGACTTCTCTTCTGCGATCACCGAGGCGGCGTTGCCGGCCAGATCCTCCGACCGATAGAGAAACCGGGTGAGGAGGAACCAGGCCAGGGGCAGGAAGACGATGGTGATGGGGACACCGACGATCATCCACTCCACGAAGCCGATCTGAAGACCCAGAAGCTCATCGGCGGCGCCGGCGAGAACGGCGTTGGGGGGCGTGCCGATGAGGGTGGCGACGCCTCCGATGGACGCGGCGTAGGCGATCCCCAACATGAGCGAGATCCCGAACCGGTACTCCCCCCGGTGCCCGGCGGGCTTGAGCATCTCCGCAACCGCCAGGGCCACCGGCAGCATCATGGCCGTCGTTGCCGTATTGGAGATCCACATGGAAAGGAACGCCGTCGCGACCATGAAGCCCAGGACCAATCGGCCGGGGCTGGTTCCCACTGCGTGAACAATGGACAACGCGATCCGCTTGTGGAGCCCCCAGCGCTCCAGGGCCACGGCAATGAGGAAGCCCCCCATGAACAGGAAGATGAGGTCGTTGGCGTAGGGCGCCGCCGCGTCGGAAGCGCCCAGAACGCCCAGCATGGGGAACAGGGGGAGCGGAAGGAGGGCCGTTGCCGGTATCGGGATGGCATCCGTGGTCCACCAGGTCGCCATGAGCACCGCCACCGCAGCCGTCTTCCACCCTTCAGGGCCGAGGCCGGGGGGCGCTGGCAACGCCAGCATCGCCAGGAACAATGCCGGTCCCAGGATCAGGCCGACGCGCTGAGCGGGTCGCACGCGGGAGTTTTCCTCCTAGGTTGTCAGACGATTGGCCGCCACGGCTTGGGCGAGGAGGAAGACAATGCCCAACCCCCAGTGCCTTCGGGATGGGGCGGGACGGCCCCATGAGC
>Ga0224512_10005400_pt1 | contig 10546 bp, 6 predicted proteins | sample SF_May12_sed_USG_4_FD_169103 | JGI IMG/M metagenome (GOLD analysis project Ga0224512, IMG submission 169103) | Sediment microbial communities from San Francisco Bay, California, United States - SF_May12_sed_USGS_13 | ecosystem: Environmental > Aquatic > Marine > Sediment | place: USA: California...
TTGATCGTCGAGACGGCGCCCGGAGTTCTGCGAGACGGCGATCAAGCGGTCGTGTCGGCCGAGTTGTATGTGCTTGTCGATATTCGCAAGAAGTCCAATGACTCGGAAGCCAACGTGCCGTTTCGCGGCGTCGGGCCGAGAGCTTTCGATGTACGCGATTCGACCGGGTTGACGGAAGGGCGCATGTTCGAGCCGGGCAAGAACGAGCTTGTTGTCGGGCGGGCAGCGCAATCGGAGTTCGAAGGGCTGGACCTCGGCACATCGATCAAGTTCGGACGCACGGCATGGACCGTCGTTGGCGTTTTCGAAGCCGACGGCGGAGTCGCCGAATCCGAGGTCTGGACCGACATCAGGGTGTTGCAGGGAGCATACCGGCGTGGCAACAGCTTCCAGACCGTGCGTGTCCGACTCGATGACAGAGACAGCCTTGCCGGGCTGGAAGAGGCGCTCAAGAACGATCCGCGCCTGGATGTCGACGTCTATTCGGAACGGCAGTTTTATTCGAGCCAGGCGCAGGGCACAAGCACATTCATCCGCGTGCTTGGCTATCCGATTACCTTTCTGATGGCGATTGGCGCTGTCTTCGGCGCGCTGAATTCGATGTACTCATCGGTGTCGGCGCGGGGCAAGGAGATCGCGACCTTGCGCGCTCTCGGCTTCGGTCCGATATCGGTCCTCGTTTCGACGATGATCGAGTCGACGCTGTTGGCGCTGATCGGTGGCCTTCTCGGCGGCGCGATTGCTTTTCTGGCTTTCAACGGCTTCCAGGTATCGACCCTGAGCAACGCCAGCTTCAGCCAGGTCGTGTTTGATTTTGCCGTAACCGCTGACTTGCTCGCGCAGGGCATTGTCACGGCACTGATCATCGGCCTGATCGGCGGCTTTCTTCCCGCCCTGCGCGCGGCACGGCTTCCGGTCGCACAGGCTTTGCGCGAACTCTGACCCCGCTCAAATGTAACGCACGGAATCATCACGAATGGAACTACCTTCTGACTTCAGAGACGCCTTGATAGAGGCCGGAAAAATGCACGCCCAGGGACGATTGCTCGAGGCGGAGCGCATCTACCGGGCCTTGGCAGCTCCGGGACCGCACCGCGGTATCGCACTCGAGGCGCTAGCGGACCTGTATCTGCATCAGCAGCGCCTGGACGAAGCTCACAATACGCTCAGGGCGCTGAACGAAGAGGATCCGGACAACCTGCATTATTGCACGCTCCTCGCGAACTTTTTTGACTCGGGCGGTCAGACGCAGGCAGCGATCGACGAGTATTTGCGATTACTGCAAAGGCAGCCCGACATTGCAGTCGCCTATTTCAATCTCGCACTACTCTATAAGAAGCTAAAGCGATATCCGGATGCGCTGGCTGCTTACGAGGATTCCATCCGGCTCGAGATCGACCACGTTGAGGAGGTCTACTCGAATATGGGCAACCTGTATTGCGACATGCAACAGGAGGATAGGGCAAGGGAAATGTATGAACGTGCTCTCGAACTTGCGCCGGACTACATTCCGGCTTTGTTCAATTTCGCCGGCTATCTTGAAGAGATCGACGAAAAGCAGCAGGCGATGGACTATTACGAGCGCATACTGACTATCGACCCGAGACACTGGGATTCGCTTGCGCGTCTCGTGTACCCGCGAAAAATCACCACTGAACATCAGGAGCTAGTCGGCAAACTCGAGATCGCGGTAGAAGATGCGAAAGACGACAACATGGCGACGGAGCCGCTTTACTTTGCATTGGGTAAAGCATTCGACGATCTCGAAGAGTTTGACAAAGCTTCCGTTGCGTACACCGCCGCAAATGAACTCGGTAAGCTGCGGGCCGTGCCGTATGACAAGCGAAAAACTGAGGCAGGATTCAGTCAACTAATCGAATTGTTCGACGCCGAATGGGTCAGCAATTACCAATGCTCATCCACAGCCGAACCGATATTCATCTGCGGCATGTTTCGTTCCGGTTCAACATTACTGGAGCAAATGCTTGGCGCACATCCGTCGGTCACGGCAGGCGGCGAACTTGATTTTCTGCCCTGGTTAATAAGTAATGAGCTGGCGCCGTTCCCTCAGGGGATCAAAGACGCTTCGCGCAGGCAGTTGAAGCGCGTCGGTGAGGAATACCTGTTGCGCGTCAGCGAGATGTTTCCGGAGGCCGACCGGGTCACGGACAAGCGGCCTGACAACTTTCTGCACCTCGGGCTGATAAGGGTCCTGTTTCCGGCGGCGAAGATCATTCATACGCGACGCTTCGTGCTGGATAACTGTCTCTCACTCTACTTCCAGCAGCTCGGCGACAACTTCAGCTACGCCACCGATCTCGAGGACTGCGTCCACTACCATCAGCAGCAGCAGCGCCTGATGGCTCACTGGACCTCACTGTTCGGCGCCAACATTTTCGGCATTGACTATGAAGAACTGGTCGCATCGCCAGAGCCCGCTCTGCGCGGATTGTTGGAATTTCTCGGGCTCGATTGGGATGCGGGCGTCCTCGAGCTTAAGGGGGCGGGCACCCCGGTAAAAACGCCAAGCCTGTGGCAGGTGCGAGAGGACCTGCACACCCGCTCGAGCGGCCGCTGGCAAAACTACAAAGGCCTGCTCGGCAAACTGACCGAGCTGGCGCCGGCGCATGACACCCCCCCGGTTTAGCCGCGATTAGACTGTCATTCGATCAGGTCCGGGCCGGAGCGCCCCAAAAAACCCCAGAAGTTGTTGCCAAAAGACCACAATCTGGTCTGCAACGCGATCTTATGTAGAAAAATGTGATGATGCGTTCGCGGTGATGATCTAGGGTACGCCTGGCAAATAGTATTAATATTGATAAAAAACAACTACTTAAAATAAAAAGCATTGCGAAAAGCGCACCAACGAAGTCATGATGAAAGCGCTTCCCCTTTAATAACCATTTTGTTGGCTATTCGCGTCATTTATCTGCTACACTCCGTTTCACGTTGATTAGCCAGCGCAAGTGGGCGCGGTTCGATCGTCGTACCTTCAGAGCATCAGGTTCTTAAAAAAAATAAATGATGGTCTGAGCTACGAGCTACTTTTCCTGTAAATATCAAGGGGACTTGAAACATGCATAAGCTTAATCCAGGGCAACCCAAAGCGAGTGCTTTGTCTATTGCCGTAAAGAGCGCACTATGTCTTAGCCTCACTCCGGGGCTGGTCGCGGCGCAAGACGACGTTTCCGACGAGGTGATGGAGACAATCACCGTCACCGGTTCGCGTATTCCGCGTCTCGATCCGCAGATGGTCACGCCGGTTCAGGTCTATGACTCGGAGTTCATCGCAAGCACGGGCGCGGGCAACATAGCGGACTTCCTGTTGACCTCGAGTTTCGCAGGACCCGGAATTTTCAACGAAAATGACACGCTGCAGCAGGTTGCCGGTACGGCGAACTTCGACAGCCGCGGTTTCGGCGATGACTACGTGGTCATGCTGCTGAACGGCCGCCGCCTGCCAAGTGATCCGCTAGGTGGAGACAGTGCAACCAACCTGAATCTCATTCCGATCGCTGCAGTTGAAAGAATTGAATACCTCTCGACCGGCGCTTCAGCGATTTACGGTGCTGACGCGGTGCAGGGCGTTGTCAATATCATCACCAAGCAGAACTACGAAGGTCTCGACATGAGCGTCCGCTACGGCGACACGACGAGCGGTGATGGTGGACATCGAATCACGGCGGCAGTTACAGGCGGACTGGTCAGCGACAAAGGTTTTGCAACCCTGTCGTTCGAATACCAGAACCAGCTGGACGTCAGTGCAGTAGGCTTGCCGTTGATCGGCTCTGCCAGCGCTCCTGGCGCCGATGGCCGCAGCCCGACTGGATTGCCTGGCACCTATCTTGACTTTGGACCAGACGCGGTCTCGGTTCCATTTTCCGATTGCCCCGCGGAAAGCCTGCGCTCTTCGGCGTTCGGTCTGGCTGGTCAGGAATGCGCTTATGACTTTGCGCCGCTCTATGAGGCGATTCCAGCGCAAAGCCGTTACAACTTTCTCGCAAACGCTGAGTACAATTTTGCGGATAACGTTGTGGTCTACGGTGAATTCCGCTTCAGCCGCAACCTGACGCATACACGCAACGGTGCGGCACCGGCGTTCTTTAACGTCACGGGCTCGCCGTTGCTCGCTGAACTCGACGCAGAGTTTGGCACCGATTTCGTCAACTCGCCCGCGGTGTACATCGCACGCCGTTCGGTCGATGCCGGCCCGCGCGCGAAGGACAACACCAACACGGCATTTTCGACGGTTGTGGGTACGCGTATCGAGCTTGGTGGAAACCATGAACTCGACATCAGCATTCAGAACGTCGAGTCCGAGATGAACCAGGTCGGTGTTGGCGGCCAGATATCGGTTGCCGGCCTTTCCAATGCAGTTGCCACTGGCCTTATGGATCCAAGGCTGACCTATGATAAGGAGTTCTATGCTACCAACGGCCTATCGATTGCCACACAGCGCCAGGCAGTTGGCACCGAGAACTCGTTGAATATCCAGGTGACGGGTACGATCGGCAGCACTGACATCGGTTACGCGGTCGGTGGTCAGTACAAAACCAAGAACTTCGATGACCTCGCGGACGTTGCTTCGAGCACCGGAGACGTTGCTGGTGGCGCGAGCTCGAATGGTAATGGTGAGAATGACAACACCGCTATATTCGGCGAGCTGTCCTACAGCCCGAACGACATGGTCGAACTGTCTCTCGCGGCACGTTGGGACGACTACAACTGGGAAGGCCTGGGTACCAAGGACGGGGACAGCGCTGCGACCTACATGGCAGGCGTCTCTTTCCGCCCCGTTGATAACCTGTTGCTGCGCGCATCCGTTGGCACGGGCTTCAAGGCGCCGACCCTCGGCGAACTGTTCCTGGGCCGGTCGTTTGGCGTAACGCGGGCTGTCGACACGACGACCTGTAACGCGGTCACGAATGACCCGACTTCGACGCAAGCAGAGATCGACACCGCATGTCGTATCCTCGAGATTCGCTCGGTGTCTGGTGGTAATCCGAACCTGACGACGGAGTCTTCGGACAACTACAGCGTTGGCCTCGTTTGGGAGCCGACAGACAACTGGTCGATGGCTCTGGACTATTACAACATCCAGGTGACAGACAAAATCGGTCGTCTGAGCGTCCAGGAAATCCTGAACAACGAAGCCGATTTTCCTAATCTCGTAACGCGTATCAACGGTGCGCTGACCTGCAGGAATGGTTGCGAGGTACGTTCGAACAACCAGAACCTGTTTGAGGAAAACGGTGAAGGCATCGACTTTTCGACGCGGGCGAACTGGGACTTCAACGCCGGTTCAATCGTGGCCGATGTGCGCTTTGCCTATCTGATGAGCCACGAACGTCAGACTTCGGCCGTACAGCCGCTGTGTGATGACGCGGGTACGACGAGCGAGCCGGAATGGCGAGCTAACGGGCAGTTAGGATGGCAGGCTAGTGACTGGACGGCGACCCTAACGTTCCGCTACCTCGGTTCGACGGAAGATCTGCCTGGCGGTCGCGATTCGGCGAACTTCAGCTGCGACGTGAACCCGTCCAGGCCAATCGAGAAGGCTGACAGCTATCTCGAGCTCGGCCTGCGTGGTACCTACGAGTTCAACGAGAGGACGCAGTTATCCGGCGGTATCATCAACCTGACCGACGAAGAGCCGGTATTTTCGCCAACAGCTGGCGGTGGCTGGCCGTTCTTCGATCTGGCGTTGTATGATGCCAGAGGTTCGCGTTACTACATCAATATGGACTACAGCTTCTTCTGATAGCGGCGTAAAGGTCCAGACAAAGTAAGACCGGCGGCTAGTCGCAAAATGCGGCTAGCCGCTTTTTTGTGCGCGATGGAATCTATTTGCACTTCTTGATGAAATGCTTTTCGATGGACTTTGGCCGCGAAATTGTCCGATAGAATTTGTCGATGAACTTGAGCATATCGCCGCGTGTGGAGTTCGCAAGGCCGGCCTGATTACGAATGAGCAACTCGATCTCGTCACGTTTCTCGATGAATACCGCAATCGTGTCGTCCAACAATTCATTGTTCACGCAGCGCCCCCGATAGAGCCGTTCCTGAACAGAGTCCAGCCGCAACTTGGGATTCGGCGACGCATGCGGGGCTGAGACAATCCCTGACATATCGAAGTCATAGGGAATCGAGTAGTAGAGTTCGCCCTCGTTGCCGAACAGCGTGTGGTTGTGACAGCATCTTCCCCCCGGCGAACCCGAAATGGGTGAAAAGTCGGTGTTGCCGATCAGGTATTGAAAAACCGACGTAAGATTCAGGTATTCGGGCTCCAGGCTGGCGACGGTGGTTTCTTGAAAAACGAGAGGTGCGGCGCCAATGCGCTTTGCAACGTCGTTTTTGTGTTCAATGAGTATGGCAAAGCTGTCAAAGCCGTCTTCTCCATCCGCGTTCGCATAGCTGATCTGCAAAAGGCGAACGCGAAAGCTGATGTCGGTCAGCAAATTCAGAATGCGATACGTCAGAAACTCGGCAATAATCGCCTGTTTGTAAACGTATGATCCGGTGCGGCAATGGGTCACGAGCTTCAGCTTGTCCTGACCGGCAAACAGTGTTTTTTTGGTCTGCGATTTCTTAAAATTCAACCGCAGTGGTGGAAATGAACAGACATTCGGACGCCGGCGGTACCGTCCCCGCGCCCGAATGCCGACGTCCATTTCAACGACATCTCCATTGCTGACGGTATAAGAGAATTTGCCTGGAACGTATTCATCGACGGGCCGGTCTCGCGCAATGACGTCGAACGGCGCAATGATGCGTGCATCGAGAACTTCATCACTGGCGAATAGCGGGGCGACCGCAACATCGTCCGGCGCGCTCGCGGCTGACATCGGCAGCAATGAGCTGAGCACTGCGCTTGCCCAACAAAGGCGCGTCATCTATTTCACGCGCTGGACACGCAATTTACCCGCTTCTCCGTCCAGCTGCAGCGAGAATCCGAAGCCGTCTTCAAGGAGAGTCGCGTTCGGGTTGCAATTCTTGTACTTGAGTTTCTTGCGGCCAATATATTTCCAGATCTGGCCGTTCTCGAATTTGAAATAGAAAATGCGGTTGCTGGCTTCACCGCAACTGGTGAGGGTGACCAGAATTGGCTTTTTGGCATCGTCTTTGTTCGGCAGACCAACATCGTCTGCAAGCTCACCGTAAGCTGATTCTTCTTCGGCCAGAGCTTCCTCGGACACGACCGTCTGCGCCTGAACCGCTGCGCCTGGGCTGCCAAGGCGGTCATAGCACGCCAGCCGCGTTTCGGCTTCGGCAAACTCGCGACACTCGTGAAGCTCTTCCATCGAAACGCTGGCGTTTTGTGCAAAAAGCGGCACAGTCAAGAACAGCAATATCGCGCTGGCACAAATTCCTGAAAAAGTACTTTTCATTCCTACCCTCCTTCGTTGATTGCCGGTGGTCCCAATCATGATAGCGCGAAAGGAATGATCGGATATACTGTCAAAAACCTCGCCAGGTCGCGTTTCATGAATCAACGATTTCAACTTCACACGGTGTTTCCTACCTGCCTCTACGTCGCGGATGTAGAGAATGGCGTACAGATGAATGAGGCCATGCTGCCGCATATTTACCGAATGCGGGAGGAGGACAGAGCCAATATCAAGGACCCGGAATTGCTGAGTGTCTTCGAAAACGAGGTATGGAGCACGTATTTTTCCCATCCCGGCCTGGGTCTGATCAACGAACCATGGACGAAAGATCTACAGCGCGCCATGATAGAGCATACGAAACAGTTCGCCGAGCAGTTGCAGTTAGATTTCGGGAGCCGCAAACCGCGCGTGACTACGCTGTTCGCCAATATTCACGAGGAGCTTTACCACCGGCACGATGCGCATACGCATCCCGGATCGATGTTCTCTGGTTCCTATTTCGTCAAGACCTATCCGGGCGCCGGCCGATTCCGACTCATTAATCCGTGTCGCGCGCTGCAGTTTCATGAATTCTCATTTCGCGAACAAACCGAACTCAACGTCAATGATGTGTCGCTGGACCCGGTTGCCGGACGTCTGGTGATGTTCCAGAGCCACGTGCCGCATGCCGTCGATCGACCAACTGCGCGCGGAGAAAGAATCGCGATCGCGTTCAACGTGAATTTCGAATAATGCATGTTTAGCACACTAACACGCGCTGCATTTTCCTTCGAGGTCAGTATTTTCCCTTTGGGACAATGTGTCAATCCCAGCAGCATAGGTCGTTGCCAAAACAATCAGATTAGTTCGGTCAACTCGTGTAGTTGTTCCTTGTAATGTTGCCAGAAACCGACGGCACCAGTGTGTAACGGCTGCCTGATTTGGGCGGCACTGGAGGACCTCACCGAGCGCCGCGTTTTGTAAAAATCTAGGCAATCTTGCTGCCAGGGTAGGCCGCAAAAAGACAGCAATGACCTAACCGTGGCCTGAGGGTTAGCCACCAGATCTTCATATCTTAGATCGAAAATGGCGCCAGGCAGCATCTCATGCCAATACGCCATCAAATCCTGATACAACTTAATGTACTGCTTTATTTCTGTCAGATCATAGGCAAACTTTTGGGGGCCTGAGAACAGATGCTTGTAGCAGCTAAAGCCCGTGTCTATCGGATTTCGATGAGCATGAATAATGAGGGAGTGGGGAAACAAGATCCTGACCAGAGCAATTAGCCAGAAATTGCCAGGCAGTTTGTCGGTGAAATAGCGGCGGTTGGCTTTGCCCGAAACGAAGGCGACGTAATTGTCTCTGAGGGCATTTAGCTGTCGCGTATCGACTCGCGTCATGAGCTCTGGGAAAGGGAGTCGCATGCTGTCCTCAAGCTCTCCCAGCAGCTCAGGCAGTAATGTCATCTCGTCCATTCCGCGAATTTCCCGATGAGACGAAAGTATCTGCTCACACAGCGTCGATCCGGCACGAGGCATACCAAGGATAAAAATCGGTGTAGGTCCTTCTGATGTATCAAGTTGCAGCTCGTCAACCAACTTTGCGTTGAATGTCTTTTTCATCGCAGCGACCCGCTTTGTGTCATTACCTACTTGATATTCGAAGGTGCGGCGTTTTAGCGTGTTGCCTTTTTGCCAATAGCCAAAAGCCTGTTCATATTGCTCACAGTCTTCGGCTATTTTGCCCAAAGCAAAGAGTAACTCTGTCTTATCCTTGAGCTGACTATCTGTCTCTTCTTTTTCCGGCAATTTCGCCAGGTAGCGTTGCATTTTCTCGATAATGGGATCGTCAGCGTCGAATTTTTTGACACGAGCGTAATTGTAATAGACCGTCGCGGCATCGGGCGCGAGTGACAGTGTCTTTTCAAAACAAGCTGCGGCCTTCGTCAATTCCCCAAAGTTTCGATGAAGCAATGCCAGTTCATAATGCAAATGCGCATTACTCGGATCAGTTTCGATCGCCTCCCCCAGCAGACGCTCTGCTTCGGCGTATTCATCGATATCGATGTAACAACTGACAAGCGAAGCTACGGCGTCGACATGAACAGGTTTGATGATCGGAATTTGCCTTAGACAGTCAATCGCCGCTTGTGTTCGTCGCATTTTTCGAAAGCAATCGGCTTTTCGAGTCAAGATTTCGGGCTTGACGCCGGAGAGCGCGATTGCATTGTCGTATTCGACCAAAGCGAGTTGATACTGTCGACTCAGGCGGTGTGACTCCGCGAGATAGTACGCAACGTCCGCCCTGCCGGGCGCCAACTGCTGCAGTTTAGTGAAATACTCCGTCGCTTTTTCTGGGAGCCGATTTTCCATCAGCAGTTTGCCCAGCTGCTCATAGACCTGCCCGAGTTCCAGATTGCTGGGCGCCAGTCTGGCCGCCTTAGCGAAGGCTTTCTCGGCAAGGGAAATCTCTCCCAACTTGCCATGAACTACGGCCAGCAGATGCCAACAGGAGAAGTTGTCCCGCTCAATCTTTGTGAGTTGGAGCGCGCTTTTTCTTGCGCCTCTCGGGTTGTCTGCGTTGAGAGCTGCCAACGCCTTATCGAATAATTTCTTTGCGTGCAACGCGATTACCGTAAATTGGTCTCGTCCGAGTCTAGGGGCAATATTTCAGAAACGCTACAGCGCGTCGTGCCCTAGCGTTCGCAGCAGTTCGTGAGACAGCTAAACCTGGTCTCCACGCTTCAAAGACGTATGTTGATGCAAAAAAACAACAAAATGACATATCCCCTAGAAATGTCGCCAACCCCTCAAAAACCTAGCAATATAAGTACTTGCCGCAGTTCTATTTACGACAATCGTCGCTGGTGCTATAAGAATAGAATGCATTGTTTCATAAATGCAACATGTGAACAGACCGCACATCCTGTGCGGAAGGAACGAAAAATGCGTACTTTAAAATATCCGGCACCCGGCCACACGGGACTGGCGATTATCGCGTGCGCGGCATTTTTGCCGGCAAGCCTGGTAGTCGCACAGAACCAGGACACGGCTGCCGAGGAAGGATTAATAGACGAAATCGTCACTACGGGTTCGGCGATTAAACGCGTCGATTTGTACAACGCTCTGCCAGTGCAGGTCATTACGGCCGACACGATAGACCGGCAGGGTATTACC
>Ga0224512_10005401_pt1 | contig 10546 bp, 9 predicted proteins | sample SF_May12_sed_USG_4_FD_169103 | JGI IMG/M metagenome (GOLD analysis project Ga0224512, IMG submission 169103) | Sediment microbial communities from San Francisco Bay, California, United States - SF_May12_sed_USGS_13 | ecosystem: Environmental > Aquatic > Marine > Sediment | place: USA: California...
CCGAAAGGATCCATATTCCAGGACCTCGTCCTCCCGTAACGCGAAGTACTGAGGACATGCCTCGGCGGCGAGATCCGCTCCTGCCGCCTGCGCTTCACGGATCAGCCGAACGGCGTCCGGGGTGGAGACGTGGGCGATGGTGGCACGGGCCCCCGTCACGCGCACCAGGGTGGAGACCAATGCGATCGCCGCCTGCTCGGCCTCGCGGCTCCGCCACTCGATAATGACACCGGGGTCGACCCGTCCCGCTTCCTTGAGGGTGCGCTCTGCTTCCGAGGTGATGAGCTCATCCTCGCAATGGATGAGGCATATCCCCCCGAACCCTGTCACGGCCCGCAGCGTGTCGAGGAGATGGCTCGAATCGAGGCCCGGCACCCCGTGGGTGGTGCAGGTGAAGACCTTGAAGAAGGTGATGCCCATCGCCCACAACTCGGCCAGCCGATCGATCCAGTCAGGCCAAACGTGGGCGGCTAGACCGAAGTCGACGTGCGAGCGGCCCGCCAGGTAGCGCTGCTTTTCGATCAGGTCTTTTGCCTCGCGGATCGGGTGAGCGTGGGTGTGCTCGACGATGGTGGTCACCCCGCGGGCGGCGGCGGCGGCGCTGCCGGTGGGGAAATCTTCACGGTCGGTCGGCCCGGGATCCATGAGGTGGACGTGGGTGTCGAGCATTCCCGGGAGAACCAGTTGGCCGGAAGCGTCGATTACGCTCCCCACCACCGGCAGGTCGGGCTCCGCGGCCACGATCGATCCGTCCCGGATCGCCAAGTCGAGCCGCCGCCGGCCCGCCCCGGTCACCACCGTGCCACCCTTCAGTGTCCCGTCTGCCATGAGTCCTCCACGAATGCCCTTTCGGTCTCATAACCTATAGGATCGACGTGTCGACGACCAACGGGAGTGGGTGTGAGCGAGAAGGTGAAACTGGCGAGTATTGGATTGGGTAAGTGGGGTGGCAACCTGGCCGCGGCCGTAGCGAGCAGCGGCGAAGCCGAGATCGTTGCCGGCTTTTCGCGCAACCAAGAGCGACGGCAGGCCTTTGCCGAGCAGTACGGCTGCCGGGCGGCTGGGTCTCTCAGCGACCTGCTGGGCGATCCCGAGATCCAGGGAGTCGTCATCGCCACCTCGCACTCGACCCATCGACCTCTCATCGAAGCAGCTGCCGCGGCGGGCAAGCACATCTTTGTGGAGAAACCGCTGACGCTGCGAGTTGAGGACGGGGTTGCCTGCTTGGAGGCCGCCGCCTCAGCGGGGGTGGCTCTCCAGGTCGGGCATCAGCGCCGCCGCTCCACTGCCAACCGGCGAATCAAGTTGATGGTCGAGGCCGGCGAACTGGGCGAGCTCCAGACACTAGAGGCCAACCACAGCGTTCCTGCCGGTATGAGAATGCCGCCGGAGGCATGGCGATGGAACGAGGAGGAATCCCCGTTGGGATCGATGCCTTCTCTCGGCGTCCACAAGGTTGACACGATGATGTTTTTGGCCGGTCCGGTGCGGTCTGTTTTCGCCCATACGCGCCGGGGCCGCCAGTATCCGATCGATGAGGCCAGCGTGCTGGCTCTGGAATTCGAAAGTGGGGCACTCGGGACGGTCATCACGAGCTTCTTCACGCCAATGATCCTGCGGCTCGCTGTTTTCGGATCCGGCGGTGCAGCATACAACGAGGGTGACAGCACGGTTCTGAAGGTCCAGACGCTAGAAGAGAAGGCACCGACCGAAGTGGAGATCGAGCCCAACGATCCGGTCGTCGATCAGATGGTCGAGTTCGCCCGGGTGGTGCGGGGAGAAGCGCAGCCGGAGACCGATGGAGCCGCCGGCCTAGCCGTGGTCGCGGTCCTGGAGGCTGCCGTCGAGAGTTCCCGCAGCGGGCACCGTGTCGAGCTAGCCGGCGAATTCTGAGAGTTGCGTGGGCGCAATCGGGCCGTCGGTCAACTCACCCGCATCAGCACTTTCATCGACGCCGGGTCGTGGACCATCTCAAAGGCTTCGGCGGCATCGTCGAGGGTGAGTTGATGAGAAACGATTGGTTCGAGTTCCAACCGTCCCGCGGCGGTTAGTTCGATACCGAGCGCGTAATCCCGGAGAAGGGCAGCACGGGGGTTGTAGAGCGTCAACTCCTTGAAGTAGAGGAGGTAGTAGGGCAAACCCTCTTGTCCGCCGGTGAGAGTTCCGAACACGAGGACCTCGCCGCCAACCGTCACCAACTCGATGGCCCTGGTCAGGGTCTCTTCCGTGCCAACCGCCTCGACCACCAAATCCGGGCCTCGACCATCCGTCAACTCCGCCAGCACCGGTTCCGCCCGCTCCGGGGTGGCTACAGCCACAGCCCCCATCCGTGTAGCCAGGTCCAGCTTCCATTCCGACCGGGTGATCCCGACCACGCTCACGCCGCGTTCACGCAAGAGCTGGACCATCAGCTGGCCAGACACCCCCAACCCGATCACCGCTGCCACCTGTCCTGGAAACACCGAAACCGCCCGCTGGGCGTGGATAACGGTCCCCAGGACCTGGAGTACCCCGGCGGCTGTGTCGGAGATCGACTCCGGAACGTGGAGGAGGGCGTTTTGTGGAGCCCGCACGTACTCGGCAAAGACTCCGTCGATCTCCCGGCCCATCAACCCGGCGTTGCGACACAGATTCGGTTTGCCGTTTCGGCAGAGATCACAATGGCCACAAGCAAGAGCGGGGTCGAGGAGCACCCGCATCCCGGGACGCAGGTGGCTGCCGACGGGGACCGTCAGGACCTCGCCGACCATCTCGTGGCCCATGACCCGCGGGTAGTTCACCGGAATCGTGCCGGTGAACACCTTCACGTCGGTTCCGCACACGCCCACCAGTTGTGGACGAACCAGCACCTGAGAATCTTCGGCCGGCTCGGGAATGGCGGCGACGACCAACTCCGATGGTGCTAACACTTGTACTGCCTTCACCCTCGCTCCCTTTGGCTCGATGGCGTGATGCTATAGGATTCACGTCCGCTCAACGGATCGGAAACGCAGGTGGAAGCCGTCACAGCATCATGACCCGGCAACCAGTCGTCTCACTCGAGAACATCACCGTAGTGCGGGGCGGGACGAAAGTACTCGAGGGGATTGATTGGGTGATCGAACCGGGACAACGGTGGGTGCTGTTCGGCGCCAACGGCTCCGGCAAAACGACCCTGATGGAAGTGGTTTCCACGTACCTGTTTCCGACGCAGGGGACAGCGGAGGTGCTCGGTCATCGGCTGGGAAAGGTGGACGTGCGCGAGGTGCGTCCCCGTATCGGTTTCGTCGGCCCGGTTCCCAGCTCCCTGGTCCGGAAGCATTTCCGGTCGCTCGACATAGTCGTCACTGGCCGCCATGCCAGTTTCGTTGCAACCCGCTGGCACCACTACGACGATGCCGACTGGGAGTTCGCCTGGGAATGTCTAAAGGCGGTCCACGCGGAAGGGCTTGCCGAGCGCGAATTCGGCACGATGTCGCAAGGCGAGCAGAAACGGGTCTTGATCGCCAGGAGCTTGGTGACGCGTCCCGATCTGGTGTTGCTGGACGAGCCCGGATCCGGCCTCGATCTGGGGGCCCGGGAGCGATTGGTTGAGTCACTGGCCGCTTTGGCAAAGGATCCGGGTTCTCCTCCGGTGGTGCTTGTCACCCATCACGTCGAAGAGATTCCTCCCGGGTTCGGTCACATCTTGATGCTGGCCGGCGGGAAGATGGTGGCCGCCGGTCCGATCGATCAGGTGCTCACCAGCCGTGCGCTGTCCGAGACATTCGACCTGCCGCTGGAGCTGGAGTGCCGTGGTGACCGGTGGCGGGCCTGGAGTCCGGCAAACGAGAACGACTGATCGGGCTGCTCGTTGCGGGGATCCGTTGAGGCCTACCTTCTCTACCGGAACTCATCGACCTCTACCCGCTGGTTGCGCTCGATGCTGGCGACGGTCGCCTCAAGAACGGCGATCACTTCGCGTGCCTCGGCCCCGCCGACCTCCGGGGTGGCCTCTCCCTGAATGGCCGCCGCAAACTCGGTCAGTTCATCGACCACCGTGTCGAGAGGTTCCAGCTCAGCTTCAACCCGGTCGGGCGATCCGCGCCGCGCCAGCAGGAGCCGTTCCCCGTCGTTGATATTGAACGCCGATCCTTCAGTTCCATGGACGTTGAGGTCGATCACCGGACCCGAAGCGGTGGAGGTGAGAAGATGCCCGAGGGCTCCCGATTCAAACTCGAAGTTGATCGAGGTGGTGTCGTCGATTTCAGCGGTCGAGAAGACGCGTTTACTGAAGGCGGAGACTAGAGCAATTGGACCGGTCAGATAGTGGAACGAGTCGACCTGGTGGATTCCGAGGTTGGTCATACCGCCGGCGGGCAGCTCCGCAGGGTTGCTCCTCCATCCCAACACCTCCTTGAAGATGACGGGGAACGAGTGGTTGGCCTCGAAGAAGAGGATCTGGCCGAGTTCGTCGCGGTCCATCATCGCTTTGATGGTCCGGTTGGCAGGCAGGCGCCGGCGGTTGTGGCCCACCTGAAGTACCGTCCCAGCGGCTTCGCATGCAGCGATAGCGCGATCAGCTTCAGCCACCGTCAGGGTGAACGGCTTCTCCGTATACACGTGTTTCCCGGCTTCGGCGGCTTGCACGATGAGCTCGGCGTGGGTGCTGTGTGGGGTGGCGATCAGCACGCCGTCGATCCCGGGGTCGGAGAGCAGATCGTCGAGTTTGCTCACTTCTGCGCAGCCATGCTTCTCCACGAAAGCGGCACGTTCCTCAGCGGGTGGAGCAAAACAGGTCACGACCTCGGCTTTCCCGGTCCGAGCTGCCGCCGAAGCCAGTTCGTTTCCCCACCATCCAAGACCAATCGAACCAAGTCGTGTGGTCATCGAAGGCTCCCTTCTTGTTTACGTATCGACGATAGCCAGCCGGTCGGCCCGGCGTGCAATGGCACGCCCTTCTGGTTAGACATTCCTGCGCAGGGTCGCCGGGCCGGGGGTGTGGGCGTAGTGTCCCGCGACAGGCAACGGATCGGCGCGTCGGTTCGAGTCCGTGCGTGGCGACCAAGATCAACACCCGATCTCGACCTTCTTCCTTACCAACTCCCGTCGACCCGGGCTGCTCAGGAAAGGCGGCGGATCGCTATGGCCTACTATTCAAGGCACCGCATGACACACGGAGGTAGGTCATGGTTAATCCTGGGCGGTCAAAGTCAGTTCCGGAGACCACGATCGATGTACATTGCCATCTGGCGACCCCGAAGACGAAGGAGCTGGCCGCTCCTCATTTCCGACCGGTGGACGAACCCTACGACTACTTTATGGGGGGCGACTCGAAGCAGCACAACCGGGTGATGTTCCCCACTATCGTCGACGTGCTCACCCGTCCGGAGGCCCGCCTGGAGCACATGGATCGGATGGGAGTCGACGTCCAGGGTCTTGCCACGTTCGTTTCGGAATATTTCTACTGGACGCCTGCCCCGCTCGGGGCGGAACTCGCCCGCATCCAGAACGACAACCTCGCTCAGGCGGTGGCCGACCATTCGGACCGCTTCGTCGGGTTCGGCGCAACGGTACCGCTCCAGGATGTCGATCTGGCGATCGCCGAGCTCGACCGGGTGGTGGACGAGCTGGAGTTCAAGGGACTCCAGATCGGGGGAACAGTCGACGGCCACAACCTCGATGAACCACGTTTTCGTCCCTTCTGGGCCGCCGTCGAGGCCAAGGGAGTGCCTGTCATTCTGCATCCGAGTGGTTATCCCGAAGGCCAGCGTTTCGGGGACTATTTCCTCACCAACTGCATCGGCAACCCCCTGGAAACGATGGTGGCGACCACCCGGATGATCTTCTCAGGGCTATTCGAGGAGCATCCCGACCTGAAGCTGGTGCTGCTCCACGGTGGTGGGTATCTGCCCTTCTATGCCGCTCGTGCCGATCACACGTGGGAGGTGCGGCCCGAAACGAGAGTAAAGATCGCCGATCGCCCCCCGAGTTACTACATGAAGCGGCTGTATTACGACACCATGGTCTTCCAACCCCTCTATCTACGCCACTTGATCGAGGTAGTTGGGTCCGATCGGGTGATGATCGGAACCGACTTCCCCTTTGACATGGGGGAAGACGATCCTGTGGCGCTGGTGGACGCAGTGGAGGGCCTCACTGAGGATCAGCGGGCTGCCATCAAAGGTGCCAACGCGATTGAGGTATTTGGCCTCTAAGCGCAGCCGGCAGGCCGTCGCTACGCTCGATCCATCACGTTGTCGAGGGTGAAGGGAGAGCGGATGTTTGGTGGAGGCGACGAGCAGCAAGAGATACTGGAAATCACCCGACGGTTTGCCCGCGACGTGGTGGCTCCGGTGGCTGCCGAGCTCGACCGGCATGTCGATCCCGAGGAATGCTTCTCATGGGATATCGTCGAGAAGGCAGATACCGCAGGCATCCGTACCGCAACTCTCAGCGAGGAGTACGGTGGAGCCGGCATCGACTCGCTCACCACTGCCATGGTCATCGAAGAGCTGGCCAAGGCCGATTTGGGCGTCTCGGTCATTTTTGCGCAGACGTTGAAGATCGCCCAGACGCTTCAGGGCGCGGCGACACCAGAGCAGCGGGAACGTTTTATTCCCGACTACGCCGCCGACCCCCGTGGCTTGCTGGCGATCGGCATCACGGAGCCGGATCGATCGTCCGACTACATCATCCCCTTCGCCGAAGGCGACTACCGCACCAAGGCAGTCCGAGCCGATGGCGGGTGGGTCATCAACGGCCAGAAGCACTTCATATCCAACGGGAACCGCGCACGGCTCTATCTTCTCTTCGCTCAGACCGAAAAGGGCAAAGGTCTGGTCGAGGGAAGCACCTGCTTCCTCGTAGAGCGGACCGTGCCGGGATTCAGCGTCGGGCGGGTTCACGACAAGATGGGTGAGCGCCTGGTAAACAACGCTGAACTGTTCTTCGAGGATTGCTTCGTAGCCGACGAGAATGTGCTGGGGGAGGTCGGCCAGGGTTTCCAGGTTCTCGCTCGCTTCTTCCCGGCCAGCAACGCCTACGCCGCCGCCAGTGTCCTAGGTGTGGCGGAGGCCGCCTACCAGCGTTCGTTCGAGTGGGCGGAAACCCGCGTACAAGGGGGCCGTCCCCTCATCGAACACGCCCCGGTCCGCCAGACCCTGGCCAGGATCCGGATGCTCAATGACGCTTCACAGGCGTATGTGTACCGGTCGGCCTGGCTGGCCGACCATCGCGACCAGGGCTGGGACGGCACGGTGGGAGCGCTGCCTAAGGTGTTTGCGGCGGAGGCAGCCTGGCAGGTGGTGACCGAGACGCTGGAGCTGCACGGTGGATACGGGTACATGCGCGAGTTGGGCATCGAGAAGCTGGTGCGGGACGCCGCGGCGTTCCTGCACTCGGACGGTGCCAACAAGGCGTTGCTGTTGAAGGCTGCCCGGTTCCTCGGGCCGTCGTAATCCGTCCGGGTGAGGTGATAGATCCGCGTCCGGGCGTCCTGATGTTCAGATTTGGAGGCTGATGACCACGACTCCCCCAACGACGAGGAGGATAGAGGTAACCAACCTGGCGTCGATGTGCTCCTCCTGTCGCAAGAACAGGTAACCCATACCCAGGGTCCACAGAGGTTGGGTTCCCTGCAGCAGGCCCACCACCCAGGCGGGTGCAAAGGCGAAGGCTGAGAACTGAGCCAGGAGCGCCGCGCTGCTGGCAATTCCGGCCCAAACAAACAGCCAGGGTACGTCGTGGAAGTTGTGAAGCAGCCGTTCCCGAATCCTTCCCCCCAAGGCGTCGCCGGCAACGACCACAACGAAGGCCGCGGCCGCGCCGATGAAGGCGCCGATGACTGCCCCTGGAAACAGTGCGAGGCCCCACTTCCTGGCCACAAAGGCCAACCCGAAGAAGACCGGGGCGGCGGCCGCATAAAGGTAGCCGACTGCGGTCCGGCGCTCGGCCGTCTGAGCGGCCAGGGCGGGTGCTGCCGTCGTCTGTCCCTGTCCGGTTGCGACCACCGATCCGCGCCGTATGAGCCGCAGCAGACCGGCGATGACCAGGACTCCGCCCATCGCCTCGCCGAACGACACTGCTTCGTCGAGAACCAGCCACCCTCCGATTGCCGAAACAATCGGGTTCCCGGTTAGGAACGCGTTGGTGCGAGTCGGCCCGATCCGGCGCACAGCTCGCAAGTTCGAAGCCCGCCCGAAGACTGTCCCGACGACTCCGCCCGCCAGCAGTGCCGCTACTCCTGCCAGATCGAAGGGTGGCCAGCGCATGAAGAGGGCAACAGCGCCGAGGCAGAGGGTGTTGACCAGTACGGTCATGAGCATCCCATCGTCGGCGGCCCGGTCTCGCATGCCGATCCGGATGAGAATCGTGAACGCTGCGAAGAAGAATCCGGCCGCCAGGCCTAAAACGACGCCCATCGGCTAGCCGGCACCAAGCGGGCGCCGTGGCATCGAGCGACACCCGTGTTTCGGGTGGGTCCCAGTTGTTGTCATCGACATCTCATGCACAGCAGCCGGGAGTATGGCACCGGATGATCATCGATGGCGATCGCCTGCGGGTCGTCTGCTGTCGATCGGTCAACGTTCGATGGCCGAGCTCGTAGCGATCAGCCCGTCGCTAGGGTAGGACCGAATGATTCGGGCCAAGGATCTCTCGTGCAGGTGACCACTACGGTCAACGGCAAGCGCGTGTCGGAGGACGTGGAGCCACGCCTGCTGCTCGTGCATTTTCTGCGCGAACGGCTGGGGCTGACCGGCACCCACATCGGATGCGAGACGTCGTATTGCGGGGCTTGCACCGTGCTTTTGGACGGGCGAGCAGTCAAGTCGTGCACCATGCTGGCCGCGCAAGCCGAAGGTGGAAAAGTCACGACCATCGAGGGTTTGGCGACGGGCGATGATCTCCATCCCATGCAAGATGCCTTCTCGGCGCATCACGGCCTGCAATGCGGCTTCTGCACACCGGGCATGATTCTCGCCGCCGTGGCGCTGCTGGCCGACCACCCCGACCCGACTGACCAGCAAATCCGGTTTGCCCTCGACGGGAATCTGTGCCGCTGCACCGGGTACGAACCCATCGTTCGGGCCGTCGGAGATGCAGCTGCCCGGATCCGGGGGGAGCCTCCTGCGCCGGCTGAGTGGGAGACCGACCGTCCTTCCGCGCTTGTGGTGAGCGAGGAGTAGTCCACATGTATCCGCGCCTCTTCGACTACACCGCTCCCGGCACTCTGGATCAGGCCACCGCCGACCTTGCCGCCAATCCGGGCGCGAAGGTGCTGGCCGGGGGTATGAGCCTCATCCCGATGATGAAACTGCGGGTCTTCTCACCCCCAACCATTGTGGACATCGGGAGAGTCGCCGGGTTGGAGTCGATCAGCGAACAAGGCGGCCGGGTTGAGGTCGGTGCCCTGGTGCGCCAATACCAGGTTGCGGTGAGTCAACCGCTGGTCCATCGGGCGACCGCTCTGGCGGAGGCAGCCGCCTGGACCGGTGATGTGCAGGTGCGCAATCGGGGCACCCTATGCGGTTCCCTTGCTCACGCCGATGCATCCGCAGACCAGCCGGCGGCGGTGCTGGCCCTCTCCGGCATGATGGTCGCTCACTCGTCGCGAGGGACCCGGACTATCCCGGCTGCTGATTTCTTCGTCGACGCTTTCACGACTGCTCTGGATGAGGATGAGATCCTCACCGGCGCGTCTCTCCCGTTAGGTTTACCGGGGGAGGGGTCTGCCTATCGCAAGGTCGGCCGGCGGGGTGGCCATGACGGATTCGCGGTGGCCGGGGCGGCGGCCTGGGTCAAGATTGAGGATGGAGCCATTGTCGATGCCCGGCTGGCCTTGACCGGGGTGAGTACCCGGCCTCTCTTGGCTTCCGGGGTCCAGGAGGCCCTGATCGGCTCGGATGGTTCGCAAGTGGCGGTCCACGCAGCGGCCGCTCGAGCAGACGAAGGGGCTGTCCTCATTGCCGATCTGTACGGCGCAGAGGACTACAAGGCGCACTTGGCAAAGCTGTTGACTGCCCAGGCGCTCGAGATTGCTGTGGATCGGGCCCGGCGGAGTCTCTCCGCGCAATGAGCCCCGGTCAAACCGACCGGCCAGCGAGTGGCTCGGAACCGTCCCCTTCGACTCGGTGGCCTACTCCTGGGAGTTCTTCGTTTCCTGGTTCGTCTGCAAACGGATCCTGCTGATTGTGATTATCCGATGGTCGACGACGATGGCGAGGTGACGGCGATTCTTGAGCGACGAAGACCGCCGGCTGACCCTGGCGGGACGCGACCTGCGTCCACAAAGGGATTCGTTGCCGGTCCTGCGCAGCAACATCGCACGCCGGTCCAGGGAGGTCCGGGCATCGTTGAGCCAGGGCAGTGGTCCGCTCTCGGAGATCGGTGTCGGCGCCGAGTCTCTCGCGGGGTCCGCATTTGACAGCCGGCCTCTCCAGGGCAACAATCGTTTGCAGGCGAAATCGGGAGAGGGACACATCATGACGCGGCTTGGCTGGATCGGCACCGGTAGGATGGGATACGCTCTGGTGGAGCGGTTGCTGCGGGCCGGACACGACGTGTCCGTCTACAACCGAACTCGCTC
>Ga0224512_10005402_pt1 | contig 10546 bp, 9 predicted proteins | sample SF_May12_sed_USG_4_FD_169103 | JGI IMG/M metagenome (GOLD analysis project Ga0224512, IMG submission 169103) | Sediment microbial communities from San Francisco Bay, California, United States - SF_May12_sed_USGS_13 | ecosystem: Environmental > Aquatic > Marine > Sediment | place: USA: California...
CTGGCCGTGCTGTCTCGGGCCGTTCGGGGGCTCAACATCCTGCGCGTGTGCGAAACCGTTGCGGCGCCCCCAGTCCTGGCGGCCCGCGTCTACGCGCGCCTCGGCGACCTGACGGGGATCAACTGGGTCTACCGCCACCTGTCGCAGGCGGCGGCCGGCGACGTGTGGGACAGCATGGTTCAGGTGGACCTGCGCTGGACGCTGCTCGATCTCCAGCGGGAGCTCACCGAGCGGCTCCTCATGGAGCAACCCGAGGATCCGTCGAGCGCACTCGAGGCCTTCGCGAAGGCGCACGCGGAGGCGCTGGCCGGCGTGCGGGCGCTTCAGCAGCGCGCGGTTGCAAGCGGCAGCGCGAGCGCCCTCGCCGTCGTGACGCAGCGTCTGCGCAAGCTTCGCGCCCCGGCGTAGCCGGTGGCGGCGCACCCGCGCTTCTACTCCGGCTTCGCGCAGACCCGATCCTCGCCCTCCGCGCTGCCGGAAGCCCTTGAACTGGGTGGCGATTGCCCGACACTCCCCCGCGGTAGGTCGGACCCACGGCGACTCAGGGGGGCAGCGGCATGGCAGGCGAGGATCTCTTCGACACATCCGAGCACGCGGCCTTCCGGGCCACGGTGCGCAAGTTCGCGGAGGAGGAGCTCGCCCCGCGGGCGCGCGAGTTCGACGAGGCGGGGCGCTTCGACAAGCGCCTCTACAAGAAGATGGGCGACCTCGGGATGCTGGGCCTGCGCTACGACCCCGAGTGGGGCGGCGCGGGCCTCGACTGGGCGTTCACCGCGATCCTCTTCGAGGAGCTGGTTCGCGGCGGCAACGCCGGGGTCACGATGGGGATCAGCGTCCAGACCGACATGGCGACCCCGTCGCTGCACCAGTTCGGGAGCGATGCGCTGCGGCAGCAGTACCTGGTCCCGGCGATCGCCGGCGACATGGTCAGCGCCATCGCCGTGACGGAGCCGGACGCGGGCTCCGACGTGGCCGGGATCAAGACCCGCGCCGTGCGCGACGGCGACGACTGGGTCATCAACGGCAGCAAGATCTACATCACGAACGCCGCGACGGCCGACTGGCTGTGCCTGCTGGCCGTGACCGATCCAGACGCGGGCTACGGCGGCTTCTCGCAGATCGTCGTGCCGACCGACACGCCCGGCTTCCGCTACGAGCTGCTCGACAAGATCGGCAACTGGGGCTCCGACACCGGCCTGCTCTACTTCGAGGACGTGCGCGTGCCGGTGGCGAACACGATCGGCGAGGTCGGCCGCGGCTTCCAGCAGCAGATGCTGCAGTTCCAGGACGAGCGCCTGGTGGCGTGCATCAGCACCGCCGCGGGTTCCGAGCTGCTGTGGGAGGCCACCCGCAGGTACGCCGAGGAGCGCAAGCTCTTCGGCACGACGCTCAGCAAGCTGCAGGTCACCCAGTTCAAGTTCGTCGAGATGATGACGCAGATCACCGCCGCCCGAGAGCTCGTGTACGCCTGCGTTCGCAAGCGCGTTCGCGGGGAGGACGCGACCCGGGAGATCTCGATGGCGAAGCTGTTCTGCGGCCGCACCTCGCGTTACGTCGCCGACGAGTGCATCCAGCTCCACGGGGGCTACGGCTACATGAAGGAGAGCGTGGCCGGGCGCGCCTTCGTGGACTCGCGGCTCGTCAGCATCGGCGGCGGCGCCGACGAGACGATGATCCACTACCTCGCGAAGATCATGGGCTTCTAGCGGAGTAGAGATCCTCCCCGGCTTCGGAGACACGGTCGAGCGCGACGCGCCGCGGAACGTCGTGGAGAGCGCGGAACCCTCCGCGCCGGAAGGGAGCGCAACGTGACGGCCACGCAGTATGCACGACGCGATCGCGCCGCCTGGATCACCCTGGACTCGCCGGGAAACCGCAACGCGCTGTCGGGCCCGCTCGTGAGCGAGCTCGGCGATCACCTGAAAGCGGCGATCGCCGATCCCTGGGTGCGCGTGATCGTGGTGACGGGCAACGGCCCGGCCTTCTGCGCCGGCGCCGACCTCAAGAACCGCGGCGATGCGGTGACGTCGGGAGGCGACGGGCCCAACCGCTTCGTGGAGATCCTGAAGCTGCTGTGGGACGGCCCGAAGCCGGTGATCGCCGCGGTGAACGGCCACGCCTTCGGCGGCGGGATCGGTCTCGTGGCGGCCGCCGACATCGCAATCGGCGTCACGACGGCAAAGTTCAGCTTCAGCGAGGTCCGCCTGGGCTTGATCCCGGCGATGATCTCGGTGGTCGTGCTGCCGAAGCTGGGGGTGCAGCGCGGGATGCGGCTCTTCCTCACCGGCGAGCGCTTCGACGCCGCGAGGGCCGAGGAGTACGGGCTGCTCCACCGGGTGGTCGCGCCGGAAGATCTCGAGCGCGCCGTCCAGGAGGAGGTCGAGGCCGTCGCGCTCGGCGGGCCCGACGCCGTCGCCGAGGTCAAGCGGCTGGTCCGCACCGTCGCGCGCCTGCCGATGGACGAGGCCTTCGCCTACGCCGAGGAGCGCATTGCGAAGCTCTTCGCCTCGGCGGAGGCCGCCGAGGGCATGGCGGCCTTCGTGGAGAAGCGCAAGCCGAAGTGGGCCGAGTAGGCCGACCGGCGCCGCGATTGACGTTTCTCGGCGCGATTTGCGACGCGCGCTCCGCTTCTGGGATCAGGCGGCGGCGCGTTCGGCCAGGTAGCTCGAGTAGACCACGGCGAGGAAGCGATCGACGCCCTGTACCACGTGCGACGTGCGCAGCGAGTGGAAGACCTCGAAGGCGTGCTGTGCGCTGGGAAGCTCCGCGAACACCAGCGGCGCCTGCGACGTCTCGCGCAGGATTCGCGCGAACTCCCGCGCTTCGGCGATGGGGACGAGGCTGTCGTGGGTGCCGTGGATGATGAAGAAGGGCGGGGCCCCCCCGTGTACGCGGTGGATCGGCGACGCCTTCTCGAAGGCCTCCGGCTCCTCGGCGAGGCTCTTCTTCATCACGACATTCTCCAGGAAGATCTCCATGCCGTCATGGTGCTGGTGGCCGTAGCGGTTGGTGAAGTCGTAGACGCCGTAGAACGGCACGCAGGCGCGGACCGAGGTGTCGACCTCCTCGAAGCCGGGCTGGTACTCCGGGTCGTTCGCCGTGAGCGCGACCAGGGACGAGAGGTGGCCCCCCGCGGAGCCGCCGGTGGCGACGACGAAGTCAGGGTCGCCGCCGAAGCCGGCGATGTTCTCGCGGATCCAGCGCAGCGCCTGCTTGAGGTCGACGAGGTGGTCCGGAAAGGTGGCCCGCGGGCTCAGCCGGTAGTTGGCCGCGACGCAGACCCAGCCGCGCGCCGCCAGGTGGTGCATCAGCGGCAGCGCCTGGTGGCGCTTGTTGCTGATGACCCAGCCGCCGCCGTGGATCTGGAGGAGGACCGGCGCGTCGCGTGCGCCCGCGCGGGGCGCGTAGACGTCGAGGCTGCGCCGGGGGCCGCCGCCGGGGACGTACTCGATGTCGCGCGTGCAGTGGACGTTCCGGTCGGCGAAGCGGAAGGGGAGGATCAGGCGGCTGCGCGGCACGGGCGCCGCCAGGCGCTCGGGAATGCCCGGGGCAAAGCCGTCGCGGTAGCCGCGGCCGAGGCCCGCGGCGAGGGCCTCCTCCATTCGATCCTTCGTGCGTCCGGCGTGGGCCATCAAGACGAAGAGCCCCGCCCAGGAGGCCAGCGTGACGCCCAGGCCCACCCACCCCGGCCAGGCCGCGAGCGCTCCCGCCCAGACGAACGCGACCGTGGCGACCGCCTGCCAGGTCACGTGGTGGGCCGCGAGCTCCGCGGTCAGCCATCCCGCGAAGAAGCTGGGGACGATCAGCGGGCCGCGGCGGAAATGGGGGACGTGGGCGTTGTACGTGAACCAGGCTCCGATCAGGCTCACCGCGAGAAAGGCCCAGGGCACGGCGGTATTGTGCCGAACGCGGGACGCCGCCGCCCGTCAATCGACGTAGCCGAGCTCGCGCAACTGCTCCACCTCTTCAGCGGAGAGATCGACGCCCGGTCCGGGCTGCTCCTCGCTCGAAACCACGGGCCGACCCGTCTTCTGGTGCACCGGCGCGTGGGGCTCCAGGCGACGCCCGTAGCGTACGACCCGCTCCGAGAACTCCCGGAACTGCGACTCCCGAGATCCCCGCAGGTTGTTCCGTTCCTCCGGGTCGCGCTTCAGGTCGAACAAGTAACCGCGTTCGTTGCCGAAGCGGGGGTGGCCTTCGATGTACTTGAGTCCACCCTGGACCGCCGCTCGTCGGAGCGGCATCGGGGGTCGGTTGGGAGCGCTGAGCACGGCCGGGTAGATGGTGCGATCGTCCGGAATCCGGGTATCGCCCAGCATCGCCGGCGTCAGGTCGATGCCCTGGGGTCGACCGGGATCGGGAATGCCGGCCAGGCTCAGAATCGTCGGCATCAGGTCCAGATGCCAGGTGAGGCCTGCCACCCTGCGCACGCCGCGGGATCGCAGTAGCCGGGGGTAGGAGACCACCAGCGGAACCTTCAGCACTTCGTCGAAGGGAACGTAATCGTGTCGAGGCAGGCCGTGCTCGAAGAAGGCCTCTCCGTGGTCCGCGGTGACGACGAGCAGGGTGTCTTCCCACTGACCCAGGTCGAGGAGAGTGCTCCGGATCCTGGCTAGCGCTCGATCGATGTGCCCGATTCGTTCGTCATAGCTCGCCGTCAGCGCGGCTCGATCGAGCTCGAAGTGCGGAGTCTCCGGAAAATTCGCGGGCAGGTACCGGTCTCCGCACGCCAGCATGCTGTTGCGCGAAGTCGCCAGATGGTTGTACAGGGTGCAGATCAAACGCGTCTCGGAGGGGATCCCGCGCGCACGCGCGCGATCCGGGGAATAGCGACGGTGCAGCCCCCGAATTTCGGCGTCCGAGGGCAGGCCGCGCTCGGGGTGCTCGCGCCGGTAGCGCTCGAAGCCACCGTAGGGATAGTGTGCGGCATAGGTGTGGAGGAAGAGGAAGTACGGCTCGTCCGCCGCCGAGCGCATCCATTCGAGGAGCGTGGGCAGGGAGTCGCTCACGACCCCGTTTCGGGGTCGTCGGACGTAGGCGTCGAAGCCGCGATCGAAGCCGAAGCGAGCATCCACGTAGACGCCTTCGTGGAAGCCCTGGGTGCGGTAGCCCGCCGACGCCAGGGCCTCGGCGAGGGTCGTCACGTCCGGCGCGATCCGCGCGAAGTCGACGATCACGCCGTGCTCGATCGCGTCGAGGCCGGTGAAGATCGAGGCATGCGAGGGGATCGTGTACGACGAGGCCGCATAGGAGTCCAGGAACAGAACGCCCTCGGCCGCGATCTCGCCGAGGGTGGGCGTGGTGGTGGCGGAGCCGTACCCGGTCACGTGATCGGCGCGCACCGTGTCCATGCTGAGGAGGATGATGCGCCCCGGTCGGAGTTCCACCGCCTCTTCCCGGGCGGCGCACCCGGCCAGACACGCGATGAGCGCCAGTGCGAGCGTCGAGGTCGAATCCCGCGGAGGCCAGGGCCCCCTCATTGGCGGTCGGCCTCCACGTAGGACCCTCGGGACCAGAGCGACAGGGCGTCGGAATAGAAGTACGGCACGCAGAGGCCGAAGAACCCCAGCAGAACGACTGTCACGGTGACGATCCGGCATCGGGAGAGGTGGCGCAGGCGGCTCGGCCCGCCGAGCAGCCCATGGCTCGCATAGACGATCAGCAGCGGCATCAGCGGCAGCCGATAGCGCGAAGACGCGTTTGCCACCACGTGGAGCATTACGGAGACCGAGACGACGAGGCCCGGCAAGGCCCAGCGACGGCGGCCCTGGACGGCGGCGGCGCCGAGCAAAGCGAAGACGATGACGGCGACGTAGCTGAGGAGAGTCGCCAGCAGCAGCGCGCGCCGAAGCCCGGGCGAAACGTCCCCATAGGCCCCCATGCCGAGCTTCCGGAACAACATCGAATCCGGGCTGAAGAGCAACGCCAGGTTTCTCGGCAGCTTCTTGAAGAACCACGTCGGCTGTTCGGCGGCGATCGACACCAACGCCACGCGTCGGGCCTCGTCGCTGCGTTCCATCTCGTCCTGGATGGCGAAGTAATCGCGACGGAATTCCCGGATGGCCCGTGTGTTCGGCCGGAACCAGCTGGGGCCCTCCAGGATGTTTCCCTCGGCGGTCGCCATCCAGCCGATGGTCGAGACGGGAATCAGGCGTTGGAAGAGGGAGTAGTTGCGGTAGGTCCACGGCAGGATCACCAGCGACGCGCAGAGGAGCATGAGCGCGGCGTGGGCCACCGCGCGGCGACGCCGCGGGGGAGCCGCCGTCACCACCCACCACAGGGCCGAGGCGGCGGCGATGCCGAGACCGAGTTCGCGGGTGAGACCCGAGAGGCCGAACGCCAGCCCGGTGGCCGCCGCCAGCGGCCAGCGACGCAACCGTTCCTCCCAGACGACGCCGATCAGGCCCCCGGTGACGAGAACCGTGAACAGCAGCGAAGACCAGAGATAATGGCTGTACGCGACGAAGGTGGGATAGACGGCGGCGACCAGAGCGGCCAGGAGGCCGGTCCTGCGGTCGAAGAGCGCCCAACCCAGGAACGCGGTGAGCCCGACCAGGAGCGTTCCCAGGACCACCTGGACGTAGAGAAGCGACTTGACGCGGTGCTCCTGGACGTACCGATCGAGACCCTGGCGCGGGGTCGAACGGGTGGTATCGACCGGCGGCCGCGTAGGGTCGACGAAACGCGAGAGAAGATACGGGTGGAGAGGCGGCGTGGCCGCTCGGGCGCTGCGAAGATTCGAACGATGGCCGCGGCCCAGTGCGATGTTCGTCGCCGTGTCGACGTAGTGAAGCTCGTCCCCGACGAGCCGCACCGGAAAGGTTCGTTCCATCACGTAGAGCCGAAGACCTGCCGCCAGGACGGCGATGGCCAGGAGGAGAGTCCACCCCGTCAGTAAGACGCGCCACGGGCCGGAAGAGTCCTGGTTCTTCGTCGGCGCAGTCACCGGACTGGGCACCCGAGGCTACGCTACGGCGCGTTCCGGAGGTGGAAGGATTTGGGCCGCGTGAGCACCTCGAGGCCAAGGCGCGAGAGGCTGCGGCCGGAATCCTTCTCGCCCGTCCAGGCCAGGGCCGGGTCGAGGGTGTCGCAGCGGTTCAAGAACCACGTTCCGACGAGGCTCACCGCGAGAAAGGCCCACGCCATGACGGGAGTTTGCCGAAGCCGCCGCGGGGGCGCCCGGAGTGCTTGACGCCGCGTGCGAGTCGGCCTAGATTCAGAACCAGAATATTGATTCTTTTTTGGATCGATCTCGCACGGGTGGTCGCTTGGTCGCCAAGTATCCGGAAATCCGATGGATTCTTCCCAAGCAGGCGCGCAGCCAGCGAACGCTGGACCGCATCCTCGACGCCGCCGAGGTCCTGGTCTCCGAGAAGGGCTTCGACGACGCCTCGGTGGCCGAGGTGGTCGAGCGGGCCGGCTCCTCGGTGGGGGCCTTCTACAGCCGCTTCCGGGACAAGGACGGGCTGCTGTACGCCCTGCACGATCGCTTTCTCGAGCAGGCGACCGCCACGGCGGACGACGCCCTCGAGCCCGGGCGCTGGGCCGGGCACTCGATTCCCGAGATCCTCGAGGTGGTGCTGCACTTCCTCGTCGCGACCTATCGCCAGCGGAGCGGCCTGATCCGGGCCTTCGTGCTGCGCAACCACAGCGATCCCGAGTTCCAGGCGCGGCAGGAGCATCTCTCCCACTACGTCAGCGCGAAGCTCGCCGCCCTGCTGCTCGCGCGACGCGGGCAGGTTGGCCACGAGAACCCGGAGCGCGCCGTGCATTTTGGTCTCGTCATGACCATCGGCGCGATCGAGAGCGCGGTTCTCTTTGGCGACCTCCGCACGCGCGCGCTGACCCTCACCGACGATGATCTCGCCGCCGAGCTGACGCGAGCCTACGTCGCCTACCTCGGCTCGCGTCCCGCATCCAACCCGAGCCGTTGAGCGCGGCCCCAGAGGAGCACCCATGTCCCCGATCGAACGCCTGCACCCCGAGAACCCGATCGAAGAGCTCTGCGTTTCCCAGAACATCAACTACAACTGGGAGTACGACGCCACGCGCCAGCGGCTCATGCGCCTGTACGAGAACGCGAAGCGCGATCAGTGGAATTCCACCGAGCGCCTCGACTGGTCGATCGACGTCGACCCCGAGTCCGAGCTCGTTCCCGACGCGGGCATCGGAATCTACGGGACGCCGATCTGGGAGAAGCTGACCGACAAGGAGAAGCGCAAGCTTCGCCACGAGGCCATCACGTGGCAGCTCTGCCAGTTCCTCCACGGCGAGCAGGGCGCTCTGCTCGCCACCGCCCAGATCGTCGACAGCGTGCCGTGGTACGAGGCAAAGCAGTACGGTGCCACCCAGGTGATGGACGAGGCCCGGCACGTCGAGGTCTACCGACGCTTCGTCCAGGAGAAGCTCGAGCACGAGTACCCCGTGAACGCCGAGCTCAAGAGCCTCATCGATCTGATTCTCACCGACTCGCGCTGGGACATGAAGCTCCTCGGCATGCAGATCATCGTGGAGGGGCTCGCCCTGGCGGCGTTCGGCACCATCCGCGACACGGCCGCCAATCCGCTGCTGCGCGACCTCACCGCCGCGGTGATGGAGGACGAATCGCGCCACGTGGCCTTCGGCGTTCTCTCGCTGCGCGAGCACTACCGGGATCTTTCGGAGAAGGACCGGCGCGAGCGCGAGGACTTCGTGTACGAAGCGAGCGTGCTGATGCGCGACCGCATCTCGAACCGCGAGGTGTGGGAGGCCATGGGACTCGATCCGGACGAGTGCATCGCGCATGCGGACGAATCCGCGCTCGCCAAGGAGTTCCGCTACCGGCTGTTCTCGAAGATCGTCCCCAACGTGAAGAGCCTTGGGCTGCTGTCGGAGCGGCAGCGAGAGCGCTTCCACGCACTCGGCATCCTCAAGTTCGAGAACGGCACCACCTCGGATGTCGATCAGGAGATCGAAGAGAGCCGGAGAGAGCGGAAGTCAGAGCGAACGGCGGCCTAGACGTTCGTCTTCAGGTGGAAGGACTTGGGCCGCGTGAGCGCCTCGAGGCCCAGGCGCGAGAGGCTGCAACCGCGGCCGGAATCCTTCACACCCGTCCAGGCCAGGGCCGGGTCGAGGGTGTCGCAGCGGTTCATGAACCACGTTCCGGTCTCGACGCGCTCGCCGAGGGTGACGGCCGCCTCGAGGTCCCGCGTCCACACCGACGCCGTGAGCCCGTAGACGCTGTCGTTCATGAGGCGGACGGCCTCGTCGTCGCCGCCCACGCGCATGATCCCCACCACCGGTCCGAAGCTCTCCTCGGTCATCACGCGCATCGAGTGGTCCACGTCCGCCAGCACCTGCGGCGCCAGGTACGGCGTGCCGGGAGCGTCGGCGGGGAAGGCCTTCGGGTCGATCAGCGCGCGGGCCCCGGCGGCCACGGCCTCGCGGATCTGGTCGCGGACGAAGGCCGCCGGCTCGGCCCGAACCACCGGACCCAGGTCGACGTCGGGATCCAGGGGGTTCCCGAGGCGATAGCGTCGGACCCGAGAGACGCTGCGCTCCAGGAACTCCTGGTACACGTCCGTGTGCACGTAGACGCGCTCGATGCCGCAGCAGGACTGGCCCGAGTTGAAGAAGGCGCCGTCGACGATGCCCTCGCTGGCGGCGGCGAGGTCGGCGTCGGCGCGCACGTAGGCCGGGTCCTTGCCGCCGAGCTCGAGCCCCACGCCGATGAAGCGCTCCGCCGCGGCGCGCTGCACGCTGCGCCCCGCGGCGACCGAGCCCGTGAAGGCCACGTAGTCGACGCCGGGGCTCGCGATCAGCTTCTCGGCGTCGGCGTGGCTCGTGTGGAGGAACCGGAAGACGCCCTCGGGCAGGCCGGCCTCCGCGAAGGCCTCGGCGATCCGCTCCGCGCACAGCGGGGTCTGCGCCGAGTGGCGCAGCAGCACCGCGTTGCCGGCGAGGAGGGCCGGAACGACCGAGTTCACGACGGTGAGATACGGGTAGTTCCACGGCGCGACGGTCAGCACCACGCCCAGGGGATCGCGCCGGATGAAGCGGGTGAACCCGGCCTTGGGCGAAATCCCGATCTCGGCGAGGCTCGCCTCGGCGATGGCGATCATGTGCCGCGCGCGCTCCTCGAAGCCGGCCACCTCGCCGGGGCACTGGCTCAGCGGCCGCCCCATCTGCCAGGCGATCTCCTCGGCGATCTCGTCGCGGCGCGCGACGAAGGCCTCCAGCATGCGCGCGCACGCGGCGGCGCGCTCCGCCACCGGGACGTGCTTCCAATCGCGCTGGGCGCGCCGTGCCGCCGCGAGCGCGGCGGCGATCTCGGACTCGCCGGCCAGGGGTCGTTCGACGTAGACGCGGCCGTCGACCGGGGAGATCGTGCGCAGGACACCGGTCAGGAACGTCACGCCCATGCGAGGCGATCCGGTGCGAATGGACTCACGGCTGCTGTTTCAGGGCCTCGAGCACGTGGGCCGGGTGGTCCGCCGCCTTGGCCACCCGCTTCCAGTGCTTGACCACCACGCCGTCCGGCCCGATCCATACCGTGGAGCGGATCACG
>Ga0224512_10005403_pt1 | contig 10545 bp, 8 predicted proteins | sample SF_May12_sed_USG_4_FD_169103 | JGI IMG/M metagenome (GOLD analysis project Ga0224512, IMG submission 169103) | Sediment microbial communities from San Francisco Bay, California, United States - SF_May12_sed_USGS_13 | ecosystem: Environmental > Aquatic > Marine > Sediment | place: USA: California...
AGTACTTCGTCAACACCGACTGGCGGCGACCCCTGCTCAGGGGCCACCGGTTCACCCTGCACGTGACGCTGGACAACCCGCTTGCCCTGTCCGCGCTGGAGAGCCCGCCGTTTGATCCCTACCTCTATGTGCGCAACACCGGCTACGAGATCCACCGCCAGGACAAGGCCCCGGTGCTGGCCGGTTCGCGCAACCTGCAGGACGGCCTGACCGGCTTCAGCGACGCCAACGGCTATCCCTTCGCGCAGGTATTCCCGCAGGACTGGCGGCTACCCAGCGAGTACAACGACCTCGGCAATGCCTACCCGGAATACCTGGACTTCATCTTCTCCGGCAGAAACACGCACACCGACTGGCACAAGCGGCCCGCGGACAACTGGACCCGGCCGGTGCATTCCGGCCACTGGAAGTGGTGACCGGCCTGCGCCAGGAAGGACCCAATCCACGCATCTATCGTCATTCCGGTGAAGGCCGGAATCCAGTCGTGATCGGCTGAACTCCCAATTCACCGCACGACTGCATGGAGAAGGTGAGACCGGGAACCGGTCAAGAGGCTGGCCTGGGCCATGCAGGAGGTAGAGCAACGCAGGACGCAGTTGCCGAGAGAAGTCGAGGGCGCAGAGAAGTGCCTGACTTCTAATTCTTTACTTCTCACTTCTTCGGTAAGCTGGTTCGCGCCTGCGAGACGCCTGCCAACCTTTTATCTGGCACTTAATGATTTTATCGTTCCGTGTCCTTCCGTGGATCCCGTGGCTATTTTTTGCCCCCCCGGCTTCCGTCATTCCGGCGAAAGCCGGAATCCAGTAAGCACCTGATTAACAACTACTGGATTCCGGGTCTTGGCTCAGCTCCGCCCGGAATGACGACTTGATCAGATTTTCCCTGGCCTTGTTCAACAGCAGTGACTGCCAGGCGGCCTGGTAGCGCGTCCAGGCACCCAGGGTAGAGATCCGGGCATTGGCGGCCCAGAATGGCAGCGGCTGTTTGACAAGTGACTCAAGCGCGCCGGCCAGTGCCACGCTGTCACCGGGCGGCACCGCCAGGCCGCAGTCGGCAAGCTGCTCCGGCAACCCGTCCACGGCACTGACGACCACCGGCCGGCCGGCGGCCCGCGCCTCCAGACACACCAGCCCGTAAGGCTCGTAGCGTGACGGCACCACGACGATATCGCAGCGCGCCAGGAAGGCGGGCACGTCGTCCAGGGCACCGGTAAATTCCACACATGGCAGCCCGGCCGCGCGCCGCCTGAGCACCGCTTCCTCCGGCCCGCTGCCGCCGATCAGCAGGCACACGCTGCCCGGCGCCAGGCGCCGCAGGGCATCGATCAGCAGGTCAAATCCCTTTTGCCGGTGCAGGCGACCGTAAGCGCCCAGCACCAGCGGCCGGCCGAAGTCCGGCAAGGCCACCTGCCGGAATCCGGCAAGGTCGCGGCAGGGCGGGATCACGTGCAGCCGGTTGTCGGGCAGCAGACGCCGTTCCCGCAACCAGTCACCCTGGGCCCGGGACACCGCGACCACGGCGTCCACCAGCCGATAGCTGGCCCGCAGCAAGGCATGCAGACGCACCCGGCTGGGCGCACGCCGTTCCGCATCCGCGCTGTAATGGTGCTCGTGCAGGATCAGCCGGGCCCGCGGATTCAGCAGGCGCAGGCAAACCAGCCACGGGAGTCGCTGCCAGCGGCTGGCCGCGTGCAGCAGGATGACGTCGGACCGGTACCGCCGCAAGGCACCGACGCCGGGTCCGGTGCACTGCACCGAGTGCCGTCCGGTGGCCGCCTGCGACTGCCGGAGGGCCTCGATGACGGTGTGGATCCCCCCTTGCCCGGGCCTATCCACCAGGTGCACGATCCGCAGCGGGGCCGTTGTGCTCCCTTCCGCGACCGGCACCAGCGGCTGGCCGGCCTCAGCGCCCATCAGCCCGGCGCACCCGCCGGCAGGAAACGGCGTTCCACCCACAGGGTGTAGGCCGGCAGCGCCAGCACATGGACCAGCAGTACCGCCAGCGCCACCCCGGTCACGCCACCGGCAAGACCGGCAAACACGGCGCCGAGGAACAAGGCGGTGAACAGCACGCCCCAGAAAAAGTCCACCTCCGGTCGGTCCAGCGCCCGCATCATCTGCGAGGCCCCCTCGCCGAAGGGGCGCGGCAGCGCCGACAGGCACAGCAGCATCAGTACCGGCACCGCCGCACTCCACTGCTTGCCGAACACCAGCGGTACATACCAGGGCGCCAGGGCGGCCTGCAGGATGATGAGCGGCGGCACGATCAGGGCGATGGTCTGCAGCGACGAGTGAAACTTCTCGCGCAGCAGCGGCAGGTTGCCCTGGGCCTCGCAGAAATGCGGGTAGAGTGCCGTGTTGAAGGAATTGATCAGCGACAGGCTGATCCCCAGGCCGGCGTTGCGGGCGAAATAGTAGATGCCCAGCGCCTCCAGCCCGAGGAAACGGCCGATAATCAGGTTGTCCATGTGCAGGCGCGTGGCCTTCAGCACCTCGACCCCGAGCACGTGTTTGCCGAAGCGCACGATCTCGCGCCACTGCCCCATACCGGCACCGCGCTGCGGCCGCCAGTTCTGGAAACGGCGAATTCCGAACACCCAGATCGGGGTGACCAGCAGCTTGGGCAGGACCACCGCCCAGGCACCGAGCCCGGCGATCGCCAGCGCGGCGGTCAGCAGGTTGTCGAGGGTCACCTGGATGCCCGACAGCAGGGCGATGGGCTTGAGGCGGTTCCGGCGCTGGATCAGGAACACCTGCACCTGGGACAACGGGATCAGCAGGTAGACAGCGGCCAGCAGCATCACCATCCAGGCCAGGCTGGCGTGGTCATAGAACCAGGCCAGCGGAAAGGCCACCAGGCACTGCACCAGCAGCAGGCCGATGGCCACGATCCAGTTCAGCCGCCAGGCGGTATTGCAGGTCGCCTCCAGGCTGGCCGCCTCGGTCTGCACGATCTTCGCGCCGATGCCGTTCTGGGTGAACACCCGGATCAGCTCGTAGGTGGTCATGGCGATGGCCGCCACGCCGAACTCGACCGGCTCCAGGCAGCGTGCCAGCACCACGGCGGTGAGCAGGCGTGACACCCGCGCCATCATCTCCGCGATGCCGATCCAGCCGGCATTGCGCAGGAAGCGGTTCCCGAAGCGGGCCCCGAATATCATGCGCGCTGTCCCGGCCAGCTAGTAGCCGAATTGCCGTGCATGGCCCCGGCTGATCAGGCGGATCAGCAGGTTCTGAAGGGGGTTGAGCCGGCCCTTGCGCGCACGCCGGAACGCCTCCGGCTCCTGTACCCGGTTGCCGCTCTGACGGGCAAAGTGGCCGTACTTGTTCAGTTCGGACGGTTCGTTGCAGAGCCGCACCACCAGCTCCCGGTCGGCGTCGACGCCGATGAATTCCAGTACCCTGCGGGTCTGTTCGACGGGGTCTTCGCGCATATCCTCGTAGCGCACCAGCAGCTGCCGTTCCGCGGGGACCGACGCCAGCTGTTCCATGCCCTCTCTCACGGCACGCCGCCAGCGCCAGGCGGCCCGCAGCACCGAGCGCGGTGCCCAGTTACGCCCCCAGTCCCTGCCGGCGGCGAGCAGGGACTCGACCACGTCCTCGGGGCGGCGCACCACCATCACCACCCGCGCCTCGGGGAACAGGCGCTGAATGACGTCGACATAGCGTACGTGGTCCGGGGTCTTCTCCAGGAACACCGGCCTGGCGTGGTACTCGTCGGCATGCGCCAGCACCCGTTCCACCATCTCGCGTCCCAGGGCATCGAACTCCCCGCGGGTCAGGTAGGCCGGCAGGCCCACGCCGCCGCGCCCGACATCGGTGCCGACGACCCGGTCCCAGAAGCGCATCGCCGGACCGATGAACTGGTCGAAGACGTGCGACTCCTGCGCGGTACCGATCTGCGGGTGCCCGCCGAGGACCTTCTGCAGCCAGGTGGTTCCGCTGCGCTGACAGCCGACCAGGAAGACCAGTTGTTTCATGCCGGCCTCCTCCTGCCCGGCACCAGTGCCGCCCGGCGCCGGGAACGCAAATAGCACCAGGCACCGCGCAGCTCATGGCGCAGGCGGTTGAAATAGCCAAACTGCCTGATGCTGGAGGGTCGCGGCACGAGGCTGCGCAGCAACCCGCCAAACAGGTATCTCAACTGACCCCGGCGCAGCATGATGGCGTAGTAGGCACCACGCGCAAAGTTGTTTGCCGCCCGGTATTCAGGCAAGTCCCAGGACTTGCGACGGTGGTGATGATAGACCACCAGTTCCGGCACATGCGCGCCGGTAAAACCGCGCATGGAGGCGCGCGCGATGAACTCGGCATCCTCGCAGCGGAATTCCCTGCCGGCACCGAGTTCCGGGTCGAAGGGACCGATGGCATCGAACACCTCGCGCTTGATGATCATGCTGGCGCCCTGGATCTCGCCGGCCGGAATGAAGCTGTGCGGCTTGATGAGCCGGAATGTTTTCCGGTAATCCACGGCGACCATGGCATCGTCCGGGTCGTGCAGCAGGATCCGCCCCCCGCAATACTGGAAGCGACCGTCCCTGAACACCGGGGCTACCTGCGGGATGAAGCCTGCCTGCAGACGGCAGTCATCGTCGGTGAACACCAGGATATCCCCGCGCGCCTGCGCCAGGCCGCTGTTGCGGGCCAGGCCAAGCCCCGGGCGCGGCTCGTCCACCACGGTAACCGGAAACACGGCGGCATCCCTGAACCCGCGCATGATGGCACCGGTATTGTCAGTGGAGGCGTTGTCTACCAGCACCAGTTCCGCCCGCGCCTCCTGCATGTCATCGGCACGGACGGACCCGAGCGCCCACTCCAGAGAGTTCGCACGATTACGCGAACATATAATCAGACTGATTTCCGGTTTATCGTTCATGTGACTACCCCGCATGGGTTCGGAAGTTGATGATGCCGGCCACTGACATGGCCAGTGACTCGAGGTGCCGGTAGATCGCACCGGGCAACAGGTACTGCAGCCAGGCCGTGCCCAGGGTCAACAGGGTGCGGCCGGGTTCACTCAGGAGAATGGATGCATCGGTGCGCAGGGCGCGGTGGATGAGATCCAGCGCCACCCGTGCATTGCGGGAGCGCACCGCCCGGCGCGCGAGGTAGCGCAACTGGTAGGCCCGGGCGCTGTCGCCCCAGCCCTTGATCAGGTCCGGCGCATAACGGCGCGCCTTCCCGATGGCCCGGTTCCAGCTTTCGTACTGCGCCTCGAGATTGGCCGACAGCCCGCCGGCATTGGTGCGGTACCAGGTCAGCGGCCGGCCGATGCCGGCAAATTTCCAGCCGGTGGTGGCGGCGATCCGGATCCAGCATTCGATGTCCTCGGACTGGCGAAAGGATTCGTCGAAGTAAAACACCTCTTCCTCGCCATGCAGCCTGGCGCGAAAGCCGATCGCCGCGAACACCTCGCGCCGGATGACGGCGGCGGAACCGTTGCCGACCGGGTTGCGGCACAGCACGTCAACCGCGTTCACATCGCTGAGTTTCGGTGACTGCATCAGGCCCATGGGCTGACCGGCATCGTCCATGAAACGCGACTGGCAGTAGCTGACCCCGACCTCCGGATTCTGCTCCAGGTGTGCCACGTGTTCTTCAAGCTTGTCCGGTTCCCAGAGATCGTCGGCATCGAGAAAGGCCAGGTAGCGCCCGCGCGCCTGGCGAATACCGGTATTGCGGGCACCGGCCAGACCCCGGTTGGCCTGGCGGATCTCGCGGATGCGCGGGTCGTTGTACGAACGGCAGATCAGCGCGGAACTGTCACTGGACCCGTCATTGACGATCAGGAGTTCGAAATCCCGGAAGGTCTGCGCCAGGACACAGTCGATGGCCGCGGCGATGTAGGCCTCGACGTTGTACATGGGGATGATCACGGACACCGTGGTCATGCCGTGTCCCCTCGCGCCCGTTCAACCCGGGCGGTCGTGTCAGTGAACGTCGTGTGCATGGGTCCTGCCTTTCTCGGTTGAAAAACCATGCCCGGACGTTTGCAAGCGGCGTGCCATGTCGGCAACAGGTCCTGCGACAAGACGGCGGCACGCGGGGAAAACGCCGCCCTGCAGTTATAAGTCACACATCGCAGCGCCAGCGCCGCGTGGCAAGGCAGGGGAGCGGCCCCTGTCCTGCTGCAGCGAGGGGCCGGGACGATGGCATTCCGGCACTGCAATATGCAAAACCCCCTCGCAAAATGCCTGCCCCGGACGCGTCCAGATGGCTCCCCCGAGGGCTCATCATCCGGCACAAATCCGCCCGCCAAAAAGATTGAATAATCACAATGTCCTGTTTTTTTTAAGCATTAGCGACATTCCGTTCGCCTCCACGTCATCCCCGCGCCATCTTGGCACTGCACTTGCTGTAGTCACTGGCAAGACCTGTAACCACCGCAAGGAATCCGCATCGATGAGCACACGCGCTGACACATCGCCCGCCCAGAAAGCAGGCAAGCCGGCCGTCCAACGGCCCGGCACCCCGGCGCTACAGCGGGCCATCGACCTGGCCCTGGCCGGCACCTTCCTCGTCCTGTTGTCGCCGCTGCTACTGTTACGTGGCCTGTGGGGCCTGGTGCAGACCGGCCGGCTGCTGGTGCGCCAGGAACGGATCGGCGCCGGCGGGCGGTCCTTCCAGCGACTCGCGTTCACCGGCAGTGCCCCCGGCCGCTCCCTGGCGGGCCTCCTCAATGTACTCAGGGGTGAACTGGCCATGGCCGGACCCCGGCCACTGGATCCTGGAACGGCCGCCGGTCTCAGCGGGCCCCTGGCGTGGCGCCGGGTGTGCCAGCCGGGGATCTTCTCGTCCCACCGGCTGCGCGAGCGTACCGGTATCGCCTACCAGGACGAATGGATCACCGACCGCGAGTTCCTGGAGAACTGGTCGCCCGGGAACTACCTGGGCCTCATCCTGCGCAGCGCACTCGTCGCCCTGATGGGTTTCCGTACGGAATGCATCACGCCAGCGCGCCTGCCGCTGTTCGGCATCTCCATCACCAATACCACCATGCACGGGGCCATCGACTGGCTGCTGGCGCGTGCCCGCGCACGCCAGACCAGCAACGTGGCGTTCGTGAATGCAGACTGCCTCAACAAGGCCTACATTTACAGCGAATACCACCGCACCCTGAACCGTGCCGACTGCGTACTGCCTGACGGCATCGGCATCAATGTCGGTGCCCGCATACTCGATCTCTCGTTGCGCGAGAACGTCAACGGTACCGACCTGTTCCCGGAACTCTGCCGGCGGCTCGCAGACACCCCGCTGTCAATCTACCTGCTCGGCGCCCGTCCCGGCATCGCCGAGATCGCCGCCAGGAACATGCAGCAGCGTTTCCCCGGCCTGAAGATCGCGGGCACCCACCACGGCTATTTTTCGCACAACGAGGAAGCCGGTGTCATCGAGCAGATCAACCACTCGGGCGCCGCTATCCTGCTGGTGGCCTTCGGTGCCCCGCGCCAGGAGCTCTGGATACAGGAGCACGATGCTGCCCTGCATCCCCCTGTCCGGCTGGGTGTCGGCGGGCTGTTCGACTTTTATTCCGACCGGATACCGCGCGCCCCGCTGTGGTTGCGCGAACTGGGCCTGGAATGGACCTGGCGCCTGCTGCAGGAGCCGGGTCGCATGTGGCGCCGTTACCTGGTCGGCAACCCGCTGTTCATCTATCGCGTCTGGAAACAGAAGTTGTTCGGGACCGTCACGGCCCATGCCAGTACCTCGGCAAGCCACGCGGGGCGCAGCGAACTGCTCAACCACTTCCAGAACATCGGCATCTATGCCATGCGCCAGCGTATGCATTTCCACCTCACCCGGCTGAAATGGTCCAGTGCCATCCGCAGCGCCCACCTGCTCAAGCGCCTCATCGACATCACCTTATCGGCCGTCCTGCTGGCGGCACTGTCACCGTTGCTGCTGAGCGTGGCGGCATTGATCCGCATGGATTCCGCAGGTCCGGTGTTCTTCTCGCAGCTGCGGGTCGGCCGTCGCGGCCGGCTGTTCCGGATGTGGAAATTCCGTTCCATGGCGGTGGATGCCGAACAGCGCAAGGCGGAACTGGCAGCGGCCAACGAGATGGAAGGCGGCACGTTGTTCAAGATCCGGCACGACCCCCGCATTACCCGTGTCGGACGCTTCATCCGCCGCTTCTCCATCGACGAACTGCCCCAGATCTGGAACGTCCTCATCGGTGACATGTCGCTGGTAGGCCCGCGCCCTGCCCTGCCGGAGGAGGTGCGTGAATACAGCCTTGAAGATCGCATCCGGCTCGAGGCCACGCCGGGCATTACCTGCATCTGGCAGGTCAGCGGCCGTTCCCGGCTGTCATTCCGGGAGCAGGTCAAGCTGGATGTGGAATACATCTATTCACAGTCATTTTTCCGCGACATCAGGCTGATCCTGAAAACGATTCCCGCGGTATTCCAGGGCCATGGCGCCTATTGATCGGCAAGGAAAGCAACAATGAAAATCCTCATTCTCGCTGACGCGCACGGCACGGAACTGAAACCCCTCACCGATCGGACCTGCAAGCCGCTGCTGCCGGTGGCCGGCAAGCCGGTCATCGCCCACACCCTGGAACTCCTGTACCGTGCCGGCCTCCGCGAGGCGACCGTGCTCGCGGGGGAAAACCGTGATCAACTCGAGGCACAGCTGGCCGGTGGCACTGCCTGGGGCATACAGCTGGACGTCCTGCCCCAGAGCGGACGCATGGAGGACCTGGAGGTTTCACGGGCCGGCGAAAGGCTGCTGCTGATTCGTGGCGATGTACTGATCGATCTCGACCTGGGCGAGCTGCTGGAGAAGGCAACCCGTCAGGGTACGGGTGCCAGCGTGCGCACGGCGTACGGGTACCCCGTCATACGGCTGATGTGCAATTGCGATTCGGGCATGCCTGAACAGTCCGAAGGACTGCAGATGGCACTGTCCGAAACCGCCGGCAACGCCCTGGATACACTGCAGGCCTATCACCGGGCGAACATGGACCTGCTGCAGGGCGCCTGCCGACACCTGAAGCCCGCCGGCATCGAGCTGAGCTACGGCATCTGGTCGGAACCGGGGACCTCACTGGCCCGTGATTGCATCGGATCGCGGAACGTTTTCATCGGAGCGGCCAGCCATGCCCACCACGAGGTCAGGTTCGCCGGCGATTGCGTCATCAGCGAACGGGTACTGATCGATCGCCAGGCGCGGGTCGGTAATACAGTCATCCTGCCCAACACCTACGTGGGCGCCTATACCGACCTCAGTAACACCATCGTGTGGGGCAATTCGCTGATCCGCGTCGACACCGGCGTAATCACCGCAGTCGCCGACCGGCACATCCTGGCCGACATCTCACCACCGGACCGCGACAGCAGGCGCCGGCCGAGCCTCAAAAAACGGCTGCTCTCCGCCTGGAAGACCTGTGCCTGAGCACCCCAGAACGGACACCAGCAGATTACCTACCCATGAAGGAGGAGCACTGACATGTCCCGCTATCTGATTACCGGAGGAAGCGGCTTTATCGGGTCACACCTGGCCACGTCCCTGCATGCGAACGGCCACGAGGTACACATTCTCGACACGCTTTCCCGCGGACAGCCGGACCCCGTACTGCGGCAATGCAAGCTGATTGTCGGTGATGTCACCGACAGCGACAGCGTCGACGCGGCCATGCAGGGCATGGATGGCTGCTTTCACCTGGCGGGGTCCGATCCCGCCAGCTACGCGCACGGCAGCTGGAGGGATAACCACAAGGTCAACCTGGTCGGGACAGTAAATGTCTTCAATGCCGCTGCCCGCTATGGCCCGGTACCGGTGGTCTACGCTTCCTCCGCGGAGGTCTACGGGAACAATGCCACCCAGCCCCTGTCAGAGCATGCCCGGCCCTCCCCGCTGACGGCCTACGGGGCCGACAAGCTGGCCTGCGAATACTATGCCCGCATGCTGTCTTCCAGCGAGGGTGTGCCCAGCATCGGTTTGCGTCTGTTCAATGTCTACGGCCCGCGCCAGCACCCCGACTCACCCTATGCCGGGATCATCAATCGTATTGTCGACCAGCTGATGCTGGGCGAGTCCGTGGTACTGCCCGACCTCGGCGAACAGGAACTCGACTTTATCTACGTCGAGGATGTCGTCAGGATGCTGGTCGCTGCCATGCAATTGCCGATGCAGACCCATGAAATCATCAACGCCTGCACCGGCAGGATGACGTCCTATAAACAGCTCGCGGGCATCCTGGCATCCATCTGTTACCGACCGCTGCGCATCGTCAACCAGCCGGCCGGCAGTGACTTCATCTGTACCCGCGTGGGGGACCCGTCGCGCGCCGCCGAACTGCTGGGCATCAGGGCCGAGACGCGGCTCGGTGACGGACTTACGCTGACCGTCAGGCAGATCCTGGAAAACCGCACGAACGGCAGTAACGGTGGAAGCAGCCCCACCGACCCCACGGCGGCCGTGCCCTATGGTTTTCCATGTTAGGCACAACATGAAAACCACCCTGCCCGACTGGAACCGCGGCCCGACCCTCACGGACATCCTGTACCAGCTGGTCTACCGGGCGGCCTATCCGGTATGG
>Ga0224512_10005404_pt1 | contig 10545 bp, 11 predicted proteins | sample SF_May12_sed_USG_4_FD_169103 | JGI IMG/M metagenome (GOLD analysis project Ga0224512, IMG submission 169103) | Sediment microbial communities from San Francisco Bay, California, United States - SF_May12_sed_USGS_13 | ecosystem: Environmental > Aquatic > Marine > Sediment | place: USA...
AGGCCCAGATGACAGGCAATGACATCCTACCCGCCGACGATAAGGAAAAGCCTTTAGAAACGCTCTCAGGGCCTTTAGATCCCTGTGGATAACTATACAGGGAGTTTATTCATTAATAACCTAGACTGTTGATTGGTATTATTACCACTCTACAATGTTCCACGTGAAACATCATCATGTGGATAACTACACTAATATGAGCAATATCAATACGTTATCTTGTGGAACACTTGTTAGTATACTGTGGATAAGCTGTGGATATCTTGTGGATAGGGTGGGAGTGGGGTTGGTCTACACCCGGCTCAGGCTGGTATAGTTCAACCCAAACTTTACGCCCCAAATCCAATATTCCGCTAAGTCATTGATTCTTCGTGCGGGGGTATTGACACTGTGATTTTACCTTCTATAGTGCAATCAAGGGGTTAGTTAACATGCTCCAGTACTGTTATACAAGGGGATATATCGCGGAGCGATTATCCCGACTGAATGGAACATTCGGGGGTTCGATATGCCGTGTGGTAAGAAGAAAGGCAGGGGTGGCAAGCGCAAGAAGTGAAGCTGTATACCTACTACCGAAGGGGTATCAGGAAATGGCGATCAGAGGTCATGAGGGACGGCTCCCTCAAACATTTAGCGTATGGACGGACTCAGGAAGAGTGTGAAGAGAGGGCGCGTAGACGGCTTGAGGGGACGCCGGACTGCATCATGGACATGTGGCTAAGGAAGAAGCTGTGAGGGAACTTCTTGAACAGGCGTACGCCATCCAGCAAGAGCTTATCTCACGTCAGGAGACTGATCCATTACGAGAATTTAAACCCTACCCTCGGCAGAAGGAATTTGCCAAGGCGTTACTTGAGGAAGGCTGCAGACAAGCGTGGTTTCTGGGTGCAAACAGATCGGGAAAATCGGATGTTGGCGCGTATACTGGCGCTCACTTCGCAAGATTCGGGAATCCCAATGCCAAGCCTATCAACTGCGGCGATGGAATTGAGGTTACGGATCGAGCAACGTCAGGATGGGTCGTTGCGCTCGATTTTCCGATCTCCCGCGATGTCATCCAGCCAAAATACTTCGATAACGGATTTGTGCCTCCCGGCGCTCACCCCCCTTTCATCCCCGAGCGGGAAATAGCGGAGTGGCGTGCGGTTGACCAGATCCTCAAGCTGAAGAACGGCAGTATCATCGGCTTCAAGTCCTGCGACTCCGGCGTCAAGAAGTTTCAGGGAACGGGCAAGGACTGGATTCACTTCGATGAGGAACCCCCCAAGGACATCTTCGATGAGACCGTAATCCGGGTGGAGGCTGGCAGGTCGCTGACCATTTTCGGAACGTGTACGCTCTTGCCCCCACCGGGGCAGATCGGGGGTGTTTCTTGGGTCTATAACGACCTGATTAAGCCGTGGAAGAAGGGGGAGCTTGAGCATGTCAAGCTATTCGGTGCGTCCATCTACGACAATCCCTATATCGGGAAGGACGAGATACGTTTTCTTGAGTCCATCTACCCCGAAGGATCACCTCAGAGACGAATCCGACTTGAAGGGGAGTGGCTACCGGGTATGGGAGGTGCCAGAGCCTACCCGGCTTTTGATTCCAATCTCCATATCAGAAGTCAGGATCTCTCCCCACGCCTCCCCCTTTGCTGGTGCTGGGATTTCAATGTTGCCCCTCTTGTTACCTACATCTGCCAGAAAGAACGCGACGAGATAGGCCCACTCTTCAAGGTCGTGGACGAGATATTCCTCGAAGACGGCTCCATCCCCGATATGTGCGAAGCCTTCAAAAACCGCTACCCAAGCCACGGGGCGGAGATATGGGTGTACGGGGACGCCACGGGGAAGCACCGCTCCACCCAGACCAACATGAGCAACTACACCATCATCCTGAATCACATGCGGGACTACGGTGGAAACATCCGGCTGAAAGTCCCCGAATCCAACCCCGCCGTCACTGACAGAATCAATGCCATGAACCGGACGCTCAAAGACGAGTCCGGTATCTCCAGACTCTTCGTTGACCCCAAGTGCTCTGAATTGATAGACGATCTGGATCAGGTGCTTTTAGATAGACAAGGGGGTATAAAGAAGGTCAACAACATGAGCGACCCCTATTACAGACGCACCCACATGAGCGATGCAATAGGCTACTGGATTTCATACGAAAACCCCGTAAGACGGGAATCCCGCTACATGCGCTCACGGGTTCAGGTCGCACAACCCGGCTACGGGTTCGCCAGATGACCCTCATCAATCACGAATGCTGCCGTATCTGCGGCGACCCCTTAAAAGGTTCTCTTCGCTTGATGGGCATCTGTGTAGAATGCATGGGGGAGAGTACCCAACGTCCCAAGAACATACCGGATATAGGCTATGGCTTCAGCAGACCCGATCAGAAACGAGAGAAGACTCGAAATAATTAAGACTTCTCAGGCGTACTTTCACGAGGCCAAGGAGGCCAGGAAGGAACGTATCCGGAGAAATCGCTACAACCGTGAAGCCTATGAGGGGAATCAGGACTTCTCCCAGAAGATCGAGGGGCAGTCGAGGGAATTTCTCCCAAAGACTTCCGTTACCGCCGAGCAGTTCTCGGCCTTCATCAAAAAGGGGCTGGTACAGTTTGGCGACTGGTTCTCAGTCAGGGCGGGTAGAAACTCATCCCTCACGGATTCCGCAATCCGTAGACTTTTGATGGCCTACCTAGACCGACTCCCCGAAACGGACAACAACTCGAACGGCGAATACTCAACCTTCCCTTCACGATTAGCCGATGCCTCCAAGGTCGGACTGATCGAGTCACTGATGATCTTCAAAGTCCACGGGCGGAAGGATATCGAGACCATTCCCGAGTTTGACGGGGATATAGAAAAGAAAGAGATCAATCCATGGCGTCTGAGGATTGACCTGATCCCCCCGGAAGACTACTACCCCGACCCTACAACGAAGGGGCTTTACAAGATTCATCGTGTCGAGCGCGATCTTCACGATGTCCAAGCCCTCGCTGATGAGGGAATCTACGATAAATCAGTCGTGGACATGATTAAGGCGGATATAAAGAAAGAAGAAGACGATTACGGACGGGGGAGACGACCAAGAGAGGACGATGCCAAGCCATCTTTTCGAAAAAGGGTCGTTATAGACGAGTATTGGGGGATGTTGCTGGACTCAAATGGCGATGTAGTCATGCGAAACGCCGTATGGACCATGGCAAACGAGAAGTTTCTTATCCGTGAACCCATTGATAACCCCTACTGGCACGGCACCGACCCCTTTGTAGAGATCCCCATCATTCGTGAACCCTTCAGCGTCTGGCACAAGGCGCTCTATGATGATGTCGTCCCCCTTAATCTCGCCTTAAACGAACTGTTCAACCTCATGCTGGATGGTGGTCTAGCGAGTGTCTGGGGGATTCGACAGGTCCAACCGGAATTACTGGAAGACCCCCAGCAGATAGCCGGGGGTGTACCGCAGGGCAAAACACTGGTCATGCGCGCCGATGCCCCGAATGATGCCGAAGTCTTGAAACAGGTTTCCACGGGTCAAGTCCCGACCGACTCCCTGCAGATGTTTGGCCTCTTGGACGCCGAATTTAACGCCGCAGCGAGGACCAATGACCTTAGACTGGGCCAATTACCGACAAGAGACGTGAAAGCCACCGAAATCGTCGAGATGCAATCGGCCCAAAACGCCGTCATGGAGTCAATCGTTACAAATATCGAGACCGGACTGACACGACTACTCCGAAAAGCGTGGATGGTGATATTACAAGAGTCACCCAGCCTTGCTCTAACCGACTTGGCGGAGGCACTAACCCCCCAAGAGGTCAGAACACTCGCCGTCATGGACGCAAAGGACCGTTTTAGGACCATGGCGCTCAATACCACCTTCAAGGTCTCCGGCCTTTCCGAGACATTATCGAGGGCGAAGGACTTTCAGCGCGTCATGGCCGCATTACAGGTCGCTGCCAATAACCCAATCCTCCAAGCCGCCGTTTTAAGGCGTACCGACCCCGACAAGGTGTGGATCAAGATATTAAAAATGCTCAATATCAACCCCGAAGAGATTGAGCGGGATGATCGGGGGCTTAAAAAGCTACCGGAGGATCTACAAATGCTCGGCTTGATGCAGAATCAGGGCAGCACGGCGAGAGTCGTGGGGGAGCCGGGTATGCAGTCCGAGATTAATCAGGAAATCAAACCTTCGGAGACCTGAATATGAGTGCTGACCGTTTGAAAACGGAATTGGACGATCTTTGCAAGTGGTGGTACTACCACCGCAACGATAAGATGGACCCGCAGCAGTTTGTGGACTTCCAGAACAAGTTTAATCATATCCTTGTTCGCCTTTTGGCCGATGTGGTACAACTCAAGCTGGAAGAGGACCAACCGAAAGTGATTCTCCCCAAGGGACTGATGTTGAATGACAAATTACGTGCATCATGACCGACATCGCGGATTATCGTTCTGTCAACCGTGCGCGTGCGGTAAAAACGGAGTTTTATCAGCTACTTGCAAAGAAAAAGGACTTCACTGAGACCCTGATGATAAACGAATACAGGAAAACGACCCCCAACCGGGACAAATTGTTCGGCTATATCGCTGAATTGTCCTGTATTCGTTCCCAGATGGACGAGCTAGAACGCAACATCAACAATTTGGAGGCATCCCTTGAGCGACTTTGATTATCAACCCCCAGAACACGGTTCTCCCGCCCCGGAGGCAGACCAGACCCCTGAATCCGGCTTTACGTCTGTCGCCATCGGCGGGAAAACCTATCGAGTACCCGTCGATATGGCTGAGAGTATCGAGGCCGAGCGTAACAAGCCGACCTATACCCCACCACCGCAGGATGTAGAGCCTCAGCACACCGATTCAGAGGAATTCTGGGAAAACCCGCAATCCTATATCCAGTCCCAGATCCAGAAGGGCATTCAGGAAGGCATTAAAAAGATGAAGGTAGAGAATGCCACTCACTCCGCCGAGCAGAAATTCTGGGGCGACTTCTACCAGAAAAACCCCCACTTGAAACAGATTGACTCTTATCTACAGCACCTTGCCATGCAGAATGTCGAGAAGCTGAAACGCTACAACGGGGACACAACCAAAATGGCGAATTTTATTGCGGATCTCGGCAACAAGGAATTGCAGAAGTTTGGCAAGACCCCACAGACGAGTGAAGTGTTTGTAGAAGGGGCGGCTCAACCCACCCCGGCTGTACCACAACCCTCCCACAGTCCTAACAAGGTTGCGACAATGGGGGATGTTCTGAGAAAGCGCCGGGAAGGCAGGCGCAAGGCAAGACTAGGAGCAAGCTAAATGGCAACTCATACTTGGGTTTTCGATGCTCCGACAGGCACCTATAAGGATCATGCCTTGTCGGCGCGTCTCTTCGAGGCCGCGATTGAGGAAACTGTCACGATGGATTTTGTTAATTCCGTTGATGGCTATGGACGCAAACGCGGCGAATCCGTCACCCTCACTCGGGTCAGTAATGTGACCGAGCCAACCAATGCAACGCTCAGTGAGACGCAACGCATTCCAGAGGATGATTTCACCGTAACCACGAAAGAGATCACCGTTTCGGAAATTGGCCGGGCAATCCCGTTCACTTCCCTCTCGGAGGATCTCTCTCACTTCGATCTGGAAAATGCCATCCAGAAGGAACTGCGCAAGCAGATGACTCTCTATCTGGACTCTCTGGGTCTGGCAGCCTTCAAGGCGGCGCAACTGAAGTACACCCCAACCGGCGCGACCGCTGCAACAACGGCAACGGCTGGCACGGCGGGGGCGGCAGCAGGCGCGAATATGAATGTCTACCACGTCGAGGAAATCCGCGACTGGATGTATGACACCTATCATATCCCGCCCTATGAGGGTTCCGATTACATCGGTATCTTCCGCACCAAGGGTATTCGCGGCATCAAGCGTGACCCGGACTGGGAGGATTGGCACAAGTACACCGATCCAGCCGCCAAGTTCAACTCGGAAGTGGGTCGCCTTGAGCAGATCCGATTCATCGAGACCAACCACGGTGGTAGCGCAGTAACTTCTGCCGGTCTCAACAGTGGCTCGAACCTGGGCGAGGGTGTTGTCTTTGGTGACGATGCAGTGGCCATGGCCGAAGCCATTACCCCGGAACTTCGTGCTGCACTTCCGCAGGACTTTGGCCGCGCACAGGCAGTCGCTTGGTACGGTGTCCTTGCTTTCGACATTATCTGGGACACCTCGAATGCTGGCGAGGCCCGCGTAGTTCACGTCACCGGCACTTCTCTGTAGGAGGATAAAATGGCTTACGATCACACTCAGTACAGCATTGAAGTCGCCAGCGCGGCAGTCTGTACTTCGACAGGCGAGAAAGGTGACTGGTCTCCCGGTTATGTCCCGCACGTTGTCCGTGCATTGACGGTAGATGTCGAGGTCGCCAGTGCGACAACCACGTCATGTGTTGTGACGTTCTACCGGAATACTCTGGGAACGACCACGACCACGAACCGTACCACTATCGACACGATTACCGTGCCGGGTGCTACGGCTGCCGGTAGCGTCTATTATGTAGACGGACTCAATGCCGAAATCAGCCCCGGACAGGAGTTGCAGGCAACTGTGACGACTGCTGCGACGACAACCGGGACCAATACGATTACGGCACTGGTTGAACCCCGTTGGGAGAGTCCCGATAACGATACGAACATGACAGAATCAGCGTAATGTTCGAACATCCGACCGGGAAGGTTCCTGAGACAGTCTCTCTTGTCGCTCTTGGACCGACAAAGAATGACTTTATCAAGGATCAGTCACGTCATACGCCTAAATTCCAGTCACATGAGATATGGACGCTCAACACAGGAATAAGATGGCTGAAGCATGATCTCGCATTTATCATGGATGATATGAGCGAGTTCGCGCACCATTTCCCGGTTTACGGGGATGAGATGCGGAAGGCGGACAAGCCTATCATTACTTCACGGGTCTATGACGAGTTTCCATCGGCAGTTGAATATCCGTTACAGGAGATTATCAACGAATACAAGCAGGTTTATTTCAACAACTCAGTCCCCTATATCATCGCGTATGCAATGTATATCGGGGTAAGGGAGATGAAACTGTTTGGCTCTGATTACACATTCCCCGGAACCGAGGCACGGGAATCTGGAAGGGGATGTGTGGAGTTCTGGATAGGGTATGCGGCGGCAAGGGGAATGCAAGTCTCCGTTGTCGAAACGTCTACCCTTATGGATGCCTGCGAAGACGGCAGGTTCTATGGCTATGTCCACCAACCGCTTGTCAAGTTTAGCGTGGCGGACAACATTAAAGAAATGAAGCCCGGTTCAGGTACACGCTTCGAGTCGGTAGCTCAAAGGAGGTAGAAATGCCAGCACTAGCTTCAACAGACGTGACCGTTACCGTTACGTCCCAGAAAAAGGTAAACGGCTCTCCGACCCGCAGGCATAACGATGTGACGATTGCCTTTGGAGACGGTGCGCTGACCTATCCCACGGGTGGTGTCGAAATGCCTGCAGGCGGCAGCTTTGGTATGCCGAATGCGATAGTCGATGACATCATTGTTTCCGATCACTCTGCCGGTCTGGGTTACGACTACACCTATGACAAGGCAAATAACAAGCTGTTCATGCGTTACGGTGATAACAACAATGCCGCAGACGGCCCACTGATCGAGTTAATCACCAGTGTTGCCCCTGCAGCCATCACCCTCAAATGCACAGCCATAGGATACTGATATGCCACTGACATTCCAGACAACCGAATTTCAGGTAATCTCGGGAAAGCGTAAGCTGGTAAGATTTCAGCCTTTCCTTCGCATGACAAAGGATGGTCAGGACGTTTACATCCAGAATGGTCAGGTCTATGCAGGCGGGGCAGAACGTCTCAACAACCTACCGGACTGGTTTCAGGATGAGCTTAAAAAGCAGAATCCGGAGGCACTTGACCAAGTGGGATGGACAGAACATCGAAAGGTGGGGCGTCCCGCGAGCAAGGAAACTCTGGAAAAGAAGTTATCTGAAAAGGAACCCAAAGGCTTCTTTGGGAAGAAGAAGGAAGCCGAAAAGGTCGATGTAAAGGAAGAGACTGAAGAGGATGCCTGATGGCAAATTACCAATACACATCGGACATTCTGGACGATGTACTTTTCAGATCCGGGGAGCGTACTGACGGCGCAAGCGACTTTGAAGCCGCTGCATTGCGGTACATAAACAGGGCCTATCAGGCCGTCTGGATGGGTGGGACAGAGTTCGACCCGACCATTAATGACATCTGGTGGTGGCTGAAAAGGGAAGGCGTTATCAGGTTCTACGGTGCCGAGACACTTGGTACTGCCACTTGTATCAGGGATGGGACTGTACTCACTACAAGTGTAGCGCCTGATCTTCTTGATATAGATATATCAACTTCAACAAATATAGGCTGGTATATCAGGCTAAATAACGAGAACACGACATATAAAATATCATCTTATGATCCAAGTGGTGCGCCTACGACTATAAACATAGTCGGTACGACGGGTGATGATGGCTTCAAGAATACCTACACTTCTGTAGATTACCAGTTGTTAAGGATCGACTACCCGCTTGAGTCGGCAGCAATAAAGATTATTGACCCGATGTTTAGCCCGGTATCGGCTACGCCGATCACGGCAACTTCAGTCAGGGACATTGGATCTATACATCATATCGGATCAGGAACCCCTACAAAGTTCGCAATGCTTGACGAGACAACCGTCAGATTCAACAAGTGGTTTCTTGAGCTTGCCGATGAGGATACTGTAAAAATACAGTATAACTACCTGATACGTCCTGATGCGCTCACGGATTCAGCTTCGGAAGAACCTTTAATCCCGCTTGAATACCGGAGACTGCTCTCTGACATCGCGCTTTTCTGGATCTTTCTGGACAAGAACGACGATCGGGCAAACGGTGTTGGTAAATCAGCACAAGCCCTGTTGAAAGCAATGAGTCGTGAGAATCGTTCCCGTTGGGCTAACTGGGAGGACTATGCAACTATCAGGCCAAGACGACCGGGAGGGAAAGAAAACGAAGTTCTGAGAACTGAATCGGGGATGATAATTGGCTGAGACCTTACAGGTTGCCCGACTTCCAATCGGATTCAACGGGTTCAATGGCTCCAATAATCTCTCTCAAATGGATATTGGCGAGCTTGCTGACGCCACGAATATTTCCTACGAACAAAACCTTATCCAGAAGGAAGCGGGGGCTGCCAAGTTCAACGCCACCACACTGGAATCAGGCGCAGACATCATCTCGGGTATTTACTGGGAGCCTACGGCTTCAGCCGCCTATGACGTGGTTTATGTCAATGGGAAGTTGTTAAGGGACACGAATACAGACGGTACGTTTATCACTACTCTCAAAACCGGCCTCTCAACGTCCGCAACAACAGGTCAATTTGTCGAGGCCGGAAACGAATCCGCCACAGACAACAGAAAGCTGTTTTTCATGAACGGCGTGAATAATGTCGAATATGTGGACGGTACGGGGGTAACGACTACCGCATTAACGACTGCCGCAGCCGACTGGTCAGGAAGTAACTGGCCTATAACGGGTGCGGTACACGAAGACCGTCTCTGGTTAGCGGGGAACGCCAATGACCCCCATAGAGTCTATTACTCATCCGTCACCAATCATGCCGAGTTCGTAACCGGAGCAGGCACTATCTCCGTCTTCCCCGGTGAAGGGGGGAGGATCAGGAACGTTACTTCATTCAAGGGATTCCTGATCGTCTTCAAGGAAAAGGCGATCTTCTATATCAATACGACAGATCCGACCGAGGCAAACTGGAAGGTGGGGCGTATCAGCCGGAATGTCGGCGTATTTAACCCGTTAGCGGTGGATATTGTCGATGATGATGTGTTTTTTATAGACCAGACAGGTCTATTAAGGGCGTTATCGACAATGACCGAATACGGTTCCTATGCAACCCGGAACCTGTTCGATCACCACGATATGAACCACTGGGTACAGTCGAATATCTCTTATGCCGATTTACCCGTAGCCAGACTGCTCTATTACCCAACCCGAAGGGAACTACATGCAGCGTTACCCATTGGCGGGAGTACGTCGAATAATATCAGGGTAGTCCTCGATCTGACCGAAGGGAGATTAAGATACCGTCTCATAGACAGGGATGACGTGTACTCCATGTGGTTGAGAAACGAGTCTTCAGTACCTGGGATGGCGTTTGGCGATGGGTCTGGTTTTGTTTACGAACTGGATCAGGAGAACAGAACAAAGGACGGGGCTTACACATCCAGACTTGAGACAGCACCGACCGACTTTTCCGATCAAGACCCTTCATTCGGGACGCGCAACAAACACGCCCATTATCTAGAGCTTGAATTTGAGGCAGCCAGCGCCGGAACGATGGATGTTGACGTAATCTGGGATTCAACGGTCTACCAGACGGTGACTTTCAACCTCGAACCCGCTGGTGCGGCATTAGGCTCTTTTGTGCTTGGCACAGACGCTCTTGGGGCGTCTGGAACGCTCAAAAACTACCGCAAGAGGATAGTAGGGCAG
>Ga0224512_10005406_pt1 | contig 10540 bp, 7 predicted proteins | sample SF_May12_sed_USG_4_FD_169103 | JGI IMG/M metagenome (GOLD analysis project Ga0224512, IMG submission 169103) | Sediment microbial communities from San Francisco Bay, California, United States - SF_May12_sed_USGS_13 | ecosystem: Environmental > Aquatic > Marine > Sediment | place: USA: California...
GCTGCGGCTGCCGGTGTGCGTTGCTGGGCGATCATGATCTGCGCGGTGCGCACCCTTCGGCGGAAAATTTCAGCCCGCATGGCGCCGAAATGCAGCGCCATGAAGGCGAAGGTGAAGCCGGCCGCCATGATCAGCAATGGCCACAGCATGGTCGGATGGATTGTCGGGCCGTCGAGCCTGACGACGCTCGCCGGCTGATGCAACGTGTTCCACCAGTCGACGGAAAACTTGATGATCGGAATATTGATGAAGCCGACTAGCGTCAGGATCGCCGCCACGCGCCCGGCCCGTCCCGGATCGTCGAAGGAGCGCCATAGCGCGATCAGGCCGAGATACATGATGAACAACACCAGGACGGAGGTCAGCCGCGCATCCCACACCCACCAGGTGCCCCACATCGGCTTGCCCCAGACCGAACCGGTAAACAGCGCCAGCAGCGTGAACGCCGCGCCCAGCGGCGCCGCCGCCTTGGCCGCGACGTCGGCGAGCGGATGCTTCCACACCAATGTGCCGAGCGCTGCCACGGCCATCATCGAATAGCAGAACATGGCAAGCCAGGCGGCCGGCACATGGATGAACATGATGCGCACGCTGTCGCCCTGCTGGTAGTCGGCCGGCGCGACGAAAAACGCCAGATAGACGCCGATGCCGAGGCACCCCGCCGCAAGCGCGATGAACCACGGCAGCAGCGTCTCGGTCAGGCCGAGAAAGCGCGTCGGATTGGCCAGCTGGCCGATGAGTGTCGGCTTGGCCGCCAGTTCGCTGGCGGATGCGCCAACGCTGTTGGCAATGGGCTTGGATGTCGGCATGGCTCTCTTTTAGGCTTGGCGCAAGCGCTCTGCAATGCAAGCGATTGTTACAGCATCGTCAACTGGTGCCGGCTTTGATCTCAGTCAAGTGCCATCAGTCAAGTGCAAGGCGCAGCGCCGCCGCGCCGGCGACCGGGCCGAGCACGCCGGCGCCCAGCGTGAAGGCGCACAGGATCAGGAAAGGCGCGGTGAACGGATCGGGATCGGCGATCGCCCCGTTGACCGCCGAAACGCCGAAGATCAGCACCGGAACGGTCAGCGGCAGAACCAGCACGGCGATCATCACGCCGCCGCGCGCCAGCCCGGCCGTCAGCGCCGCGCCGACGGTGCCGATCAGCGTCAGCGCCGGCGAGCCGGCAAGCAGTGTCAGCGTTACGGCAGCCAGCCCCAGCGGTTCGATATTGAGCAAGAGACCGAGCAACGGCGCGGCGATGACGACCGGCAGGCCGGTCGCCAGCCAGTGGCCGATCGCCCGCGCCAGAACAACAAGCGCCAGCGGCTGGCCGGAGACGATGAGCAGATCGAGCGCGCCGTCCTCGCGGTCGCCGCCGAACAACCGGTCCAGGCCGAGCAGCGAGGCGAGCAGCGCGCCGATCCACAAGACCGCCGGGCCGATCCGCGCCAAAAGGTTGAGGTCCGGTCCGACACCGAAGGGGATGACCGTGACCACGGCGAGGAAAAAGATCAGCCCAATCAGCGCACCGCCGCCGGCCCTGAGGCCGAGTTGCGCCGTCTGCGCGACGAGGGCGACAAAGCCGCTCATGCCGTCTCCTCCATGGCGGGCGCCCCATCAAGCGTCATATCAAGGGTCTGGGTCGGCGCCACCGGCAGCGCCAGATGCGTCGCCGCGACGATCATCCCGCCGCTGGCAAGATGCGCCTCCATCAAACCGCCGAGCATGGCCTCGCCGTCGCTGTCCAGCGCCGCCGTCGGCTCGTCGAGCAGCCACACCGGCCGCGGCGCCGTCAAAAGCCGGGCCAGTCCGGCCCGCCGCCGCTGGCCGGCGGAAAAGACGCTGACCGGCAGGTCGCGCATATGACCGAGACCGACCCGCGCCACCGCTTCGCCGATGGAAATGGCGCCATCGGGCTCGCCGAACCCGTAAAGAGCGCGCCAGAATACCAGATTCTCCTGCAGCGTAAAAACCGATTTCAGCCCGTCGAGGTGGCCGAAATAATGAATCAGCTCATCGGTTTGCCTGTCATTGTCCGCTGCAGCCTCACCGCTGTCGGCTGCGCTCTCGGCATTTGACGACCAGCGAATTGACCCGCCTGCCGGAACCAGAAGGCCAGCTAAAACCCTGAGAAGGCTCGATTTTCCCGAACCGTTCGGGCCGGTCAGGGCGAGAAGCCCGCCAGAGGCGAGGGAAAACTCGACGCCGGAAAAGACCGGCCGGCCGCCACGCATACAGGCGAGATCAGCGGCGGCGAGCCTCAGCGGCGCAAAACGGGAAGGGGAACTGACCAAGGGTGAATGCCTTGCGGTGTGTGAATGTCTGGTGTCCCGTTACAAGATGCGCTATGTCGCGGGCAACCCGGCGGCGGCAGGCGCTCCTCCGCGCCGGTCAATTGTAATCGGCCGATGATGCTCCCAATTGGCGAAGCCGCCAGGTAAAATCCAGGCGCCGCCAGCGTCCTCGGCCTGAATGACCAAGGAGCCGGACCATGCCCCAATCCCTCAACAGCTTCAATGCCCGTAAAACCCTTGAAGCCGGCGGCAAGACCTTCACCTATTTCTCGCTTCGCGAAGCGGAAAAGAACGGCCTTGCCGGAATCGCCCGCCTGCCGTTTTCGCTGAAGGTTCTTCTGGAGAACCTGCTGCGCCACGAAGATGGCCGCACGGTCACCGCCGATGATATCCGCGCAATTGCCGGCTGGCTGAAGGAGCGCCGTTCGGACCGCGAAATCGCCTATCGCCCGGCCCGCGTCCTGATGCAGGATTTCACCGGCGTGCCGGCCGTCGTCGATCTCGCCGCCATGCGCGATGCCACAACTGCGCTGGGCGGCGATCCGCGCCGGATCAACCCGCAAGTGCCGGTCGATCTGGTCATCGATCACTCCGTCATGGTCGATTATTTCGGCGGCCCCAATGCGTTCAAAAAGAACGTCGAAATGGAATATGCCCGCAACGGCGAGCGTTACGTCTTCCTGCGCTGGGGTCAGGAAGCCTTTGACAATTTCCGCGTCGTGCCGCCCGGTACCGGCATCTGCCACCAGGTCAATCTGGAATATCTCTCGCGGACCGTGTGGACGCGCGAGGCGCGCGAGGACGGCGCCACGGTCACCTATGCCTATCCCGATACGCTGGTCGGCACCGATTCGCACACCACCATGGTCAACGGCCTGTCGGTTCTGGGCTGGGGCGTCGGCGGCATCGAGGCCGAAGCGGCCATGCTCGGCCAGCCCATCTCCATGCTGATTCCCGAAGTCGTCGGCTTCAGGCTGACCGGCAGGCTGAAGGAAGGCATGACCGCCACCGATCTGGTGCTCTATGTCGTGCAAATGCTGCGCAAGAAGGGCGTCGTCGGCAAATTCGTCGAATTCTTCGGCCCCGGCCTCTCCAATCTGTCGCTGGAGGATCAGGCGACGATCGCCAATATGGCGCCGGAATATGGCGCCACCTGCGGCTTTTTCCCGATCGACGGCGACACCCTTGCCTATCTGAAGGCAACCGGCCGCGACCCCGATCAGATCGCGCTGGTCAAGGCCTATGCCGAGGCGCAGGGCATGTTCCGCACCGACGACACGCCCGACCCGGTCTTCACCAGCACGCTGGAGCTTGATATTGGCGACGTCGAAACCTCGCTGGCCGGCCCGAAACGACCACAGGACCGGGTGCCGCTGACCGATGCCGCCCCGGCCTTTGAACGGGCGCTCGCCGAAATCCGCGGCGTCAACGCCAGCGATGCCGCCTCCGACATGGACGAGGAAGGCGGCGGCTCCGTGCCGGCGCTCGACAAGGTTGCCGTGGTCAAGGGCGAGGACTTCACGCTCGCCGACGGCCATGTCGTCATCGCCGCCATCACCTCGTGCACCAACACCTCCAATCCCAGCGTCCTGATCGGTGCCGGGCTGCTCGCCCGCAATGCCCGCCGGAAGGGCCTCACCGTCAAGCCGTGGGTCAAGACCTCGCTGGCGCCGGGCTCGCAGGTGGTCACCGACTATCTGGAAAAATCCGGCCTCCAGGACGATCTCAACGCCCTTGGCTTCGACCTGGTCGGTTACGGCTGCACCACCTGCATCGGCAATTCCGGGCCGTTGCCGGAAGCGATTTCCGACGCCATCAACGACAACGACCTCGTCGCCTGTTCGGTGCTCTCCGGCAACCGCAATTTCGAGGGCCGGGTCAATCCGGATGTGCGGGCCAACTATCTCGCCTCGCCGCCGCTGGTCGTCGCCTATGCTCTGGTCGGCTCGTTGAAGGCCGATATCGCATCCGAACCGCTCGGCACCGATGGCGACGGCAATCCGGTCTATCTGAAGGATATCTGGCCGTCGTCGGCCGAAATCGCCGAAATCGTCCGCAATGTCGTCACCGAGGAGATGTTCCGCACCCGCTATGGCGACGTCTTCAGGGGCGATGAGAAATGGCGCGGCATCGAGGTCTCCGGCGGCCTGACCTATGACTGGTCCGACACCTCGACCTATGTTCAGAACCCGCCCTATTTCGACGGCATGACGATGCAGCCTGAACCGGTTGCCGATATTGAGAACGCCCGCGTCCTCGGCCTGTTTCTGGATTCCATCACCACCGACCACATTTCTCCGGCCGGCGCTATCATGCGCGACGGCCCGGCGGGCGATTATCTCATCTCCCATCAGGTACGGCCGGTCGATTTCAACTCCTATGGCGCGCGGCGCGGCAACCATCAGGTGATGATGCGCGGCTCTTTTGCCAATATCCGCATCAAGAACCAGATGGTTCCGGGCATTGAGGGCGGCGTGACCGTCCATCATCCCTCCGGCGAGCAGATGCCGATCTATGACGCGGCGATGAAATATGCCGCCGAAGGCGTGCCGCTGGTGGTCATTGCCGGCAAGGAATACGGCACCGGCTCATCGCGTGACTGGGCCGCCAAGGGCACCCGGCTCCTGGGCGCCCGCGCCGTCATCGCGCAGAGCTTTGAACGCATCCATCGCTCCAATCTGGTCGGCATGGGCGTCGTGCCGCTGGTCTTTGAGGAGGGCACGAGCTGGCAGTCGCTCGGCCTGCACGGCGACGAGACCGTGTCGATTTCCGGCCTCAACGACCTGAAACCGCGCCAGACTATCGAGGCAACGTTCACCTATGCAGACGGGTCGGTCAAAACCGTGCCGCTGACGGTGCGTATCGATACTGAGGACGAACTGGAATATTACCGCCACGGCGGCATTCTGCATTATGTCCTGCGCAACCTGGTCGAAGGCGAAGTCGCGGCCTGATGATTTGCAGCGGTATTCACAAACCGGTGAGTGCACGGGCTTGTGACTCGCTTGTCAGCGGGCCTATCCCTACGGTCCGCGTCATGAAAACGTCACGATTCCTCCTCGCGGGACTGGCACTTCTTGCCGGTCTTGGCTTCGTCGGCCCGGCTCAGGCCGGGCCGAAAGCCGTCGTCGAGCTGTTCACCAGCCAGGGCTGCTCGTCCTGTCCGCCGGCCGACGCCTTCCTTGGCGAGTTGAAGGCCCGCGATGATCTCATCGTTTTGTCGCTGCCGGTCGATTATTGGGATTATCTGGGCTGGAAGGACACCTTCGGCAAGCCGGAGCATTCAGAGCGCCAATATGCCTATTCGCGGGCCCGTGGCGACCGCCGGGTCTATACGCCGCAGATCATCGTCAATGGCGGCGATCACTATGTCGGCAGCCACCGCTCGGAGGTCGAAAGAGCCATCAGCGCAACCGAGCTTCCGCTCGATGTTTCCATCAGGTCGCAAGACGGCTCCATCAATATCGCCATCGCCGGCGCCGATCTTCAGGCCGATCACACCACCATCCGCCTCGTCACCTTCATTTCGGCGGCCCAGGTCGCCATCGGCCGCGGCGAAAACCGGGGCCATACCATCACCTACAACAATATCGTCCGCTCCATGCGCCCGATCGGCATGTGGAAGGGCGAAGCGATGACCGTGTCGCTGCCGCGTGACGAGATTTTAGGCGAGGATGTCGACGGCTGCGCCGTCATCGTCCAGGAGGACGCCAAAGACGGTCCCGGCCGGATCCTCGGCGCGGCGGCCTGGATGCGGTCCGGCATGTGAACCTGCGGACGCTGCGACCGGCTTCTCGCATTGCTGTTCAATTTGCCTTGACGCCGGTCTGCGCGATCAGCGCTTCGACCGATGGCAGGATTTTTTCCACGATCCGCGCTATTCCATCGGCGCTTGGATGAATGCCGTCGGCCAGGTTGAGCGACGGATCGGCGGCCACGCCGTCGAGAAAGAACGGATAGAGCGGCACCTCTTCGGCCGCCGCCAGCTCCGGGAAGATGGCATCGAATTCCTTGCCGTAGTCGTCGCCGAGATTGGGCGGCGCCTTCATGCCGGCGACTAGCACCGCCTGGCCGCGTGCCTTCAGCCGTCTGACGATGTCGCCCAGCGCCTTGCGGGTAATCGCCGGATCAAGGCCGCGCAGCGCGTCATTGCCGCCCAGTTCGACGATCACCGCGTCGGCGTCTTCCGGCACCGACCAGTCGAGCCGGGCCAGGCCCCCGGTCGATGTATCGCCGGAAACGCCGGCGTCGATGATGCTCACATCGTGGCCGCGCGCCCTCAGCGCATCCTGCAATTGATCGGCAAAACCCTGGCCCGGCGGCAGGCCGTAGCCGGCCGTCAGGCTGTCGCCCAGCGCCACGATCGTGGTGCCGGCGCTGGCGCTCACCGTCACGAACTGGCCGGCAATGAGGCTGATAATGCCCAAAATCATCGCTTTTGCTTTGACGTTCATGCCACAAGTCCCATATCGGGCCGCAGGGGTGCAGCCGCCAGACGTTTTCCCGAAACCGCTATATAGGGCGCGAGCCATTGAGTGAACCGGCCGTAAAGCTTGAAAATGTCGATCTGACGCTCGGATCGGGCGCCGCCCGCGTCCATGTGCTGCGCAATGTCGATCTCTCCGTCAATGGCGGCGAGACCGTCGGCCTGGTCGGACCGTCCGGATCGGGAAAAACCACGCTTTTGATGATCGTCGCCGGCCTGGAACGCATCGATTCGGGCAGAATTGCCATCGCCGGCACCGATTATGCCGGGCTCGGCGAGGATCAGCTGGCAACCTTCCGCGGCGCCAATATCGGCTTCGTCTTCCAGTCCTTTCATCTCATGCAGACCATGACAGCGCTGGAAAATGTCGCCGTGCCGCTGGAACTGGCCGGCGTCGATACCGCCTTCGACCGCGCCCGCGACATGCTCGGCCGCGTCGGCCTTGGCGAGCGGCTGTCGCATTATCCGGCGCAGATGTCCGGCGGCGAGCAGCAGCGCGTCGCCATTGCCCGCGCCCTGGTCGTCGAACCGCGCCTTCTGATCGCCGACGAGCCGACCGGCAATCTCGACGCCGGCACCGGCGGCGACATAGCCGATCTCATCTTCCAGGCGGCGGCGGAGCAGGCAACGACGCTGCTTCTGGTCACCCATGACGCGGTGCTCGCGGGCCGTTGCAGCCGCACCGTGCGCATGGATTCCGGCCGCTTGATCGACGATAAAAACGCCTCGGCCGCACAGCCGGCGCCAACGCTGCGCACGGCATGACACCGATGCCGCTTGCCCTGCGCCTGGCGCTGCGTGAACTGCGCGGCGGCTTGCGCGGTTTTTATGTTTTTCTTGCCTGCATCGCCCTTGGCGTTGCCGCCATTGCCGGCGTCAATTCCGTCTCCCGCGCCTTGACTGAAGGCATCGCGGCTGAAGGCCGAACCATTCTCGGCGGCGACATCGCTTTCCGGCTGGCCCAGCGCGAAGCAAGCGCGGCCGAACGCGCTTTTCTGGACCGTTCGGGAAAAGTCGGCGCGCTGGCGACCATGCGCGCCATGACGCGGCGCAGCGACGGCGCCGAACAGACGCTGGTCGAACTCAAAGCCGTCGATGATGCCTATCCCCATGCCGGCGAACTCGTTCTTGACGGTGCAACCCCCATCGACGCCGCGCTTGCCGAAAAGGGTGGCGTTTATGGCGCGCTTGCCGTTCCCGAATTGCTTGATCGGTTACAGGTAGGCATTGGCGAGCGCATCGCGCTCGGCGCCATTGAACTGGAAATCCGCGACATGATCCGCGCCGAGCCGGACCGGCTGTCAGATGGTATCGGCTTCGGCCCGCGCTTGATGGTCTCGCTCGAAGCCCTTGAGGCGACCGGCCTCGTCCGTCCGGGCAGCCTGATCCGCTGGACCTATCGCCTCGCCCTGGCCGATCCGCGCGAGGCGGCGATCGCGGCGCTGTCGGCGGCGGCGGCGGCTGAGTTTCCGCAAGCCGGCTGGCGCATCCGAACCCGTGCCAATGCCTCGCCGGGTCTCACCCGCAACATTGAGCGTTTTGCCCAGTTTCTCACCCTTGTCGGCCTCACCGCGCTGGTCGTCGGCGGCGTCGGCGTCGCCAATGCCGTTTCCAGCTTCGTCGATCTGAAACGCCCGGCGATCGCCACCTTCAAGTGCCTGGGCGCCAGCGGCCGGCTGATCCTGCAGGTCTATATGCTGCAGATCCTCATCATTGCCGGCCTCGGCATCGCCATTGGTCTTCTGATTGGCGCGGTATTGCCGTTCATCGCCAAATCGCTGCTCGCCGACCTTTTGCCGATTGCCGCGGCAGCCGATTTCTATCCCGCCGAACTGGCACTGGCCCTCGTCTACGGCCTGCTCGTCGCCATCGCGTTTTCATTGACGCCGCTCGGCCGCGCCCGCGATCTGCCGGCCACCAGCCTGTTCGCCGACCGCGCCACGCCGGTCGCCGTCCAGGCCCGCTGGTTCTACCGCGCCGCCCAGGCCGCCGCACTCACCGGCCTTGCCGGCCTTGCAGCATTGCTTTCGGCCGACAAGCGCATCGCTTTTACCTACATCGGCGCGGTCGTCGTCACGTTTGTCATTTTGCGCCTCGTCGCGGCGGCGATCACGCTCCTGGCGCGCAAGACCGGCCAGGTGCGCGGCACGACGTTACGCCTTGCCGTCCGCAACATTCACCGCCCCGGCGCCCTGACCACCAGCGTCGTTTTATCGCTGGGCCTCGGCCTGACGCTGCTGGTCGCGCTGGCGCTGATCGATTCGAACCTGCGCCGGCAACTGACCGGATCGATCGCCGAAAAAGCCCCGGATTTCTTCTTTGTCGATGTCCAGAATTCCGAACGCGACGCCTTCGTGGCGGAACTGGCGCGGATCGCCCCGGACGGCGCTTTTCAGACAGTGCCGATGCTGCGCGGCCGGATCGCCGCCGTCGATGGCGTTCCAGCCGCCCAAATCAATCCGCGCGAGGACGCCCATTGGGCGCTGCACGGCGACCGCGGCCTGACCTATTCGGCAAGCCTGCCGGACAATTCCAGGCTGGTTTCCGGCACATGGTGGCCGGCTGACTATGACGGCGAGCCGCTGGTGTCCTTTGAAGCCGATATTGCCGAGGCTTTCGGCCTTGAAATCGGCGACACGGTAACGGTCAACGTTCTCGGCCGCGCCGTGACCGCGCGCCTGGCCAATACGCGCGAACTGGAATGGGAGTCCTTGGCGATCAACTTCGTCATGGTGTTTTCGCCCAACACCTTCGCCGGCGCGCCGCATGCCCATCTGGCAACGCTCAGCCTGCCCGACGGCGCCGGCGAGACGGCCGAACGGCAGGTGCTCGCCGCCGTCACCGCGACCTTCCCCGGTGTCACCAGCGTCCGCGTCAAGGATGCCCTCAACGCCGTTAATGCGCTGATCGGCGACCTCGCCTTCGCCGTGCGCATCGCCGCTTCGCTGGCTCTCATCGTCTCCATGCTGGTGCTCGGCGGCGCGCTCGCCGCCGGTCATCGCCAGCGCCGCCAAGACGCCGTCATCCTGAAGACCCTCGGCGCAACCCGGGCCAGGCTTCTGACCGCTTTTATACTTGAATACGGCCTGCTCGGCATGGCAACGGCTGTCTTCGCGCTCGCCGCCGGCACCGGCGCCGCCTGGTATGTGGTTTCGCAGGTGATGACGCTGCCGTTTACCCCCATGGCCGGCATCGCCGCCGGCGCGGCGCTGATCGCCCTTGCCGTCACCCTCGGCCTCGGCCTTGCCGGCACCTGGCGCATTCTCTCGGTCAAGGCGGCGCCGCTTTTGCGCAATCTTTGAGTTACGCGTTTCGTTAAAGGATTCCCGACAGTTAACGGTTCTGACAAGATCGGCCTTGTTATCGCCGCGCCATAACGCCATATTTGGCGGAGAAGCTCCTGATTTGGAGCGTTTCGACAGGAGATTGACTTATGGTTCAACCGGACCGGCGGTTTGGAGCCGCTGTTCGCACGGGCACAACGGCCCGCGAAGGCATCGATGAAGGCCTTCGCGCCTTCATGCTCGGCATCTACAACAATATGGCGCTCGGCCTTGCCATTACGGCAATCGCCTCATTGGCGACAAGCTATCTGGCACAGACCAACCCGGCCATCGCGCAGGCGCTTTATGGCAGCCCGCTCAAATGGGTGATCATGTTCGCGCCGCTGGTCTTCGTTTTCGCCTTTTCCGCCTCGGTCAACAGGATGCAGCCGGCGACAGCACGTCTGGTGTTCTTCGCCTTTGCCGCAACGATGGGCATTTCCATTTCCTGGATA
>Ga0224512_10005407_pt1 | contig 10539 bp, 7 predicted proteins | sample SF_May12_sed_USG_4_FD_169103 | JGI IMG/M metagenome (GOLD analysis project Ga0224512, IMG submission 169103) | Sediment microbial communities from San Francisco Bay, California, United States - SF_May12_sed_USGS_13 | ecosystem: Environmental > Aquatic > Marine > Sediment | place: USA: California...
CCGGCAAGGCAATCGACACCGATCGCTTTTTCGTGGTGTGCGCCAATTCGCTTGGGGGTTGCTACGGCAGCACCGGACCGGTTTCTATCAATCCGGAAACGGGGCAAAGCTACGGCGCCGATTTTCCGGACGTGACCGTCGAGGATATCGCCAGTTCGGGCTACTATCTGATGCGCGAGCTTGGTGTCGAAAAAATACATGCCGCGGTGGGCTCGTCGATGGGGGGCATGTCATCGATCGCTTACGCGATGCAGTATCCCGGTAAAATCGATTTCCTGGTATCCATTTCCGCGGCAACCCGCGCGCTGCCGTTAACGATTGCGCTGCGTTCGTTGCAGCGGGAAATCATCCGCAGTGATCCGGCCTGGAATGGCGGGCATTATACCGACGATACCCGGCCTGTGTCGGGCATGACGCTGGCGCGTAAGCTGGGCCTGGTATCTTATCGCGCCGCCGACGAATGGAATTCAAAGTTCGACCGCAGTCGCCTGCCGCCGGAAAATTTAACCGGCAAACGATTCGAGCGCGAGTTCGAGATCGAGAATTACCTCGAGTACAATGCGCAAAAATTCGTTGCCAGCTTCGATCCCAACAGTTATCTCTACCTGTCCCGCGCGATGGACTGGTTCGATATCGCCGAACATGGCGGAACCGTCAGCGAAGGCATGTCGAAACTCGACGTCAACAAAGCGCTGGTGGTCGGCGTCACTACCGACATACTGTTTCCTTCGCGCCAGCAAAGAGAAATTGCCGACGTCATGCGGTCTACCGGCACCGAGGTGGACTACGTCGAAATCGATTCGGTCAACGGCCATGACGCGTTTCTGATCGACGACCAGCACTTCTCGCCCGTCGTCAAAAAGTTTCTCGACGAATCCGTCGCCTGACCACCAGTTCCGGGGACACATAAAGTTCCGAAGTTCCCCGGAACTTTTTGGCGGGGCTGTTGGTCAGGAGGTCTCGACGCGGGGCGATTTCGGCGTCTTGACCGCCGGGATCAATCCCTGTTCGACGAGTTCCTGGTAGCTATGCACGGCGTTGCGGGTCGTGGTCTTGCAATAATAGAGCGCGTTATCGGCCTGGCGGATAAGCTCATCGATGCCCATGTTTTTATCGAATAGCGTAAAGCCGATGCTGACCGTGACCTGGTCGATATTGGGAAACGGGTACCCGGCAATCTTCTCGCGAAATCGCTGCAGCGATTGTTGCGCCTGCTCGGGCGTGATATCCATCAACACCATCGCAAACTCCTCGCCGCCGTATCGAAACAGTAAATCGTTTTCGCGAAACGATTCTGTCATCTGCTGCGCCAGCAACAGCAGCACCTCGTCGCCGAACAAATGCCCCAGCCTGTCGTTAATCGCCTTGAAGTGGTCGATATCGAGCATCACGTAAACCGTCGGTTCGAAGTTCTTGGCGCGGCGAACATGGTTGCTGGAGCGATCGAGCAGCTGCTGCATTTTCTCGTTGAATGCGCGACGATTGTAAAGTCCGGTGAGGGCGTCGCGATAAGTGCCTTGCAGCATTTGTAACTGGTGGCAATAAAAATGAAAAAGGAACTGCAGGTAATCCTCTTCGATCAGGTTTTCCCGGTCGCCGGACTTCACCAGTAGCACGAAATGCTTGCTGGTCAACGGCCTGTAACTGCAAAACCAGCCTTCGATATCGCTATCGTAGTACCAGCTGTCGAGGTCTTGTGCCCCAAACCTCTGATCGAGCACGGCGCGGATTTCTGCGGAAATATTCTGGTCGAGCCCGCCGCTGCGGGTCAGTCGATGCCATTTTTTATCGCTGTGTTCGAAGACTTCGACCTCGATTTCATCGGCATGACCCGGTGCGATCTGCTGCTGAAATGCCTCGTACAGCAACTCCGGATCGTTGATCTTGGCCAGGGCATAGAAAGAGTAGTACTTGCATTCGACCATGATGTCTCGCTACCCGGAAGCTCGTGCGGGGGGGAAGGACATTAATCAAATAATCCTGTCAAAAAAATGATTCTAGAGATCGCTGTGATCAAAGTCAAAACGACTGTCGACCGGATCGGTCTGGCTAACTGGCCTCGCCAGCGATGACACGCTGGAGGGACCTGTCTCGAGGTGAGTAATCGACGTGCTTTACCGTTCCAGGTATTGAAGCTTGTCGGGTACGCCGTCCCACTCGTCGGCGTCGTCGGGAGGCGGCTTGCTCGCGGTGATGACCGGCCACAACTGCGATAGCTCCTCGTTCAGTTCGAGAAACTGCTCCTGCCCGGGAGGAATGTCGTCTTCCGAAACGATGGCCTCGACGGGACACTCGGGCTCGCACAGGGTGCAGTCGATGCATTCTTCCGGATCGATGACCAGAAAATTCGGTCCCTCGTGGAAGCAGTCGACCGGGCAAACATCGACGCAGTCCATGTACTTGCATTTGATACAGTTTTCGAGAACGACAAATGTCATTGCACACCCCTGGGCTTCACGGCCTGAAGTTGCCGCAGTCTAAATCGGAACCGATAAAAATCAAGCCGATATCGTAATGGACTTTTACGGTTTGGCAAGCTGTTTCAAGCGGTATATATGCTCTAGCGCCTGCTTCGGGCTCAGTTCGTCCGGGTCTATCGAGTCCAGTTCCGCCAGCAGCGCGTTCGTGGCGGGCTCCGCGACGACTGGCAATTCGGCGAACAGGTCGCCCTGGGTGTGCATCGATTGCGCTTCGAGCAGCAGCAATTTCTGCCGCGCTAGTGCAATGGCCTGCGCGGGTATTCCGGCCAGGCGCGCCACCTGCAGCCCGTAGCTCTGGTTTGCCGGCCCGGGTTTTACGCTGTGCATGAAAATAATATCGTCGCCGTGCTCGATCGCATCGAGATGCACGTTGGCGATGTTCGGGTATTGCTCGGGTAACTGGGTCAGTTCGAAATAGTGTGTCGCGAACAGCGTGAAGGCCCCGGATTTTTGCGCCAGGTGATCGGCGCAGGCCCAGGCGAGCGCGAGTCCGTCGAAGGTGCTGGTGCCGCGCCCGATCTCGTCCATCAGCACCAGGCTGTTGGCGCTAGCGTTGTTCAGAATGTTCGCGGCTTCGGTCATCTCGACCATGAAGGTCGAACGACCGCTGGACAGATCGTCGCTGGCGCCGATACGCGTAAACACCTGGTCGACCGGGCCGATTTTCGCCCTGCGCGCCGGCACGTAGCTGCCCATGTAGGCGAGGATTACAATCAGCGCCGTCTGGCGCATATAGGTCGACTTGCCGCCCATGTTGGGGCCGGTAACCAGCAGCATGCTGGTGCGCTCGTCGAGGCGCAAATCGTTGGCGACGAAGGCTTGTTCCAGAGATAGTTCGACGACCGGATGCTTGCCGGCCTCGATTTCGAGCAGGCGTTCGTCCGTTACTTCGGGTTCGCTCCAGCCGTATTCGTTCGCGACGCTGGCAAAACAGTTCAGCACGTCGAGTTGCGCCAACGCCGATGCGCATTGCTGCAAGCGCGCCAGCTCCGCCCCCAACTGTTGCAGCAGCGCCTCGTAGAGGTGCTTCTCGCGCGCCAGCGCGCGTTCGCGGGCGCTCAGAACCTTGTCTTCGAAGGCCTTGAGCTCCGGCGTAATATAACGTTCGACCGCCTTCAGCGTTTGCCGGCGCAGGTACTCGGCGGGTATCGCCTGGCTGTGCGTTTTACTGACCTCGATATAAAACCCGTGAACGCGGTTATAGGCTACCTTGAGCGAATTGATGCCGGTCTTGTGCTGCTCCTGCTGCTCCAGGTCGACGAGGAATTGATCGGCGTTGGCGCTCAGCGCGCGCAGTTCGTCGAGTTCGGGATCGAAGCCCGTTCTAATCACGCCGCCGTCGCGGATCAGCATCGGCGGTTCGTCGATGATCGCGGCGTCGAGCAATGCGATCACTTGCGGATGCATGCCGATGCCCTGCGCCAGCTCCCCGATCAGTGGGCTGTCGAGCTGCTCGAGCAGGGTTTGCATCGCCGGCAACAGTTGCAGGGTTGACGACAACGTCGACAGGTCGCGCGGGCGCGCCGACAGCAATGCGATACGCGCGACGATGCGCTCGATGTCACCGCACTCTCCGAGGCATTCACCGACAGCTTCGAACTCGTGGTTGTCGATCAGGCAGGCGACGGCGTGGTGGCGCTGGCGCACGCGCTCCTGGTCGCGCAGCGGTTTCTGTATCCAGCGCGTCAGTTCGCGATGGCCCATCGCCGTGCGACAGCGATCGATGATGCCGAGCAGGCTGTTTTTGGTCGATGCGTCGTTGAACGATCTCGTCAGCTCGAGGTTGCGGCGGCTGTTCGCATCGATCAGCAGCAGGTCTTCCGGCCGTTCATGGCGCGGCGGCTGCAGGTGGGTGACGGTCGTTTTCAGCGTGTCGTTGACATAGTGCAGCAGGCAGCCCGCGGCGCTGATCGCGAGCTTCGAATCGGCGATGCCGAAGCCCTGCAGATCGCGCGCGTGGTACTGCTCGCAGAGCAGCCGGGTCGCGGAATCGACATCGAAATACCATGGCGGCATGGCATGCGCCCGCTCCGCTTGCGCCGGATCCAGCGGCAGCGCCTGGTCCTCGCAGTAGATGATCTCGGCCGGATTCAGTCGCGCGATTTCGCTACGCAGCAATTCATCGCTGTCGAGCTGGCCGAGCGAAAACCGGCCCGAGCTAATTTCGAGTGCGGCCAGTCCCCAGCCCGCCGGCTGGTGATATATACAGCACAGCAGGTTTTCACGGCGGTCCTGCAATAAAGCTTCATCGGTCAGCGTGCCGGGGGTGACCACGCGCACGACCTTGCGTTCCACCGGGCCCTTGCTGGTCGCAGGGTCGCCGATTTGCTCGCAGATTGCGACCGATTCGCCGATCCTGACAAGCTTGCCGAGATAACTTTCCACGGCATGGTAAGGCACGCCGCACATCGCGATCGGCTCGCCGCCCGATTGACCGCGTTTAGTCAGGGTGATGTCGAGCAGGCGCGCCGCCTTGCGCGCGTCCTCGTAGAACAGTTCGTAGAAATCACCCATGCGGTAAAACAGTAGCATTTCAGGATAATCCGCCTTGAGTCGCAGATACTGTTGCATCATCGGGGTATGCGTTTTCAACTTGGTGCCTGACTGGTTCATAAGAAATAACTGCCTGCGATATCCCGGCGACCGGCATTGCGCCGCTAATTGTACGCAAGTTGAGGACATGGCCCAACCGAAACCGGTGTTAAAGGGCTTGCGGCAGGTTGCTACCGTGCCAGTTATTGGATTTTGTCCTTGTTCAGTTATCGCACAGCGACCAATGTGCATTTGTTCATCAATAGCGTACCTGACCTAATGCCGTATCCGATAAAGTGAATTTTAGGACCCGGCAAACCGCCGTGACCCGGATTCTAAATTAGTGTGAAAAGCATGAACTTGTCGGGCCGTTACGGACCAATCCCGGTATTAACCAATAGATTGTAACCTTGTATTTACTTTCGATGCTGTCAAAATCCATGCGAGCAAGGCATATCCGCTAATTTGGTGAGGAAAACCGATATGAAACTGATAATCCAGGTGTGCGTTTTTCTTATCGCACCACTTGTTGTCGGCGCTGGCCTCGCCGCTGAATTCACTGGCCTGAAAAACGGTGATTTAATGAACCCCGGAAATCTATTGCAGGGTAACGTTAAAAACTGGAGCAAGAAGCGCATCGGCACGTCCCACGGGTTGACGTTCGAAGACGATGTCAAGGGTGTGTACGCGGCACGCTTCGAGATTCGTCCGACCGACGAAAAAATTTCCGATGGTTATCGGGCAGAACTGCGTGATCCCTACGTGGCCTCGCCAAACGAAGAGGTCTGGTACCGTTTTAGAACCCTCATCCCCCGGCAATTGCTGGAGGATCAGGACCTGTCGATAGTGCTCGCGCAGTGGCACGATAAAAAAGCGAATGGCGCCCCTGCGGCGCGACCGCCGTTGGCGCTACGGATGAAGGGTGGTGTCTTGCGTGCCGACTTGTGGAACGACGAGATATTCGCCGCGCAGGGCGACAACGGCGATGGTAAAATTTTATACGAGTCGGGCGATTTCCCGGCCGACGAATGGATAGAATTTGTCTTTGGCGTCAAGTGGTCACCTGACGACAGTGGTTTGGTGCGAATGTGGATGAACGGTAAACTGGTGGCGGAGCATCGAGGTGCAATCGGTTACTATGATGATATTTACGGGCCGTATTTCAAACTGGGGATATATACGGTGCACGACTTTAAACAGCCGGCGTTTGTTTACCACAGCGACTACCGCCGCGCCGCGAATCAGGCGAGTTTAGACAAGGAATAATTGAACCCGTCAAGCGGATACCGGGCTTACGGCGCCAGGCTCGATGGATTCAAAATTTGTCGTGTCTGAAATGCGAAAGCTGCCTTATCCCATAGCTATCGTATCGGCTGCCCATATTTCCTTGGCGTCAAGCCATTTCACTGCCTGGTGCCGATTCAGTGTTTCAAGCAGTGTTCGACAAAAGTCCCAGGTTTCGTCATCCTGGCACAAGTGATGCGTCAGAATCCCGGTGGGTTCCGTAATATCCTCACCCTCCAGACGACGCAGCGATAAGTGTCGGTGAATTTGCTCGATTGCACTGGTCACGCCGACAAATCGACGATTGCTACGCCAATTGATGGGATCCAGGTGAGTGTTAACCTGTAATATGCCTTTCATCGGGCAGGCTGATTTTCGCGTCCACATCGACGATAAGCCTGAAAACCCAGCATTTACCAGACCTGGATAAGTTCGAATCTCGATACGATTCCAGGGCGGAACCAGGACAGCTAAAAACTGTTCTCCAAATGCCGCGTTGAGCTGCAGACGGCCTGTGCTTAGTTCGGATAGAATCTCGTCTGTAGAGCGCTCTCCACCGAGTTCGATTTTTTTCATTCCTGCGGCTGCGTGACTGCTATGCGAGTAACCGTGCTGCATTACGATGAAGTGATCCCGCGCCTGTAAAAACCGCGGTAGAGAGTTTTGCAAATGCGCCGGAATTACTGCTAACGAGACCGGGATTTTCGTTTCTCGACTGAGTACATCGAGCGCATGTAATTGCGGTGTTTCCTCGACGGCATCATCGTCACGCCACCAGAAGGTAGCTGTTTTGCCGAATTCGCTCCAGCTGTCTAGCTCGTGTTGCAGCATCACCCAGGGATCGGAGTCAGATGGCCTGCTATCTGGCATTTAGCCACTCTTTTACTAATTTGGCGCTACACTCGGCACCATTCATTCTGATATCGACAGTCGGCTGTAACATATGCGTGGCGCGTTTTATGGCCGCCGCGAGCGATGCAGGAGTTAAGTCGTCCTGTGTCAGCGCAACGACGCGATTATGTTTTTGCAGTAAGTTGGCGCGTAAAGTTTGCTCGACTTCCCCGGCATTGGAGAAAGGCACCAGTACTGCGCGCGCGCCGGAATTTAATATGTCTACCACGGTGTTATAGCCTGCTTGCGATACGGAAATCGCACAGTTGTGCAAAAGTGCGAAAAAATCAGGTCGGTTGCGTTCAATGATTATGCCCTCACCAGCCAATTTCTGCAGAGTTACGAAACTTTCCTGGTCGATATTCGGGCCTACGAGCAAACGCCACCTGCGATCGTCCGTGGCAGACAGATGTCGTGCGGATATCGCGCATTTTAGTAATGGTATGCTGGCAATACCGCCGCCACCGGACACCACGACTTCATTTTTTCCAATGTCGGATTGCGGCTTTGATTTTGCCGGTTCAGAAATATATCCGGTGTATGAGATTTTATGCGCAATATCGGCAGCCAGTGGAAATGTATCGGCCAAAGTCGTTAAGCGGTCATCACCGTGGATTAGTATCTTGTCGTAGTACGCGTCGACGAGCTGGCGTATTTCCTCGTTACGATGCGGTTTACTCTTTGGTTGTAATATATCGCGAATCGACGAAATAATGATTGGTGCGCCGGGGTGTTGACGCGCGGCATTCAACAATGGCAATAATTCAAATCGCATCATCCGACGGCCGAAAGGAAAGGTTTCGGTTATCAGTGCGTCGGGTGATTGCTCGTTAAACAGGGTGAGCAGCTGATCACTGCGAAGCTTTTTCCATCGCTCATCTATCGGCTGGCCGCATTCGTCGACCAGGTTTTCGAAATGACCATCGCAACTGCGAACCGGCGCTAGCTGATACACCTTGATGCCGGCACACAATGGCACCGATATTGGCATTCCCCCAGTGACCAAACTGACGTCGAAAGCATTTCTATGCAAAGCATTGCAGAGCAGGGACATACGCTGTAAATGACCGATCCCCAGTAAATGCTGGACATAAATCATTACAGACTTTTTGCGAGCCTTGGTCAACGCAGGTCGGGGCGGGTTATCAGGCTTCCATCAACGCGCAGGTTTCAAGTCGCTGACGTACCAGTTTGGCGACGTTATCGTGGCCATCAAGCAGGCCCGGTAAAGCGATTGCAGAAGGAGGTCTTTGATTGGGCAGTCGGCGCAACGCCGCTGCCATTTTTGCGGGATCCCGGCCCTTGTCCGGGTCTAGCATGCTAACCAGACCAATTTCCAGCGCGCGGCTGGCACGAATTAGTTGCTCCTTTCGCGGTACCGATCGCGGCACAATCAGCGCGGGTTTGTCCAGAGACAATATTTCGCAAAATGTGTTGTAGCCACCCATTGCAACGATTCCCATCGCCTGTTCCATGAGCAGTTCTATTTGTGAATCGAAGGTAATAATTTCGATCTTTTCAAGCACTTCACAGCGTTCAAAAAATTCCTGCTGGTGTGCAGGCAGCATGAAAGGTCCGGTGACAACAACCGCTTTATGGGGAATGTTTGTATCGGTTTCGTAGGCACTGATCACCCAATCGACCAATTCCATGCCATCGCCCCCGCCACCTGCGGTAATCAGAATGTAAGGATCCTCGATATTAACCGGGACAACCCAATTGCGATCACTGGGTAACTCTCGATCAAGATAGCCCGTGTAAGAAATTTTCTGTTTTACCGAATCTGGCAGGCCAAGTGATTCTATGGGATTGCCCATCTCACGCAGCCCGTAAACCCATATATCATGGTACAGGTCTTCCAGCACAGGTAGCACCTGCTTGCGTTCCCATTCTGCTTTCAGGGCCGATGCTTCGTCCATAACATCGCGCAATCCCAATATGTTAAAAGTGCCCCGTTGACGCAACATTTCAAGTGTGCCGACAACTTCGCCATTGAGGCCGGTGGGTTCCTTGTCTACCAGGAATATGTCCGGTTTAAAAATGGCTGCAGTTTGATAGATGATCGATTCGCGCATCGACATGGTTTGCTCAAGATCGATGTGCAAGCCGAGCGAGGTGTATGCCCCATCCTTGAGTTTGATGACGCCCGGTACTCGTACGAAATCTACCCGTGCCTTGAAATTGAAACTTCCGATAATGGGAGAACCGGAAAGTATAAGTATCGATACACCCTTGTAGCGGGCAACCAGCGAATGCGCGATCGCCCGGCAACGACGCAAGTGCCCTAAACCAAAAGAATCGTGGCTGTAAATCAGAATTCGCGCTTGATAAAGGCGCTCCGTCATGGTTTTAAATTCTCTAATGTTCGAGGCCACTTGAAGACTACCTCTTATTTTCGAAAAGCGCACTATTATAATATGCCCCGGGTTATCCTGGCGAATTATCCTGCGATCGAATTTTTCGGGGAGGTTACTGTCTCATTATGAGTAAATTCAGGTGGATAGCGCTAGTGCTTGGCGAATTAAGATGATGAAATCAATGGAATCTCGCTCTGAAGTCAATGACCAACAGCTCGACTTAAACCAGCAAACTGCTGCGCTGCCCGAACGTGTAAGGTTAGCGATAGAGAATCAGCAGAACCGCAGTGAAGTTTTGATCAGTGTGATTCAGTTACTGGTCGTTACCATTTTCGGGATGCTTTATATCGTATCGCCCAAATCATTTTCCGACGATGTTGCGTTCGCTCCCGTACCCTGGGTGCTAAGCGCCTACCTGTTGTTCAGCCTGCTCCGATTGGCACTGTCGATCAAACGTAAACTGCCCGACTGGATGCTTTATGTTTCTGCGATTGCCGATATTGCCCTGCTGATGGGCTTGATCTGGAGCTTTCACGTGCAATACGAACAACCTCCGTCGTTTTACCTGAAGGCGCCTACCTTGCTGTATGTATTTATATTTATCGCTATTCGGGCACTGCGCTTTGATCCCCGGTTTGTGGTTGCAACCGGCTTAAGTGCCGCTACAGGTTGGGGATTAATGATGCTATACGTCGTGTTCAGCGATCCGGTTGATCGGATGATTACGCGGGATTATGTCGAATACATGACTTCCAACAGTGTTTTGATCGGTGCCGAGTTTGATAAGATTATCTCGATTCTAATCGTAACCGGGGTGCTCGCGTTGGCATTGACTCGAGCCCGAAAACTGTTGTTTGAATCGGTGGTTGAAGGCAGCGCAGCGCGTGATTTATTGCGCTTTGTGCCCGAACAGGTGGCACGGCAAGTTATTCGCTCGGAAGAAGGTGCGATCACAGGTAAAGGGGAGATGAATGAAACCACCATCATGTTCACCG
>Ga0224512_10005408_pt1 | contig 10538 bp, 8 predicted proteins | sample SF_May12_sed_USG_4_FD_169103 | JGI IMG/M metagenome (GOLD analysis project Ga0224512, IMG submission 169103) | Sediment microbial communities from San Francisco Bay, California, United States - SF_May12_sed_USGS_13 | ecosystem: Environmental > Aquatic > Marine > Sediment | place: USA: California...
GCCGGTGCAGAGTATCGCGCAGATCGGCGCGCGCCATCGGTCCTAGTTGGGTTTCGTCCCGCGCCGGGTCGCCCCGGCGCAGCGCATGAGCTTGACGTTTGAATTTTTCGAGGAAGGTATCGGCGATCGACTCGACCAGGATGAACCGTTTGGCGGCGATACAGCTCTGACCGCAGTTGAGAAAACGAGAGGCAATGCCGATTTCCACGGCCTGATTCAGGTCAGCATCCGGCAGCACGATGAAGGCATCCGACCCGCCGAGTTCCAGAACGGCTTTTTTCAGTGCGGCCCCGGCGGCGGCGGCGACTTTTCTCCCGGCCGCCTCACTGCCCGTCAGGGTGACGGCCTGAATGCGCGGATCGGCGATGATCTTTTCTGCCTGCGCCGCGGAAATCAGAAGCGTCTGGAATACCCCATCGGGGAATCCGGACTTGTGAAAAATTTCCTCGATAGCGAGCGCGCACTGGGGCACGTTCGAGGCATGCTTCAGCAGGGCATTGTTGCCGGCCATGAGGTTGGGCGCGGCGAACCGGAACACCTGCCAAAAGGGGAAATTCCACGGCATGATGGCGAGCACCGTGCCCAGCGGCTGATAGGCGACATAGCTCGAACTCGCCTCGGTCCCGATTTTTTCGTCCCGGAGGTAGGCCTCGGCATGCGCGGCGTAGAACTCGCAACCCAAGGCGCATTTCTCGATTTCGGCGCGTGCTTCCCGCGCGATTTTGCCCATTTCCAGCGTGATCAGGCTGGCATAATAATCGATATTGTTGCGCAATTCGGCGGCAGCAGCGCGGAACCGCTGCGCACGTTCGGCATATGAGGTGGCCTGCCAGGCCGGAGCGGCGGCCGCCGCGGCGGCGAGCGCCGTTTCCGTCCGAGCGTCGCTCCACATGTCGAAGGTTTTCAGCCGTTCGCCGGTGGTGGGATTGATCGATTCCATGATTGTGGAATTATCATACCGTCCAGCGCCGCCGATTTCAGATTTTGTTATCTATAATTAACGCATCATGCGCCGTCACGTTCTAGTTTTAATGCTTCTGGTCGGCCTGTTCGGCGCGGTAAGTGCCCCATTCGCCCAGGAATTCACCGAGGAAGAAGAAAATCGCCGCCGCGATTATCTTGCCGCGCTGGAGGCCTTGAAGGCCGGTCAGACATCCCGCTTCAAAACGCTTTCAGAGCGCCTGGACGGCTACATCCTGCACGGCTATCTGGAATACGAATCCCTGAAAAACCGCGTGGCCTCCGCCCCGGCGGCGGAGATCCGGCGCTTCCTGGCAGAGAACAACCAGGCGCCCACCAGCGATTACATCCGCAAGAAATGGCTGCGCGTACTGGCCAAGCGCCGGGACTGGTCCACGTTCATCAAGGAGTATCAAGACATCGAGGACGAGCCGGAATTGCAATGCATGCGTCTTTCGTACCTGCTGAAAACCAGCGAACAACAAGCCGTGCTGATGGCCGAAGCGGAACAGCTCTGGCTGACGGGCAAGCAATTGCCGCCTGACTGCGCTCCGGTGTTCAGCGCCTGGAACAAGGCCGGCCACATGACCGCTGACAAGGTCTGGGCCCGCATACGCCTGGCGATGGAGGCGCGCAACCTGCGGCTGGCCGGCGAGCTCGCTGCGCATCTCGACCCGTCCGAGCGCGTGTGGGTCCGCCGCTGGCAGGATATGCATCGCGACCCGGTGCGCGAACTGCACAATATGTCTTATCCCGTCGAGACGCCGGTGGCACGCATGGTGGTGATGCATGGCATCGTGCGCCTCGCCTACCGCGATCCCGAGGAAGCGATGATCCAATGGCACCTCCTGAAGGGGAAGCACCAATTTTTCGGCGAGGATGACAATTACGTCATGCGCCACATCGGCATCCTCGCGGCGCAAGATCAGCTGCCCCAGGCGCTGGTATGGTTGTCAGAAGTGTCCGCTACGCCGGAGGATGAAACTCTGCACCTTTGGCGAGTGAAAACGGCGTTGCGCGCCGGGAAATGGGAGACCGCGAAACGATTCATCGCGGGCCTAAGCGATGAACAACAACGTGACAGCCGCTGGCGTTACTGGAGTGCGCGCATCTTTGAGGCCACTGGCAACCGCAGCGAGGCGCGCAGTTTGTATCAGGGCCTGGCGCGCGACCGCAGTTATTATGGATTCCTCTCCGCGGATCGGATCGATACGGATTATTCGATGCAGCACGTTAGCATCGAAGCCACGCCAGAAGAGGTCAGTTCGATGTTGGCACGCCCGGGCATCCAGATGGCGCAGGAACTGTACCAGATGGGGCAGGTGGCTGACGCGCGCCGTCAGTGGGCCTGGACCACGCGGCGCATGAATAACCGCGAGCTCGCGGTGGCGGCGGTGATTGCACGCCAATGGGGTTGGCACGATCGCGCCATCCTGACGGTGGCCAAGAGCGACCATCAGGATGACATCGAACTGCGCTTTCCACTGCTGTACCGCGACATGATCGAGACCAATGCCTCGGACCTCGGTATTGATCCCAGCTGGGTGTATGGAGTCGTGCGCCAGGAATCCGCCTTCGTGGTCGATGCCCGTTCCTCGGCTGGCGCGCTCGGGTTGATGCAGCTGATGCCGGCCACCGGCCGGCTCACGGGACGCAAAATCAAAATTCCCATTCGAAACAACCGCGCCATACTGAATATCGAGAACAACCTGCGCCTTGGCGCGAGCTATCTAAAGGAAGTCCTCGGACGCAACAAAGGGAATCAGGTACTGGCCACGGCCTCCTACAACGCCGGTCCGAATCGTGTCAGTAGCTGGATGCCGGAGAGCAACATGGATGCCGATATCTGGGTGGAGCTGATTCCCTACAATGAGACACGTGATTACGTGAAAAACGTCATGTCCTACACCACCGTGTACGATCACCGGCTCGGCAGCCGCCCGGTGCGCCTGCGGGAACGCATGCTCGATATCGCCCCCGGGGAAAAATAGCCTGTTTCGCCTGGCAAGCTTATTAAACGTCTTATTTTACGCCTTTATCCTTGGGCACATGCGTCAATTTCTTGATCTAAACTCTATCTAAGTAATCAATTTCCAATCTGCTCCCTCCCGGGGGCATCCCAGGGTAGGGGCCTGTCCGTGAAAAAAGAAAGCCAGATTTTTCTCCTGGAAAGCCAACTGCGTGATCGCGAGTTCGAGATCGCCATGCTCAAGGAAACCGCCAACGCCGTCAGCGGCGAGCTCGATCTCGAGAATGTCTTCCAGCTGGTGGCCGAACACGCGCGCAAGCTTATCCTGGCCGAGACGGTGCTGGTCCCGGTTCTGAACGAGAACCGGGACCATTACATCTACCGGGCCGGATGCGGCAAGAATTCCGACGCGATTGTTGGCCAGTCGCTGCCGCTGGAGCAAGGCCTTGTCGGCTGGGTCGCGCGCCACAAGCGCCCTTGGTGGCACGGTGTTCTCGCCGAGTTGGAGGAGGGGGAGCGCAACCAGTGGGAGAAGGAGGCGGGAAGCATAATTCTTGTGCCGCTCTTCGGCAAGCGTCGATTCCTCGGTGGGATCTCCGGCATCAACAAAATCGGCGCCAAGGATTTCTCCCAGCGTGACTTGGATTTGCTCACGCTTTTCGCCCACCAGGTTAGTAACGCGATAGAAAATGCCCAGCTGTTCGATCAACTGAACAAATCCAAGAAAGAGGCCGAGGAATACCAGCGCGAGTTGCAATTCCTGAATACCGAACTGGAACGGCGCATTGCCCAGCGCACCTCCGCGCTGATCGATGCCGTGAAGGTGCTGGAACACCTGGCACTGCACGACATGCAAACTGATCTTCCGAACCGGTCGTTGGTCGAGGACCGCCTGCAGCAGGGAATTCTCCTCGCCAAACGCGAAAAAAAGGTTCTGTCTTTCGTCGTGTTCAACATCAACCAGTTCCGGATTATCAATGACCAGCACGGGCATGATGTGGGAGACAGTCTGCTGAAGCACATCGCCATGCGTCTGCGCCGGATCCTGCGACAATCGGATACCGCGGGCCGGTTGGGCGGAGATGAATTTGGTATTATTTTGCCCTCGACGGATGCCGCGGGCGCGGGCATGGTGGCCGAGAAGCTGATCAAAGTCATGGAACCGCCGTACAAACTCGGCGACAAGACCATCAGTTGTGCGTGCAGCATCGGCATTTCCGTGTATCCACAGCACGGTGAAGACGTTTCAACGCTTAACAAAAATGCCGAGATTGCGATGTATTCGGCCAAGCGCAGTGGCCGAGGGTATGCCGTCTATCATCCGCACGACGCAAAAATCCTGAAGATCCCCGATTAACCGTGGTTTGTCATCGCCCCCGGTTGTTCCCCGAGGTGGATTCGCCGTGGCGTCTTCCTGACCTCCCCTTTCCCCGGAGACGCGAACCGCTGGCCTTGCCTGACGTGCCGGCGCACAATTAACGCATGGCGCGACATAAGATCTGTCTCCTCGGTGGCACCGGCTTCGTCGGCAAACGGCTGGCCGCGCGCCTGAGCGAAGCCGGGCACGACATCGTTATTCTCACGCGTTACGCGACGCGGCACCGCGATCTCCTGGTGCTCCCCACGGTCCGGCTCGTGGAGGGTGATGTGCACCACGCAGACTTCCTGCGCCAGCAGCTCAAAGGACGGGATACTGTCATCAACCTGATCGGAATCCTGAATGAGAAGGGCCGTTCGGGAAAAGGGTTTCGGCGGGCGCATGCCGAATTGCCAGAGAAAATAATCGAGGCCAGCCGCGAGGCCGGTGTCCATCGATTGTTGCACATGAGTGCACTGCACGCCGCACGCACGGCGCCGAGCCATTACCTGCGCACCAAGGCGCTGGGCGAGGAGGCAGTGCACCGTGCCGAAAACCCGGATTTCCACGTCACCAGCTTCCGCCCCTCGGTCATCTTCGGGCCCGGCGACGGTTTCCTGAACCGCTTTGCTGGCTTGCTGCGGCTCGCCCCGGGCGTGTTCCCGCTCGCCTGCCCCGGGGCACGCTTCCAGCCGGTGTATATCGAGGACGTCGTCCGAGTCTTTGCCGATTCTCTCGACAACCACCAGACCTTCGGGCAACGCTACGATCTCTGCGGCCCAAAAATTTATCGGCTCCGCGAAATCGTGGAATACGTGGTGAAACTGATTAACAAGCGTGTCTGCGTCGTCGGACTGCCCGATGGCCTGTCGTACTTGCAAGCCGCCATGCTGGAGTTCGCCCCCGGCAAGCCGTTCTCGCTCGACAACTACCGTTCGCTACAAATCGACAGCATATGCGAGAAAGGCTTCCCCGAGGTGTTCGGTATCACGACGACAAGTCTTGAGGAAATCGCTCCCGGCTACTTGCACCGCTGAGAATTCTCCCGAGGAAAGCCTCGCGCTCGGTTTTCGGCAAGTTTGCCAATTCTTCTGCTGAGCGATAGAAATCCTTGAGATCACCTCGGTGTTGCGCCAGTAGTTTTTGAAACACCACCACATGCTGGTTGTAGAGACCGATCGCTGCGAGGTGGGCATTGTTGAGGTCTTGGGTAAACCATTTGTCGAAGTCGGTGAAACCCCCCCAGTTTTTTTTCAGTGCGGCATAATCACTTCGCAATTCCGTGAATATTTTAGCTTTGGCGCTGCGCTTTTCCGCTTCACTCGAATTCGAGGCATATATTTCCGCAAGCCGCGATTTGTGTTTCAGTACCAACGTTGTAAATTTGCCGCGCCGCTCGAATTTTTGCCGGTAGGCATCTGCCTGTGTCGGCGTGCCGTGGCGCTCGAACCAACGCTTGACGCCTTCCAGTTCGACCACGGTGGCGAAGGATTCGTTGAAGGCAGTATCGCTGCCGACGTACAGCACCTGGTGCGCCAGCTCATGAAATAGCAACCCGGCAAGATCAGCCTCGGGGCGATGGATGAAGGTATTGAGCAACGGATCGTTGAACCACCCAAGCGTAGAGTAGGCCGGCACGCCCCCGACGTAGACGTCATACCCCTCCTGTTTCATCTCGGCAGCAAATCCGTCCGCTTTGCCGCGCGCGAAGTAGCCACGGTAGGACACGCAGCCGGCGAACACGAAGCACCATTGTTTCGGTATCAATGATAATTCCGGCGTGGCAAACACGTTCCAGATGACAAACGGCCGCTCCAGGTCGGCGTAGCTCCGGTAGCTGCGATTGTCCGGCAACGCCAACTCGCGACTGGCAAATTCCCGCAAGCGCAAAACCAGCTCAAGCTGCTGTCGGGTCCGCGGGGTCGTGGCCGGATCGCTCAAAACCTCTTCCACCGGACGGCGCTTGTTGAGGATTTCAAACTGTCCCGAAACTGCATGGAAGTAATAAACCGGACTGGCGCAGCCGGTGACAAATCCGAGCGGCAGGAACAGGACCAGTGTGAGAAGGTAATATTTCATGAATTCTGCTTGGCGTCGGGACTGTCCACACATTAGCATGATGCCATGAAAATTTACCTCGTCGGCGGTGCGGTGCGCGATAAGCTTCTGGGTCTGCCGGTCCAGGACCGGGATTACGTCGTCGTCGGGGCCACCCCGGATGAAATGATAGCCAACGGCTTCAAGCCCGTGGGCGCTGATTTTCCCGTTTTTCTCCATCCGGAAACGAAGGAGGAATACGCACTCGCGCGCACCGAGCGCAAGTCCGGCCACGGTTACAAGGGGTTTAAAGTGTATGCCGCCCCGGACGTGACGCTGGAAGACGACCTGCGTCGGCGTGACCTCACGATCAACGCCATGGCCGAAGATGAGTCAGGTAACCTGATCGATCCCTTCAAGGGCGAAGAAGACCTGCGCAACGGCGTGCTGCGCCATGTCTCGTCCGCTTTCTCCGAGGACCCGGTGCGCATCCTGCGGGTGGCGCGACTCGCCGCGCGTTACGGAAGATGGGGTTTCCACGTGGCGCATTCCACCAACAAGCTCATGCGCGAGATGGTCGATTCAGGCGAGGTTGATCACCTGGTGCCCGAGCGCGTATGGCAGGAGCTGGATCGGGCGCTCGGCGAGGATAAGCCCTCGCACTTTTTTGAAGTATTGCGCGGTTGCGGGGCGCTGGCGCGTCTGTTCCCGGAAATCGACGCGTTGTTTGGCGTGCCACAGCCGGAAAAACATCATCCGGAAGTCGATACGGGGGTGCATGCCATGTTGGTGCTTGATGCCGCGGCGAAACTCTCGCCCGACACGCGCGTGCGTTTCGCCGCGCTGATGCACGATCTCGGCAAGGGCAATACGCCCGAGGGGGAATGGCCGAAACATATCGGGCATGAAGCGCGCGGCGTGGAACTGGTGAAAAATTTCTGCCAGCGTTTACGCGTGCCAAACGAGCATCGCGATCTCGCTGTGCTGGCGGCGCGCTATCATGCGCACTGCCACCGGATTGCCGAACTCCGGCCGGCAACGGTGGTCGATACCTTGGAGGGTTTGGACGGTTTCCGGCGCCCGGAGCGGATAGAACAGTTTATTTTGGCTTGCGAGGCGGACTTCCGCGGACGCTTTGGCAGCGAAGACAAACCCTATGATCAGGCCCAAGTGTTTCGCCGCGCCTTCGAAGCCGCCCGTGCTGTGGATGCCGCCGCGGTCGCCGCACAGGGCGGGAAAGGCCCCGATATCGGGGCGCGGGTACGCGAGGCGCGAATCGCTGCGGTCAAAGCGGTATTATGATTCCTGAATGATTGAACTTGGTTGAAGTTCGAAGGAGGGTGTGATGAAGGCATTTATTCGATTGACGGTATTTCCTGCGGCTTTGTTGTTGGCGGGCATGTTGCCGCTCGCCGGGAATACGGCCGTTGCCGCGGAGGCGGTGCCCATGGCCAAGGTCGTCTGGCACGTGGACTTCACTGACCCGCGCCGCCTGAGTGCCATGATCCAGAACGTCAACAACATGGTGACGACTTACCAGAACAAATTGGAAGACTATGACATCCGCATTGTATTTCTCGCAGGTGGCATCCGCTTCGTCACGGAGGACCCACTCAAGGGCACGCCTTTCGAGGAAGATGCGGACCTCAAACAGCGCCGGACGGACCTGATCCTGCGCCTGCAGCAATTACGCGAGTTGCACGGCGTCAAACTTGAACTGTGTGAAATCACGCGCGAGGTCCTTAACCTGGCCAAAACGAAAATCATTCCCGGGGTGGCCTCGGTGCGCTCGGGTGTGGTGCGCATCGCCGAGTTGCAGCACCAGGGCTTCGCCTACCTCAAAATCGAATAAGCCTCATGCCCAAAGTGGTCTTATCCCGGCCGGTCAAGCCGGCCGGTCCGGTTTCCGTCCCGCGGATCGGTTTCGTCAGCCTCGGTTGCCCCAAGGCGCTGGTGGATTCCGAGCGAATCCTTACGCAATTGCGCGCCGAGGGATACGCCGTCGCGCCGGATTACACCGGCGCCGACCTCGTGGTGGTCAACACCTGCGGTTTTATCGATGACGCGATCGAAGAATCACTCGATGCCATCGGCGAGGCGCTGGCGGAAAATGGCCGCGTGATTGTCACCGGTTGTCTCGGCGCCAAGGGCGATATCGTCAGACAGACCCATCCGCAGGTGCTGGCGGTCACCGGCCCGCATGCGCTTAAGGAGGTAATGCAATCGGTGCACGCGCACCTGCCGAAGCCGCACGATCCTTATATCGACCTCGTGCCGCCGGCCGGCATCAAGCTCACGCCGCGACACTATGCTTATCTTAAGATCGCCGAGGGCTGTAATCACCGCTGTACATTCTGCATCATCCCCTCGATGCGCGGCGATCTCGTGAGCCGCGACATCGGTGAGGTATTGCAGGAAGCGGAAGACCTGGTAAACAGTGGCGTGAAGGAATTGCTCGTGATCTCGCAGGACACCAGTGCTTACGGTGTGGACGTGAAATACCGCGCCGGTTTCTGGCAAGGGCGGCCGGTCAAGACGCGCATGGTGGAGCTCGCGCAGGCCCTTAGCAGTCTCGGGGTATGGGTAAGGTTGCATTACGTTTATCCCTACCCGCATGTGGACGAAATCCTCCCGCTGATGGCACGGGGGAAAATCCTTCCATACCTCGACGTGCCGTTTCAGCACGCGAGCCAACGAATCCTTAAGCTCATGAAACGCCCGGCAAACGCCGAAAATAATCTTGCGCGGATTGAATCGTGGCGCCAAACCTGTCCCGATATCACGCTGCGCTCGACTTTCATCGTAGGGTTCCCGGGGGAAACCGAATCGGAATTCAACGAACTGCTCGATTTCCTGCGTGCGTCGCAGCTCGACCGCGTGGGTTGTTTCACCTATTCGGCGGTGGAAGGGGCCGCGGCCAACGCCTTGCCCGAGGCGGTGCCTGAGGAAATCAAACAGGAACGTCTAGCCCGCTTCATGGAAGTGCAGGCAAAGATTTCCACAGATAAATTACAACGCAAGGTTGGCAAGACCCTAACCGTGTTGATTGACAACTTTGAAAATGACACGGCGGTGGCCCGATCCTGCGCCGATGCGCCGGAGATCGATGGAGTGGTTTTTGTGGAGGGAGGGGGAAATCTAAAACCGGGCGATTTCTGCCAAGTCCGTGTAACCCGCGCTGGCGAACACGATCTCTGGGCAAAACCAGCTTAGAACAGAATTTCGTCAAAATTCTGAACCTGCCGTAGCGTTGCATTGGGATCGAGTGCGCCATCCCGTAACAGCCATGTCACGGGCATTCCGGCCGAGCGCGCGGCGTCGAGTTCTTCCCGGATGTCGGAAAGAAAAAGAATTTCTCCAGGCGGGGTGCCAATGGATTCAGCGATTTTGCGATAGGAATTCTCCTCACGTTTATTGCCGATGGTGGTATCAAAATAGCCGGAAAAAAGTGGAGTCAGGTCGCCATAATCTGTGTGCGCGAATAGCAATTTCTGCGCCTGCACCGAGCCAGAGGAGAAAACGTAAAGTTTCAGGCCTGCTTGCTTCCATTTTTTCAGGTTGCGCGCAGCGTCTTCGTACACGTGCCCCTTGAAGTCGCCTTTTTTATAACCGTTCTCCCAGATCATTCCTTGCAAAGATTTTAACGGTGTAATTTTCTTGTCTTCGTCAATCCAGCGAATGAGCTGCTCGATGATTTCGGAATTGTTCAGATTTATCCCACTGAGTCGGCGCACTTCCTCCAGTTCTTTCTTTACGGAGAGCTCCTGTGCATGTTGGCGCACGTACTCCGCCATGCGTTCGCGCGCATAGGGAAATAGCACGTCTTTCACGAAGGACAGCGATGAGGTTGTTCCCTCGATGTCGGTCAGTATGGCCTTGGTCATGGTCGGTTTCCGATTTTTTAAAGCCTACCGCGTCGGTCCTGCAGGGTGAACCCCGGCAGTGTTTCCCTGACGCCGCGCCCGAGTACGATGACCTTGTAGAGTTCACCCATTTCATGCGGGAGCGTGAGTTTCTTGACCTGCTGTGTGAGAGCCAGGTGCGCACGCACGTCGCTGGGATCGGAGGCGGCCATGATGTGTTCAAGCCCGCAATCAAGCAAAAATGCCGCTTGCGAGGTATATCCGAGAATAGAAAGACCGGCCCCAATGCCGGCCTCGGCAATACCCGTGAAGTCGACGTGTGCGGTGATATCTTGCAGGCCAGTGAGGATCA
>Ga0224512_10005409_pt1 | contig 10537 bp, 10 predicted proteins | sample SF_May12_sed_USG_4_FD_169103 | JGI IMG/M metagenome (GOLD analysis project Ga0224512, IMG submission 169103) | Sediment microbial communities from San Francisco Bay, California, United States - SF_May12_sed_USGS_13 | ecosystem: Environmental > Aquatic > Marine > Sediment | place: USA...
GGCCCGCTTGGCCGCCTTCTCGATTGGCCGCGGGAACTTCTGCGCCAGCTCCTTGGCCAGATGGCGCACGGAGGCATAGGGCTTGGAAGAGATCAGCTTCGACAGATAGGCGCTCATCGCACCGACCGGTGGCGCGATCGACATGTCGTTGTCGTTCAGGATGACGATCAGGCGGCTGTTCATGGCGCCGGCGTTGTTCATGGCCTCGTACGCCATGCCGGCGCTCATGGCGCCGTCGCCGATCACCGCGATGACGCTGTTGTCCTTGCCGGCAAAGTCGCGCGCCACGGCGAAGCCGAGCCCGGCGGAGATGGAGGTCGAGCTGTGCGCCGCGCCGAAGGGGTCGTACTCGCTCTCCTTCCGGCTGGTGAAACCGGAAAGACCGCCGCCCTGGCGCAGGGTACGGATACGGTCACGTCGGCCGGTCAGGATCTTGTGGGGATAGCACTGATGGCTGACGTCCCAGATGAGCTTGTCCCGGGGCGTCTCGAAGACGTAGTGCAGGGCCACGGTCAACTCGACCACGCCGAGGCCGGCACCCAGATGCCCACCGGTCACCGAGACCGCGTCGAGCACTTCCTGGCGCAGCTCGTCGGCAAGGTCGCGCAGCCGGTTCTCGTCAAGCTTGCGGAGATCCTCCGGCGTTTCAACGCCATCGAGCAGCGGCGTCATGCTGTTATGCCCGATTTGACCCACGGCTAACCTCTATCCTGATTGCCCACCGTCCGCCCTTCTCCATGTCCGGTTCCTGTGGCTGTCCCCGGTCACGAGCGACGTTCTAGCACAAATACGGCGGTTTCGCGCAAAAGGTCGGCCTTTTCCGCGAAAAGATCAAGGCGAGAACACGCAAGCTTGATCGTCTCCTCCGCCTTGCGCCGAGCCCCGTCGATGCCGAGCTGGCCGACGAAGGTGGCCTTGCCCAGGGCCGCGTCCTGGCCGGCCGGCTTGCCCAACTCGGCCGCGGAGCCGGTCGCGTCCAGGAGATCGTCCACGATCTGGAAGGCGAGGCCGAGCTCGCGCGCATAGTCGATCAAAGCGGCCCGCTCGGCCGGTTTCGCTTGGCCAAGGATGGCGCCTGCCTCGCAGGCAAAGGCGATCAGCGCGCCGGTCTTGAGGCGCTGCAACTGGGTGATCCCCTCGAGGTCCAAGTTGGCACGCTCGGGCGAGAGATCGATCATCTGGCCACCGACCATCCCTGCCGCGCCGGCCGCGCCGGCGAGGGCCGCGATCAGCGCGACCCGGATCGCCGGATCTCGATGGCTGGCCTGGTCGGCGAGGACCGCGAAGGCCTCGGTCAACAGGCCGTCGCCCGCCAGGATCGCGGTGGCCTCGTCGAAGGCCTTGTGCACCGTGGGCCGGCCGCGGCGCAGGTCGCTGTCGTCCATGGCCGGAAGGTCGTCATGGATCAAGCTGTAGCAGTGCACCATCTCGAGCGCCGCGGCGCTACGCAGCGCGCGCTCGGCCGGTACGTCGAACAGGGCCGCGCTCTCGACCACCAGGAAGGGACGCAGACGCTTGCCGCCGCCGAGCGCGCCGTAGCGCATGGCCTCGACAACCCGTCCCACCGGCCCCTCGAGCGGCGCCAGCAGTTCGTCGAGCAAGCGCGTTGTCGCCTCGGCCGTTTCGGCCAGTGCATCGGTGAGCCGGCTCAAGGAGCGCCCCCTTGTTAGGGTCTGGAAGGGAATTATCGATAGGTTTGGCGGGTGCGAATTTCCGCCAGGGTTAGGAGCGGGCGGCGCAGTGGGGTGGGGTCCCCATGAGCCGTCCGCGACGCGGCCCTGGCGGAAATTAGCCCCGTCCCCCTGGGATTTCCGCCGGGATCGGGCGCAATCGGCCCGCTGCCGCGTCGCTCGTCGTCGAATATGCCCGGCATGTCCTTCCTCCTCGCTCCTAACGGCGGGCCGATTTCGCCGCGACCAAACCCATCGATAATTCCCTTCCAGACCCTTAGTCGATGTCGATCGGCTCGGCCTGCGCTTCGCCGCCCGGGCTCAGGCTGATCTTATCTATCTGCTGCTTGGCCTGGCTCAGCTTGGCTTCGCAGTGCCGTTTCAGGAAGACCCCGCGCTCGTAGGCCCCGATGGCTTCGTCGAGCTTGCCCTCGCCCTTCTCGAGGCGGGCGACGATCTGCTGCAGCTCCTCGAGGGCGGCTTCGAAGCTCATGCCCTTGATGTCCTTCGGAATGCTGGCTTCGGCCATGGGTTTTCCTCGCTTGCCGGGCCGTTCAGTCTAGGCAGTCCGCGCCGCTGGCTCAACTTCAAGCGCCACGGTTCGTGGCTGTCCGGTCATGCCGCCATGAGGGCACGGACATGGGCCGCGGAACTACGGGCCAGATCGTCCAGTTTGTAGCCGCCCTCCAGGGTCGACACCAGGCGGCCCGCGCAGCACCGCTTGGCGAGCGCGACGAGTTCCGCGGTTGCCCAGCCAAAATCCTCTTCGTGGAACCTGAGCGAGGCCAGTGGGTCGCCCTCGTGGGCATCGAAGCCGGCGGAAATGAACAGGAACTCGGGTTTAAACCGGCTGACCACCGGAAGAATGGTCTCGCTCATGGCCCGGCGAAACTCGGCCGAACCGGACATGGGCGGCAGGGGCACGTTGACGATATTGTCGGCGACGCCACGCTCGCCGGTCACGCCACTGAAGGGAAAAAGCGGCATCTGATGGGTCGAGGCGAAGAGCTTCTCGGGATTGTCCCAGAACATGGCCTGGGTGCCGTTGCCGTGGTGGACGTCGAAATCCACGACCGCGACCCGCTTCAGGCCGTGAGCCGCGCGGGCGTGGGCGGCCCCGACCGCCACATTGTTGAACAGGCAGAACCCCTTGGCCCGCCGCTGTTCCGCATGATGGCCCGGCGGCCGCACGGCGCAGAAGGCATTGGCCGCCTCGCCCGCCATCACCGCATCGGCCGCCGCGCAGAGCGCGCCGGCCGCGCGCAGCGCCGCCTCGCCCGACCCGGGCGACATGAAGGTGTCGGGGTCAAGGCCGACGTGCCCGGATCGAGGCACCGCCGCCAGCACGGCCGCCACATAGTCCGCACCGTGGACGCGGGCGATCTGCGCCTGTTCGGCGCGCGGCGCCTGGCGCCGCTCCAGGGCAGCGAACTCCGGCGCCTCCAGGGCCTCCAGGACCGCCTTCAGCCGGGCCGGACACTCCGGGTGCATCCGCCCGGGATCGTGATCGATACAAGCCGGATGGCTGTACAGCAGTGTGGTCATTTGATCTCCTCCTCCCCTTCCTTAGTGTTAGACGGCACAGGCGGCGATTGCCACAATGATTTGATCTCTCGGCCATGTGACACCGCCAGGCATGGAAAACCCTTGATTTGGCGGTAGAATGCCGGCCGCGCGGAGGGCGGCTATTGACCGGACCTGGGTAGGAAGCCACATACCTGCGGCGGGCGGCGTCGCTCGCGACCTATCGCGCCGCCGGGCGGAACGGATGGAGAGTTCGACCTTGCGAAGCCTCGCGGCGCCCCTGGCGCTGGCCCTTGCGATCTTCTGTGCACCGATCTGGTCGGCGGCTTCGGCCGCTGCGCAGGAAGACCAGATGATCGTGCGCGTCGACCAGGTGCGGGTCGAGCCCCTGGCACAGAAAGTGCCCGTACTGGGACGCTTGGTCGCCCGCCAGGCTGGTGTGGTGGCGGCGCGGATCGACGGGCCTGTCGAGACCTTTCATGTCGAGGTCGGCGACCGGGTCGAGGCCGGTCAGGTGATTGCCGAGCTCAACCGAACGTATCTGCAGGCGGTGCGGAATTCGACGGCTGCCAAGCTAGCCAAATCCAAGGCGGAATTGGCAACGGCCAAAGCCGAGCTGGGTTTGGCGCACCAGGAATTGAAGCGCCTGGAAGGCCTCAAGAAGTCGGCCGCCTTCAGCCAGGCGCGTTACGACGACGCACGGCAGAACGTTGCCATCGCCGCCGGCAAGGTCAAGGAGGCCGAAGCGGACGTGCTGGCGGCCAAAGCCGAGCTCGAGATCGACGCCATAAATCTGGCCTATGTAGAGATCAGGGCGCCCTATGGCGGCGTGGTCAGCCAGCGCATGAGCGAGGCCGGCGCCTACCTTCAGAAAGGCGCCCCCGTTGTCCGGATGATCGCCGACCGGTCGCTGGAGATCGAGGCGGATGTGCCGTTTCAGCGCCTCTCCGGGCTCGAGCCCGGTGCTGAGGTCGGCATCACTCTCGACGACGGCACGACCCACAGCGCCACGGTGCGCGCCATTGTGCCCGAGGAGAACCCGCTGACCCGGACCCGGGCCGTGCGCTTCGTCCCGGAATTCGGCTTGACCACAAAACCGCTGGCCGCCGACCAGAGCGTCACGGTCTACGTCCCGGCCGGGGCGCCGCGCGACGTCTTGACAGTGCACAAGGACGCGGTGATCAAGCGCGGGCCGGCGAGCCTGGTCTACGTCATCCAGGAGGACACCGCCGAGATGCGCCGGATCACCCTGGGCGAGCCGACCGGCAGCCGCTACGAGGTGCTCGACGGCCTGAGCGAAGGAGAGCAGGTCGTGGTCCGCGGCAACGAGCGTCTGCGGCCCGGCGACAAGGTCACGATCGACGGAGCCTCCTGATGAATCTCATCAGGATCGCCATCGAGCGGCCGATCGCGGTCATCGCCGCGGTCCTCATGGTGATCATGTTCGGGCTGGTGGCGCTGGAAACCATCCCGATTCAGCTCGCCCCGGACGTCAACCGCCCGACCATCACCATGACGACCCTCTGGCCCGGCGCCGCGCCGGCCGAGATCGAGCGCGAGATCATCAACCGCCAGGAAGAAGAGATGGCCGGGCTGGAGAGCCTGGAGGAGGTGACCTCTTCCTCGCAGCAGGGCCGCGGCCGCCTGACCCTGGAGTTCAACGTCGGCACCAACATGGATCGGGCACTGCTGCTGGTCGCCAACCGGCTGGACCGGGTCAGCGGCTACCCGGAGGAGACCGACGAGCCGACCCTGGACACCGCGGGCAGCGAGGACAACCCGATCGCCTGGTTCATCGTCCGGCGCACGCCCGGCAACGAGCGGCCGATTCACGAGTTCGGCGATTTCGTCCGGGACGTGGTCAAGGACCGCATCGAGCGGGTGCCCGGGGTCAGCCGAGTCAACGTCTTCGGCGACAGCGAGCGGGAAATCCAGGTGGTCGTCGAGCCGCAGCTTCTGGCGCGCTACGGCATAACGGTCAGCAACATGATCCGGGCCATGCGCGCCGCCAACGCCAGCATGTCCGCCGGCGACGTCGACGAGGGCAAGCGGCGCTACACCGTGCGCGCCGAGGGCGAGCTCAACAACCTGCAGACCATTCGCGAGGTGGTGCTGCGCTCGGACATGGACCAAGCGAGCGGCCGGCTTGCCCGGGTCACGGTCGGCGACGTGGCCCAGGTCTCCTTCGGTTACAAGGAGCCGGTCTCGAACATCCGCATCCTCGGCGAGTCGGCGATCGCCTTCAACGCCACGCGCGAAACGGGCGCCAACGTGATCGAGACCATGGCGGGCATCGCCGAGGCGGTCGAGGAGCTGAACCAGCGCGCCATCCCCGGGCAGAAGCTGACCCTGCTGCAGGTCTACGACGAGACGGTCTACATCAACTCGGCCATCGAGCTGGTGCGCCAGAACATCTGGGTCGGCGGTACGCTTGCCGCCATCATCCTGCTGCTCTTCCTGCGCTCGATCCGCGCCACCCTGGTGATCTCCCTGGCAATCCCGGTCTCGGTGATCGGCGCCTTCGTCGCCATGGCGGCGCTCGGCCGTTCGATCAACGTGATCTCGCTGGCCGGAATCGCCTTCGCGGTCGGCATGGTGGTCGACGCCGCCATCGTGGTGCTGGAGAACATCTACCGCTTGCGCGAACGGGGTCTGCCGGCCCACGAAGCCGCCTTTCGCGGCGCCAGCGAGGTCTGGGGCGCGGTTCTCGTCTCTGCCCTGACCACGGTGATGGTTTTCATCCCGATCCTGATCATGCAGCTGGAGGTCGGCCAGCTGTTCCGCGACATCGCTGTCGCCATCTCGGTGGCGGTCATGCTGTCGCTGATCGTCTCGATCACGGTGATCCCGGCCCTGTCGCGCTACCTGCTGGGCGGCCGGAAGGGTCTGCCGGAGACGAGCATCGTGCGCCTGCGCCTGCCGCTGCTCGACGACATGGCCGAGGCCTTCGTCGCAACGGTCATGGCTTTCGTGCGTCTCGTGGTGCGCAGCCGGGCCCTGGCGCTCGGCATCGTCGCCGCGGTCACGCTGCTGGCCTCGCTCGGCGCTTGGCAGTTCCTGCCCAAGCTCGAATACCTGCCCGAGGGCAACCGCAACCTGGTGTTCGGGATCATCATCCCGCCACCGGGCTACAACCTGGACACCATGACCGAGATCGCCGAGGGCATCGAAGCCGAGATCCGCCCGCACTGGATGACTGTCTCGGGTCCCGAATCGGCGCCCGGCGAGCCGCCCAAGATCGAGCGCTTCTTCTTTGTCGCGACCCGGGCACAGACCTTCCTGGGGGCGATCTCCGTCGAGCCGCAGCGCGCCGGCGAGCTGATCGAGGTGCTGCGGAAACCGGTTTTCCGCGAACCCGGAACCTTCGGTTTCATCAGCCAGCCCTCGATCTTCGGCCGCGGCATCGGCAGCGGCCGCAAGATCGATCTCGACATCTCGGGCCCCGATCTCGAGGTTATCCTGGAGGTCGCCGGCCAGGCTGCGCGACGGGTCGTCGAGGTCCTGCCGCTCGACCAGGGCAATCAGCTGCGCCCCAATCCCGGCCTCGAGCTGGGAGCCCCGGAACTGCGCATCATCCCGGACCGGCTGCGGCTCGCCGACAACGGCGTGACGGCATCGGAACTGGGCGAGACGGTCGACACCTTCAACGACGGCCTGAGGATCGCCGAGATCACCGTTGGTTCCGACCGCATGGACCTGACGCTCAAGGGACCACAGGACAACGTGGGGGAGACCCAGGGCATCGAAAACCTGCCGGTCGTCACCTCGTCGGGCCGCATCGTGCCGACCGCGTCGCTGGCCGACGTCGTATTGACTGCCGGCCCGACCGAGATCCGCCACCGCGAACGCTTCCGCACCGTGACCCTGGAAATCCGTCCCGCGCCCGGCATACCGCTCGAGGCTGCGATCGAGCTGCTGCGCGACGAGGTGATCGCGCCGCTGGCCGAGGAAGGCCTGCCGCCCGGCATCAAGCTCGGGGTATCCGGTACGGCCGACAAGCTGACCCAAACCTGGGACGCTATGGTGATCGAACTGCTGCTGGCGCTGGCCATCGTCTTCCTGGTCATGGCGGTTCTCTTCGAGAGCTTCATCTATCCGCTGATCATCCTGCTCTCCGTCCCCCTGGCGGCGGCCGGCGGCGTCGCCGGGCTCGCGCTGCTGAACACCCGTGTCTTTCAGCTGCTCGACATGCTGACCCTGCTCGGCTTCGTGATCCTGATCGGTATCGTGGTCAACAACGCCATCCTGCTGGTGCATCAGACTCTGCACCACCTGCGCGTCGAAAGCATGACGCCGGACGCCGCCATCATGGAGGCGACGCGCAATCGCATCCGGCCGATCTTCATGTCGACCCTGACCTCGGTCTTCGGCATGCTGCCCTTGGTGCTCTTCCCCGGCGCGGGCTCTGAGCTCTACCGTGGGCTCGGTTCGGTGGTGGTCGGCGGCCTGGCGCTCTCCGCGGTGCTGACGCTCCTGGTCGTGCCGCCGATGCTGACCATCCTGGTCGGCCCGCTCGAACGCCGCCACGCGGCCCGCGCCGCCCACGGCCGGCACCCCGAGCCGGCGGCCGGGGAGTGAACGGGCATCATAGCAGGAACCGACCGATCCATGCCTGGCCGGCGCTGGCTTCCGCTCGAGGGGGCGACCAATTTCCGCGATCTCGGTGGCTACGCGGCGGCGGACGGCCGCAAGGTCAAGTGGGGCTTGGTCTTCCGCTCGGACCGCCTGTCGCGGCTGACCGAGCGGGACCTCGAAGAGCTGTCGCGGCTCAATCTCAGGCTGCTTTTCGACCTGAGGACCCCGGAAGAACAGAGGCTACAGCCGAATCGTCTGCCGAAGAGCGACCCGCCGGAGGTGGTGACCCTGACCATCTCTCCCCAGGCGAGCGGCAAGCTGGAGGAGGCAATGCGGGTCGGTCGCATCTGGGACACGATCGAATCCACGGACATCTCGGCCGAGGACACGCGCCGGGCCATGTGCCGCTTCTACCGCTCCTACGTGGTCGATCATACCGCCGAGTACGGCAGCTTTCTGCGACGCCTCGCCGAGGCCGGCCGGCGCCCGGCCCTGGTGCACTGCGCCGCGGGCAAGGACCGCACCGGGGTCGCCGCGGCCCTGCTGCTTCGCGTCCTCGGCGTTCCGCGCGAAGAGATCCTGGAAGATTACCAACTGACCAACCGCCTGGTGGATGACTGGGCCAGGCACAGGCACGACGGCGAGCTCCCGGCTCATGTCCGCGTGGCGCTCGAAGCACAGCCTGATTATCTGCTCTCCGCGCTTAAGGCCATGGACGAGTTCGGCGGCGCCTTCAAAGGCTACCTGCGCGAGGCCCTGGGCGTGAGCGACCAATTGAGCGATGCGCTGCGCGAGGCCTTGCTGGTATGACCCGGCCGCTCAGCCCGCCTTGCGGATGATGAAGACGTAGGCGTCGCCCTCGTCGCGCGATTCCACCAGCTCGTCCCCGGTAGTCTCGCAAAATGCCTTGAAATCCTTGACGGAATCAGGATCCGTCGCATGAACCTCGAGCAGGCCTCCGGGCTCCACGAGCTTCATGGCGCGGCGCGCCCTGAGTACCGGGAGGGGGCATTTCATCCCCTTGGCATCGAGAAATGTCGGCTCCATCGCGTCGCTCCAATCGCCTGCGGGAAGCCAGAGATTAGCCGCCGAGCACGGCCGCTCCCAGTGTAGTTTCGCCGCACGCCGCGCCCGGACTAACGGGACCTCGGGGACAGGCCATAGAAGAACAGCGTCGCCCAGCCGATCAGGAAGGCGACGCCGCCCAGGGGCACCAAGGCGGACAGCCGGCTCATGCCGGCCAGCGCCATGGCATAGAGAACGCCCGAGAAGAGAACGGTGCCGAGCAGGAAGGCCCAGCCGGCCACGCTGACGAAGACCGAGGGCTTGACCTCCCGGCGCGCCATCAGCGCCACCGCCAACAAGGCGAGCGCGTGAACCAGCTCGTAGCGCGTGCCGATCTCGATCCAGTTCCTGGCCTCCGGTGCCAACCCGTCGAGCGAGTGGCTGGCGAGCGCGCCGAGCGCAACGGCGATGAAGCCGTTGGCGGCGCCGGCGCAGATCCACAGGCGGCCCATGGCTGCCTCCAAGCGGTCTAGATCAGACATATGATGCCCATAGGATCGCATTTCCCGTTTCCTCGGTAGGAAGGTGCGCGCCGGCGATGCCGGCGCATCGTCAAGCGTGCCTGACGCCCCGAGGGGGCGGGAAACGCGACCCGCAGTGGGCCCATGGGGGCGGCCTTCCGAGGCCCCCGTGGGACCATGGGGCGTCGTTGCGCGGCGCTTGTGATGCGCAGGCATCACGCCGCGCCACGCGCCTAGCCGGATGACCTCGGAAGGCCGTCCTATGGGTACCATCTGCCTGATCTAGACCACTAGTCGTTCTTTTGCTGCCTGCCGAGATCCTGTATGTCTCGCGGCAAGCTGTGGCAAGGGGAAGATCCATGACCTTCGAGACCATCGAGTTCCGCGTCGACGGCGAGGTCGCCTGGCTCACGCTCAACCGCCCTGAGCGGCTCAACGCCTTTTGCCGGCCCATGCTGGCAGAGATTGCCGAGGCATTGGACCAGGTCGTCGCGGAGCCGGCGCTGCGCGCGCTCATCGTCACCGGGGCGGAGCGGGCCTTCAGCGCGGGCCAGGACCTGACCGAGCCGGCCATCGCCACGGCGGACCCGGCGGCGGCGGTCGCCGAATCGCTCGACCTCTTCTATCATCCGGTGCTCGAGCGCCTGCATGCGCTCAAGCTGCCCGTGGTGGCCGCGGTGAACGGCATCGCCGCCGGCGCCGGGGCCAACTTCGCGCTCAACTGCGACATTGTGATCGCCGCCGCCTCGGCCAGCTTCATCCAAGCCTTCACGCGCATCGGGCTGGTGCCGGACTGCGGCGGGACCTGGCTGCTGCCGCGCCTGGTCGGCCCGGCGCGGGCCCGCGCGTTGATGCTGCTGGCCGACCCGCTCGGCGCCGCCGAGGCCGAGGCTTGGGGGCTGATCTACAAGGCGGTTCCCGACGAGGCCTTGCATGCCGAGGCCGAAGCCCTGGCCCGACGCCTGGCCGCCGGACCGACCGCCGCCTACGGCATGATCAAGCAGGCGCTCGACGCCGCCGCGTCCCATGACCTGGGTCGCCAGCTCGACCTGGAACGCGAACTCCAGTCGCGCGCCGCGGCGAGCGATGACTTCCGCGAGGGTGTGGCCGCCTTCCTCGAAAAACGCGAGCCCAGGTTCTCGGGACGCTGAGCGGCGGTTCAAGCAGGCCAGAGCCCGCGGGCCTGGAGCACCGATTTCAGTAGGCTCGGCCGGTCCGTGATGATGCCGTCGACCCCCAGGT
>Ga0224512_10005410_pt1 | contig 10536 bp, 11 predicted proteins | sample SF_May12_sed_USG_4_FD_169103 | JGI IMG/M metagenome (GOLD analysis project Ga0224512, IMG submission 169103) | Sediment microbial communities from San Francisco Bay, California, United States - SF_May12_sed_USGS_13 | ecosystem: Environmental > Aquatic > Marine > Sediment | place: USA...
GCGATGTTGCCCTCCACCGTGAGGTGGGGAAACAGTGCGTCTTCCTGAAAAACCATGCCTACTTTTCGTCGCTCCGGGGGCATTGTGGAACCCGGGCGCGAGACGACATTACCGCGTAGACGAATTTCGCCCCGGTCCACCCGTTCAAAACCGGCGATGGCACGCAGGGCGGTGGTCTTGCCGCAGCCGCTCGGACCGAGCAGACAGGCGAAGTTGCCTCGATTGACGTGAAGGGAAAGGTCGTGGAGCACGGCTTTGTTGCCGTAGCTCACGTCGACTCCTCGAACCTCGAGCAGAACACTCATTGGCGAAGCTCAAGCCGTCAGCAAGAGAGGAGAAATTCCATCAGCGCCTTCTGCGCGTGCAGGCGGTTTTCCGCTTCGTCCCAGATCACGCTGTTAGGCCCATCGAGCACCTCGGCAGAGATTTCCTCGCCGCGGTGAGCAGGCAGGCAGTGCATCACCAGCGCATCCGGTTTCGCCGCCGACATGAGCGACGAATCCAGCTGAAAGCCTTCGAACGCGGAGATCCGCGCTTTCTGTTCCGATTCCTGGCCCATGCTGGCCCAAACGTCGGTGACCACGAGATCGGCGCCGTCGACCGCTGCTTTCGGATCATGTATCACGCTCACCCGATTACCTCCCAGCTTTACCAGTTCCGCGTCCGGCTCGTAGCCTGAAGGACAAGCGACGCGAAGATTGAAATGAAGCAAGCGTGCTGCATTGATGAATGAGTTGCACATGTTGTTTCCGTCTCCGACCCAAGCAACGCATGCACCGCCGATATCGCCTCGGTGTTCCATGAATGTCTGCACGTCGGCGAGCACCTGACAGGGGTGATAGCTATCGGTAAGCGCGTTGATCACCGGTACGGTCGAATATTCTGCAAATCGGTCCAAACTATCTTGACCGAATGTGCGCACGGCGATGATATCCACCATGCGTGACAGCACGCGAGCAGTGTCTTCGATAGGTTCGCCACGGCCGAGCTGCGTATCCCTAGGTGAAAGGAAGATGGCGATACCGCCGAGCTGAAAGATTCCTGATTCGAACGAGACCCGAGTGCGCGTGGACGATTTCTCGAACACCATCCCGAGCACTTTGCCTTTGAGACTGTCGCAGTGCTGACCTTTTCGGCGCAGCGTTTTGAGCTCGATGGCGCGCCGAAGGATCCGCTTGAGTTCGTCTGCGGTGAGGTCCATGAGCGAAAGAAAATGTCTGGGCATTGCCGTATTCACTCCGCGGCCGCGCCGCCCGCGTTCCAGGTTCTGATTAGACTGCCTAAAGTGCCGGCGACCTCGTCGATCTGTTCATTTGAAATAATGAGCGGCGGCAACAGCCGAACGACGCGTTCCGCCGTAACGTTGATGAGCAAACCCCGTTCCAGGGCCATGCCCACAAGTTCGGCGCAGGGGCGATCCAGTTCGATCCCGATCATGAGCCCGCGCCCCCGGACCTCGACGACACAGTTCTGGCCGGAAAGTGCCCGTTTCAGGCCGGCGGCGAGTCTGGCGCCGGCCTCGGCAGCGCGCTCGACCAGATGCTCGCGTTGAATCGTAGCTATTACCGCCAGCGCCGCGGCGCAGGCCAGCGGGTTTCCACCGAAGGTGGAACCATGGCTTCCCGGCTTGAGCGCCGCGGCCGCCTCGGAGCGGGCGAGACACGCGCCGATGGGGACGCCGTTTCCCAGAGCCTTGGCTAGGGTCATGACGTCGGCCGAGATGCCGTAGTGCTGGTGCGTGAACCAGGCGCCGGTGCGCCCCATCCCCGTTTGCACTTCATCTAACATCAGCAACAGACCGCGACGATCGCACAGCGACCGCAGACCGGAGAGATAGCTGGGATCCGGCACCACCACCCCGCCCTCGCCCTGGATCGGCTCCACCAACACCGCAATGACTCCGGAGTGATCTTTTGCGGCGCGCTCCGCCGCCGCCAGATCGTCGAATGGCACGCGCACGAAGCCCTCCACCAAGGGTTCGAATCCTGAATGCACTTTGGCGTTTCCCGTGGCGCTCAGAGTGGCCAGGGTGCGCCCATGAAAGCTGTGATCAGTGACGATGATCTCGGGTTTTTCGATACCCTTCGAGTGCCCGTGGGCGCGCGCAATCTTAATGGCGGCTTCATTAGCTTCGGCGCCGGAGTTGCAGAAAAACACGACCTCCATACCGGATAACGATACCAGGGCGTCGGCCAGCGCCTGTTGCTTCTCGATGCCGTAGAGGTTCGAAGTGTGCAGGAGCTCGCCGGCCTGGGTGGAAATCGCGGCGGCCACCGCGGGATTAGCGTGGCCCAGACCGCAGACGGCTATTCCCGCCAGGGCGTCGAGGTAGCGCTTGCCGTTTCTGTCCCACACGTGCACCCCTTCTCCTCTGACGAAGGTCACGGGCAAACGGCTGTAGGTGGGCATCAGGGACATTCGGTCATCCCGGAAATGAAATCAGTGAGGGCTCGCACTGCGTGTTCGCGCGCCTGAACGCGTCCACGCCTGGAAAAACGACAAGACCCGGCCTTCAGCCGGGTCTTTAAGTTGCAATGTTAATAGAGCTTCAGAACATCAAACCATGCGAGGCGCTGCCCATAAATAGAAGCATGGGGATGGACATCAGCGTATTGCTGCGCGAGGCGAGAAACGCGACCCGACGAGCTTTGTTTTTCTCCTCGTCGCTAGCCTGCACGATGCCAAGAATTTTCTTTTGATTAGGCCAGATGAGCACCCAGACGTTGAACAGCATAATGGTGCCGAGCCATGCGCCCATGCCGATGGTGGTGGCATAAAGGTTGCTCTGACCGATGCCGAGAATGAACGAGTTGATCAACTGGCCGTTACCCATGAGGTAAGCAGCACCGGAGAGCCAGGTAACCAGCGCCGCCCAGCGAAACCAAACAAGCGCGAGCGGCGCAACGTATTTACCGATTGCCGCGGGTCCCGGCCCCCCTTTATCTGCCGTAGCCTTGGCCATTGCCGGCACCTGAACGAAATTGAAGTAATACAGCAAGCCAATCCACGTCACCCCGGCCAAGAGATGCAGCCAACGAACAATGCTCGCGATTTCCATGAAAAATTCTCCTTCTGATGTGAGCCGTGGTTATTCAGTCCGTGACTTCGGTCCGAAGCCTCAGACCCCCGCGATTGCCTTGATGACCACGGTGAGTATCGCCGCCAGCACGAAGCCGGAAATGATGGTGCCAGTGATGCTGTCGAGTGGGTTCATGCCTGCCTCTCTATTATTAAAGGTGACGCCCCGAATATTCTGCGGCTTTCGGGGCCAAAAGTTCTAAAAACCTAGATTTTCAGGATTTTACAATCTTTTCGCCGAATTGCCATTAACCTCGGAGCGGCTGCTTTAAGCTGTTGAATTGACGGCCCCAGGCGCCTCATTCGCCGCCGGATTCCGTCGCCTGCGGCTCCGCCAGCCGCCGCCACACGCAGGGCGCCCCGCGCTTGCTCTCGATGCCGTCCAGCATGCTCTCGTGGGCCGCGCATTCGTCGGCGCTGGCACGGACCACTTTGATTTGCCGGACCCTGCTGGCGGAAGTCTGCGCCGCCGCCTGGAAGCGCGGCTCGGCGATTTTTGACGCCAGGTCCAGCGTGGCCTGACCGCCCGTCATTGCCAAATAGACGTCGGCCAGGATCTGCGCGTCCAGAAGCGCGCCGTGGAGCTCCCGCTGAGAGTTGTCCACCTCATAGCGCCTGCACAGCGCGTCCAGACTGTTTTTCTGACCCGGATGCAACTCCCGGGCAAGCGCCAGCGTATCGACGATAGCGCAATAGTTTTCGATAGCGCCGAAGCTTTCGCCGGCCAGCGACAGTTCGTAATTGATGAAGCCGACGTCAAACGGGGCGTTGTGAATGATGAGCTCAGCGCCGTCCAGAAATCCGATCAGATCCTCCACCACCTCGGCAAAGGTCGGTTTATCGGCAAGAAATTCCTTGGTGATTCCATGAACCTGAAGCGCGCCTTCATCGATGTCGCGATCCGGACGAACATACTGGTGGAAATGCCTGGAGGTGTGGCGCCTGTCGAAGAGCTCTACACACCCGATCTCGATTATCCGGTGTCCTTCGCGTGGATCGAGGCCGGTGGTTTCCGTATCGACGATCACCTGTCGCATTCAGTCATTTCCTCCTTCATCAAGCTCATCTAAAGCCCGCCGGGCAAGCGCGTCGGCGAGCTCGTTTTCAGGATGTCCGCTGTGACCCCGCACCCACTGCCACTGAACAGCGTGACGGGAGGCGGCCGTGTCTAGCCGTTTCCAAAGATCGGCGTTCTTTACCGCTGACTTGGATGCAGTTTTCCAGTTTCTCTGCTTCCATGCCGGGAGCCATTCCGTGATTCCTTTTTTGAGATACTGAGAGTCGGTTAAAAGGCGCACTTCACAACCACGCTTCAGCGCCTCCAGCCCCTGGATCGCCGCCATCAACTCCATACGGTTGTTGGTGGTGTGAAGTTCGCTTCCCCAAAGTGACTTCTCCTTGTCCTTGTAGCGCAGTATCGCAGCCCAACCGCCCGGTCCCGGATTTCCTCGACACGCCCCGTCGGTGTAAATCTCCACGACCTCAGTCACCTTTCACCACGCGCGCCGAAGGTTCGGCCAGGCCGACGCCGACCAGTCGGCGTTCCGGTCGCCATCGCGTTTTGATTGGTGTCATTGTCGTCACCCGTTTCCGCGCGACCATGACGTAGGCGCCAGAGAATACCGGGGCGGCACGATTGCCGAAGCGCCAGAAAGCATCCAGGCGTTCGAGCCAACGTTGATTTCCGCTCGTCGAGTTGATGAAACAGGGGTTGACCCGCATGACGTCGAAGCCAAGCAGCGCGAGCCAGTCCTTCAGCCGGCTTACGCCCAGAAAATGACCACACCACGGTGCCAGCCCGCGACGTCGCCGCGCGATCCGCGACAGGCCCATCAGGCTCCTGGGGTTGAAGCCGGTAATCAGTAAATGACCTTCCGGCACCAGCACTCTGAAAGATTCGCGAAGCGCTTCGTGGCGCTGTGAATCGAACTCTAGAACGTGAGGGAGAATCACTACATCGACACAATCGGATTCCACCGGAAGCGCGCTGGCAGATCCGCGAAACTGCGGATACGGCGACGAAATGCTGCAGCAGTCGATATCGATGATGCTGCGATGAAGAATGCGGCTTTGTGCGAGCAGGTCTACCTGCCCCAGGTGACCCACCTGAAGCAGGTGATAGCCAAATAGATCCGGCAGGATTTCATCCATACGCGCCTGCTCTATCTCCGCCAGGTACTTGCCCGGCGGCCGGCAAAACCAGTCGTACAGACTTTCGCGCGTTCCGGCCGCAAGTTCCTGCTGCTGTGTCATGAAGGTTGCCCCAGTGTTCGCTTGTCTTTGTCTAACTTACTGAAATATAGAATAAAATTGATCCGCGCCTGTTCAAGTCGGGAGTCAGGGCAACGGCAATGGTCGAGTACTCCGTGACGCCCTCGATTGGATCAGTATTCACTCTCCAACGCTCACGCTCAACCGTAATTCTGGCGTTGAACGGGTCCGCGCCAGCGGCGAGGCGCTGCCAATCCGTACACAACCCGGGAAAGGGTTTCTTGACCCGCGGTTTTCCTGCACCTAGCATTTTCAAAGGGGCGCGGGGCGGCCGCGCTTTTTTTATGCTCGAGTGGCGAAACGGAACGCTCCGGAACCTGCGGCTTGTGCGCCGCGGCATGAAGCCAAGCCCTGAAACCCGTTTCCGCGGAGAAACTATGCCATTGCACGCGACCCGAATCACCATAAGCCTGGTTGCACTGAGCTTCGTGACGGCGTTTTCCGCCTGCGCTGAGCTTGAGTCGCCGGATGATCCGTCGCGTCCGCCGGAACTTGCGGCCGCTCAGGCTATTGAGCTTGAGCCCGGCCCACCGCCGCCGGTGCTCATCAACCCCGAGTTGCTATGGCGCTCTGCCCGGATGATGGAAAGGAATACAGGACGTCCTGGCGACGAGCCTGAGGCCCTCGAGGCCGTGGCAGAGTCCGAGAGGGTTTCTGATGTCTGGGATCGAATCCGCGGCGGGCTCGGGTTTGCGCAGGACATCGAAACCCGCCGCCGCACACAGGGAGAGATCGCGTGGTTCCAGCGCAATCAAGATTACCTCGATCGGATGACAGATCGGGCACAGTTTTATCTTCCGTACATCGTCCGCGAGGTGGAGAAGCGAGGGCTGCCTTCAGAACTGGCGCTGCTGCCGGTGGTGGAGAGCGCGTTCCAACCATTTGCCTATTCGCCCGCGGGCGCAGCCGGCATATGGCAGTTCATGCCCTCCACCGGCCGAGTGTTCGGCCTGAAGCAGAATTGGTGGTATGACGGGCGCCGGGATATCGTCGAGTCCACGGACGCGGCTCTCAATTATCTGGAGCGGTTGAGCGCTCATTTCGATGGCGACTGGCTGCTGGCTATTGCTGCCTATAACTGGGGCGAGGGCAACGTTCAGCGCGCCATCCGGCGAAATCGCCGCGCGGGAAAACCCACCGACTTCTGGTCCATAAAACTGCCGCGGGAAACCCGCGGTTACGTTCCACGTCTGCTCGCGCTCGCGTTGATTGTCAACGACCCCGAAGATTACGGTTTGACCCTAGCAACCATCGAGGATGATCCCTATTTTTCTGTGGTCAATCTGGACAGCCAGATCGATCTCGCCCACGCGGCCGAGCTGGCGGAAATTACTCTGGAAGAAATTTACCTGCTCAACCCGGGTTTTAATCGATGGGCCACGGATCCGGACGGCCCGCACAGATTGCTGCTGCCACAGGTCAGCGTCGAGAATTTCCAGCAGGGGTTGGCCGAGATGGCGCCTGAGGACCGCGTCTCCTATCGCCGCCATGAAATTTCAAACGGAGAGTCGCTCATCGTCATCGCCAATCGCTATCGCACCAGCGTTAAGACAATCCAAACCATCAACGGTATTAAGGGCAGCCGCATTCGGGCCGGCGACAGCCTGATGGTGCCGGTGGCTTCGCGCGCCTTTGAGGACTACAAGCTGAGCCACGATATTCGCCGGGCCTTGGCGCGCGCCAATCAAGTTCCCAGCGACGGCATCAAAGTGATCTACAGGGTCCGCAACGGCGATAGCCTTTGGACCATTGCCCGGCGGCACAACATCCGCGTTCGGGATCTCACGCGCTGGAACGGGATCAGCGCGAGAAGCGTGATACGGCCCGGACAAAAGCTCGTCATATGGAAGCCCAAGCCGTACGGGGCCACCATCACCGCGGTGGCATTGCCGAAAAACGATGGCTCATCCGAGGTGGCGGATTCCGACTACGTCGTGACCCGAGGCGACACGCTTTCGCATATCGCGCAATGGCATCGAACCAGCGTGGAAAAGCTGGCGTCGCTGAACGGAATCGCGCCCGACGAGGCGCTGTACCCGGGACAGAAAATTCGCCTTCCCGGCCCAATGAAGGTCGCCGCCTCAGCAGTAAAGGATGACGTTCCGACGCGAAAAATTCAGTACACGGTTCGTTCCGGCGACTCTTTGTGGCTGATTTCCAGGCGTTTTAGCGTGAGTGTGGCCCGGTTGCGCGAGTGGAACGCGCTTTCCAGGAATACGCTGCTTCAGCCCGGCCAGACCCTCGACGTGTTCATCGCCATCAACGAGGATGTCGTAAGGGAGGGTTAACGGCCCATTTACGTGACCCCGCGTTGATCGGTAGCCCGTAAAAGCATCGAAAACGGGCCGCCCTCCTGCCCTTCCTCAATCCGCTTGTTTTTCCAGCCTGCCAATCGCCGCGGCGTGACACACCGCGCCGTATGGACTATTAATTTACGGAAGCGTGAGAAGCAGGACGAAATCGCCGGATGCAGAACCGCACTTCTTGGGAGTTTTCAACCTAAGTGCTTGATTCGAAGGGGGCGCGTACCGCGACGCCGCGAATGCGTTATTTCCGGAACATGCATGGATGTTCACTCCGGGACCCGACTTTAGCTGAATGAGAATACGCCCGGAAGGCGGACCGCTGGCTCTAGCTTGAGCCGGTCAACGCGACTCGGGCCGCGTAGGCCGCATGTCTGATCTGCCCGAAAAAATCGGCAAGTATGAAATCACCGGGTTGGCCGGTGAGGGAAACATGGGCATCGTCTACATTGCCCACGATCCTTTCGAAGATCGCGAGGTCGCGGTAAAAGTCTGCCGCATTCCTGACGACACCAGCAGCGAACTGAGAAAATTCACGCGCAAGATTTTTTACAACGAAGCCCATTCCGCGGGCGTCCTCAAGCACCCCAATATCCTCCAGATCTTCGACGCCGGTGAGGACGAGGGACAGCCCTATATCGTCATGGAATACGTCGAAGGGGGCGAAACTCTCAAATCCTACACAACGGGTACTAACCTGCTCCCTGTCAAATCCGTCGTTGAAATTTTCTATCAGTGCGCCAAGGCGTTGGACTACGCCCACCGGAAAGGCGTCATCCACAGGGACATCAAGCCGACTAACATCATGCTGACCCGGAACGGCGAGGTAAAAATTGCCGACTTCGGAATCGCTCATAACGCCGCAGGAGAATCCACCCAGGTCATGGGTTTGATGGGCTCGCCGCGCTACATGTCGCCCGAGCAGGTCCAAGAGGAAGAAGTTACCAACAAGACGGACCTCTACTCCCTGGGCATCGTCGCTTACGAGCTGCTGTCGGGAAAACCACCTTTTCTTGCCAAAACGATCCCTCAGCTGGTGCGAAAAATCATCGATGAACCGGCGCCGTCGCCGCGCGAGTTACGCCCCGAGCTGCCCGGCCGGCTCGAGGACATCCTCGACCGCGTCATGCAGAAGAAGCCTGAACGACGACACGGTAGCGGGCAAGAGCTGGCCGCGGATCTGGCGAGTGTGTTCGGTGAGCTCGATGAGATCGATGAGCCCATGGGCGACACGGTAAAGGAGCTTACCCATACGAAAAAATTCGAGATCGCCAGGGAACTCGAATTCTTCAACGACTTCTCGGACGAGGAGCTGGACGAGACCGTAAGAGCGTGCAGCTGGCAAAGTTACCGTACCGGGGAAATGATCGTAAAAGAAGGCGCCGAAGACCGGGCCTTCTTCATTGTCGCCGGAGGTGAAGTCGCCGTGAGTATCAACGGCAAGGAAATTGCGACATTGACTAAGGGCGCTTGTTTTGGCGAGATGGGTTACTTGTCGAAAACCAGGCGCACGGCCACGGTGGCGGCGAGGGACGACGTCAACGTGCTGAAGATTGACGCTACCCTGCTGGATCAGACCTCGGTGCCTTGTCAGTTACGTTTCAACCAGGTGTTGATGAAGATTCTGCTCGAGCGCCTGGCCCAGACCAGCGATCGCCTGGCGCAGTTTGTAAACTGATTTCGTCGGAAAAACTGTTCTCGCTGCGCAAGTTTCGTTCGCGCGTCTTGTTCCTCCCCCATCAAGGCGGAGGGAACCTTTCGGATACTTCTTTGACAATTTCCCTGAGACTTTGGAGAGATAGAATCTTGATCTCTAGCCTCCAGCCTTCGGCCTTCCGCTTCCAGCCCCCCCCGACTCCAGCCCGCTCAGTCAATGACGTGGCACAGCTCCGGGCGCAGAAACCAGCAAAGCACCCAACCGTCGTCCGGCGTGCTTTCCAGGCAGGCGACCGATCCGGGCACGTATTCGACCAGGGGCGTCTCTTCATTGCCCGCTAATAGATACGATACCAGCCTTCCCATGAAAGGCTGGTGTCCGCAGAGCATCACCTCGTCACCCAGCTCCGGCAGACGCTTGGCGAACTCGACGACGGAATCCAGCGGCGCGATGCCCGAAATTTCGCTGGCATCTGCTGAAGCCTTCAGCGCATCCGCGAGAATTTCCGCCGTTCGTTTCGCTCGGATCTTGCCGCTGTGCATGATCTGCTTTGGAGCCGCCTCCGCTCGGGCTAGAACTGATGCAGCCCCGCGCACGTCCTGTTCCCCCCTGCAGCTGAGCGGCCTGTCCGGGTCCACCGATTTGTCCACCGCTTCTCCGTGCTGAGCTAGATACAATCTCATTCACCCGCATCCTCACCAATCAATTGGCAATAGTATAAATCCGCGCCGATGTCGCTTCGAGTGTGATAGGCTCAGGGACGGATATGGCCCTCTATCCTTCGATCTCTGTGCTATGCTTTCCTCGTTATTAACAGGAGAGTGATCGCGAGCTGCTGTCAAAACCACGCCGCGTAGACTGTCAAAATGGAATATCACCCCTGTTGCCAGATCAGAGCGGAGAATCCTTGATGTCAGACAGAGTAACCGTCGAGAAAATGGATGCGGGAAAGAAAAACTCGCCAATTACCGAGTCCGTTACCGAGGAGTCCACGGTGCTGTTGGACAACGTCCCGAGCAAATGTATCTGGAACGATCAGGAGTTTAACGACGGGCAGCAAGTGGAGTGCGACGGCCAGGCGTACGAGTGCAACTACGGCCATTGGGTCATTCAGAAATAACCGGATCGCTCGCGTCGGTTGAGCTTCGCCATCGACCGCTTTCGCCGCCATAGCGACGTCACCGCATCCGATTGTATTCTTAGCGCCTAGTTCAAGGACGGCGCGCG
>Ga0224512_10005411_pt1 | contig 10534 bp, 11 predicted proteins | sample SF_May12_sed_USG_4_FD_169103 | JGI IMG/M metagenome (GOLD analysis project Ga0224512, IMG submission 169103) | Sediment microbial communities from San Francisco Bay, California, United States - SF_May12_sed_USGS_13 | ecosystem: Environmental > Aquatic > Marine > Sediment | place: USA...
GTGGTCTTTGAGGACCGCCTGGCTGCCGCCGACCTCGACCAGCGTCACGTCTGGTCGTGAACCGCGGCCCCGGCGAAACGAGCGAAGCGCGCCTCCAGCAAGGACATCGCGCGACAACCCGGACAGGCGGGTCATCGGTTCAAGTGGAAAACCTGCTAACAATCATAGGGGTATGGTAATATCCGGCGCGCATTGCTGACCAGCACGCGTCGAATATAGCCCCACTCATGACAGAAATGACTCTATCCTCGCTCACCGCGTTGAACCCCCTCGACGGACGTTATGCGGCCAAAACCGCGGACTTAAGACCTATTTTCAGTGAGTTCGGCCTGATCAAACACCGGGTCCTGGTGGAGGTACGCTGGCTGATCGCGCTGTCGAGACATCCGCAGATCGCCGAAGTCCCCGAGTTTTCCGAGCCGGTGATGGCAACCCTGGAACACCTGTGCCACTCGTTCGCCGAGCAAGACGCGGCGCGCATCAAGGAGCTGGAAGCGACCACCAACCACGACGTCAAAGCCGTCGAGTATTTTCTGAAAGAGCGTCTCGCTGCGGTAGAGGAAATCTCGCGGGTGAAGGAATTCATCCATTTCGCGTGCACCTCCGAGGACATCAACAACCTGGCCTACGGCCTGATGCTCAAACGCACGCGGGACGATGTCCTGCTGCCCACCATGCATGAGCTCGTTGAGTCGGTGGCCAGTCTCGCGGCGCGGTATGCCGACACACCGATGCTGGCGCGCACCCACGGCCAGCCCGCCTCGCCCACCACTCTCGGCAAAGAGCTTGTTAACGTGGTGGCGCGCCTGGAACGCCAACTGGTGCAGATATGCGCGGTGCCGTTGTTGGGCAAGATCAACGGCGCGACCGGCAATTTCAATGCGCATATCGCCGCCTATCCTGAAATCGATTGGCCGGCGCTCGCCAGTGAATTCGTCGAATCCATGGGCCTGGAATGGAATCCCTTCACCACGCAAATCGAACCCCACGACTACATGGCGGAATTGTTCCAGGCGTTCGCGCGGTTTAATACCGTGTTGCTGGACTTCAACCGCGACATGTGGGGATACATCGCCTGGGGATATTTCACACAGCGGACCGTAGCCGGAGAAGTGGGCTCGTCGACCATGCCCCACAAGGTTAATCCCATCGACTTCGAGAACTCCGAGGGCAACCTTGGGCTTGCCAACTCCCTGTTTACACATCTTGCGGAAAAACTGCCGATCAGCCGGTGGCAACGCGACCTTACCGACTCCACGGTGCTGCGCAATATCGGCGTCGCGTTCGGGTACGCGCTTCTCGCTTACCGTTCCGCCCACAAGGGCCTGGGGAAACTGGATGCGGACGAGACCCGACTCAGTGAGGACCTGAACGGGAACTGGTCGGTTCTTGCCGAAGCGATACAGACCGTCATGCGCCGCCACGGTATTCCCGAGCCGTATGAGAAGCTCAAAGCGCTGACCCGCGGGCATGCGGACATCGACCAGGCGGCGCTCCGTGAATTCGTGAACGGCCTCGGCCTGCCTGCGCAGTGCCGAAACGAGCTTCTGGCGCTCACGCCGCACACGTATACCGGCAACGCCGCGGCACAGACCAAGGGCCGCAGATCATGAGCCGCGGCTGGCGCGGGTCGGTTACGACCGCACAGCTGTCCCGCGGCGACGGCGGAACTGCACCGGCCGGTGTTCGATCATGACCCCGCCCACCCAGTGGGTGCTCGGTGAGAGCGAGGAGACGCTGCATACCAGCGACCGCGGCGAGGTCGGTGTGATCATCACCGCCTTGATTGCACAGGCGCAGCATAGCGTGGCGCTGGCGGCACCGCGTCTGGATCATCCGATCTTCGGGTCCGAAGAAGTTCATGACGGATTGTCCCACCTGCCCGCCGCTCACCCGCGCAATACGGTGCGTTTCCTGATCGAGGACAACGAGTTTTTTTTGCACAAGAACTCCCGCCTGCTGAGTTTGTGCCGTCGGTTCAGCAGTTATGTCAAGGTGCACCGCATACCCGCACATGAGCTGCCGTTTACCGAACTGGTTTTGGTGGTCGACGACAGCGGATACGCTCACCAACCGGCGATTGATAAGCCGCTCGTAACGGCATGTTTCAACGATCGGGCGCGCTGCCGACTCTTGCTGCGCCGCTACAACGAGATGTGGGAGCGTAGCACGGCGCTCGCCGAGATCTCAGCCCTTGGGTTGTAACCTGCATACTCCCGGGGCACGCTCTAGCACCCGAACCGAATTGCCCCCGACCTTCGACCGCCCACACGCGACGCCGAATTCCGCTCGCCGTCCGCCACCGCCTTACCAGCGGGTGCAATGACCGGTACCCGGCTGTCCAAACTTATGGCCGCGCGCGGACTGTGTTCGCGGCGTGAAGCGGACCGGTTCATCGAACGCGGATGGGTCGAGGTGGATGGAAAACGGATCAATACCCTTGGACTGAAGGTAGACCCCGGCTGTGAAATCGTCCTTGCTCCCGAGGCGCAACACCGCCAGCGACACCTGGCGACGTTTCTGCTCAACAAGCCGGTCGGTTACCTATCCGGTCCAGCGGAGGGCCGATACTCGTCGGCGCTGTCGCTGCTGAAACCCGAGAACCGTGCCCGCATGGATCGTTCGCGCATTTCCTACCGGGCCGACCATCATGATAAGTTGGCGCCGGCCGGTCGCCTGGACATAGACTCGCAGGGGTTGATCGTCTACACGCAGGATGGACGCATTGCCCGCCATTTGATCGGTCCGGATGCGCAAGTAGAGAAGGAGTATCTGGTGCGTATTACCGGCCGCCTGCAAGCAGACACCCTGGAGCGCTTGCGCTTCGGCCTGGCGCTGGATGACAGACCTCTCAAACCCGCCCAAGTTGATATCGTCAACGAGGACCAACTGCGCTTCGTGCTCACCGAGGGGCGTAAGCGACAGATCCGCCGGATGTGCGACGCGGTCGGTCTTACCGTGATCGGTTTGAAGCGGGTGCGCATCGGCGCAGTGCGCCTTGCCGGTCTACCGGAAAAAACGTGGCGCTATTTGCAGCCCGGGGAATCGTTTTAGGTCGGACCGGGAGCGGGCCGCCTTGCTGCTCACCGGTTTTTTCGCAACACTAGACATAACATTGGTTGACCGGCTTGTTCAACGTCATTCGCCCTTTACTGTTCGCCTTCGACCCGGAGACCGGTCACGACGTCGCGGTAACGATGCTGGCCGCGGTATCGCGACATCGATTCCTGACCGACGGCCTTGAACGCTTAACGCCGCCGACCCCCCCCTTGCCGGTGCGCGTGATGGGCCTCGATCTTCCGCATCCCGTAGGTCTCGCCGCCGGTTTCGACAAAGACGCGCGCGCGTTTCCAGCACTCGGCGCGCTCGGGTTCAGCTTCGTGGAGACCGGCACGGTCACTCCTCAACCGCAAGCCGGTAATCCCAAAAAACGCCTGTTCCGCCTAACCGAAGATCGCGCCATCATCAATCGTATGGGATTCAATAGCGGCGGCCTGGAGCGATTCGTCGCACGCTTATCGAGCCTGCAGCGACGTGGGTTCGTCGGCGTCAATCTGGGTAAGAACGCCTCAACTCCGCTGGATATGGCGGTGGACGACTACGCGCTCGGCTTACGCAGATGTTACCCGTATGCGGACTACTTCACGCTGAATATTTCATCCCCCAACACCCCCTCGCTGCGCGAACTGCAGCACCGCGCGTATCTGGAAGAATTTCTGACCGCCGTCGCCGAACTCCGCGCCGAGTGCACCGCCCGCCATGGCCGGCGGGTGCCGGTAGCGATCAAAATCGCGCCCGACTTGACTGACGCGGAGCTTGAGGATATCGCCCGGGCTGCCCTCGAACACGGGATTGACGGCATCATCGCTACCAATACCACGATTACGCGCGCCGCCACACTGCGTTCCAGCTTACGCCGGGAAGCGGGGGGATTGAGCGGCACTCCGCTTCAATCTCTCTCGACTGAGCGCATCCGCACCCTGTATCGTTACCTGAATGGAAAAATTCCGATCATCGGGGTCGGCGGCATATTCTGCGCGGAGGACGCGTGGCAGAAGCTGGCGGCGGGTGCCGATACACTGCAGATCTACACCGGCTTCGTGTTCCTCGGCCCGCGCATCGTGCGCGATGTGGTCCGCGGTCTTGCGCAACACGTCGCCGACTTGCGGGCCCCTGATCTGGCTACCGCGTTGAACACTGTGCGTTCCGAATGAACTGACTAGAAATGAAGGACTTCAGCAGCTTAAGCAAGGTCGAGCAGCAGGCTTTTCCGGGCGCTCAGAACAGTTATGACGAACCGCCCCCGATGACCCGCAGCGACGTCATCTGGATGACCGCGAAGGACAGTGACGGGGATTGGGTAGCGGGCATCTTCACGCCGGGGGACGCGAGCAACGATCTCGCGGTGATTCATTTCTATGGCAACAACGAGACACTGAAGGCCAGTGAGTACGTCTTCCAGCAACTGCGCGGGCGGGGTTTTCCCGTCCTGATGTTCGACTATCGGGGCTACGGGGCCAGCCGCGGCCGTCCCAAGGAATCGGCGTTCTATTCAGACGCGGAGCTGATTTACGACTGGCTCAGCGAAGCTCATCCGGAATTGCGTATTGCGGTCTCCGGTTGGGCGATCGGCAGCGCCGTGGCGATTTATCTCGCCCAAGCAAGACGCGTCGAGGGGTTATTGTTGTTCTCTCCTCCGACCAACATGATTGACGTCGTCAAGCACGTGTTTCCCCCCGACCAGGTGATCATCGAGGAAGCGATGCCGTTTCACTTCGACACGCTCGACACGTTGCCAAACGTGAGGTGCCCGATTTTCATCTGTCACGGCAAGAACGATCCGGTGATTCCCTATTCGATGAGCGAAGAACTGGAGCGCCTCGCAAAGGCCCCGGTCACCCGCTACGTCCTGGACGCCGGCCATAACGATTTGTTCATCATCGGCGGAGACCGGTTATGGAACTCGGTCGCGGAATTCTTGCGGTCATTGAAATCCTAGCGGGCGCGTTCGCTTTCGCCACCAGATAGAACGGTTGTTCGCGGGCATCGGCCGGTCCCCCGCCAGATCCAAACCCGCTCGCACCGCCAAGGCGGCCACGGCGTCAAAGTCACGGACGCCGCTGTGCGGATCGCGGGCCTTGAGCCACCGGTCGAATTCCTGGTTGCTCGGCTCGAGCGGTTTTCCCGCATACCGGAACGGGCCGTACACATAGAGGATACCGTCTTCCGGCAACGCCTCGCCGGCACGCGCGAACAGGCGTTCCACATTCGGCCAGGACACGATATGGATGGTGTTGATGCACACAATGGCATCCGCGTTACTGGCCGGCCACACCTGCATTTCGAGATCCAGCGCGAACGGCGCGCGCAAGTTTGCAAGCCCGGCCTCGTCGCGGTAGGCGGAAATACTGGCAAGGCTATCGACCACGTCGGTAGGCTGCCAGGTCACGCGGGGCAGCGCGGAGGCAAAGTGCACAGCGTGCTGGCCGGTGCCGCTGCCGATCTCCAACACCCGCGCCCCATCGTTAAGCAGGACCTTGAGCACGGCCAGAATCGGCGCGCGGTTGCGCTCACACGCCGGCGAGTACGCCTTCACCCGGTCCGGCCCGGGCTCGGATCCTGACGCAGCACCCACTCTCCCTGGTGGCGGTCGCGACACACACCGAACCGGAAAGGCGGCGAGCGCGCCACCATCACAAACCGCAGGTCAACAAAATACGCACAGAACTCCCCGTCCGTTCCACCCACCCGGTACAACGCGGGAAACCGAGCAAATCGCCTGAAATCGTGCAACGGTGGCGAGAACCATGCGGCGCGCACGGTCGGTTCCAGACGATCGCTATGGCCGAAACGCGGCACCGAAACCCACTGGGCGAGCGCCGCGGGCTGATAACTCGCCCACATGCGGGCAAGCGCGCCGGCTCCGGGCGCCGCCTCACGTACCGCCGACCCAGCCAGATTTACCCGCGTCCTCCAGTAGGAGTCCTCGCCCACCAGCAACAGCTTCCAATGGAACGGCGACAGAGGTTGCGGCAAGGCATATGCACGCACATCAGCGAGCCCCTGAGCCATTCGATACTCGTGGGCGAGACCCAAGGCCTGGTGGTGAAGAACGCCCTGTGCACCAATGTAACCAACCAGCACCAACACACTAAAACGGGCGGCGGTTATCGCCGCGCGCGCCCGCGTGCCAAGATACCAGGAACCGATAAGACCCAGTAACAGGATGCCGGTAATAATCGGATCAATGACAAACGTCGTGTGCAGGGCCGCGGAGTGATCCGACAGAGGATAGAAGATCTTGGTACCGTAGGGCGTAATCAGATCGCCCAAGATATGCACGGACAGACACACCCCACACAGCACATAGAAATCCCGCACTTTCAGCTTGAACCGGCTGATCGCGGCGAACAGCAGCGACAACAACAACGCCCATACCGGCATCATTACGAATGAATGCGTGATGCCCCGGTGCACGTTCAAATAAGTGAGCGTGCCGGCCAGAGAAGCCAAGAAATCGACATCCGGAAATTCACCGGCCAACGCCCCGTAGACCATCCGCTGATTCAAAGTCAATCGGGATCCACTGCGTGCCCATACCGTGGCACGCCCGGCCACGGCACCGCTCAAGATATGCGTAACCGGATCCACGTCAAGCGGCGGATGACGCTGGCCGGGCGCGCGCTTGCCGGTGTCCCGGCAGCCAACCCCGCACGCGGTGCGCGGTAGCGAGCTTCCGCTCGAGAAACCGGCGGGTGACCCGGGAGGCTTGCGAGGAATCGTACATCCAACGCGCGAACGTCGCGAGATAGATGCTGGTTAAAACGGCTTCATCGACAGCGCGCTCAGGCAGAGTATGGTCACGTTCCGCTGCCTCGCGTATCCACTGGACGGTTCGGCTGACGCGCAGCGCGCCCTGCAGCTGATAATGCAGGTGTCCAGGCTCGAGTTTACCGATAATCATCTGTCGGGTGGCCCGGCGGAAAGGTTGCAGCGCGTCGAGCCACGCCATAATCAGGCTCACCAAACGGGATGTTGCATCAGAGTCGCGAAATTCCGGCCGCTGTGACACGGCCAACATCGCCTGATCGGCACGGTCGAACCAGGCATCGACGATGTCTTCCTTTTCCCGCACCACCGAACGGATGTCTTCGAGGGTCAGGCCAAGCTCTGCGGCGACCTGATGCAACCGAACCGACTCCCAGGAACTCGCTTCGCCGAGCCCGAGGGCGACATCCACGACTCTATCGAGCAAATCGGCATGCTTCATGGCTTTTCTCCGGTACAGCACCGGAGTTCATTCTACCCGGAATGGCGCGCCCGTGAAGGTCATCGCGGCGACACGCTGCGGATGGGGTAGGCTCGCTCGAAGCTTCGTATAATGGCTTATTCATCTCAAAAACAGTAAGGAAATACGCATGGAAACCGCCCTGCTCGGCGATTCCGGAATACGTGTCAGCAAAATCTGTCTCGGTTCCATGACCTGGGGTGAACAAAACACCCAGGCCGAAGGACACCGGCAACTCGATATGGCGTTAGACCACGGTATAAACTTCATCGATACCGCCGAGATGTATGCGGTCCCGGCGCGCGCGGAGACCTACGGCGCCACCGAGAAAATCATTGGGTCCTGGCTGAACAACCGCGCCCGGGACCAGGTCATTATCGCCACGAAGATAGCCGGACCGGCGGACTGGCTACCGCACATCCGCGCCGGCACATTGAAGCTGGATAGGCCGAATATAGAACAAGCCCTAAATGCGAGCCTGGCACGACTGCAAACCGACTATGTCGATCTGTATCAAGTGCATTGGCCTGAGCGCAAGACCAACTATTTTGGCCGCTTGGGCTACGCCCACCACGCGGACCAGGACGGTATCCCGATTGAAGAAACGTTGTCCGCGTTGGCCGATCAAGTTACGGCTGGGAAAATACGCACCATCGGGGTCTCCAACGAAACGCCTTGGGGGGTCATGCGATATTTGCAGATCGCCGAGCGGCTTGGGCTGGCGCGGATCGTCAGTATCCAGAACCCTTACAATCTCCTGAATCGCACTTTCGAGATCGGACTGGCGGAGATTGCACACCGCGAGAGAGTGGGACTGCTCGCTTATTCACCGCTCGGCTTCGGCGTGTTGACCGGCAAGTATCTGCGCGGCGCGCAACCATCCGGCGCGCGCTTGACGCGGTTCCCGCAATTCCGTCGCTATACGACACCCGCGGCCGAACGGGCCACGGAAAAATACGCCAAACTCGCTCAAGCCCACGGGCTCTCGATGGCGCAGATGGCATTGGCGTTCGTCAATTCACGTCCGTTTGTCACCAGCACCATTATCGGCGCAACCGACGACACACAATGCCGAGAGAACATGGCAAGCGTTGACGTCAGCCTCGATGAGGCCGTATTGAAGGGGATCGAAGACATCCACGCGACGCACCCTAATCCGTCGCCGTGAACGTGTTCAAGATCAGTAATCGTAGCGGAGGTTCAGGCCCCAGGTGTGGCTGCGGTAAGACAACGGCGATTCTTCGAAGGCTTCGTCGGCATACATGAACAGGAAGTCGGCCTTGAGTTGCTCGGTAAACGAGCGGCTCACTCCGGCGCGGATACTGCGCCGATCACTTGCCAGCTCCCAGGCTCCGCCGTACTCCGGATAGATCTGACGGCTGACGCCGGCCTCCAGGTTAGCTTCGAATCCCCACCACAACGGCATGTTGCCGCGCAGATTCAAACTGTGTCCCTTAAGGCCGTCGGAGAACTCGCTGCTCGGACCTTGTTCGAACTCGTAGCCAAGAAGTATCTGCGCTTGCCAGGCGGGCAGATTCCAGATCTGCGCCAGTCCGGTGCGCCATACGTCCGCCGCTTTCTCCGGCTGATACCGATAACCCACCCCGGACACGTCGTCGCGGGTGACGCCCTGATAGAGGTGGGTAGTCGTGAGCGGCTCGGGGTCGAGCAGAGGCGCGACGGTTAACACGGTGAAAGTGTCGAACCGGCGGTCGCCCCACAAGGTCTCCCTGAAGCGGTACTCCAGGCCACTCGAAATGGCATAGGTCTGCCGGGTAATCGAACGCAGCAGCGACGATTCCCCCAAGGCAATGGGAATTGGGGGTGGGGTTTGGGATTCGAGCGGCGGCGCAGGATGTGGCGCGGCGCGATACTCCGCGATCGTCGGTGCGTCTGCGAAGGCCGTGCCGATGGCCCACCACAGCACGCCCGCCGCTAGTCCGAGATGGCCCACGACAAACGCGGGCGGTTTCCTGGATTTCGCGATTCTATCCATCTCTCACCTTCACTTTAGAACGTTGCGCGTTAGACGCAAGCCCCTCCCTACCACAATAGTATAAGAACTTACCCCTCTACAGTACAACTGCGCCAGGCGCCGCGGGCGAACCCCTGCCAGCGCGCGTAACCTTCTGATTTCCAGTGTCTTTAGTTGACGGGCGTGTGCCGTACGTAGACCCCGTCCCGAAACTCGTCGAAAAACGCGTTCAACACCGGATGGTGGATAGGGGCACCACTCGCGTCCGCCTCGAGATTGCGCTCCGCCACGTAGGTTTGGTGCGTCGCATTATCCACCAATACATGGTACCAGGGCCGGTCTTTCGGCGGCCTCGACTTGGCCACCTCCCTGTACCAGTCTTCACTGCCCTGAAACGTGGCGTCCACATCGACTATGACGCCCCGGTAGTCGAATAACTTGTGGTGAACCAGCGCGCCGATACCGAACTTCGCTTGCATGGACCGACGTCAACCGAGCGGGGGGAAGGTGAAAAAGTGGCGGTAATGATCGACCAGCATCAACGCGAACAGCATCGCCAGATACTGAATCGAATATCCAAACGTGCGCCGCGCCAGTGCATCACTGTACGAACGATACAAGCGTACCGCCAGAAACATAAACTGCCCATTGAGCAGCACGGCTCCGCTCAGATATATCCAACCGGACATGTGGGTGGCAAACGGCATGAACGAAACACCCGCCAACAATGCAGTGTAGAACAGGATGTGGAGCCGCGTGAACCGTTCTCCATGGGTCACCGGGAGCATGGGAATTCCCGCCTGCGCATACTCGCGGCGACGGTACAGCGCCAGCGCCCAGAAATGCGGCGGGGTCCAACAGAAGATGATCAAGAACAACAACAACGCATCCGCGGTCACCTCTCCGGTGACAGCGGCCCAACCCAACACCGGCGGCGTGGCGCCCGCAGCACCGCCGATGACGATATTTTGCGGCGTCCAGTGCTTTAGGTACACCGTATACACCACTGCGTAGCCGATCAGGGAGGCAAAGGTCAACACTGCGGTGAGCGGATTCACCCACAGGGTGAGGACCAGCATCGAGACTCCTGCGAGCGCCACTGCAAACCCGAGCGCCTGCGGCACTCCCAACTGACCGCGGGGCAGAGGCCGGCCGCGCGTACGGCCCATGATGGCGTCGGCGCGCATATCCAGAATCTGGTTGATCGCCGCACCGGACGCCGCGGACAAACCGATACCAACAGTCCCCAACAACAGCGCGTCCAGCGGCAC
>Ga0224512_10005412_pt1 | contig 10534 bp, 7 predicted proteins | sample SF_May12_sed_USG_4_FD_169103 | JGI IMG/M metagenome (GOLD analysis project Ga0224512, IMG submission 169103) | Sediment microbial communities from San Francisco Bay, California, United States - SF_May12_sed_USGS_13 | ecosystem: Environmental > Aquatic > Marine > Sediment | place: USA: California...
ACGCGCCCGAGTAACGAATTGATCAACCGCGCCGCCGAGCACGATCACTCCATCGATTCGGTCCGGCAGCCGTGCACCCGCAAAACGGTTCTCCAACGGCAGCAACATCCAGGTTCCAAGCGGCAATATCGCGACAATCAGCCCGATAGCAACCAGCACAATTAACATTCGTCGCGCCAAACGCCTCCAGCGCGTCCACAAGAGCAGGACCGCCACGATCATCAGGATAAAAAACAAATTGCCCGGCTGAGCGACGAGCCATGCCAACTTCGAAAGAAAAAACTGCATCCCCGGGCCCGAAACTGAATGGCGCTGAGACCGTCAAAATCGTCGCCGGAGCACGGGACAATCCAGTTTGGCAATCAGGGTCCCCATTCCCAAACCGCGCCTGTTTTGCATTGTGCCGTTAACCTTCATTTTGGGCATTTGCAATCCGGTCCCAAACGTCAGTTGGCGGCCGCAGTGCCACGCTGCATCATCGGCCGAAAGCACGAGGCGATCTTTTCCAGGCCGGTTCGCAGAATCTCCTGGTTTACGGCGGCCGTAAGCACGATACGAACTGCGTGGGGCATTGCAGCCCGCTCTGGCGTGAAGGCCTCCGGGCCGCCAACAATCACATTGCGCCGGGAGAGCTCACGCTCGAAATCGCGAACGCGCCATGGCGCCGGGAGTTCCAACCAGAGATGCGGTGATAATGGCGCGCCCCAGACATCCAACCCACTTAGCTCTTCGCGGGCTATTGCATGCCGGGCTTTGATTTCCTCGCGCTGCCAGCTCAGAAGATCACCCATCTCCCCAGATTCAATCAGTCGAGACGCGGCCGCGACGTGGCTTGCGAGTGGCGCCGCGCCGATTGTGTCGACGATCGATTTCAGGCGATGCGTCAACGCTGCAGGACCGGTCACAACACCTAGGCCGAGCTCAGCCGACAAGGATTTTGAGAAACTTGTGATAAGGACGGTCCGTTCGGGGATCCTGGTGACAAATGGTGTCGGACGGCTTGATCCGGCAAGCAGGCCGCATACCTCGTCCTCAATTACAGAAAGCTTGTATTTGTCGGCCAACTCGGCAATTGCCTGGCGGCGCCCCTCCGGCATGATGATGCCGGTTGGATTGTGCAGGGTTGGCATCAAAAACAGAAAATTCGCCTTGCTCGACCAACAGGCAAGCTCAAGCGACTCGGGCAACATGCCGTCTCGGTCGCCCGCAACCGGTTCGATCCGCAATCCGAGCAAATCTGCAATCGGCCGCAAGCCGTCATAGGTTGCCGTGTCAGTAAGAACGATCTCGTTTGGGCCAACCAGAGCCGCCAAAACGCCGTAGATCGCGGCACGCCCGGAATTGGTGAATACCGATTGCGCCGAAAACTCAGTCTGCAGGTTTTCCTTCAAAAACTCCCGGATCAAGCTCGAAGCCTTTCCATAGGCTTCCCGTCCCTTGCCGTTGGTATAGCCGCCGACAGCCATCACCGAACCGGCAACCGCCGCCAGTGCGGCAGATACCACAATCGCCTGAGCTCCACGGGCAGGAACAAGTTTTGAAAGATCGATCGGAGCGCTGGGATCGGGCGCCGGGACTGCGGCAGTGGGCAGGTGTGCGGCCGAAATCGGCGCGGGACCCGCTTCTTCTGCTGCATCGGATGTCGGCTGAATCGCAAGTGCAACGGATCCTGCCGTTCGGCGTGCCGGCGTCCCGTCAGCCGATTTGGCCGTCTCACGCAGCGGATTCACGAATGTTCCACGTCCGACATGACCAGCAATCAAACCGCGCCGTTCAGCCTCCGCATAGGCTCGCGTAATGGTGCCCACCGTGACGCCGAGCTGACGCGCCAATTCCCGATGCGTCGGCATTCGGTCGCCCGGCGAGAGACGCCCATCCTGGATGTCATCCGCAATACGATCAGCGATCACACGGTAGCGAGGACCGCGTCGGTCGGAAATATCAGGTTGCCAGTTCATGGTCGACACGGGCCAGTGTTCGCCTTGCAAGAATCACGTCTTGAAACAGCACCAAGCACGCTGATTGATCGTCATTATAACTTAACCATAACCCATCAACCAAACATTGTTTGTCCTGAACCTTGATTTTTTGATCAGTATTGTCCCTATAAATTGGAGACAATACACAAGCTGAATGCAAAGCAGTAGTAAAATTGTCTCTAAAATTGTTTACATTTTTGAAAGCATCCCCAATTGTATCCAAAATTGTCCTCATTTCCGAATTTTCATCGATTGACAGGGAGATTTCCCATTGCATTCCGCTGGCGAGGGGCGGATTACGAAAAATGCCCAAATTACAGTTTGGATACAGTTTGATTCCTGCAATTTCTGCTATCATTAAATGAATAATTGTCCATATAAGCCTGTACAACGTGTATCTTCAATTCTGAACTTGCTGATCGGCCTCAGCAATACAGGCAATGGCCGTACCTGCAACATCAACCGTCGTTGTCTCGCTGACACGGTCTCAACTCGGCTTTCAGATGGCAGCTTTTGAGTAACCACATCGTGGGCCGGCGGCCGGAAACGGTCACTGCTCTAGACGCGACAGCCCTTGCTCCTTGTTGAGCCAATCCGTAAATATCTGTCGTAACCTCCGTGGATGGGTGGCCGAGCGGTTGAAGGCACCGGTCTTGAAAACCGGCAGGCGTGCGAGCGTCTCGTGGGTTCGAATCCCACCCCATCCGCCACTCGCGCCTCAAGTCCGAAGGAAGTAGAAGGGTCGAAGGCTGTACGTCGGAATGCTCGTTGCCCATTCGGCCGGATCGATTTCGCAGTCTCGGCGCAAGCCACCGGGGGACTAGAGTTGCCCGCCCCTAGGTCGGCATCGTGTTTGCCCAGACAATGCGAGCGGTGTGGCTAGACGCGGTATCGGCTGAACGCACGTCCCATTGGCGATCGAAAATCCGGCATCCGCATCGGGCCAAGCCACAGTCGGCAATAACACGGCTCCGGGCAAGACACGCGGTCTGGGTTAAGAGCGATTGGTCACGGTAGAGTGGAGGTACGGCGGCAATGCCTATCGGGATCCTGGGTTAATTGAACCCAGAGTTGCGGAGCGCTGCCTGTCTTGCGCACCGAACCTATTTAGCCCAGTGAGAAACTGCGGCATGCCACCGGCGGTGGGTTACGCCGCGGTTAACCGTTGAGGTCGTCGGTTGGCGCCTCTCGTCAACGTCGATCCCTCCAATAGCGCGGCGGCGTCGCGTTAATAGCTAGCACATTGCTCGTTGCAAACCTGAACCAGTACGAATGACCATCACATATAATATATGTGCGGTATCTAGTGTGACCGCCCCAGTCATTTATGATCGATTCTGTCAGACACACTCGCCGCTCGACCTTAGTGCCAATGCGTGCGCCGGAATTGTGGCGCTGCGATCAACTTTCCAGGAAGTCAAAATAAACTATGCGGCAAACGAACCCGTGAGGTTCAATGCGGTGACCGAGGACGATAAATCGCCGCCGACTCAGACTGACCATAATATCGTGTGTTCCGAGCCATCGGCTGATAGAGCTGAGGCACAAATCGCAACGGAGATTAGCGCCCTCCCCGTCTTCCTCCGAACACTCCGGCGGCGGAAGCCAAAACCCCCGTCAACTAGTTGCATTACCAAGCAGGCCATACGGTCGTCGAGACAGGATCAACGACGAGCGGTTGGCACCCGCGCTCAATCATGAATTCGGCGCACGGCAAGCTTTTGGCAATCCACAATAGCCGTGGCACGCATAGCCGTAGAAACCGAGAATGGTCACCGACGACACCGCTCCGGAAACCTGCCTAGCCTCGTCGGATAGCATTGTAGTACTGATGCTAGAACTACCCCGCTGCCACGGCCACGCTTAACCTCGGCACGCTTCTTGCCATCTCCCGCCCCGGCCCGTCGCCTCGACAGCTCGGCCCAATCAGCCCGGCATCAGAAGCCCGACGAGATCTCGTATGATTAATATCCTGCAAAACAGCGCTTCAGACGCCGACGCTCGCCACGGCATGGCCGCCGTCGGCCGCGATCACGGCTCCGGTGATGAACTCCGATGCGTCCGAAGCGAGCAACATCAACACACCATCCAAGTCTTCCGGCTTTCCATAACGCCGCAAAGGAACGCGCTTCAACATTTCCTGCCCGCGCTTGGATGCCAAAAAATCTCGGTTCATTTCCGTTTCGATATACCCCGGCGAAATCGCATTGACCCGGATGCCATACCGCGCGAGCTCGAATGCGAGCGCGTGGGTCATGTGAACCAAGCCCGCCTTCGATGCCGCATAAGCGACATTCTGACCGGTGATTCGCTCGGCCAACATCGACGCAATGTTGATGATGCTTCCGCCGTGCCCATGGCGCGCCATCGCGGATGCCGCCTCACGCGCAACAAGCCAGGCGCCCTTTAAGTTGGTATCGAGGACCGTATCCCAATCAGCCTCTTCAAATTCGAGTGGCGGCTTGACGATCGCGACCCCGGAATTGTTAACCACGATCGATATTGCGCCGAGCTCGGTTTCCGTCGCTTGGACCGCCTCGCGTACGCTACCCGCATTCGTCACATCGAGTTCGACTGGCAACGCCCTACCGTCAAACTCGGAAATTTCATCCGCTAGCTGCGCGAGACGATCCATGCGGCGGGCGCATAGCGCAACCTTCGCGCCGGCTCGCGCCAGGGTAAGGGCGAACTGGCGGCCAAGCCCGCTGGAAGCTCCAGTGACGAGGGCGACACGCCCCTCAATGTTGAACCGATCATCCATCGCCATTGCCAATCAGCGCGGGTTCTTTTCTGATCTTTTCCGCATCCTTGTCATCCTCAACGCGCTTTTCACGGAACGTCCACCATGCCAACACGAGCGCGATAACGATCGTGCCCAACGACGCAATCCAGTATGTGTAAGCAAGCAGGGCAGTCAGCGTCCAAGACAAGATCACACCGACTGAGAAAACTTGATTGATAAGAAAGCAAACAAGCCTAACGATCCGGCTGTTCGAACGCCAAATGGCAACGAGGGTAAATGTGTAGACCACGAGCCAGGCAAAGTAGATCACCAAGTTGCCGGTGTTGAACGGATTGAGAGTGTCAAAGACGCCCTTGATACTCGAGACGACCTCATCCATTGTCGACCTCCCGGGTGATCTTCATCTCGCCTACGCTTCCAGAGCGCGGTCCCTCAGAACGAATTTCTGAATCTTGCCTGTCGAGGTCTTCGGCAGGTCGCCAAACACGACCGTCTTCGGGCATTTGTAGTGAGCCATGTTCTCACGGCACCACTGAATCACATCGTCGGACGAAAGCAGGTCTGAGCCGGGCCTAAGCGTCACAAACGCGCACGGGCTTTCGCCCCATTTTTCATCCGGTTTGGCGACGACAGCTGCCTCCATAATATCAGGGTGCCGATACAGCGTCTCCTCAACTTCGATCGAGGAGATGTTCTCCCCACCGGAAATAATGATGTCTTTGGAGCGGTCCTTGATCTCGATGTAGCCGTCCGGATGTCTGACGGCCAAGTCGCCGGTGTGAAACCACCCACCGTCAAGCGCACTTTTGGTTGCATCTACATTCTTAAGATATCCAGACATTACGCTATTTCCGCGGAGAAAAACCTCACCAATCGATTCTCCATCGGCCGGTAGAGGGATGAGCGTGTCTGGTTCGGCGACCATCATCCCCTGCACCATCGGATAGACCACACCCTGCCGCGCCATGCGCGTAGCCTGGGTAGATTTGGGCAGCGCCTCCCAGCTGTCTTGCCAAGCACAAAATGTAGCTGGACCATAGACTTCCGTCAGTCCGTAAAGGTGGGTTATTCGAAAACCCATCGCTTCCATGGCGCTGATTACAGCACTTGGCGGTGCTGCCCCGCCGGTCGCTAGTTCAATCTCGTGATTGAGTTTCAATTTCGCCGCATCCGGTGAGTGGATCATCATGGTCAGCACGATGGGGGCGCCGCACATATGTGTTACGCCGTAGGTCTGGATCGCGGGAAAAATCAGTGTCGGATCGACACGGCGAAGACAAACATGCGTCCCGCCCACCGCCGTCACTGCCCACGGAAAAGTCCAGCCATTGCAGTGAAACATCGGCACTGTCCACAGATAGACTGACTGCGGAGAAATCCCGAATACCAAAGCGTTTCCCAATGCCGCGAGGTATGCGCCCCGGTGGTGATACACGACGCCTTTAGGGTTTCCCGTTGTGCCGCTCGTGTAATTTAGCGAGATCGCCTGCCATTCGTCCTTTGGCGGCAGCCAGGCATATTCGGGATCGCCTTCGGCGATGAACGTTTCATAGTCCAACTCGCCCAAAAGCTCGCCGTCATCGCAAAGCGGATCGTCGATATCAATAACCAGGGGCTTAGCTGCAGAGAGATCAAGCGCCCTCTTAATTGTGTCGGAGAACTCTCGGTCGGTGATCAATATCTTGGTTTCGGCATGATCGAGAATAAAGGCAATAGCGTGTGCCTCGAGGCGAATATTCAGCGTGTTGAGAACCGCCCCAACCATCGGTACGCCGAAATGGGCCTCAAGCACGGGAGGCACGTTGAACGCCATGACCGAGACCGTGTCGCCATATCCGACCCCGCGCGCAGAGAGCGCACTCGCCAAACGCCGTGCACGGCCATAGAACTCGCGATAACTGCGGCGCACATCCCCATAAATTATCGCGCTTTTATCGGGGAAAATAGCGGCCGTACGCTCCAAGAAACCGATCGGACTCAGCGGGGCGTAGTTCGCTTCGCACTTATCTAGGCCTTGGTCGTAGATCGACGCCGCTTTTCCCTGGCCAGTCACGTCGCGTATCTCCCATTGCCAGATTCTTCCGTTGATTCTTTGCGAACCGACCGATCAGTTCAAGCTCCGCGTAATCACCAGGCCGACCTAAGGATGTCGACGATTTGAGTCGCTTCGGTTATGGGTCGCGGGTTGGAGCGAACGAAGATGTTGTCGAGGCTGCTCTGTGCAATCGTATCGAACTGCTCCGGCTTGACGCCCACGTCACGCAGGCGCGTCGGCTGACCGAGATCGCGCACCAGCTTTTCGATCGCCTCAGCCGCGCTGGTTTTAGGTGCGCCCATGGCCGCGGCAACCATGGTTTGGCGCTCCGCGTTCACCTCAGCGTTGTAGCGCATGACCGCAGGAAGCAGCACGCAGCTGCAATGTCCGTGCGGCACGCCGGCCACCGCCCCGAGTTGATGGCCAATGCCATGACTGGCACCGTAAGGCACCCTATTCAGGCCGACAGTGGCTAGCCATACGGCCAGCTGGCATCCAAGACGCGCCTGGAGGTTGGCAGGATCCTGTTTAGAGGCTGGAAGCGCGGCCGTTAGCATCCAAAGCGCCTGAGATGCGCCGGCATCGGCCAGCGGCTGGGGTGCGGTGGAGCAAATCGTTTCCACGGCGTGATCGATCGAGCGGATTGCCGTGGAAAGCCAGAGCCATTCCGGTGTCTCCAGGGTCGCCTCGGGGTCGAGGATGACCGCACGCGCTGCCATCTGATCGGCGGTGAAAGCATCTTTGACCCCTCGGGTCGTGTCAGTTACGCCCGCAAGATTTGAGAATTCCGCCCCGGAAAGCGTCGTCGGCACCACGATCTGACGGACCTGCATTGGTCCGATCGGCGGAACTCTTCGGCGTCCCTCGGCATCAACCTGTACACGGTAGGTCCCGAGTGCCTCAGCGTCTTCGATGCCTTCCGCCAGACAAACCAGTAACGCCTTGGCGGCATCAACTACGGACCCACCGCCGACGGTAACGATCAGGTCTGCCTCGACGTCCCTGGCGGCGGCTGCGGCGTCGATCACACATTGGCGCGGCGTATGCGCGATGCACTCATCGAAGGTTCCGGCAAGCCGATCCTCAAGTGCATCTGCGATACCAGCCAGCATCTTCGTGCGCGCCACGGATTTGCTGGTGACGAGCAGAACGCGCTTTGCGTGGAGGCGCTTTGTCTCACTGGCAACGGCACCAGCGGCGGGCTGGCCATAAACAACGCGCTCGTGCGGCAGGTAGTTGTATGTCGCGGGCTGATACATCGGCTCTCCAGCACGAGTTAGGCGCGTATCACGCCTGCGTGATTGGGAATACCGGCACTTACATTGAATTGTCCGCGCCGTTAAGCTGCGTCGCTATGATTACGATCGATATCGTTTCGGACACAGTGTGTCCATGGTGCTTCATCGGCAAGCGTCGGCTGGAGCGCGCTCTTGCGGAAAGAGGTACCGAGTCGAAGGTTTTCATCGGCTGGCGGCCATTTCAGCTCAATCCCGACATGCCAGCCGAAGGTATGGACCGCAAGGACTATTTGGCAGCCAAGTTCGGTGGCGAGCAAGGTGCCCAGCGCGTCTACGATAATATCCGCCAAGCCGGACAAAGTGAGGGAATTGAATTCAATTTCAACGCTGTAGGCCGGACACCTAATACTATCAATTCACACAGGTTGATCGACCGCGCGGGCCAGGACGGCAAGCAGGATGCGGTGGTCGAAGCGCTGTTCCAAGGCTATTTCGTCGACGGGCAGAACATCGGAGATACCGAGGTGCTGGTCAATATTGGCACTGCGGGCGGACTCGATCCCGATGCAACGCGTGCATACTTGGAAAGCGACGAAGACGTCGAGCGGATTCGCGGCGAGGATGCGATGGCGCGACGAATGGGGGTCCAGGGTGTGCCCTGCTTCATCCTCAATCGGAAGTACGCGATTTCCGGCGCCCAGGATCCGCAGGTTTTCCTGCAGGCAATTGCTCAGGTTGAAGCGGAGCTGGCGCAAGACGTGCCCACCCCCGCCGAACAAACCTGAACCGTCGATGGTGGCCGGCCCCTAGGTCCTGGTCGGCGCCGACCCATTGGTAGCAATCGCCGCAATCTGCTTCATCAGGTGTTGAACACCTTTCAGTCGCGACGCGGGCTCGTCCCACTGGCGGCGATAAACGAGGGTGTGATCGGGGCGGAGTTTTACGCTGCCTGCCTGGGCCGACAGCCATTCGACAAGCTTCTCGGGGTGAGCGAATCGGTTTTCGAAAAATGAGAGCGTTGCGCCTTTGGGCCCAGCATCAACTTTGTCGACGCCGGCGGCAAGGCAGAGCTGCTTGACGGCGACGATCTCCAAAAGATTGTCGACTTCTGGTGGCAGGGGACCGAAGCGGTCGATAAGCTCGGCCGCGAAACTCTCGATCTCAGCCCGGTCCACGAGCCCTGATATGCGTCTGTAGAGACCAAGCCGGACCGAAAGATCGGCGACATAAGTCTCGGGGATCAGCACCGGCATACCGATCGAAATTTGCGGGCTCCAAGTCCCTTCCTGGTCCGCCGCGCCGTGATCGCGCGCAGCAGCGACGGCATCTTCCAGCATTTGCTGGTAAAGCTCGATGCCGACTTCCCTGATATGACCCGACTGTTCTTCGCCCAACAAGTTCCCGGCACCTCTAATGTCCAAGTCATAGCTCGCCAAGGTAAAGCCGGCGCCCAGACTGTCGAGGGTCTGCATCACGGAAAGGCGGCGTTCGGCGGTTGCGTTGAGGAGGCGATCGTTGGGGATGGTGAGATAGGCGTATGCCCGTGTCTTGGAACGACCGACGCGGCCGCGAAGCTGGTACAGCTGTGCCAAGCCAAACATATCGGCGCGGTGGATGATGATCGTGTTGACCGTCGGGATATCGAGCCCGGATTCTATGATGTTCGTGGAAAGCAGAATCTGGAACTTGCCGTCGTAAAAGCCCGACATCACCGACTCCAAATCGCTTGGCGGCAACTGGCCATGAGCGACGGCAATGTGCGCATCGGGCACGAGTTTCCTCAGTCGTTCCTCGACATAAGGGATATCCTTGATCCGCGGACAGACATAATAAACCTGGCCACCGCGGTACATCTCGCGCTCGATCGCCTCGCGGACAACCACCGGATCGTAAGGCAGCACGAATGTGCGGACGGCAAGTCGATCGACCGGCGGCGTCGCGATCAGGCTCATCTCGCGCACACCGGAGAGGGCCATCTGAAGGGTGCGCGGGATCGGTGTTGCGGTAAGGGTAAGCACGTGGACGTCGGCGCGAAGCTCCTTCAGCCGCTCTTTTTGCTTGACGCCGAAATGCTGTTCTTCGTCAACAACAAGCAACCCTAACGATTTGAATGTTGTGGTTTTTCCGAGCAACGCATGGGTTCCGACGACGATATCGATCTCGCCCTGGGCCAAGCCGCGTTTGACGGTTTCGATCTCATTTGTCGGGACGAGCCGCGAAATCTGGGCAACCGCCACAGGCAACCCGGCAAAACGATCAGAAAAGGTACGAAAATGCTGGCGCGCAAGTAGCGTCGTCGGCACGACGACGGCGGCCTGGTGGCCAGCCATAACGGCGATGAAAGCAGCGCGTAAGGCCACTTCTGTTTTGCCGAAGCCCACATCTCCACAGACCAGGCGGTCCATCGGCCGGCCCGAACCCAAATCGACCATCACGTCGTCGATGGCGTTTCTTTGGTCAGCGGTCTCGTCATAGGGAAATCGCGCGGCGAACTCGTCGAACAGTCCTTCAGGAGGCGGCATTTGTATGCCCTTCCTGA
>Ga0224512_10005413_pt1 | contig 10532 bp, 11 predicted proteins | sample SF_May12_sed_USG_4_FD_169103 | JGI IMG/M metagenome (GOLD analysis project Ga0224512, IMG submission 169103) | Sediment microbial communities from San Francisco Bay, California, United States - SF_May12_sed_USGS_13 | ecosystem: Environmental > Aquatic > Marine > Sediment | place: USA...
GCCCAGGCCAAGATCGTCCAGGGTATGTCCCAGCATGACAGCGGCGGCCGCCTTGGCCAGCGGGACACCGGTGGCCTTCGACACGAAGGGCACGGTCCGCGACCCGCGCGGATTGACCTCCAGCACATAGACCACCCCGTCCTTGATGGCGTACTGCACGTTGAGGAGACCGACGACTCCGAGACGCGCCGCAAACGCCCGGGTATGCTCCCGCATCTGGTCGACTTGCGCCTCGGTAATGAGATAGGGCGGTAGCACACACGCCGAGTCGCCGGAGTGAATGCCGGCATCTTCGATGTGCTGCATCACCCCGCCGATGATGCAGCGGGTCCCGTCGGCAATCGCATCCACGTCGGCCTCGAAGGCATCCTCGAGGAACGAGTCGATCAGAACGGGATGTTGCGGCGCCACCTGGACTTCTCTCGCGAAATACCTTCGCAAGCTGGCCTCGTCGTAAACGATCTCCATGGCTCTCCCGCCCAGCACGTAGGAAGGCCGGATCAACGCCGGATACCCCACGTCCGCGGCGACTCGCACGGCCTCATCGATAGAAAACGCGATGCCGTTCTTCGGCTGGGTCACGCCCAGTTCGCGCGCGATTGCCTCGAAACGGCCGCGGTCTTCCGCGGCATCGATGGCGTCAGGCGGGGTTCCGAGAATCGGGACGCCGGCTCGCGCCAGTGCAGTTGCGAGTCTGAGAGGAGTCTGACCGCCGAGTTGGACGATCACACCGAGGGGGCGTTCCACTTGGATGATCTCGAAGACATCCTCGAAGGTGAGCGGCTCGAAGTACAGCGCGTCCGAGATGTCGAAATCGGTCGACACCGTCTCGGGATTGGAGTTGACCATGACGGTGCGGTACCCCAATTCTCGCAGCGCCAGCGCCGCCCGCACACAGCAGTAATCGAATTCGACTCCTTGGCCGATCCGGTTCGGTCCGCTCCCCAGAATCACGACCGTCCGATCGCCAGCCGGCGTGGCTTCACTCTCCTCGTCATATGAGGAGTAGAGATAGGGTGTCGCCGAGGGAAACTCCCCGGCACAGGTATCCACCATCTTGTACCCGGGCCGGACGCCGAGACGATGGCGGTTCCGCTGAACGGCCGATTCCGCCTGACCGGCCAGGCGCGCCAGCTGGTTATCCGAGAAGCCGAGTTGCTTCATTCGCCTGAGCGCCGGGGCGCAGACCCCATCGTCCTGATCGGTGGCAACGCTCTGCCACCAGGTTTCCGCCTCGACAAGTTCTAGGAGCTGGTGGAGGAACCAGGGATCGATCCCGGTTCGCGCGGCGATGTCGTCCACCGAGGCGCCTCCCATCAACGCCCGCTTGATCTGGAACATGCGCTCATGGGTGGGCGTGCTGAGCGCGGCCAAGACGGTATCGAGATCGCCGTTGGCCAGGCCGTCTTGCTCCGGTGTCTCTCCAATCGTCCAGCCCGAGCGCCCAATCTCCAAACCCCGCACGCCCTTCTGGAAGGCCTCTTTGAATGTGCGACCGATCGCCATGACTTCACCGACCGCTTTCATCTGTGTGGTCAGCGTCGCATCGACTTGAGGGAATTTTTCGAAGGCGAAGCGGGGAATCTTCACGACGACGTAATCCAGCACGGGCTCGAACGATGCCGGTGTCGTCCGAGTGATGTCGTTGGCCAATTCATCCAGTCGATATCCCACGGCCACCTTGGTGCCGATCCTGGCGATGGGAAACCCGGTCGCCTTGGATGCCAGGGCCGAGGAACGGGAGACGCGGGGGTTCATCTCGATGACCAGTTGCTCGCCGCTGGCCGGATCGACCGCGAACTGGATATTGCAGCCCCCCGCCGACACCCCGACCTCGCGAATGATGCGAATCGCGGCGTCTCGCATGCGCTGATACTCCGGATCGCTCAACGTCATACTGGGCGCCACGGTGATCGAGTCGCCCGTATGGACGCCCATCGGATCGACGTTCTCGATGGTGCAGACGATGACCACATTGTCGGCGCCATCGCGCATGACCTCGAGTTCGAATTCCTTCCATCCGATGACGCTCCGCTCGACCAAGACCGACCCCACCGGCGAGAGCTCGAGGCCGTGGCGCACCAGAGTTCCGAATTCCTCGACGTTGTAGGCGATCCCGCCACCCGAGCCGCCCAGCGTGAAGGACGGGCGGACGATCGCGGGATAGCCGGTGCGTGCCGCCGCGGCGATGGCATCCGATACGGACGTCACGGTTCGCCCGGCGGGGACTTGGAGCCCCAGGCGCGCGATGGTCTGCGCGAACGCCTCCCGGTCTTCCGCCAAGTGAATGGCACGAGCATCGGCGCCGATCAACTCCACACCCCAGCGGACCAGCGTGCCGTCGCGCTCGAGCGCCATGGCGACATTCAGCGCCGTCTGCCCGCCCATGGTCGGTAACAGCGCATCCGGTCGCTCGCGCTCGATGACCTTGGCCACCCACTCCGGCGTGACCGGTTCGATGTACGTCCGGTCGGCCAGCTCCGGGTCGGTCATGATCGTAGCCGGATTCGAGTTGACCAGGATGACCCGATAGCCCTCCTCCTCGAGCGCGCGCACCGCCTGCGTGCCCGAATAGTCGAACTCGGCACCCTGCCCGATGACGATCGGTCCGGAGCCGATGATGAGGATGGAGCGGAGGTCAGTTCGCTTGGGCATGGACCATATCACGCAACGTTTGGGCAAGAGGGACGGTCGGAGTCCACCCACACCTGTTCCGGAGCTTGGTCGCGTCGCCGACCAAGTGAGGGATGTCGGCCCGCCTCAACAGTGCGGGATCGACTTCCGGTTCCGCCTCGACCCCGACCGCCTGACGCAGCTGGTGAAAGATCTCCCGCAGGGGCAGGCCCTCGCCGCGCGCCACGTTGTATACCTCACCGGGCTCTCCGTCCAGGATCAGCGCCGCGTAGGCCCGCACCACGTCACGGACATCGAGGAAGTCCCGGACCGCAGTGAGATTGCCGGTCCGAACGGTCGCGGCCTTGGCTTGACCCGCGGCCTTGAGGCGCTCGAGCAGCGCCGGGACGACGAACTGCGGCGATTGACCTGGCCCGGTATGTGGAAAGGGACGCACCACCACCACGCGGAGCCCGGTCCGTCGCCAGACCTCGAGGGCCGCGATTTCGGAGGCAGCCTTGGTCGCCGCGTAGGCCGAACACGGCGCGACCGGGTCGGTTTCGGACCGCGGCCGTGGCTCCCCGATGCCGTACACCTCGGCCGACGACACCACGAGCACCGTTCCGGGAAATAGGGCCGTCCGCCGGCCGAGCGCGTCGCACAGCTGGGCCGTGCCGGCGGCATTGATGAGCCAGGCCCGTCCAGGATCTCGCTGGGCTACACTGCCCGACGACAAGGCCGCCAGATGCACCACCGCCTCGCCGGCATCGTCAGCTGCGGCCTCGATGGAGCCGGGATCGCTCAAGTCGAGCATCCGGGTTCGCACCCGGCTCACGAGGTCCGGTCCGACCCAGTCCTCGGCCGGGCGTCCGCCTGGTCCGATTGCCGCCACCACGCGTCGCCCGCCCGCCAGGAGACTCCGCACGAGATGCCGTCCCACGAAACCGTCCGCGCCAGTCACCAGCACGCTCATGCGCGCGCGCGCCAACGCTCGAGGTCGGCGTCGACCATCATGGTGATCATTTCCTGGAAGCTCACCGTGGGACTCCAGCCCAGCTCGGACCGTGCCCGCGTCGGGTCCGCGACCAGGGCTTCCACTTCCGCCGGGCGTTTCAGGGAGGGATCGAGCACCACGTGCTGCTGCCAGTCCAGACCGACGTGTCGGAATGCGGTTTCGACGAGATCTCGCACACTGTGAGAGATTCCCGTGCCGACCACGTAATCGCTGGGCTCGTCCTGTTGGAGCATGCGCCACATCGCATCCACATAGTCCCCGGCATAGCCCCAATCCCGTCGGGCGTCGAGGTTACCGAGGCGCACCTCGGTGTCGAGACCCAAGACGATGCGGGCCACCGCGTCGGTGACCTTGCGGGTCACGAATTCGATCCCTCGACGCGGCGACTCATGATTGAACAGGATTCCGCTGACGGCGTAAAGCCCGTGGGATTCACGATAGTTGACCGTGATCCAGTGTCCGTACACCTTGGCCACCCCATACGGGGAGCGCGGGTAGAACGGCGTCGACTCCCGCTGGGGCGTTTCCGTCACCTTCCCGAACATCTCGGACGAACTCGCCTGATAGAACCGGGCCTCGGGGCAAGCCAAGCGCACCGCCTCGAGAATCCGTGTCACTCCGAGCGCGGTGAACTCGCCGGTCAAGACCGGTTGGGTCCAGGAGGCGGGGACGAAGGACTGCGCAGCGAGATTGTACACCTCATTCGGCCTGGTGCTCCGGATCACTTCGGTCAGCGAGTGCTGGTCGAGCAAGTCGGCCGCCACCACCGTGATGCGGTCGAGGATGTGCTCGATACGCTCGTAGCTGTGGTGGCTGGTTCGGCGGACGACCCCGTAGACCTCGTACCCCTTCGAGAGCAGAAATTCCGCGAGGTACGACCCGTCCTGGCCCGTCACACCGGTAATGAGCGCCCTAGGCATGGTTGGTGGGCTCTTCCTGTTGTCTCACGCGAAAGTCCTCATTAGATTTGCCTTCTTCTCCGAGTCTAGTCGATTCGGACCAACGGAAGGAAGGATCGTATGGCACGGGTGTGTTCCGTGTGTGGGAAGGGGCCGACCACCGGCCATAACAAGAGCCACGCCAATAACCGCACCAAGCGGCGCTGGAACCCGAATCTGCAGAGCGTACGGGTCGTGGTCCAGGGCCAGCCGAAACGAGTGCGGGTGTGCACGCGATGCATCCGGAGCGAGAAGATCGTCAAGGCGAGCTGACACGCCAAGACCTGTTCTAACGCAAAGAAAGGGGACCCGAAGGTCCCCTTTGTGTTTCTCGCTGACCACGGTGGGATGCGTCACTCCGACAGCAGCTCGATTCGGGCCAACTCGGCTCCGTCTCCCTTGCGGTGACCCAACTTGAGAATGCGGGTGTAACCGCCGGGACGCGACGCGAAGCGGGGACCGATCTCCGAGAACAGCCGGTGGAGGGTGTCCCTGTCACGGATTCGGCGCTCAGCGAGCCGACGCGCATGGAGGTCCCCCCGCCGGGCGAGTGTGATGAGGCGCTCGGCGTAGGGACGCAGCTCCTTGGCCTTCGCTTCGGTCGTCACCACTCGGTCATGCCGGAAGAGGCTCGTGGCCATGTTCCGGAGGAGAGCCCGACGGTGACTCGCCGTCCGTGACAGCTGTCTGCCCTTGACTCGATGCCGCATGGTTACGCCTCGACCCCTTCGGAAGGTTCGTCTTCGGCGGGTCCCGTGATTCGGGCGGTGGGCGGCACGCCAGGATCGACGACCCGAAGTGTCTCCCCATCCAACTCGAACACCATCCGGAAGTTGAACCCCTCACGCGCGAGAAGCTCGCCGATCTCGGTCAATGCCTTCTCTCCGACATTCTTGACCTTGAGCAGGTCATCTTCCGACAGCTCGACGAGGTCCTTCAGGCTGCGAATGCTGGAATTCTTGAGTGAATTCAACGCGCGCACCGAAAGTCCGAGATCGTCGATGGGCTGGGCCAAGCGCGACCTGAGGTCGACGCCGTGCCCGGCCTCGAAGGGCTCCTCCGGCTCCGGCGCCGAGGGCACACGACCGAAGTCCCGGAAGTACTGGAAATGCTCTTGCGCGAGAGCGGCGGCGTAGGCGATCGCGTCTTCCGGGCTGATCGTCCCGTTGGTCTCGACGAACACGGTCAGTCGATCGTAGTCCGTCCGTTGGCCTACGCGGGTCTCCGCCACCGAGAAGTTGGCGCGCAGGACCGGATTGTAGATCGAATCGATGCGGACCAGGTCGACCGGCATGGACCGGTCGTCTTCGTGGGATTCCGCTTCCACGTACCCACGGCCCTTATTCACGTACAGCTCGGCCGACACTTCCCGGTCGTCCTGAACGGTGAACAACAGATGGTCCGGGTTGCAGATGTCGACGGCGGAATGCACGTCGATATCGCGGGCATAGACCGGGCCGGGGCCGTCACGCTTGACCGTCAACACGGCCTCCTGCACGTCCTCGCTCAACACCAACGTCAATGCCTTGAGCCGCTGGATAATCTGGTGGACATCCTCCAGCACGCCCTGGACCGTTTGGTGCTCGTGGACCACACCGTCCATCCGCATTCCCCACACTGCCGTGCCCCGCAGGGACGACAAGAGCAGCCGACGCAGACCGTTGCCCAGGGTGTACCCGAACCCGCGTTCCAGCGGCTGAAGCCTGAATTCAGCAGCATTCGGATTGTCGTCCCGCTTTGCCATTTCCACCAAATGGGGACGCACCAAGCCGGTCAAATCGATGGTCATGAGGCCCTTCACTACTTGGAGTAGAGTTCGACGATGAGCTGTTCTTGCGCCGTGGTAGGAATCGCGTCCCGGGAGGGCCGCTCCACGTATCGCCCGACCGCCTTGTCGGCGTCGATCTTGAGCCAGGGCACCGGAGCCCCGCGGGCCGCGAAGTCCTGGGCCGCCTTCACGGCGACGAGATCACGGCTCGCCTGGGACACCCGAACCTCCTGCCCGGGCTCCACGCGGAACGATGGCACATCGACCCTTCGGCCGTTGACTTCGACGTGGCCGTGCCGCACCAATTGGCGTGCGGCCTTGCGGCTCACCGCGAACCCCATCCGGTACACCAGGTTGTCGAGTCGCGACTCCAACGCCACGAGCAGATTGGTGCCCGTGACCCCGGGCTCGCGCGAAATCCGGTCGAACAGATTACGGAACTGGTTCTCAGACAACCCGTAGGTCCGCTTCACTTTCTGCTTTTCCCTGAGCTGACGCGCATACTCGGACTGCTTGCGAGGCCGCCCGCCGCCCTGGCCATGCTGGCCGGCTGGATAGGCCCGCCGCTCGATAGCGCACTTCTCGGTCAGGCACCGCGTTCCCTTGAGGAACAGCTTGGCGCCTTCTCTCCGGCAAAGCCGGCAACTCGGACCGGTGTATCGCGCCATGGATCAGACCCGCCGCTTCTTGGGAGGACGACAGCCATTGTGCGGAATGGGCGTCACATCGCGGATGGACATGACCTTGAGCCCCGCGGACGCCAAGGCCTGAATGGCCGACTCGCGGCCGCTGCCCGGACCCTGGACTCGGACGTGGACTCGCTTGACGCCCATGTTCGCCGCCTCGCGAGCGCATTGCTCCGAGGCCACGGTCGCCGCGAACGGGGTCGATTTCTTGGACCCCTTGAAGCCGGCCTTCCCAGCGGACCCCCATGTGAGGGTGTTCCCCTGGAGGTCGCTGATCGTGATCAGCACGTTGTTGAAGGTCGCGCAGATGTGGGCGACGCCCTCGGCCTCTACGACTTTCTTGGCACGTCGGCCAACCGACGGCTTCCCCGTTCCATTTGCCATGCGTTGGATTACTTCTTGGTTAGCTTCTTCTTGCCAGCGATCGCGCGGCGCGGCCCCTTCTTCGTGCGGGCGTTAGTGTGGGTTCGCTGCCCTCGGACCGGGAGCCCGCGGCGGTGTCGCACCCCGCGGTAGCTGCCGATGTCCATGAGGCGCTTGATGTTCATGGCGACTTCGGTTCGGAGCGCACCTTCGACCCTGACGGACCGGTCGATGAACTGCCGCAATCGCGCCACCTCCGCGTCTGAGAGATCGCGCACGCGCGTGTCCGGTGACACCCCAGTGTCGGCGAGGATGTTGGTGCTGGTCGACCGTCCCACACCATGAATGTAGGTAAGCGCTACTTCGACACGCTTGTCGCGGGGAAGATCCACGCCAGCGATTCGAGCCATTGACTAGCCCTGCCGTTGCTTGTGTTTGGGATTGCGCTTACAGATGATCCGTATGACTCCCTTACGGCGGATCACTTTGCAGTGCTCACAGATGGGCTTAACGCTCGTTCGGACCTTCACTTAGGACTCTCCACGGCCAGTTTTGGGACTAGCATGAAAATATAGAGAGCCCACGCACAGCACGCAACCCGGGCTAGCCGGACACCCGCACCTCAACCAGCTGCCACTCCTCCCCGCGGCGACGGAAACTGAGCAGCACCGTCTGGCTGAGAATCTCCGCCGTGCCGACCACGCGAAACCGTCGGGTCAGCTCCACGTAGCCCGTTTCCGGGGTGACCCGCCGGGCCGCCCGGATCGTGGTTCCGGCACCCTCCGTGCCCCGGAGGAAGCCCTCCAGCAGAGCCACCGCCTGCGCCCGATCGACCGGTGCCGAGGGATCGGCCTCGGGCAGCTGGACCAAGAGCCGGCGGCTCTGGCCGACCAAAACGGCCGGCTGCTGCCTCTCCAGCGCCTGACGGGCGTTCTCCGCCAGGGCTCCGAGGTTCTCCTGCCCGGCGAGCGGCGGACCCCCCAAGGCAACCCCGAGCACCAGGAGCCCTACGGCCGGCCGCATGCCTCCACCTCTTCCTTCATCTGCCGAAACACCCCGGCCGGGTCCCGAGCGGCGAGCAGTGGCCGGCCGACGACGAGATGAGTGGCCCCATCGGATACGGCCTGGCGCGGGGTCGCAATCCGCCGCTGATCTCCCGAGGGATCACCCGCCCGCCTTATGCCCGGTACCACGATGAGGCCCTTCGGTCCGAGCGCGGTCCGGGCGGCGCGGACCTCGTGCGGCGAGCAGACCACGCCGGCAAGGCCGGCTGCGAACGTAGCCCGCGTGAGCCGCGCGACTTCCTCCTCGACGGACAGGGCGCTCCGGCCGAGTGCCGCTCCGTACGATTCGGCGTCATGGGAGGTCAGTACCGTGACGGCAACGAGCGACAATGAATGCGCGGCCCGAGCCGCAGCCGCGAGCATTTCCGCTCCACCCAGCGCGTGGATGGTGGCCATCCGCACCCCGATCTCCTGGGCCGTCTCGACCGCCCCGGCCACCGTGTGGGGGATGTCGTGCCACTTGAGGTCGAGAAACACCAGGAGTCCGCGCTCGCTCAGCCGCCGCAAGAGGCCACCACCCTCCCTCGTCATGAGGCGCGATCCGACCTTGACCCAGCGGGCCTGGGGCAGCCGGTCGAGAAATCGAAGGGCGTCGGTGCCTCGATTGACATCGAGGGCGACGATCAACTCAGCCACTGCTTGCCTCTCAAGTTGCGGACCACTCGCTCCGGGAGCCGGGGGTCGGCGAGCGCTGCGGTTCCGATACCAACCAGCTGGGCGCCGGCTTCAAGATACTGCCGCGCATCGTCGGCCGTGCAAACGCCACCAACACCAATGATCGGGACGCCCGGGAGCCCGGTTGCGACCTTTCGGACCGCGGCGATGCCAACGGGCAAGAGCCCGGGTCCGCTCATTCCGCCGAATCCCGCCCCGAGGCGTGTGGTGCCCCCGTTGCGGTAGAGCCAGCCGGGGATCGTGTTGACCAGCGCGATTCCATCCGCGCCCGCCGCTCGTGCGGCGCGGGCCAGGGCCAGGATGTCCGGAATCACCGGTGAGAGCTTAACGATGATGGGCCGCTCGGTTGCAGCACGCACCTGCGACACTATGTGGTTGACGGCACCCGAATCAGCACCGAACTCGATCCCGCCTGCCGCCGTGTTCGGGCATGACAGGTTGAGTTCATAGGCCGCAATCCCGTCGATCTGGTCCAGTCGTGCCACCACCTGGGCGTACTCCTCGGGAACGAACCCCACCACGCTCACGATGGTAGCGGTGTGCTGGAGAATTGCCAGCATGGCCGGCAGGTGCACCCTGCACACCCGATCGACCCCTGGATTGGCCAGTCCGACGGCATTCAACATCCCGCCATGGAACTCGGCGACCCGTGGGCGCGGATTGCCTTTCCGTGGTTCGAGCGAAACGGACTTGGTGATCACACCACCGAGGCGGCGCAGGTTCATCACACCATCGAGCTCCACGCCGAAACCCGCAGTGCCGGCGGCGAGGACAATCGGATTGTGAAACTGCCGCCCGAACACGTGGTGACCGACAGTGTGGGGATCCACTATTGCACGTCATCCTCGCCCAGACGCCGGTCCTGATCAGGACGCGGGCGATCCGGTTGTCCCGGTTTCGCCTGGTCGGGACGAGAGCCGACTCTCGAAGCGGTGAAAGACCTGAGCGAGTCTTCGAGTACGCGATAGGAGGGATCGTCGGTTCCCGAGATCGCGGCAACATACGGACTCTGCCCGTATCCCGAGATCAAGAGCTGTCGGAGGGCCGGGGCGAGTGCGGGTTGGAGATCCGCCAAGGCAAGGAGGGCCTTGGCCGCATACGGCGATGACGGCCAGGTCTCGGCCAGGCGATGAAACAGGTCGCTTGCCAGTGTTGGCGCCTGAAGGAGATCTCGTGCCGTTTCCGCGGCCAAGAACCACTCGAGGTCGCCCTGTGGCGTGTCTGGGCCGACAGAATCCGCGGCCTGCTGCACCCGTTCGACCGCGGCAAGCAACTGGCCGGCCTCGAAGCCGCCCGCACTGCCAAGCTCCCGGGATTCGATGAGCATCGGCTGGAGCGCCTGCAGTTCGGCAACCTGGGCGACCCGCGCCAGCGCGAGGCGAGCAAGCATGAGCCGCGCCTGAGACCCCG
>Ga0224512_10005414_pt1 | contig 10530 bp, 8 predicted proteins | sample SF_May12_sed_USG_4_FD_169103 | JGI IMG/M metagenome (GOLD analysis project Ga0224512, IMG submission 169103) | Sediment microbial communities from San Francisco Bay, California, United States - SF_May12_sed_USGS_13 | ecosystem: Environmental > Aquatic > Marine > Sediment | place: USA: California...
GTCCCGTACTTCTCGGAGCGCTACTCCAAGGCAGGAGAGATCTTCTGTTACCTGAAGTTGGACGGCTCCGAAGAACTCGAGGGCGAGATCTTCGAGGACAAGGGCGACATCGAGGACGCGCTGGAGGATGCGCTTCGCCCTGGAGGCCTCGGCTGCTTCTTCAGCGGCGGCACGGGATACCGTTACTCCTATGTCGATCTGGCTCTCACCGACCTGCAGAGCGCAATCCCAGTGGTCAGGGAGGTGCTTCAGGCCGGCCGCCTGACCAAGCGATCCTGGTTACTCTTCTACGACACCGAATGGGCCAACGAATGGGTCGGTATCTGGCCTGACTCACCGCCTCCACTTCTGCCATCGGAGGGGGAGTAGAGAGTGGGAATTGGGTGATTGGATCCTCATTCGCGGCGGCCTGTCGACTCGAAATGAGTCTCCTGTCACCGAGTTGCTCCAGACGGGGCTGCTCGGCAGAAAGGCAAAGGCACAGTGGCGCTGGTAAGCTGTGGGGGTGAACCCCCCGATCGACCCGGACCTCATCTTCCTGGCCAGGAGCGCCACGCGACTTGGGGGGCACTACTAGCCCGGTCGAAAGGACGCAGATGGAACGTTCAGAATCAGGAGCGCCAATCTTCCGACACCAAGACCGGGAGAGAGACTTTGAATTAACCATTGGTGATTCAGAGAACATCGAGCAGATCTCGAATCACATCGAGGAACATGTCGGACCCGTCGCGACCGTGTTCCATGAAGTCATCTCCGACCTGGTTCACGTCGATGTCCATATCGTCGAGCCGGCGCCGACTCGGTTCTTCTACACGCTGGTCACGTCCGGTATGAGCGATCGCCCGATGAAGGCGCCGGAGGAACACGCGGAGCTTCGCTACTCCGAGCTCGTGATCTGCCTGCCGCCTGAATGGCCTATGGGCGAAGAGACGTGGAAGGACGAAGAGAACTACTGGCCCATCCGCATGCTGAAGTTCCTGGCTCGCATGCCCCATGAGTACGAGACCTGGCTCTGGCCTATGCACACGGTCCCCAACGGCGACCCTCCCGCACCGTTCGCTTCCAACACCGAGATGTCCGGCCTGATCCTCCTGCCTCCACTCTCCGTCGACGAGGGATTCCGCGAGCTCGAGATCGACGCGGAGAAGACGATCCACTTCCACGCCGTCGTCCCGCTCTACAAGGACGAGATGGATCTGAAACTCCGCGAGGGCGTCGATGCCCTGCTCGATGGGTTCGACGAGCACGAGATATCCGAGCTGCTCGATCCGCGTCGACCGAGCACGGTGCCCAAGAAGAAGGGACTCTTCGGGCGGTGGAGGCGGGGCTGACCAGGGCAGGCCAACAGCCGAGCACAATGCAATGGCTTCTCTTGCTGCCGACCCGCGACTAGGCTTTGGTCCAATGGATAGCTTCACTAGCGCAGGTCTCAATGGCACCACTGGCAGCGCCGGTGAGTTCAGAATCCGTTTGGCCGACTGAGGACCAACCAGACGTGTCGCCCTTCGATGAGTTGCTTCAAGCAGTCTATCGGCACGACCCTTCCGCGATTGGTCGCGCGATTCAACGTGGAACGAGCGTCCACGATTCGGACATGGATGGCCGCACTGCCTTGATTCATGCCATCCTCGATTCTGAACACGATCTCGGGACTATTCGTTGTCTTCTCGATCTTGGCTCAGACGTGAATCATGCTGACGCGGGCCAGAATTGGACCTCGCTGGCGTTCGCCGCCCGAGACCAGAAACCGGATGTTGTGCGGCTTCTCCTGGACTACGGCGCTGATGTTGACCCCCGCGATGCGTTTGGCAACACACCCCTTTGGCGCGCGGTTTTCGAGCTCCGAGAAGATACGCAAGTCGTCAACCTGTTGCTTACTCACGGTGCCAACCCGAATGCCGAGAACACCAGCGGTGTGTCACCACTGGACTTGGCCGAGACGACAGGCAAGACTGCGAGAATCAAATGGGAGCGAGGAATCAGCGCCGCACGGGCGACCTAACAGCCGGCCAGCGGGCGGTATCCCGACTCACTTATCGAACTCGACTTCCCGAGCGCGCGCGGCAGTTCTTCTCGAGAGGATAGGAGCCAAGGATGATCACGATCCCAAGCGCACCGGTAGAGGTCGCAGACGGGTTGACACTCCGTTTCCCGAGTGAAGCTTGCTGCAACTGTGGCACCCACGAGAACCTCTCGATCGTGACTCAAGACACCAAGCTCACGCGGTTCATGGGCGGCGGCGGCTCTGAGTACACCTTCAAGCTGGACCTCCCGTTCTGCGGAGGCTGCGCCAAGTCGGCCAAGCGGCGGCCGGTCTCGCTGCTGCACCGCTTCCTCGTCCTGGTGCTCATGTTCTTCGGTGCGCTCGCCTTGGTGCTGGCCGTGGGAATGGCGCTCGAGAGCACCTGGTGGCTCGGCAACGCTGCCCAGCTGTCTGCAGCGGCTGCGCTGGTAGCCGTGGTTCTCTGGTACGCGCGCCAACGCCCCAAGGACAGCCAGACCAGCTACTACCAGCCCGTTCGCGTGGTTCGGCTCCGGCAGGAGTTCCTCTCGGGCAAGGTCAAAGGCATTGGCTTCGCGATGACGAACGACCACTTCGCTCGAGCCTTCACGAGCCTCAACAGCGAGATGGTCGACAGTGGCCTGGTCGAAGTCCGCGGCGGGTAAGGCCTGGCAGCAGATGGCTGTAGCAGGCGATGCCCAGAACTTGATAGCTGCGCTTCGCGAAGGCCTCGTAGAGGCGCATCGGGGCGGGCGTTACAGCCCCCGGATCCAGTCGCGGATGCCGTCGTTGAGCCGCCGCCGATCCGCGTGGCGGCGGTCGGCGATCTCTACGAGGCGGGTCACGAGGTCGGGTAACGGGACGCCCGAGAGCTCCCAGAGCTTGGGGTACATCGAGATGCTCGTGAAGCCCGGGAGGGTGTTGAGCTCGTTGACGTAGAGCTTGTCGTCGCCCGCCGTGGATTTTTCGAGGAGGAAGTCGACGCGGGCGAGACCGGCGCCGCCGATGGCGGCGAAGGCGCGGATGGCGGTGGCGCGGACGCGGTCGGCGAGGGTGGGGGCGAGGACGGCGGGGGCTTCGAGGCGGGCCGTGTCTTCGAGGTACTTGTCGGCGTAGTCGTAGAACTCGCGGCCGGGGACGATCTCGCCGACGGCGGAGGCCTCGAGGGTCTCGTAGCCCAGCACCGCGCACTCGATCTCGCGGCCGGGGACGGCGCGCTCGACCAGGACCTGGTCGTCGAAGCGGAAGGCGAGGTCGATGGCGGCGGCGAGCTCGCTCTCGCGGGCGACGCGCTGGACGCCGACGCTCGAGCCGCCGACCGAAGGCTTGACGAAGGCCGCCGTCGCCAGGGACGTCTCCCACATGGCGTGGATGCGGGCCAGGCCGGCCGCCGGGTCGGCCTGCCAGCCGCGGCGGTCGAGGGCCACGAACTCGACCGTGCGGATGCCGGCCGTCTCGAGCAGGCGCTTGCACTGCACCTTGTCCATCGCGACGGCGCTCGCCGTCACACCGGCGCCGACGTAGGGCAGGTCGAGCATCTCGAAGAGGCCCTGCATCGTGCCGTCCTCGCCGAACGTGCCGTGGACGAGGGGGAACGCCACGTCGACGGGGGCTGAGAGGAGTTGCTCCAGGGACGCCCGCGGGTCGCCGCCCGCCGCCTCCAGGGTGTCGACCTCGCCGGCCAGCGCCGCCCGCGCCGCGGCGGGGTCGACCCAGCAGCCGTCGAGCGCGATGCCCAGGGGGTGGACCGCGAAGCCGGCCTCGGCGAGGGCGGCGGTCACCGCGCGCGCCGAGCGGATGGAGACCTGGTGCTCGACGCTGCGGCCGCCGAAGACGACCCCGACCCGGCGGCCGGCTCCGGTGCCCGCGTCGGCGCCCGCGGCCAACCTATCCGTCCCCGAGGTCGACGTAGCGCACGCTGTGGACCTCCTCGAAGGCGGCGATCGCGGCGAGCACCGCCGCCGGCGGCTCCTGGTCGAGCTGCAGCACCGCCAGGGCGTCGCCGCCGCCGGAGTGGCGCGCCAGATGGATCTCGGCGATGTTGACCGCCGCCGCGCCGAGCCGCATCCCGAGCCGGCCCACCACCCCCGGCACGTCGCGGTTATGCAGGACCAGCAGCCGCCCCGCGGGCCGGAACTCGAGCCGGTAGGAGCCGAAGCCCACGACCCGGGCGTCGTCGTCGCCGAAGAGGGTGCCCTCGAGGCGCACCTGGTCGTCCTCGCCGCGCACGGTCACGCCGATGAGATGGGCGTAGGCGCTCGGCCGCTGGTGGGCCGAGTGCACCACCTCGATGCCCCGCGCCTCGGCGAGCCGCGCGGCGTTGACGAAGTTGACCGCCTCGCCCAGCGCCGGGGTCAGCGCGCCGCGGCTCGCCGCGACCGTGAGCGGCGCCTGCAGCGCCTCGTCGAGGCCCCAGGAGTCGACGTGCAGCGCCCGCGGCGGCCCGCCAAGCAGCGAGCTCGCCAGCCGCCCGAGCTGCTGCGCCAGGCGCAGGAACTGGGCGCCCTCGCGGCCCGGAGGCCCGAACGGCAGGTTCACGGCGGTGACCGCCAGGGAGCCCGCGAGGGCGCCGAGCACCATGCGGACGGTGTCCGTCGCCACCCGCTCCTGCGCCTCCTGGGTCTGGGCGCCGATGTGGGGGGTGACGACCACCCTGGGGTGCTGCGCCAGCCGCCAGTCGGCGGGCGGCTCCTGGGCGAAGACGTCGAGCGCCGCCCCGGCGAGGCGGCCGCCGTCGAGAGCTTCGAGCAGCGCCTCCTCGTCGACCACGCCGCCGCGGCCGCAGTTGACGAGCCGGGCGCCCGGCTTCATCAGCGCGATCCGCTCGCGGTCGAGGAGGTTGCGGGTCTGGTCGGTGAGCGGGGTGTGCAGGGTCACGAAGTCGGCCCGCCCCAGCAGCTCCTCGAGCGGGACGAGCTCGACGTCGAGCCGCCGCGCGACGGCCGGGTCGAGGAAGGGGTCGCTGGCCTCGACCCGCATCTCGAAGGCCCGGGCCCGCGCCGCCACGGCCTGGCCGATGCGCCCGAAGCCGACGACGCCGAGGGTCTTGCCCTGGAGCTCGGTGCCGAGGAACCGCTTGCGGTTCCACTCCTGCGCCTTGACGGAGGCGCAGGCCGCGGCGACGTTGCGGGCCAGCGCCAGCAGCAGCGCGAAGGTGTGCTCCGTGGCCGAGATCATGTTGGCCGTCGGCGCGTTGACGACGAGGATCCCGAGCTCGGTGGCGGCCTGGATGTCCACGTTGTCGACGCCGATGCCCGCCCGCCCGATCACCCGCAGGCGGCCGCCGTCGCCGAGCAGCTCGGAGGTGACCTTGGTGCGGCTCCTCACGACGAGGGCGTCGAAGCCGCCCACGAGCTCGGGCAGCCGGTCGCGCTCGTCGTCGCCGAGCTGGACCACCTCGTGGCCCGCCTCCTCGAACATCCGTACGCCGCTCTCCTCGAGCGGATCTGCCAAGAGCACGCGCACCATGGAAGCTCTCCCGTCCCTCCTCAGCCCAGCGTGCGGGCGACCTCGTCGATGTCGGCAAAGAGCGCCCCGAGATCCCCGGCCCGCACCTCGCCCATGTGGCCGATGCGGAACGTCTCGGGCTTCCAGCGCCCGTACCCCCCGCCGACGGTGACCCCGCGCCGCGCCAGCTCCGCGACGAGCGCCGGCGGATCGACGCCCGGCGGCGGACGCAGGCAGCTGACGGTCGGCGAGCCGCACTCCGGGCCCGAGGCGTAGGCGTAGCCGCGCTCCCCCGCCCAGGCCTCGGTCTGGCGCCGCAGCTCGAGGTGGCGCCGCCAGCGCGCCTCGATGCCCTCCTCCTCGATCACCTGCAGCTGGCGGTCGAGGGCGAAGAGGATGGGGATCGGCGGCGTCGTGATCGTCCCCTGCCGCTCGTGGTACATCACGTAGCGCAGGAGATCCGTGTAGAAGCCGCGGTGCTCCTTGGCGGCCGCCCGCTCCCGCGCCCGCTGCGACAGGGTGAACGCGACGACCCCCGGCGGCGCCGCCAGCGCCTTCTGGGCGCCGGCCAGCGCGACGTCGAGCCCCCAGGCGTCGGCCTCGAGGCGCGCCCCGCCGAGGCCCGAGACGCAGTCGACGAGGATGAGGGCGTCGCTCTCCTCGCGCACGACGGCGGCGAGCTCGGCCAGCGGGTTGAGGACGCCCGTCGAGGTCTCGTTGTGGGTGACGGTGACGGCGTCGTAGGTCTTGCGCTTGAGAGCCGCCCGCAGCACGTCCGGGTCGATCGCCTCTCCCCACGGCGCCGACACCTCGTCGGCGTCGAGGCCGTGGGAGCGGGAGATCGCCAGCCAGCGCTCGGCGAAGGCGCCGCAGGTACAGTGCAGGACGGCGCCGCGCACCGTCGAGACGACGGCGCTCTCCATCACCAGCGTGGCGCTGCCGGAGGCCAGCAGGACGTCGCCGGCGGTCCGCATCACCCGCTGCAGCGGCCCCTGGAGGCGGCCGTAGAGGGCCTTGAACTCGGCGCCGCGATGGCCGATCGCCGGTCCCGTCATCGCCTCGCGGGCGGCGGCGGGCACGTAGCTGGGGCCGGGGAGGAAGAAGCGGATGCGCTCGGACGTCACGGGCCGGATTGTCGCACCGCGGCGTAGGGCAATCAACCCGACGCATGGCGCCGCACGGTGAGATTCCCTCGGCGCGACGATCCACCGCTCGGCGAGGTTCTCCAGTGGCTCGACGGGCCCGATCAGCCGTAGAGCAGAGCGTCGCCGCGGGCGTCGAGGAACCGCGTCTCGTCGGCCTCCCAGCTCGCGATCCAGGCCCGGAAGTCGCCGCCTTCCGCGAGCGCCGTGCGCAGCGCCGCGGAGCCCGTCAGGAGATCGATCGCCGGCCGGTCGGCGACGAACTCGTAGGGCGCGTCGCGCCAGCCGAAGGCGTCCCCGCCGAGATCGTGGAGCAGGGCCGTGAGCTCGACCCCGAGCTCGTAGGGGGCGACGGCCCCGAGGTCGAGCACCTGGATCTCGACCCCGCCGCAGACCTCCCCGGCGTGCTTGTGGTATTGCGGCCGGAAGTAGGTCGGGACGAACGCGACCCCGGGGTGCTGCTGCTCGGCGAGGGCCTCGGCCAGCGCCGGCGGGTCGACGCCCGGGGCGCCGACCAGCTGGAAGGGGCGGGTGGTGCCGCGCCCCTCCGAGAGCCGCGTCGCCTCGACGAGGCACAGCCCCGGGTAGAGGAAGACCCCGGCCAGCCGCGGCAGGTTGGGCGACGGGGCGAGCCACGGGCGGCCCGTCGCCGGCCACAGGTCGGCGCGGCGCCAGCCGCGCATCGCCACGACCTCGAGGCCGCCCCCCCAGCCGCGCCGCCGCGCCTCGAGGCGGAAGAGCTCCCCCAGGGTGAGGCCGTGGCGGGCCGGCAGCGCGAACGCCCCCACGAACGACTCGCAGCCCGGCTCGCGGAGGTTGCCCTCCACGACCTCGCCGCCGAGCGGGTTCGGCCGGTCGAGCACCCAGACCTCGCACCCCGCCGCCAGCGCCGCCTCCGCCGCCCACACCCCCGTGGCGGCGTAGGTGTAGTAACGCGCCCCCACGTCCTGGAGATCGACGAGCAGCAGGTCGAGCCCCGCGAAGGCCTCGCCGCGGGGGACCAGGGAGCCGGCGTCGGCGCCGTAGAGCGAGACGATCGGCACCCCGGTCCAGGGATCGACGTCGTCCGCGGTCGCGACCATGTCCTGCTCGACGCCGTAGTAGCCGTGCTCCGGCCCGAAGAGGCGCGCCGGCGGCGCCCCCGCCTCGGCCAGCGCGAGGTGGGCGGGCCGCAGCCGGCGGTCGACGGCGGCGCCGTGCGCCAAGAGCCCGAAGCGCCGCCCGGCCAGCCGCCCCACGTCCTCCAGCAGCCGGTCGAGACCCGTCCTCACGCCCCGGTCCTCACCGCCCCGGTCCTGGGCTCACGGCTCGCCGCGGCGGTAGTCGCCGGAGCGGCCGCCGCTCTTGGCCTCGAGCCGCAGGTCCGAGATCACGGCCGACCGCTCCACGGCCTTGACCATGTCGTAGAGCGCCAGCGCCGCCGCCGCGCAGGCCGTCAGCGCCTCCATCTCGGCCCCGGTGCGCGCCCGGCAGACGACCCGGCTCGTGATCCTCACCCCGTCGGCGGCCGCGGCCAGGTCGACGGCGACCTCGTCGAGCGGCAGCGGGTGGGCCAGCGGCACCCACTCGGCCGTCCGCTTGGCCGCCTGGATCCCGGCGATCCGGGCCACCGCCCAGGCGTCCCCCTTGGGCAGGCTCGCCAGCCGGGCCACCGTCTCCGCGCTCAGCGCCACCCGGCACGAGGCGGTCGCGACGCGCCGCGTGACGGGCTTTTGCGAGACGTCCACCATGCCCGCCCGCCCCGCCGGGTCGAGGTGCGAGAATGGAGTGCCGGGGGCCATCGCGAGGGCGCTATGCTAGCAGCGATGCCGCCGCCGCGCCTCAGCATCGTGGTGCCCGCGCTCGACGAACGGGAGGCCCTGGCGGCGAACCTGCCCGCCGCGCTGGCCGTCGGCGACCAGGTGATCGTCGCCGACGGCGGCAGCAGCGACGGCTCGCCCGCCGTGGCGCGGGAGCTCGGCGCCGTCGTCGTCGCCGGCCCGGCGGGCCGCGGCGCGCAGCTCAACCGCGGGGCGGCCGCCGCCAACGGCGACGTCCTCCTCTTCCTGCACGCCGACACGACGCTTCCCCCCGACGCCCGGGCGCAGCTCGAGCGCGCCGTGGCGGACGGCTACGGCGGCGGCGGCTGGCTCGCCCGGTTCGACGTCTCCGACCCGCTGCTGCGCTTCGGCGAGCGCTGGATCAACGCCCGCACCCGGCTCACCCGGCTGCCGCTGGGCGACCAGGCGCAGTTCATCACCCGTGCGGCGTTCGACGAGCTCGGCGGCTACCGCGAGTGGCCGATCTTCGAGGACCTCGATCTCATGCGGCGGCTCAAGCGCCGCCACCGGGTCGCGGTGCTCGCCGGGCCGGTCGTCACGTCGGCGCGCCGCTTCCGGCAGGGCGGGAGGCTCAAGACCGTCGGCGTCAACTGGATCCTGTGGACGCTCTTCGCCCTCGGCGTGTCGCCCCAACGGCTGGCCCGCTGGTACCGCAAGGTGCGCTGACCGGCGAAGCGCGACAGAATCCGGACATGAAGAGACGCTCCCTCCTCGCCGCGCTGCTGCCCCCGGCCGCCGCGCTGCTGCTCGCCGGCTGCGCCGGCGCCCCGGCGCCGCGCATCCCTGCCGCGGAGGCCGCCGGCACCCGGTTCGAGATCGTCATCCTGCACGCCAACGACGTCTACGAGATCTCGCCGCTCGACAACGGCCGCGTCGGCGGGCTCGCCCGCGTCGCCACCGTGCTGCGCGACCTCGAGCGCCGGGCGCCCCACACCCTGGCCGTCCTGGCCGGGGACTTCGTCAGCCCGTCGCTGATCGGCGGGCTGTCGCGGACCGTCGACGGCGAGAAGACGCCGGTCGCGGGCGAGCAGATGGTCGCCGTCCTCAACGCCGTCGGCTTCGACTACGTCGTCTTCGGCAACCACGAGTTCGACGTCTCCGAGCAGTCGCTCGCCGCCCGCATCGCCGAGTCCGACTTCTCCTACGTCGCGGCCAACGTGCGGCACGCGGCCGGCGGCGCCGTCGCCGCGTTCGAGCAGCGCGGCGCGCCGATCCCCGACTACGTGGTCCACACCTTCACGAATCCGGACGGCGGCGAGCTGCGCCTCGGCCTCATCGGCCTGACCCTGCCCTTCAACCAGGCGAGCTACGTCGCGTACGAGGATACGCTCGCCGCCGGCCGCCGCGCCTACGAGGCCGCCGCCGCCGAGAGCGATCTCGTCATCGCCCTGACCCACCAGAGCCTCGACGAAGACCGCGACCTGGCGCGCAGCCTGCCGGGCCTGCCGCTCATCCTCGGCGGCCACGACCACATCAACCTCAAGGTCACCGAGGGAACGACGCGGATCGCCAAGGCGGACGCCAACGCGCGGACGGTCTACCTGCACTGGCTGACCCACGACACCGCGGACGGCTCGACCGAGGTGTGGTCGCAGCTCGTGCCCATCACCAACGACATCGCGGACGACCCCGAGACGCAGGCCCTCGTGGACGCCTGGGAACGGACCGCCGAGGAGCTCATCCGCGAACTCGGCTACGAGGCCAACAGCCCCGTCGCCGACTTCCTGGAGCCCTACGACGGGCGCGAGGCCGAGGTGCGCACCGGGCAGACGAACCTCGGCCAGTCGATCGCCTGCGCCATGCGCGCCGCCGACACCGCGGGCTCCGAGCTGGCGTTTCTCAACAGCGGCTCGATCCGGATCGACGACCGGATCGTCGGCCGCGTGCAGCAGCGCGACGTCCTGCGCACGCTGCCCTTCGGCGGCGAGATCGTCCACGCGCGGATGCGCGGCGCCATCCTCGAGATGGCCCTCGACGCCGGCCTCGGAGCCAACCTCGGCGAGGGCGGCTATCTCCAGCTGACGCCCAACGTCGTGCCGACGGAGGCGGGCTACGCCATCGACGGCGCGCCGCTCGACCGCGAGCGCGAGTACCGGGTGACGATGCCCGGGTTCCTGAG
>Ga0224512_10005415_pt1 | contig 10530 bp, 10 predicted proteins | sample SF_May12_sed_USG_4_FD_169103 | JGI IMG/M metagenome (GOLD analysis project Ga0224512, IMG submission 169103) | Sediment microbial communities from San Francisco Bay, California, United States - SF_May12_sed_USGS_13 | ecosystem: Environmental > Aquatic > Marine > Sediment | place: USA...
CGCGCCGAAAGACATCCGCCGGCATAGAAGCCAGCACCGTATCGTCGAGCGCGATGACCGTCGCGGAGCGCGGCCCGCCATCAATCGCCGCCAGCTCGCCGAAGCTCCTTCCGGCCGGCAGGTCGGCAAAGGAGACTTCCTTTCCGGACGGCGAAAAGATTGTCACATGCACCCGGCCGCCGACGATGAAATAGACATCGTTGGTCTCGTCCTGATGACCGATGATATATTCTTGGGCGGCATATCGGCGCCATCGGCACAGACGGGCGAGCGCATCGCGATCGGTTTCGTCAAGGTCGCCGAACAACTCGATGCCCGAGAGCGAAGATGTTGCGTCGTTCATTGGTCGTCCAAATCGAATTTGCCGCTGCAGACCGCGTCAGAGGAAGCGTAAACCCGGTTCGGTCAGTCCACAAGAATGCATTGTCTGCAAAGCCGATCTGAATATCGGCCGGTTCGATCTGAAAAGGGATGACATATGCAAGGGCAAGGCCGGCCGCCGCGGATTATTTCAGCCCCGCCTTCTTGAGACCCTCGACAAAGATTTCATTGTCCTCGGGAAATTTGTTCGGCGGCACGGTCCGCCATTTCTCGATCGAGAAATTTGGGTGTTTTTCCATCACCAGCCGGGCGTGCTCGCGCGCCTCGTCGAGCTGGCCGAGATGTGCATAGCTCGACGCCAGCAGCCGGTGCGCTTCCGACTTGTCACGCATGGCAAAAAGGGTCTCAACGACCTTTTCGTATTCACCGCGGAAATAATAGACGTCGCCGAGATGCCAAAGGTACCAGTCCGGGTGGTAGGGATTGAGGCGGATCGCCTTTTTTAGCAATTCAAGCGCCCGATCCGTCAGACGGCAATATCCCAGGGCGTCGCCCATTTCGGCCAAAAGGTCGGCGTCGTTGGGGTTCAGTTGCAATGCGCGTTCATAGGCTGCCAAGGACTCCTCGTGGCGTTTCTTGTAGAGAAGTGCGTAACCGAGTTCGGCAAATCCGCGCGCATCGGAATCGTCGTAACCGATTGCGGCCGAGGCTAACTCTTCCGCCTTGTCGAGCGCGGCATCGCGGTCATCTGCCCAAGCGTAGCGCCAATCCAGATTATAGGTCCGCGACAGCGCCGCATAGCCACGCGAATAGGCGGGCGCCAGTTCCACCGCCTGCTCAAAAAGGCGGCGGGCGTGGAGATTGGATTCCCTGACAAAGCGGTTCACCAGATCCCGGCCACGCAGGATCAGGCCATAGGCCTGCAGGTCCGGCACCTGTTGTGTCTGGGTCCGCCGCCGCTCAGCGGTATCGATCTGGACTGCCAGAAGCGAGGTTATCTGTTCGGTAATGTCGTCCTGAAAGGCGAAAATGTCGGTCAACTGGCCGTCGTAATTCTCCGACCAGATCATGTTGCCCGATTCGGCCTGGCTGAGTTGGACCCGAATTCGCAATTGCAATTCGCTGCGCTGCAGCCTGCCGTCAAGGAGATAGCGCACACCGAGCGTCCGGCCGATTTCGTCGGCAGCGACATCGCGGTTAGCGAATGGCTCGACGGAATTGCGGGCGATCACGATGAGATCCCGGAACCGGCTCAAACCGGATATAATGTCGCTGGTGATCCCCTCGCACAAATGCCGATCGGCAGCCTCTCCGGTCATATTGACGAGCGGCAGGATGGCCACCGATGCATTCTCGATCTTTTCCGATCGTTCCTGAATTGGCTCGCGGACCCTTACAGCCGTCGCTTTTTCGCCTCCGTGGTCAATCTCCACGGCGAAGACTTCGACAGGCTCGTCAATGTTCTTCAACACCTTCTTGCCCATCGGCCGCAGCGCAAGGTCGGACCAGTCGTGAACGGCTTGCTTGGCGAGGTCGGTTATGCAGATGCCGCCCGGCTCCGCCAGCGTCTGAATGCGGGCCGCAACATTGACGCAGTGACCATAAACCCCGTCCGCCGTCGGTGTGGTTTCACCGAGATTTATGCCGATGCGAAAAGCGATCGGCTCGTCATCTTCGTTCCACACAACCTCGTTTTTCAGCTCGCGCTGAAACTCCGCAGCAAACCGGATCGCCCGCGCGGCGCTGTCGAAGAGGGCAAATATACCGTCGCCGGCGATGTTGATGACCTCGCCGCCATAGTCTTCGATAAGGTCGCGAAAGAGTTTGATGGAGCGGGAAATGCGGTCGATATTGCCGCTCTCGTTTCTATCGACGAGGCGGCTAAAGCCTACGATATCGGCGATTATAATCGCCGACAGTCTGCTGGAAACCGGATGAAAGGGCGTTGCTTTCATGGCAATATGCAGACGTTGCCGTCGCCAAATTTCCAGGCGCGCGGCGAACACAGACCTCCCTCTCCTTGAAGTCGCAACTTCAGCAGCATAGCACAATCCTTCTGGTTATCTTGCGAAATGACAAGTTGCAACTGCTACGCCAGGTAGCAATATTTCGCGACATAACGTATTCTCGGGCCATGGGTCACGCACGTCGCTTTCAGCTTCGGGACGCCCGGAACAGCGATCTTCCATTCGTCGAAGCACTGTACCTCGGCACAATGGAGCCGCTGCTTTCAGAACTGGGCGACTGGGACCGGGATAAATTCAGCAACCGAATCCGACTGTCCTTCAAAGCTCCGGAGAGCCATGTGATCATTGTCGATGGCCGGGATATCGGCTTCATGCAGGTCATCGAGACGGATGCCGATCTCAATATCGCCCAAGTTCATCTCGCAGAAGGCTTTCGCGGTCTGGGCATCGGCACACAAATCGCCACCGATCTCATTGCCCGCTCCGAGCGGGAAGGCAAAACCGTTTCCCTGTCGGTTCCGCGCAACAATCCGGCAATTGCGCTCTATGAACGGCTGGGCTTCAGGACCAGCCGCGACGATGGCGGAAGCATTGTCGACATGATCCGTGAGCCGCGTGCGGCGGATTCGCCCGGACCGCATGATGGCTAATCTCCACCGCCGCCGCCACGGACATTCGCCCCGCGCACATTGGCACCGCGCACATTGGCCCCTCTGACGTTGGCGCCCCTGACGTTGGCGCCGCGCACATTGGCGCCCCTGACATTGGCGCCGCGCACATTGGCCCCGGCCATGCCGCCGAAGCCATCGCCGCCAAATGCCGCATCGAGCAAGAGCTGCTCGAACATGCCGGTCTCCACATCCATCCGGATCGAATAATCGTCCTTGTCGTAGGACCAGAATCTCACATCATCGGCAAACTGAAAATCCGCTGCAGAAAGGCCGGTTATCAAAGGACTGTTGGGTGCACGCGCCGCCAGATTACCGGGTTTATTGTCGGGGCTTACTTCCTCGCCTTCACCATGGACCAGGAACAGAGCCGGGCATGGCAATTCACAAAAGGCACCCTCGAAACTGAAAGCATAGATGCGTGCGAACTTTGAATCCTCATTATAAAATTGCTCTCCCAGCTGATTGTTGACGCCGTTCCGTCCAGGCAATTTTTTTACCTTGCCTTTCGTGGCGGCGTCAGAGATCTTGATGTCGTCAACGACAATTCCAAATAGAAACATATTTGACGTGTGAAGCACGGATTCCTTCCTGGATTCCATCTTACCTCCCCTTTCCTTGGATTTCATCTTGCCGTTCCCAATGAAATTTCTTTTATCTGTCGCTACTATCCGAACGATTGATCAATCACAGCATCGCGATCTCGAAGATTATTGCAACTCTACGTAATGCCGTCTAGTCCAGCGGCACCATCGTTCGCGCCGAGCGGACATGGCTGACGGCGCCCTTTTTGGCTTGCCGCGGTCCGGGCACGAAGCGACCAATTTCGCGAATCCGGAAATTGCCCTCGATAATGCGGTGGAACTGCCCGCCGGTCATCTGCCTGTCGATGGTTTTCAGCGCCTCGCCGACGCCGACATAGGTGAGCGTGTCGGCGGTCAGCAACTGCCAGGCATCCGCCAGCATGGTGCCCATGAAGTCACGTGCGTCGAGCAGGGCCATCTTGAAGCCGTCCGGGTTCTGAGCGAACAGCGCGTCGAAATCGTCCTGCAGCACGGCGCCATAGTCCGGATTGCCCTCCAGCTGGTCGGAAAGATCTTCCATATCGGGCGGGATCAGGTTTCGGTCGAGCAGGTTTTCGTGAAAAATATCGACCAGGATATCGAATATCGCGCCCGTCAGCGGTTGCGCCAGATGATGTTCATCGCTCCAGCCTGAGGCAAATTCCGACATGACACGATCGTTGGCCGCCAGACGGATCTGCTCGTTGTCGCCCAGTTCGGCGAACCGGCTCAGCTTGTTCACCGTATAGAGATTGCCGCTGGTGCGGCGCAGGATGGTGTCGGTGACGGAATCGAAATGCAGCGAGGCAAGCAGGGCCACGAGGTCGGCGGCCGATTCGTGGAAGCCGAAATATTCGCCATTGTCCGTCTCCGGATCGGGCAGGCCGACTTCGCTGTAGACGATGGCATGGCCGATTTCATGGGCAATGACATCGAAGTTCATGCTGAAAGCGCGCGGAATGCCTTCCTCGCTTCGCACAACGCCGGTTTCAAGAAACCCCCAGCCGATGATGGCGTTGGCCAGCGTCGGCAGAACGGAAAGTTCAAGCCGGTCATAATCGCTGGCAAAATGCCACGGGATGGGCCGGCCGAAGTAACGCTCCCAGACGTCGAGTGCGAAGCGGGCGGTGCCGAACAGATGCGCCGTCTCAAACTGCGGTGTGCCGGGCGTGAGATGATCGAAATGGCCAAGTCCATCGGGCAATGCCGGTTCAATGATGTCGCCTTGCCACGACGGCAGGTACATAAAGGGTTCGCCGCTGTCGGAAACGTGAAATCCGTATTGAAGTTCCTTGCCGACCGGATGAATCGCGTACATGCGATCGTCCGAGGGGCCGGGCCCGACACTGCCCGCCGGTGCCGACACGGTAACAACTTCCGGCTCTGAAAAATCCTCCAGAAACGGCGGTTGCGGAAACAGCAGGAATCGTGTGCCTTCGCTCCCGCTGGCCCGGCGCTGTGAGTGTCGCATCCGAACCCCGTTGTTTTTGAAGCCCGGCGACCAAGCGACTATATCGGCTCAGTCTTCATTGCCGGCTTCCTCAAGCATTCTCAAATAAATATCCTCATTGTGCAACAAACGGTAGAATTCGCCAGTAGAAGGCAAGCCCAATTCGGCGGCATAGGCATCAACGTCGCCCGGCACATCACAATCCAGCCGCTGGAAATGCCGTTCAATCAGGAGCTGCCGAGAACCGTTTGAGGCCTTGCGGCCCTTGAGCCGCTCGGCCTTGTCGCGCGCGCGGGCTGCCAGGCGCGCATATTCACCGGAAAACCGAAGCTGACTGGCAATACGGGTCGCCAGGTGCGCGGCATTGTTTTGCGCCACCATGCGGATTGCCGCGTCTTCTGCCATCATTCGCTCAAAACCGGCCATATCGGTTCCGGCCGCCGCCATCCAGGCTTCAAGATCAGCCCGCCGGGCAAGTCCGTGCGTGCGGCGGAAGGCATCGATCCTCTTCAGGACGTCCTTGCGGTCCGGTGGCGTGTCCGGCGGCGAAATCGCGCCCTCGGTGAAGGCACGCAGGAGGGCTCGCTCCTGCAGATCGAAATATCGGGGGCCAAGAAGCCGCAATTCATCGAGAACGCGCTCGTCGAAGCCGGCTTCCTGGCTGGCGCTGCGTTTTCCCGACCGCTCATGGAGCCAAGGCGCGTTGGCCCACATTTCCGTCCACTCAAATGCAAAGTCAGGCCGCATTGGCGAGGGATCACCGTCCAGCATGTGTGCCATGGCCGCGATCAATTCGCACGCATCCTGACGTTTCTGGTCGATTGACCCGGCCGGCAGCCAGGCGCGGAAAGCTGCGAGGTCTTCGCCCTGCCCGGCGCCGCTTTCGGCCGCGGCAAGAACAGTTTCCCAGGTCCGCGACTGATAAAACTGCGCCTTGGCGAGCGCCAGCAATTCGGCCCGCGTCTTGCCTGAGACAACGCCTTCGCAAACGGCACTATCAAGGGTCGCGCGGATATTGACCATTGGCTCGCTGAGGACCGGATATCCAAGGTCTTGCGGCCCGTGGGTCAGAGCGACTTCGTCGTCGTCGGTCAGTGCTCCGTCGCGGTAGGCCTGAAAGATCCGGCCAACGCCGCACATGCCAAACGGATGGAGTTCGGCCGCTCTGAGCGCGCCCATGCTGGCAGCCCCGAAGACGTGGATTCCGCGGGTCATGGCCCACAGGATCTCCTTGTGCCACACCGCCGGGACGCCGTGGAAATAGCCATCAACCAAGCCAATCGCGCGCGGTCTTTCCAAGCTGGCGCGATAGACATCGCCCTGCGCCGCCGGCGGCCGGCGTTGCAGGCCGGGCCACTCACCGGGATCGCGTTCGGGCAGGGATGGCCCTATAAAGAGGATGGCGTCGGCGGCCATTATCCACTGCCTCGCAGCGCCCGCTCGCCGGGAACATAGCCGTCATGATCGTCCGGGCCTTCGAGCCCCGGAATGACCATTCTGACGACAGGAAGATCGAATCCGGACTGCGTCAGGTTGACCGCCACGGCCTGCTCGATTCCAACCTGATGCACCTGCCGCAAGAGCCATGCCACGTCTTCATTGAATGAGTCAGAGTGGAAATCCGGTCCGGCGCTATAGGCTCGGGCCGGTGCGGAGCCTTTCAACTGCCCGGCCCATGCCTGACGCCGGGCGAGGAGCGGATTGCCATACTCCTCGGGCATAAGATCGTCGCGGGCGCCTGAAATGTAGGTCGTGCGCACCTGGACGGCTTCGGTCAGCGCCCGCGAGAGGGCAATATTTCTGGCCGGATGGCAGCCCGATCCGATGCCGATATGGGCATGATGCTGATCCGTGTCGGTAAGGACGCAATAAAAGGCTGGGACACCGATATCACTCGTCGTCTCCCAAACGCCCACGTCAAATCCGGTCGCCTCGAGGCGCTGCAAAATCTCCAAGCAGGCGCTGTCGTCGATTGTCATGAGATCGAGCCGCGTTTTATCGCGCGCATTGCGGTCCAGCCGGTTCCACAACGTGTTGGCGTCGCGCTCGATGATTTCGCACAGACCATGGCTCACGGCTTCAAGAATGTGATTGCCGGATGCCAGGCCGTTGGTGCTGGCGTCGAAACAACCCGACCCCGGTGGCAAAGGCAAAGTGTAGTTGGCGCGAACCATTTCGAAGGGCAGCCACAGGCGCTGCCGGCCGATGAGGTCAAATCCCTCGATCCACAACATCACCATATCATTATGGTACCGGTTGCCCTGAACCTTGGGCAGCCGCGTAATATCAATAACCCGATGATCACATGAAATCTCGGCGAAACTTCCAAGTTTCAGTGGCAGGTTGATATGTTCGGCATGGTGAATTTCCGCTGCTTCCATCAGGCCCGACGCGGTCGCCGCATTATCGTCAAGTCCCTTGCCCTGACAGACAGCGATCGAGCGCGAATTCGGCCGGCACACCATGATAACCGGGATGCCGATCCGGTCGAGACCCGTTATATTGGCGATGCGGGTAATGCCCATACTCGGCATAAACGGCCTGACGCGTTCAATTGTCCCGGCGGGGTCAACGGAGCGGTGCGAACCCTGCCGAAACGTTTTGTGTACCACCGGGAATTCGAGGATCCTTGAAATTGCGTCCAGCGCGTCATCGCCTTGTTTGATCAAAACTTTGCTCCGGAAAAGCCGATCTATCCCGATGGTGGAGATAACCTGATCGGCACGCCAAAACCAGGCAAGCTGCTGCCGTCGCAAGTGATCCCAGTTGCGGTCAGTGCAGTCGCATTCGCATCAGAACTCAATCTTCCGCAAAATTATAGGGCGGGTATCGCACCCCTGGATCGTCTGACGGGCAAGCTGGCCCTTTTTGTCTGCCGGTTTGTTGACTGGCCACGATATATCCGCTCCCGCGATTGAGCGGACATCAGCAGCGTTGCTATCGCGCCTGGGTGGGCACGTTATGCTGGACGAGTGTTCCCAGCGGCAGGCGGGTGCCATAATACGTGAGCGTAATAATTCCAAAAAATACGATCAAGTATATGACGACGACACCTGTCAAAAATCTAATACCCATACGAGGTTTGATATTATCCTCCATGGATCTGGACTTCCGAATTTGAGCGCTTGAACGAAATTATCGGATAATTTGGTCAAAACCGCGCAGAACAACGGTCACACCGGCGATCTTGCGGATTTCGGAACGAATCTGGAGTCGGTCGCCTTTTGTCGCACGAACGGGTGTTTCATTGCCGGACTTGGGAGGAAGGGGCAAAGCGGCGGCATCAGTGTGAGAATTGTGTTTTTTGCCGCTCGCCATGGCCGCGATTGCGGCAAGGATCAGCGCCAGTGCCATTGCGAATTTCGTTGCGTTTGTCATCCTGTGCGCTCCCTAGCCGGTTATTTCTGATCATATTTTTACGCCTGATCATGCCACCAAGGCTCCGCGCCGGGTGTGGGAATTGTCACAATCAAAAATCTGTTTTCCGGTCTCGGCGCTGGGTTATCGGCCGCCGGCGCCTGAAGCCATCTTGCCGAACGTATCGGTGACGGACTACGCTACCATCAGGCCGGCTCTCATGCCGGCCAATGAGTGCCAAGCTCTAACTTAAAAACTGGACCACTCAGATCAGGCGGGTCACTGATCCACGGGGCACACTATGACGGTTCTGGTTACGGGCGGCGGCGGCTATATCGGCAGCCATATGGCGTGGGAACTTCTTGACCACGGCGAAACGGTCCTGGTGGTCGATAATCTGTCGACCGGTTTCGATTGGCTCGTTCCCGGCCAGGCGCAATTGGTTGTTGCAGACATCGGCGACGCCAGCCTGCTTGACCGTTTGTTTGGAGACGGGACTATCGACGCCGTTATCCATTTTGCCGGCTCCATCATCGTGCCGGAGAGCGTCAGCGATCCGCTCAAATATTACCGTAACAATACCTGCAACACGCACACCCTGATCAGCGCCTGTATCCGTCACGACGTCAGGCATTTCATCTTCTCCTCCACCGCCGCCGTTTACGGCAATCCGCGGACCTTTCCGGTTGCCGAGGACGCACCACTTGCGCCGATTTCACCATACGGAACATCAAAGCTGATGAGCGAGCAGATCCTGCGCGATGTCGCGGCGGCGCATGACTTTCGCTATGCGGCTTTGCGCTATTTCAACGTAGCGGGCGCCGATCCGGCCGGGCGAACCGGCCAGTCGACGGCAAATGCAACCCATCTCATCAAGGTCGCCTGCGAGGCGGCATTGGGCATACGCGACGAGCTTGTCGTCTTTGGAACCGACTACCCGACAAGCGATGGCACCGGTATCCGCGATTATATACATGTCAGCGATCTTGTCGCGGCGCACCGGCTCGCCCTCACCCACCTGCGCGCCGGAGGTGAAAGTGCCGTCCTGAATTGCGGATACGGGCACGGCGCATCCGTGTTGCAGGTGGTGGACGCGGTCAAGCGGGTCGCGGGCACAGATTTTTCAGTGCGGCGGGCGGAGCGCCGGCCTGGTGATGCCGCCGAGATCGTCGCACTGGCCGATATGGCGCGCAGCCTGCTTGGCTGGCAGCCGCAACGCGACGATCTCGACGAGATCGTGCGCCATGCGCTTAACTGGGAAAGACACCTTTCCGCACGCAATCGCGGATCATGATATCAGGCAGGACGCTGTCACAACGCTTCGCGGGTCCCGGCCTGTTTGCCGCTGCGGATAAAATCGAGGCCGCTATCCGAGTATGCCAATCTCAGCTGCATTTTGGACAACGTGCGACAGCGTTCAAACCCTTGACGACACGGAGCCGTCCACACATGGCACAAAAGGCCCGTGTCAGTCCGCAGCTGAGCGTCCGCTGTGCCTTTAGCTTCCGGCATATCGTGGGCAGTGGCCACACGCCGATTAATAGCGCATTTTATCCGTAGAATGTCGCCGCCCGCATTTCTGGACTGGGCCCAGGCCGTGTCAAAGCGGCGGCTGACAGTTTGGGTGTCGGTAACGCCTTGCACAAATGGGCTTGTCGACCGGTTTTTGCCGCTGTTTCGCGGTATCTGCCTTCTGTATGGCGGTATTTGGCGGTTAGTGGCGGCTGGAGGCGGCAAATGGGTTGGACAACGGCGTCAATCAGGCGGCCATGGCCTGCGCTGCAAGGAAGCCGGCGTCCGGCCGTCCATGGGATCGGTCGGCGATGCTTATGACAATACGATGTGCGAAAGCTTCTTCGCGACGCTCGAATGTGAGTTGCTCGAGCGTCGCAAGTTTCAGACCAAGGCCGAGGCCCGCATGGCGATCTTCCAATTCATCGAGGGCTGGTACAACCCAGGACGGCGCCATTCCGCGCTCGGATATATGTCGCCCATCAACTACGAAAGGAGCGCCAATGGACGGATGGAATCTGTAAGCCCATAACTGTCCACGAATTCGGGGGAATGTATGATCTGCCCCTCCTTGCAAGCGTTTTGTGACGGTCAAACAGTCTGCACCTATGTATTCGGTCTTTGACGAGACCATTGTCCTTGATCCCTGACCATGATGGGGCAGTCGCGCGTTCAGGTCCTCATTACTCCAG
>Ga0224512_10005416_pt1 | contig 10528 bp, 9 predicted proteins | sample SF_May12_sed_USG_4_FD_169103 | JGI IMG/M metagenome (GOLD analysis project Ga0224512, IMG submission 169103) | Sediment microbial communities from San Francisco Bay, California, United States - SF_May12_sed_USGS_13 | ecosystem: Environmental > Aquatic > Marine > Sediment | place: USA: California...
TCCCCGGTGGAGAACTTGCGGTTCTTCGGGCGGCTTCATGGCTTGCATGGCGACGCACTGGCGGCGCGAATCGACGATGTGTTGGCCACGATCGGGCTGACCGATCGGGCCGATGATCGAGCCGAGGACTTCTCCGGAGGGATGAAGCGGCGCCTCAACATCGGGATCGGGCTGCTTCACGAGCCGAGCCTGTTGATCCTCGACGAGCCTACGGTCGGGGTCGACCCGCAGAGCCGAGACGCCATCTTGGCCAGTGTCGGCCAACTCGGAGCGAGTGGGATCGCGGTGCTCTACACCACCCACTACATGGAGGAGGCCGAACGTCTCTGTCACCGTGTCGGCATCGTGGACCACGGCCGATTGGTCGCTGAAGGGACTCGACGCGAGCTTGTCGCTCTCGTCGGCGAGCACGATCGTGTCCGGCTGAGCCTCGACGGCAACCATCAGGCGGCGGCGGATCGGCTACAGACGCTGCCCGGCGTCGACAGCATCGCCGCATCCGATCACACTCTCGAGCTGGGCCTGTCGGAAGCCCACCGGGCTCTCCCGTCGATCCTCTCCGCGGCGAACGATGCGGGGGCTCGGGTGCTGTCGGTCGAGGTGGTGGAGCCGGACCTGGAGAGTGTCTTCATGCACCTCACCGGTCGGGCCCTGCGTAACTGACGGCCCGCCATCAACCGGTGATTGTGGGGTTGTCAGCCGACGATGGCACGTCGCAGCGAAATCGATGCGGCGACCAGGAGTGAGATCCCGAACAAGACCAGGACCGCGAGCTCCAGGCCGATTTGTCCGACACCGCCGCCCCGCTGGATCACCTCCGTGAACGCGTCGACAGCCCACGCATGGGGCGTGATGTGGGCCACCGAGCGAAGCCAGTTCGGGAAAATCTCGAACGGAACCATACATCCGCCGAGCGCGGCGAAGGCGAGGCCGAGCGCCATGCCGATCGCCCCCGTCTGGTTCTCGTTTGCCACCAACGCACCGACGAACATCGCTGCTGCGGTCGCCACCAACGCGAACGACACGACTATCGCTGCGGTGGCGGGCCACGATCCCCAGTCGAGACCGAACATCAGTGCGGTCGCTCCGACAATGAATGCGCCCTGTATGACGGCGACTGCGAACCGGCCGAGGCCCTCACCGGCGATGATCTGGGCCGTTGTGGCCGGCGTGGCCAGCATCCGCTGGGTGACGCCCAGCTGTCGGGAACGAATCAGCGCCGACGCCGCGACCATGCCCATCAAGAACATGAACAGGATCAACTCCTGTGCGGCGACAAAGCCGACCGCGTCGGACTTGACGTATCCGTCCCCGTCGGCATCGAACGTGACGATCTCGACCGCCACGATGTCCTCGGTTAGCGCCGCTACCCGTTCCGACGCCTGAGCGGGCGGAAGACCTGTTTGCTCTGCGACCACGCGACCAGCTCGAATCACCGTGTTCTGGTCAGCGACGACCGATCGCACCAAACTCTGCATCTCGAACCCGCCGCTGGTCGGGATCACCCGGTACTCGAGGTCGGCCGAACCTCCCGAGGCGATCGTGTTGTCGTACCCGGCGGGAACGACGACCAAGGCGGTGATGTCCTCACGTTCCAGTTCATCCGTAGCGGCGCCGGGATCGTCAAAAAGCTCAACTCCGACGCCGTCGACCTCCTCGAGGCCATCGATCAACTGCTGCGCTCCGGATGTGACCCCACCCTCGACATGGACCCCGATGCGTGGCTCGTCGTCCCCGAGGGTCACACCGAGCACGAGGATCAAGGCGAGTGGCAGCACAAACACGAAGAACAGATTCGCCCGCTCACGGACCAGCCGTCGCAGGTTGTTCGCCGCGATGACCAGGACGCTCATGAGCGCACCAACCGGCGCCCCGTCGACACCAGACCGATGCCGCCGACCACCGCGGTGAACCCGGCGAGGACTGCCAGCGTCAAACCGAGATCACCGACCCCGGCACCGAACGACACATCTCGGAATGCGTCCAGCAACCAGCGGTGCGGCGACAGGAAGCTCACAGTCGAGAGCAACCCATCAGCTCGACTCACTGGGAAGAATGTCCCACCGAGGAGGCCGAGCACCAATGCTGCGGCCGTGGCGAACGCCACCGCCTGCTCAGCGGACCGGGCCACCGCGGCGACGAGCACCGCTACGGCGATCGCCACCAAGACGCCGACCACGATCAGCACCGCGACGGCAACGGGGTCGCCCCACTTCGCGCCGCCGAACAGGGTCGTCGCCGCGACCAGCACGACCATCGACAGCACACCGACGAACAGCGACGACATCATCTTGCCGACCAGCACCGCCCACCTCGCGATCGGGGCCATCAGGATGCGGTCGAGGGTGCCGCCCTCTTGCTCCTCAACCAGACTCAGCACCCCGAACTGCACAGTGAAGAACAAGAAGAACACCGAGAGCGACACCGCGTAGTAGGTCGACATGTCCTGCCCGCGACCCTCGCTCTCGATCGAGACGAGATCGATCGGCACCGGTTCGGCCAGGGCTGCAGTTGTCAGCTCGGCGATTCGATCCGGCTCCCCGGGGGTGCCGTCGATGGTCAACACCGACGTTGTCGCCAGCGAGACGTAGTGGAGGTCTGCTGTGAAGCTGTCGGCGATCGCCTCGGCCACATCCGTTGCTACCGGTGATCCGGGGTCGCCGACCACAGTGATCGTCGATGGTTGGGCGGACTGGACCGCGTCGCTGAATCCGACGCCGATGTGGAATCCCGCCGCCACCTCGCCGGAGTCCACCAGACGTTCCAGGTCGGCACGGTGGAGGGCCGCCGTCACTTCGATGACCCGGTCATCCTCGAGAGCGGCGAGCGCCTCGAGGAAGCCGTCGGCCACCGACCCGTCGTCCTCGACGGCCACGCCCAGCTGGAACGGGGCCGGGTTGTCGGCCCCTCCGAGTGTTCCGCCCAGAATGAGCGCGAGCGCGAGCGGCCCCACCAGGCCCATGATGAACGCGGACCGATCGCGGCTTCGTTGGGCAACATCTTTGGCCGCAACGACGAGGATCGCACTCCAGGAAGCCATGAACTTCATGGTGCTCCCCGACCAGCCGCGCCGGTAGGGCATGAAGTCCGCGGGTCGTTGGTGCGTTGTCCTCTTCCCGTCGCAAGTCACTCGCACGACGATGGGTGAAGCCGTGTCGTGTACCGCACGAACGCCTGAACCGACGTCGTCGAGCCACGTGATGCCACGAACAAGGAGGTTGCAATGACCCTGTCTCCATCAATCCAAGCCAATCTCGACCTTGTGGTACGGGCCGGTACCCTCATCCACACCCGCTTCGTCGACCCCGACGAGGAGCTGTTCGCACACGACTTCGTGTTCCACTACGTCAACCCGCGCCTCGCCGAACTCGACGGCGACTACCACGGTTACGACGGATACCGCAGCTTCTTCGAGCAAATGCATCAGGGAAGCGACACCGGCTTCCACAACGAGCCCCATTCGCTCACTCCGTATGGCGACGAGCTCGTCGTGGCGTACGCGACCAACACGGTGAGTTTCGGGGGTACCGCGCTGGACGTGGACGCGATCGTGGTGTGGCGGATCGTTGACGGGCTAATCAGCGAAGCGTGGGACATCCCGGCGATCAACACCGTGCGCCCGCATCAGTCGCGCACCGAATCAGCCGGCGCCACCGCCTAGATCCTCGGTCGAGCGGACCGCGCCGCAGGGACCCTACGTCGCGGGACGGGACATCCGACCCTGGCAAAGCTCGCAACGCCGACCCTGGCACCAGTGGAGGAATGATGGAACTGACACAAGCACGCGAAGCCCAGCTGCGTCGCTTCTTTCGGTGGCTCAACCGGCGCATGCTGCTCATGTGGCGGTTGGGCTTCGGATCACGCTTCGCAGACCCAACGGTCGGCTACATCATGGTGCTGACCACAACCGGCAGGAAATCGGGCGAGCGTCGCCGGGCCCCACTCAACTTTGACCTCGAAGGAGAAACCGTCCACTGTCTCGCCGGATTCGGCGGCACGACTCATTGGCTGCTGAATCTGCAGTCGGATCCTCGGTGTGAGGTGTGGCTGCCCGACGGCCGACGGATGGTTGGTCGTGGCGAGATGGTCTCCGACGAAATGCGACGGATCGCCCTCGTCCGACAGGTCCTGATTCGCTCTGGCTTCGCGGCCAAGCTCGCTCATCCCGGCTTGGATCTCGCTGGGGCGAGCGACGAGCAGATCGCATCCCTCGGGCTGCGGCCTGACCGTCGCTATGAGATGGTCGAAATCAGGCTTGGAGATGATGTGACGGGACCTGGCGGCCCCGGCGACCTCAAGTGGGTAGGCCCGACAGTCGGCGTCGCCGGGTTCGCCCTGGTGCTGGCTGCGTTGCGCATCCGGCGGCGCATCCCGCCGCAGATCACCCTCCCTCACCCGCAGCCCGTAGGGGCTAGGCGGCCGGAGCTTCTTCGAGGTCCTCGTTGTTCATGGCCGGGCAGATGTCCTGGTAGCTACACCACCCGCACAGCCGACTCGGCCGCGTCGGGAAGTTGCCGGACTCCATTGCGCGGTTGATCGCGGCCCAAAGTGCCTCCAGCTGACGTTCCATGGCGTCGAGCTGGCGGTCTGTGATCGGGATCTCGTAGACGGTCGGCCCATTCAGGTAGAGGAGTCGCAGCCGTGTCGGTGTGCGGCCCGTTTGCTGCCGGATCAGCAAGGCGTAGATCTTGAGGGCGAAGAACGCCGAGATCGCATATTGCTCCGGGGGAGCCTTGCCGGTCTTGTAGTCGGTGATGACGAGACCCGCGTCGGACTCATCCATACGGTCGAGGATCCCGCGTATGGTCATGTCGCCGACGTCCTGGAGCATGTCGAGCTCGCGGGCGGCCGGCTCAAAGGAGCTGGGATCCTCGGTGCCGAAGTAGTTGGCGAGGACGCTGAGGCTGTCGATGCCCCACGCTCGTTCTGCCTCCTGTGACTCGAACATGTCCGGGTATTCAGTGGCTCGCAGCTCGACCCATGCCTCGCGGAACAGGTCGAACAGCCGATCGGGAGTACGTTCGGGCGCCGGATGGTCGAACAGCCGCTGCAACGCGAGGTGGGCGGTTGTCCCTCTGGCCTGATGTACGGTCGGGGCTACCGGGATCTTGTCGATGGCTTTGTACTTGAAGAGCTGCGGGCAGAGCTTGAAGTCACTGGCGCGCGACGGGGACAACGTCTCGAGAACGAGGGGCGTCTCGACGGCCACGGCGTCACTGAGTTGTTCGATATGTTGGTCGGTATCGACAGTCACGCTTCGCATTGTATGGAACCGCTCCGACAAAAACCACACGGGTGTAATTTCGAGGCTAGGGGAGCCGCCTGCCCGCCACGGCAACCGCGGACAGCGGTCGCGAAACAATACGATAAAGCGCGAAATCTAACTAGCTGCTGAAGTTGACGCGACCGAATCGTGCGCATACATTTCCCATCGCTCCAACCGGGTAACTGGGAGGGGCCGCTGAGACTCCCGCAAGGGAGCCACAGAGAACCCGGGCAACCGGGGGCGAAGTGGCAAAGTCGAGGCACCGACCCGACGGGCCCGCAAGGGCAGACGGACGCTTCGGCGGCCGGCTAACGGAGGGTCACGCCAACCCGGCTTCGGCAGGGAAGGCATTCCGCACCGGCTTCGGCCGGGACGGAGAGAGGCCCCGAGAGGGAGAAGCTTCGGCTGATCTCACTCGGGGCTCTCTCGCGTTCGGGGCGCGGCCACGCCCGGGCGGCCCACTGCCGTGGCTCAGCCCGGTGGCGGTCCCTGCATGCCGGACGACACCCAATCTGCGAACGCCTCCTCATTGGGCACGTCGCGCCCTTGATCGAACGACATGATGTACCGGTGATGGAGGAAATCGCAGTACTTCTGCACCGGATCGCCGTCACGGCCAAGGAGATCTCCAATCGCCTTGAGCAAGGGCTCGAAAGTCCCCACTCGCCATTGGATGGCGGCGACCGCCTTGTTGGCCGCCGAGCCGATGTGCTTGGCTTCGTGGTACCGAAGATCGGCGAGGATCTGCCGAGCCTGGTTTTCGGTTGCCCCGATCCGCGTCAGGTGAGAAAGTCGATGGCGGTGGTAGCCGCGCCCGCCGACCTCGACCTTGAGCCGCAGCCGTCTGCCGTCTTCGACCGGTTCGAGCTCGACCTCTCCCACTTCAAAGCCGAGCGCATTCAACCGCACGACCCGCTCGGTTATGAGGTATCCCTCGTCGGGCCCGATCAGGAATTCTCGATTGAGCTCGTCCCACAAGCCTGCATAGCGGCCGGCGATGTCCTCGCCCAGGAACAGGTCGGCATCGTCGATCTCGGCGCCCTGTTCGGCTGCGATATCGGCCATTCCGCCGGCCACATTGACGACCATGATGTCGAGGTCGGAGCGGCGCTGCCCGGCCGATAGTGAGTCGTGCAGCTCCACCGTCTCGCCGTCGACCATGGTGATGTCGAGCATGGCAGCGTCATAGCGGTACAGGACGTTCGAGAGCGAGCAGTCGCCCCAGAAGCAACCGAGTAGGTGCAGCTCGACCAGGAGGCCTGCCAGGCCGTCAAGCAATTGATTGCGCCGCTGCCCGAAGCCACCGGCGGAGATGAGCTCCCGATAGGAGAAGGCGAAGTCGAGGTAGCGGGTGATGACTGCACCCGACCACTCTTCGGAAGGGTCAACCCATGCTCTTTCGACGAGGCCGGCAGCGGCGACGACCGGAGCCTTCCGCGACTCGAGCTCTCGCAACGACTCGAACTCATGGCGGGCAATCCTGGCCGGCAACTCCTTGACGGCGTAAACCCGCTCTCCGTAGGCGACGAATCGCACTACGTGACGGTGGACGCCGGTCGGCAACTCAACAACCCGGGGAGAGTCCCAGGTGCTGAGAGGTTCGTTCCAGGGGAGATCGAGGAAATCGGGATTACCGGGGAGGATGGTCAGGTGGGGTGTCGCCATAGCCGTCATTGTGGCTGCTCGCAGCCGCCTCTTGCGCGGCTCACGCCACCTCAGGGAATGCTGCACCCCGGCACGCGCTCGATCAAGTTGACCAGCGCCTCGTCCCCGGGTCCGTCAAGCAAGCCGCGGAGGTAGTCGCTCGAGGTGGAACCAACGCTCCATGTCCAGACGTCTTCATCCTCGTTGTAAGCCTCGACGAGGTCTGCGCCGTATGCCGAACGTAGCTCCGAACGCGTCGACGCCAGCCCGATCCCGCTTGTGGTCGTGAGCTGGAGCCCCCTCGGATCGGAGGCTCCCTCATTCCTGGCGAAGTCGAAGCCGTAGCTGTATGAGTAGAACCGAGCGACGACGTGCTCGTTGTCGGCGGCGACCTCGTCATCAGCGGAGAAGAACAGAAACAGCGATCCCCATCCGACGGCGCGCAGGGCAACTCCGGGACAGGTTCCATAGAGCGGTGAATCGGCCGCCGTCCATCCGGAGTCGCGATCGGGTGCTCCAAACACCGCGGTGAGTTCGTCGATCACCGCCTGCGGCGGATCGCCGACGACGCTGATGCCGATTCCGTCGACATCGAGTTGCGGCCTTTGGATGAGGGTCGTCGCCTGCTGGGACGTGCCGCCGCAGGCAGCTGCGAGCAACGCCAGAGCGATGCAGAAGCTGAGGTTTCGAACCGGCCTGAAATGCGCCATCACCTGACGCAAACTAGCTCGCGAAATCAAAAACTTGTTCGCGAAAACTAGATAGCGTTTCAACTTGACCAGGGTGCGACGGCCCGCGTATATTCCTGAAGAACCAGCCGGGGAGACCCGGCCGGGGACCGGAAACCCGCAAGGGCGGAAGGTGCAGCCAGACCCCTCGGGGACTGGAGGCGGTCCGGCAGGCCGGCTCTCGAAAGGGAGACGACCCGAGCGGAATCTTCTGAGGAAGCAATTCTGAGGAAGAGGAACCACGGGGAAAACTTGACGGATGCCCAAGGCAACGGCTTCGGTCGGTGTCCTGGGACTTCGGTTAGACCTTCGGGTTTGGCCGAAAGGGAATCCCGAGAGGGCGAAGCTTCGGCGGAGTTCACTCGGGATTTCCCGCGTCTGCGGGAAGATTGGGCGCGGGCCTTGCCTTCGTGCCGCCCTTTTTGACCGAGTAGCCTGGGCTCATGGCTTATTCAGAGAAACTGTTGACGGAGGGGGAGCGGGTCATTCGGGAGTTCCGCCCCCATTGGCGGCTCTTGTTCATTCCCGTTTTGTGGCTCATCGGCGGCATCGTTGCGATTGTGTTCGTCAACACTACGATCCCTCCTGATGACGGCACCATCGACCTGATCACTTCGCTGGTGATTGTCGTAGCCCTGGTGCCACTTGTATTCGGACCGCTCATCCGGTGGTGGTTCACGGCCTACATCTTGACCAACGAACGTTTGATCACGCGCACCGGGGTCATCTCTCGCTCGGGTGTTGAGATTCCGTTGGAGAACATCGCAAATGTGCTGTTCCATCAGAATGTCATCGAGCGCTTGCTCGGATCGGGGGATCTGCTCATCGAGTCGGCGGGGGAGAGCGGGCAGAGCCCCTTCAACGATATCCCCAAGCCCGACGAGTTCCAGGCGCTGTTGTATCGGGTGCGCGAGGAGCGCACCAAAGGGCTTGCCCAAACTCAGGCGTCCGCCGTCCCTAATGCCGCTATGCCGGATGCCACAGAACGTCTCGAGCGCCTCGCCCGACTTCATCGTGATGGCGTCATCACCGAAGACGAGTACACAGAAAAGCGGCAGCAACTTCTGGACGAGATCTAGCCGAGCTCGAAGGTGGCGACGGCCTCGATGTGGAACGTCTGCGGGAACATGTCCACCGGAGTCACCGCGGTCAGTTGATAGCCGCGACCGGCGAGAATCGCAGCGTCCCTTGCGAGGCTGGCGGGATCACACGACACATATGCCAGCCGGCGGGGCCCGGCCGCCGTGACCGCATCGATGCCGTTTACGCCGAGGCCGGTGCGCGGCGGGTCGGCAACGGCCAGCTCCGGATATTCGTCCAGGTGCCCGGCGACGGACTCCATCTTGCCGCGAATTACCCGGTAGTCAACGCCGGTCGCCTTGAGGTTTCGCTCGAGGTCTCGCGCCGCCGTGCGATTCGACTCAACAGCCAGAACTCGCGACACATGCGGAGCCAACGTGGCTCCGAACAGCCCAACGCCGGCATACGCGTCCAGGACAGTGTCGGTTGCCTCCGGCTCCAGCGCCTCACGCACAAGCGATACCAGCGCCTCGGCGGCGTGGCTGTTGTTCTGGAAGAAGGCGTTCTCAGAGATTCGAAAAATGGTGCCGGCGATCTCCTCGCGAATCTGGGCCGGTCCGTCCACACCGGTAACCGTCTTGCCGACCTGGTGGGCGATCGGGATGTCCCATGAGGCGGCATGGTCCGGGATGTCGCCGGAGACAATCGCCAGCCGATCGCCGGTATTGGCTGCGGCCCGCAAGATGATCTGGCTCACGCCGCTGAGATCGCCCAGCCGGCTGAAGACTGCGGCCAGCTGGGGGTCGAGCAGCTCGCAGACGCCGAGCGGAATGAGCTCGTGGGAGCGGCCCCGGTGCATCGCCGGCTGCCCGTCCCGAATCTTGAAATCCATTCGGTTGCGGTAGCCGAACGGCGGGCCCGGGGCGGCGACCTCGTTGACGGGTGGATCGTCGATTTTTCCAAGGTGGCGAAGTTGGGAGATGACGGTGTTGCGTTTCCACACGAGTTGGGCCGCGTAGGTGGCGTGCTGCCACTGACAGCCGCCGCAGTCCGTCGCATGCGGGCACAAGGGATCGATTCGGTCGGCAGAGGGAGTGCGGATTTCGACGAGGTCGGCGCGGGCCCAGGATCCCCCATCCTTGGAGATCCTGCCGACAACGGTCTCGCCCGGGATGACCCCGGGCACGAAGTGAGCCTTCCCGTCGACGCGGCCGACGCCCTCGCCACCGTGGGCGATGTCAGTTACTTGGATTTCGACCAAGGAATCGGCGCCGGCGTGGGGTGACATCGGGCAACGCTATCGCACGCCACGCGGGACGGGAAACTCGCGCCCTAATCTGCGGTTAGCGAACAATTGAGGAGACCGTGGCAATCCTGACGAGTCCGGCCGGATCTGTTGATATCCCGGATGTCTCGATCACCGAGTACATGCTGCGACGGGTCGACGAGCATCCCGACAAGCCAGCCCTGATCGACGGGATGACCGGGCGCACGCTGACGTACGGTGAGCTCCGTGAGGCGATCTATCACGTCGCCGGAGGCCTCGCCGAAACGGGGTTCAGCAAGAGCGACGTGCTTGCCGTGATGGCACCAAACCTTCCTGAGTACGCGGTGGCCTTCCACGCCGTCGCATTGCTCGGCGGCGTGGTCACGACCATCAACCCCACGTACACGGCACACGAGGTTCTGCATCAACTTTTGGACGCCGGAGCCACCCATCTGGTGACAATCGGCATGTTTCTGGACACCGCCCGAGAGGCGGCGGCCGGGACACCCGTCGATGAGATCTACACATTTGACGGCGCCGAAGGATCGGTTCCGTTTGCCACGCTCATGGGCGAGGCGCGTATTGCAGAACAGGTACCCGTCG
>Ga0224512_10005418_pt1 | contig 10526 bp, 11 predicted proteins | sample SF_May12_sed_USG_4_FD_169103 | JGI IMG/M metagenome (GOLD analysis project Ga0224512, IMG submission 169103) | Sediment microbial communities from San Francisco Bay, California, United States - SF_May12_sed_USGS_13 | ecosystem: Environmental > Aquatic > Marine > Sediment | place: USA...
TTCTTCAACCTCATCACGGATTGCCTCAGCTTCGAGGAGATGTCGAACCTCGGCGGGTAGGGATGGCGATGGCTTCCTAGCCTCCTCCTCCTAGGCTTCCCGTCATGCCGCCGCCTGCTCGAATCCTCGAGTACTTCGCCGAGTTGGCCCCTGCCGGGCGCGGCCCGCGTTGGAACCATGCGCCTGCCGAGGGTGACCTCGTGTCAATTCCGTGGCCGTGGGAGGTGGCTTCGGAAGAAGGAGGGGCGCTGGTGGTCGAGACCAACGCCGCCGGTCTGGGACACTTGTGGAGTGCGGCTCGAATCCACGGGTCTCCGGGTTTTCTGAGACTTGGCTGGATATTCATCTCGGGCACCTGCGAGATAGAGAGGCGAGTCACCAAGGTCTTCGTCCCTGTCGCCTCGGTACCGGTGAGGCTGCGCCGCGACCCGGGTGCTCGCTCTGAGGACGCCTATCAGGTTGTCGCCGATGCGGATCTCGCCGTGCCGGACTCCCTGTTCCCGGATCACACAACGCGGCATCGTCTCAACATGCAGCTCGACGTTTTGACGGGGGAGGCGCTCCTGCGGAATGCAGCGGGCGATGCTTGGGAGCATCTGCAGCCATTGGTCGACGAGTTCTGTGAGGAAGCGGGCCTTCCCCGTACAGACAACGTGCTGCCGGCAGCATCACCCGTTGCGCCGACCGGAGGATCCCTGTCGATTCACACCGGTATGGCCGTGTACACGGCCCGTGATCGGACTGCCATAAACCTGGAGTCGACCCTTCGTGTTTGGGCCCGGGAGAATCTGAACCGGTCCGCGCTGTTCGAACTGTACGCCGACGGACCGGATGGCGCTGCGCCCGATGTGGATGGTGCCGTGGCCAATTCGTTGCCGCTCAATCGAGCCCAGGAAGAGGCGATCCTCATGGCGCGGGACCTGCCGATCTCCGTCCTCTCCGGGCCCCCCGGAACCGGGAAGACCCACACTGCGGTTGCGCTGGCGATCGACCAGATCGCCCATGGCAACTCGGTGCTCATCGCGGCCCAGTCCGACGACGCCGTAGACGCCGTGGAATCCCTGTTGGCGAGGTACTCCAGCCCGCGCCACGTTCGCTTCGGGTCGAGGTCGTCACGCAAGACGATCGCCGCCGAGCTGTCCGAAGGCCTCGAAGTGGATCCGGCGGTCGCTCGCCCGGCGGCGCTTCGCGACCTCGAAGAGATCGAAGCAGAGCTGGTGCGGATGAAACACGCGGTGCGGCGCCGTCTCGAGATGGAGGACGGTTTTGCACGAGCCATCGCCACACGTGTTCAGAACTCGTGGTGTCTCGCCGACGCTCCCGGACTGGATCGAGTTGTCTCATCCCGCGAACTGTCGGATCAGGTGCGCACGCTGTACGAACGCCGCGACGGCACCGGCGGCGGCCTTATTGCGCCGATGCGACGGGCGCGGGCGGCGCGCCGTTTGGCGTCGATCCTCGAGGTCCCGCCGTCGCGGCTGGACGACCTGAACGATTCGGTGCTGGCGCTCATCGATGCCGAGGAAGCGGTGCGTGCCGGTCAGGTCGTTTCGAGCCACGACATCGACGCGGCCTTTGACGCCCTGGAGGAATCGGAGCGGAAGGCGCAGGTAGTCTTCGGAAAGCAGCTCGAGGAGACACGGGCCGGCCGCACGTGGGCGCCCGGAGCGGCCCGCGCGGTATCGTTGCTCGCTACGGCGCTCCGCTCGGGACAGGCGGCGCGCCGTTCAACTCTCCAGAAGATAGAAATCCGCGCTGCACTTGGTGCCCTGCCGCTGTGGATCGGCACGCTTGCCGATATCGACGACGTCCTTCCGATGCGGCCGGCAATGTTCGACGTGGTGGTCATCGACGAGGCATCTCAGGTCAACCAGGTACGCGCCGCAACCGCGCTGGCGCGGGGGAGGCGTGCCGTGGTCATCGGCGATCCCCAGCAACTGCGCCATGTCAGCTTCGTCGGTGACGAAAAGATGCGAGCGGCCGCGGATCGGTCCGGCCTCCGCGATTGGCTGCCCCTGCTCGACGTGCGCCGCAACAGCCTCTTTGATGTCGCCGCCGGCAAGACGCCGGTCGTGCAGCTCACCGAGCACTATCGCTCGGCGCCGCATCTGATCAACTTCTCGAGTCGCCATTTTTACGGCGATCGGCTGCGCCTCATGACCGAGCATCCATCTACATCGCAGCGTGACGTCATCGACGTTGTGCAAGTTGCCTCGAGGCGCGATGAGTCGGGTGTCGTTGCCGAGGAGGCTGAGCTGATCCTGGGGCTGGTGGCGGACCGGGCGGCTGCCGGGCTGCAATCCGTTGGAGTGGTGACGCCGTTCCGGGCCCAGGCCGATGCCATCGAGCGGCTTGCTCTCGATCGCTTCTCTCCGGACGAGATCGAATTCCTCGATCTGCGCATCGGTACGGTTCACGGATTCCAGGGCAACGAACGCGACCATGTCTTCGTCTCGCTTGCCGTCGATCAGTCGGATTTGGGGCCGCTGCGTTTTGTCGAAGATCCCAATCTGTTCAACGTAATGGTCACCAGAGCTAGGACCGGGCTCACGCTCGTGATGTCGGTCGATCCCGCAGAGCTGCCCGAGGGGTTGTTGCTCAGCTACATCCGGCATGCCGCGGCGGGCCCGGCCGGCCCGGTCTCGCCGCTGTGCCGGGGGGACGGCTGGAGCTCAGTCGTGGCGGCGGCGTTGCGACCTTTTGGCCTTCCCGTTTGGGAGGACTATCCCGTCGGTGGCTACACGATCGACATCGTCATCGGTGAGGGAACCGAGGCCATCGGCGTCGAATGCGGGATTCACCCCGAAGGCGTCGACGCTCACATGGCCCGTCATTCTGCACTGCGGCGGGCCGGCTGGGAGATGATGGCCGCCATGGAATCGCGCTACCTGGCGCGACCCGAGGATGCGGCGCAGGCAATCATTCGCAAGGTGGTTCAGCGTGGCTCGACAGTCGGTCAGACCCTGCCGAACGAGCCGGGTGGCCAGTAACGCCACACTGCCTTGCGGACACCGGTGAGGGGGATCGGCCCGGAGGATCGGCCGTCTCCGGACGAGAATCTGCGGTTGTCGCCGAGCGTAAAGACCGACCCGGGAGGGGTCATCCATTCACCCTCGGGAAGAGTCGGGCCGTCCGCCCAGGCCTCGGCAAGTACCGCGCCGTCGATGGCAATCTGGCCGGCGGCAATCGATACGGTTTCTCCGCCGAGGCCGATGGCCCGCTTCACTAGATACCGATCTGGAGATGTCGGGTCCGGGTAGACAACGATGTCGCCGCGCTTGATAGAAGTTGCCACGGTCGCGATGAAGTAGTCGCCCCGTTTCAGCGCCGGCTCCATTGACGATTCTGCCACCTCGAAACGGGCAAGGCGCCCCCTCAAAGCGGCGGCTGCCGCGGCGACGAGGGCGGCCGCCAGGGCCAGTTTGGCACCGCGGCTCGAGTATGGACGGAGAGGCATCGGAGGAATGATGCCAGGTTTTCGGTCGGGCGCGGTGTCGTCCGGCCGCCGGCACAACGCGACGGCGAAGTGTCGCGACGCGTGTAGGGTCAGGAAGCGCAACCAAGAACGTTAGGTGGAGGTACCTATGGGTCTTTTCAAGCCGAGCCGCGTGGCTCATGCTCACTGCGACCTCTTTTGTGGGGTTTACGACCCCGCCCAGGCGATGATCGAAGCGAAGTCGGTGCTCAACTGCTGCACGAAGTACCACGGATCGGACGATCCGGTGTTTCGCGATCGTTGCATCCTGGTCAAAGAGGAACGCGCCGAGTTGGTGAAGCATCACCTATCGGTGCTGTGGACGGATTTCTTCAAGCCGCCGCACCTCGAGCAGTTCCCCCAGCTTCATGAGCTTTTCTGGAACGCGATCAAGCAGGCAGGCGAGGCGAAGAAGTCGGTCGATCCGGCGGTCAGCGAGAAGCTCATCGAGCTGATCTCGGAGATTTCCGACATCTTCTGGCAGACCGAGGCCGCTCAGGCCGCGGGGGTCTATCCGCCCTCATAGGTTCTTGCCGGCATGACTTACTGAGACCGCCCGGTTCTGGCCGGGCGGTCTCTTTGTCTTATGGAATGTCCGAGCCGACGGGATCGGTGGCGCCGGCCGACTTGGCCTTGGTGAGCTCGTACAGCCCGCCGGCAAGCGCCACCGCTACCAGGGCATAGACGGCGGCGGCCGTCAGCAGCGTGAGCAGCGACGGCACGAACCCGGCGCCCAGGGCCCGCTCGAGGCCGGTTGCGGTGGCCCAGGCAGCGGCACCCCCGCCGACGGCGAGAGGCAAAGCCCGGCCGGCGCCTACGAGGATGACAGCCAGGCGGCCCCGGTGGTCCGGGTCGCGATACCACCGCCAGCCGAGCGCAATGGTGTAGGCGCCGAGCGACATGACGCTCGCCGCGGCCACCCCCTCGAGCCCGTACCTTCGCTGCATGATCCAGTAGACCGGAAGAGCCAGCACGGTAGTTGCGGAGCCTACGGCGACGGGAGTCCACATCTGGCGGCGAGCGTAGAAGGCCCGATTGAGAACCTGGAGTCCGCCCCAGATGGGGATCGCCAGCGAGTAGAAGAAGAGGGCACTGCCGGCGGCGATGGTGTCGTCCGGTTTGAAGGCGCTGCGCTCGAACAGGACACGGATCGTCGGAACGCTCAGGGAGGCAATCACGCCGGCCGCCAGCACCGAAAGTGCCAGTACCCACCGCAGCGTCTTGTCCACCGTGTCTGCCATGAGTCGGGTTTTGCCTTCCGCGAAGAGGCGGGCGAGGAATGGGTAGGCGGCAACACCGGCCGCCTGGGCCACCACGCCGATCGGGACGAACATGGTGCGCCTGGCGTATAGGAGGTGGGTCTGGGCGCCGTCGCCGACCAGACCACCGAAAGTCGACATGAACGTCTCGTCGAGCACGACGATCGACTGGCCGATCATCAGCGGCAGTGCAATGGCGATGTAGGTGATCAGCGCCGGGTGCCGCCAGCTCGTCGTCAGATAGAGCCGCATGCCGATTCGGCGGGCCCCCCACCATTGCAGCGCAAAATTACCGGCAAACGCACCGGCGAGAGCACCCCAGATGAAGCCTTCGGGGTCGGGAGTACCGGTCACCTGGGCATAGACGAGGCCGCCGGCAATGATCCCGAGGTTGTAGACGATGGGGGCAATGGTGGGCACCGTGAAGTGGCCTTTGGCGTACTGCACCGCCGAGAAGAGCGCCCCGAGTACGAAGAAGATCTGTGCCGGAAGCACGATCCGCGTCAGCCGAACCGTCGCCGTGACCTGGTCGGCTGTGAACTCGGGATAGATCGCGTCGATGATCCACGGTGTCGCCGCATAGCCGACCGCGACCAGCCCGATGATGCCGAGCGCAATGGGCCGCAGCACGGCAGACAGTGCTATCCAGCCGCCCTCTTCATCTTCGTCGGCGAGGTATCTGGCGAAAATCGGTATGAAGGTGATCGACAGGAATCCACCGGCGAGTAGGTAGTTGAGGAAGTCGGGTATGCGAAAGGCGGCCACGTACTGGTCGGTGATTCCGTCGGCGCCGAGGAGGCCGGCGAAGATGATCTCGCGCAACTGTCCCAGGATTCGCGACAGCAGCACGCCGCCCGACACGATGAGGGCAGCCCTGCCGAGCCGGCGATTGAGGGTGGATTCGGTCACGATCTCTCCGCGGCGGTGCGGGATGCAAGGTAGCCAGCCCCCCGGCAAGTGGCGGGTATTGAACGCCTCAGGTGAGGTCCCGGGTCCGCAGGAGCCAGCCGGTGAACAGGATCGACAGGGCGCCCAGGACGATCACTTTGATGGCGGCACCGCCGGCTCCGGGTGCCAGTGAGCCGATCATGGCGTCAACCACGTCGATGTCCAGACCGGAGGGAGCCAGGCCGGCGTAGGCCGATGACGTGATACGCAGCAGGGAGGTCCCGCTGAGGCCACTGATGGCTCCGGCGATGGCGAGCTCCCAGATGAAGATGTATACGAAACCGATAAGGGTTGAGCGCTCTGTGAGGTAGCCGAGTGGCATATAGACGGCCGAGTAGCCGGCGGTGCCGATCAACGTCGCCGCCAGCAATGCGGTCAGGTAACCAAAGTCGTGCAATGCGAGGCCGCCGACGAATCCCAAGACCGCGGCCCCGACACCGGTTATCGCAAAACTAGCGACGATGGCCGAGATGAGCTTGGCGCCGGCGATGCTGAATCGGCTGAGCGGCCGCAACATGAGAAAGGACAGGGTGTTGCCCCGGCGCTCGGCGCCGAGAACGGACGCCGACACCACGATCGTGATGATCGGCACGATCACCGCGAGGAACATCGTCATCGACATAGTGGTGAACCCTTCAGCCCGGTCGATTTCGGTCGCCGTCCGCGCCAACAGCATGAATACCCCGGCCGGGAACACTGCGAGGATGCCGAATCCGATAAGGCGCTTCATGCCGAGAACGTTCTTGGCGGTGACGCGCATAATGGCGAATGCGGCTGTCATCGACCCACCACCAGATAGCGAAACACCGACTCGAGGGATTCGTCATCAGGGCTGAAGCCGGTCACGCGCACCCCGAGTTGGTGCGCCAGAAGTGGGACCGCGGTCCCGAGGGCCGGCAAGTCGTTGGTCTCGATAGACAGGGTCGTGCCGTCGATAGTCACGCCGTCTACCGACTCCTCTCCCATCAGCTCGCGCGCCAGGGGGCGAGCAGGCTGAGCCGCCACCGTCACCCGGTAGGGGATGTCGGACATCGCCCGCCGGATCGCGTGGATATCGCCGGCCGCGGCCAGACGGCCGTCGACCATGGCAATAACGCGGCTGGCCATTCGCTCCACTTCCTGCAACACATGGGAGGACACAATCACGGTGTGGCCGGAGTCTGCGAGCCGGCGGAACGCGGCAATCAAGTGAGCTCGCTGCACAGGGTCGGTACCGTTCAGGGGCTCATCGAGAAGCAGGACGGTGGGTTCGTGTACCAGAGCAGCCGCGACCTTGGCGCGCTGGCGCATACCTTTGCTGTAGCCGCCGAGCGAGCGGTCGGCGTCGCTTTCGAGGGCGACCTCATGGAGGGCGCGTGAGGCGGCGAGCCGCGGTTTGGTGAATCCCGACAGTGTGGCGGCGTACTCCACATACTCCCGACCGGTCATCGACGGGTAGATCGAACTCTCCTCGGGAACCAGCCCGACATCGCGGTAGACCGCGGGATCCCGGCGAGGATGGCGACCAAGCACCGTCACGCTGCCCTCCGACGGAACGAGCATCCCCGACAGCATCCTCAGCAGCGTGGTTTTGCCGGCGCCGTTGGGTCCGAGCAATCCGGTGATCCCCGGCCCAAATGAAACGCTGACCGAGGAAACCGCCACCTTCTGGCCGAAGAACTTTGACACCGAGTCGGCCACGATCGTGGGGTTCGCCGCGTACGCCGGATTCGCCGCCGGCGCGGGAATGGCGCCGAGATCGGGTGTCCGATCTACGCGGGGTGGGGGCGGGGTCACAGCAGGCTCCGGTATTTCCGCAGACCGACGATCCACGTGATGGCGGTGATCCCGAGAATGATGCCGACGCTCCAAATCGGGTCGAGGTCGGCACCGGACAAGCCTTCGCGAACGGTCGTTCGACCGAAAATCCAGTCCATGACGATATCGGGGTTGACGGAAAGGGCGCCCAGCGCGGCGTACCGCCATATCCCCGATGTAGCTTCTGTGATCGCAACGGCGAACCCGGATGAAAGCCACATGAATGCTAGATACACCCCCCAGGCCGGTCCGAGTCGCTTGGCGAACATTGCCACAAGGAACGCGGGTGCCCCGTACGCCAGCAGGTAGAAGAGGGCCGCCAGGAAAACCTTGGGCAGCTCGGCCGCGTTGCTCACCAGCCCGGAGAACCAGCCGTCATCGTCCAGGGAGGCAAGCCCTACGTACAAAATGAACTGCGGTACAACCAGGAAACCGCCGGCGGCGATAGCCAAGGCGATCGCTCGGGCACCAAGGTAATCGCTGACCCGCATCGGGCGTGATGCGTATACGGACAGCACGCCCTCAACCCGGTCGGGTATCAGCAACTCGGGGCCGGCCAGCGCCGTGAAAATGAGGAACGTCGACGACGTGATGGTGAATATGTTGCCGTGGCTGGCAAAAGGGTTGTCCACGCCGGTGAAGATGTCTTCCACGAAGAACGAAACGCCGACGACAGCAATCACGGGAATGATCGCGATGCCGAAAAGCACCCACGGCATGACCTTCTTGCGAGCCTTGCGGCGGATTCCCAGGATGCGGCGTATGCCGTCACGGACGGTGGCGAAGATGGCGCCGCGCCGACCCAGCCGGGGACCGTCGTGGGGCTGGTAGCCGAGGTCGAATACGACTCCCTGATCGGAGGTCATTCGGCGCCTCCTGCGGCGAGGAAGATGTCTTCGAGCGAAGTTTCCGACTGCGAAAGCCTCTTCATGCCGGCCCCGGACTCGGCGAGTGCGTCGCGGATCAAGTCGAATGCGTCCTCTGACGATCGCACGCGGAGCACGGCGCCCCGCACTTCCACCTCGGCACCGCGCTTCTGCAGCGCCGCGATAACCTCGGCACCATTGCCGAGCAACTCGACGTCGACCGTGTCGCTTCCGGTGATGCCCGTGAGCGGCCCGGTGCGCAGGACCCGGCCGCCGTCGAGCATCACAACCCAGTCGCAAGTCGACTCGATGTCGGTGAGGACGTGAGAAGACACCAGGACGTTGATCCCGAAGTCGCCGAGACGGCCAATGAGCGAGAGCATCTCGGCCCGCCCCTCGGGATCGAGACCTGCCGTCGGTTCGTCGAGAAACACCAGGTCGGGATCGTGCACGATCGCCTGAGCCAGCATGGCGCGCTGCTTCATGCCGGTAGAGAACTCGCCGAGGTAGCGGAAGCGCTCTTCGTGGAGCCCGACGAGTGTCAGCACGTCAGAGGCTCGTTGCCGGGCGGCCTTGGTCGGGATACCGGCGAGCTCGGCGGCGTACACGGTGAAGTCGGCGGCCGTCTGCGCCAGGGGGAGGCAGGACTCTTCAGGCATGTATCCCACCCGCGCCCGCACCGCGATCGGATCGTCGGCCACGCCTATTCCTAGAACCCGGGCCGTCCCCTCGGTCGGAGTGAGGATGCCGAGCAGGACCTTGATCAGGGTGCTCTTGCCGGCACCGTTGGCGCCGACGAGCCCGATCCGGCCGGCGGGCACCGTGAAATCGAGGTGGTGCAGGGCAACGATGTCGCCGTAGGCGTGGCCGAGTTGACTGGTGGCGATCAGCGCGCCATCCGGCGATGACGTCACTTGGCGGGGTCCCGTTTGCCGATGATTCCGAGGAAGGTGTTGCGGAGACGATCCCGGAGCCACCCGGCCCAGGCGAATTCGCTGGCGAGAATCGCCAGTCCAGTGAAGACGACCAGCCAGCCCGGCCCGATGAGCGGGATCATTGGAATACCGATGAGGATCACGCTAGTACCGATTATCGCAACCCCGGATTTCCGGAAGAAGCCCGACCGGGCCTTTGCCGGCGTGGCGTGCTCTTGGGTCTGGTTGTCGGGTTCCATCTCTCAGTATCCTATGTGGCCGATAGGCCGAGTGGGGCGTCCTCTTTCTAACGTATCTGGGTGCATACACGTCGCGTTGAAACGATCCGAGGGTGCCGACCGTAGACTGCACTGATGTCCAGGAGTCTCCGCCGCCGGGGCGCGTCCCGCCTGCTTCTGCTCACCGTATCCGTTTTGGCGATCGCGGCGGCTGCCTGCACGCCCGACCCGATCGAGGTAGAAGTGGAGGTCGAGGTCGAGCGCGCCGTGACCTGCGATGACCTCGTCCCGACGGGGGTGGCGCTCGCCGTGCAGCTCCTCGCCGCGATCGAGACGGTTCCGATCGAAGTCTTGACCGGTGACGTACCCGCCCACGGGGCGTTCGCCGACCTCCTCGACAGCGGCCGGCTCTTCGATGATCGTGTGGAGAGCCTCGGTTGCGACCCGGTTGCGCTCAATGTCGAGATCATGACCGCGATCGAAGAGGATGTGGACCCGACTTCCCTCGCCGGCACCCTGCTCCTCGAGATCATGCAGGGCGTGTCCGCCCCGCCGTGATGCGAGCCCTGCACCGCCGGAGCCGGGCGGTTTATGATTCCGGCTCAGTGATCCGTGGCCACGCCGATTGGGGACCCGTGGAAGAACACAAAGACCGCCGCAAGGGCGAACGCCGATCCGGTTCGGATCGCCGTGACGCCGATCGCCGTGCAACGGACCGGCGCCAGTCCGATCAACCGGTGACCGAGGAGCGGCGCAGCGGGAGCGATCGTCGCCAGACCGACCGCCGCAGCGGCACCGACCGCCGCCGCGGCGCCGACCGCCGCTCGGGCTAGCTGGCCGGGCGCCGAAGCACGACTGGACGCGGTGGTTCGAGCGGGCCGACGTCAGTCGAGCATCCCGGCGGCTTCGTGGTCGAGGAACCAGGTGACCCGACGGGCGGAGGCCGCAGCCTGCTGGGCCGGGTAGGGAACGCCGTCGACGATGATCTGGCGGACGATGGCGGCTTTGGCGACACCGGTCACGATGAA
>Ga0224512_10005419_pt1 | contig 10524 bp, 10 predicted proteins | sample SF_May12_sed_USG_4_FD_169103 | JGI IMG/M metagenome (GOLD analysis project Ga0224512, IMG submission 169103) | Sediment microbial communities from San Francisco Bay, California, United States - SF_May12_sed_USGS_13 | ecosystem: Environmental > Aquatic > Marine > Sediment | place: USA...
GCTGACTCTGGGCATCATTCGACCGCGTGATGCGCTGCGTGTCTGGTGGCAAGAGGCATCGGTCGGTCTGTTGAACGGCCTGGCGCTCGGCGTGCTTCTCGGGCTCGTGGCCTATCTCTGGCAGGGTAATGCGTTTCTCGGACTCGTCGTCGGCGCTGCGCTTGCGATCAATACACTCGTCGCCGTGTCGATTGGCGGCACGGTGCCGCTGTTGCTCAAAGGCCTCCGGGCCGATCCCGCACTGGCATCGGGGCCCGTCCTGACCACGATCACGGACATGTTCGGCTTCTTTCTCGTGCTCGGGCTCGCAACGCTTGCGCTCCCATGGCTGACGTAGGCACACGGGCCGGCCGTTTCACGGTGTTTCGGACAGCGAGTTCCGCCGCCGCGGCCTTGGGCATCTGCGCTTGCGCACGAACTGTTTCAGCGATTCGCCCGAGCTTTGCGCCGACGGACGGCCGATCGGTAGTAGACTAGGCCGCAGCGACTACAGCCGGCGTTGAAGCCGGCGCAGCGGATTGCTAGCTTTGGTCTTTTCCCACAGGGCCGTCACAGCGGGGGTGCCTAAAATGTTTAAAAAATTCAAGAACTTGTTCTGCTCGACCTTCGGGCTGGTTGCTTATCTTTCGGTGGGCGCCTGCCTGAATGCCCAGCACGCCGACTTCACGCTAACCACTGTCGGGCAGTTCGAGCAGCCGTGGGCGCTGGAGTTTCTCCCCGATAATCGGCTGCTCGTCAGTGAGATGATCGGTGCGTTGAAAATCGTCAACGCTGACGGGTCCGTCGGTGAAATCACCGGTGTGCCGCATGTCGATCACGGCGGCCAGGGCGGCTTCGGCGACATCGTGCTGCATCCGGACTACGCTCAGAACAGCTTGATTTACTTCAGCTATGTCGAGCCCGGCGAGAACGACACGCGCGGTGCAGTCGTCGCGCGCGCTCGGCTGCAGCTATCCGGGAGCGGTGGCTCACTCAGTACACCGGAAATCATCTGGCGCCAGGTGCCGAAAGTGACCGGTCAAGGCCACTACAGCCACCGTATCGCCTTCGGGCCGGACGGATATCTCTGGCTCACCTCCGGCGACCGGCAGAAATTCGACCCTGCGCAGGACATGAATTCGAACCTGGGCAAGGTCTTGCGCCTCAACGACGACGGCTCGGTCCCGCGCGATAATCCGTTCTACGACCGCGGTGGCGTGACCGCACAGATCTGGTCGCTCGGCCATCGCAACCTGCTCGGCCTCGCGTTCGATGACCAGGGCCGGCCCTGGGACGTCGAGATGGGACCGATGGGCGGTGACGAACTGAACCTCGTTCGACGCGGCGCCAATTACGGCTATCCGATCGTTTCTAACGGCGATCACTACGACGGCACCCCGATTCCGGCCCATAACACGCGGCCAGAATTCGCCGCGCCCGCCGTTTGGTGGAATCCGGTCATCTCACCATCGAGCTTGATTTTCTACAGTGGCGATGAATTCCCGGACTGGAAAGGCAATGCCTTCATCGGCGGCCTGTCCTCGCAGTCGCTCGTGCGCGTCCAGATCGATGGAGATTCGGCAAGCGAGGCAGAGCGCTTCTCGATGGGCCGGCGGATTCGCGCCATCGAGCAAGGCCCGGACGGTGCGATCTGGTTGCTCGAAGACGGGCGGCCAGGACGCGGCGGGCAGGGCTTCCTGCTCAAGCTGACGGCGCCAGGCTCGTAATTCACAGGTCTGCTGTTTGCATTTCAGCTACGTTGCGCCGGGCTCGTTAGCCCGGCGTAGCCTGTGACCTCGGCAATGGTTCGGAACACCGTCACGCTTACCGCTGCGCTTGCGCTGTCTATTGGCCTTTCGGCCGCGCACGCACAAAGCCTCGACGGCACGCTGCTCGTCGCCAACCGCGAAGACGTCGCCGGCAGCGTCTCGTTATTCGATCTGCCAACGGGTAAGGAGATCGCGCGCATACCGATCGGGCGCGGCTGGCCGCACGAAATCGCCGTCTCGCCCGACGGGCGCCTCGCACTCACGGCCGAATACGGCCTAGAGAACCCCGGGGAGCGTGTCGCCGTCATGAACATCCCCGAGGCACGAATCATCGGCTATATCGAGACAGGCCCGGATTCGAAACCTCACGACTCCGTGTTCCTGCCGGATGGTCGCCATGCGATCGTCACGCTCGAGACGATTGACCGGATCGCGCTCCTTGATGTCGAAGAACTGAGTGTCGTGCGCACGTTACCGATCGGCGCGGGCGCACGCGAGGGACATATGATCACGCTGAGCCCCGATGCAACGCGCGTCTACGTCGGCGGCCGGCTCGGACACGGCACGGTATCAGTCGTGCATCTCGACGGCGAGACGCCACCCACCGTCATACCCACTGGGCTCGGTGCAGAAGCGATAGCCGTTACGCCTGACGACGAAGTTTGGGTCTTGAACCAAGACGCCAACACGATATCGGTCATCGATCCTGAAACGCTCGTGATCCTCGAGACCTTTCCGTCGGCCACTCAGCCGCGGCGCTTGGCTAATCTCTCTGGGGGTCGCATGGCTGTCATCAACGGCAACGCCACCACAGCCGGCATCAATATCTACGACACGGCAACCCGATCGGTTATCGAAGAGCTTGCCGTACCGGATGGGCAGGTGGCTGCAGGCGGCTTTGGCTTTATCGTCCTCGGCAGCAGTGCGTTCGTAAGCACCCGTGCCGATGGGCAGATTCTCTTATACGATCTCGATCAACCTCAGGAACCACCGCGCCCGTATGCAACCGGGCACGACACGCCCGACGGCATGGCTTGGTCGCCATTGCGCGTGACAGTGCTCGAAACTCGATAGGCCATGCTCGACACGGCCGTGTGTCAGTAGCGTGCCCGGTTATTCAGGCACGCGGTCGAAAGGCCATGCCCCCGAAACGTGGACCTCTGAGATTGTGGTCGCCGTCCCATCGTCGCCGACCGTAAAGACGTACCCGAATCCGCCACCGGCCTGCAGAAAAGAGGCCTCCGATTTCGGAATAAGCCGCTGTCTCGCGCCGTTGTTCTTTTGCATGAACAGCTCGCCGTCTTCCAGCGTGACTTCGATGTTGACGGAGTTGCGCAAGTACATGCCGGCGTATGTCCCGACGTATCTGGCAAGAATCTCCGGAGCGACTTCCACGGCCGTTTCGTCCCTCTCCTCGACCTGGCTGGTCCAGTTGCCTTCTTCGCCACCGTAGGCCTCTGCGCAGACGGTCTCGAGCATGACTTCGTCAGCCGCGAGATTCATCTCGATGACCGCATTCAGCGGCCCCTCGAGCGCACCGGGATCCTCGTAGGTCACCTCTACGCGCATGTGGCCGAAGTTCGTGCGCGTGTAGCGCTCCGTCGTACGCAGCTGATCCGTGTGCGAAATCCCACGGCCCAGCCAGGTCTTATCGTTGTAGCCGTTGCTTTCGACCACGAGCGTATCGCCGTCCCAGCGGCCGACCGAGTAACCCACCCAGGTCGGCAGCGGCTCCGGCTCGAGCTCGCGGCCATCCGTGAAGATCTGGCGATAGGTTCCGTCGTTGTAGAGCATCGCGATCATGGTCGGATGATGCAGAATCCTTCGCAGCCCATACGAGTTGCTGCCGACAGTGAGATTTTCCGGCCCACTCGGCAAGCAGATATAGCGAGGGTTATCCGCGAAGTAGGTTCTTTCGCGCTCATCAACCAACGTGCGGACCCACGGCTGGAGGTTGCTCTGATCCCTGAGGTCGCTCCTGACTCGCTCCGGGCGCCACAAGCCCGTCAGATCCGGATGGCCATCCGCCGAGCGCGGGGCGGGCGCCGACAGATTGGGCTGGCCGTCGGCCGTGCGCGGTATGCCCGGTGTGGGCAGCGTCAGCCACTGCGCCGCCAACGGCGTCATTGACGCCAGTAAGACCAAAGTCGCGAGTATTCTTTTCATGCTGCCACCTCGGAACCCGTGCAGGGATCGGCTGGATTGTAGCGAAACCATCGACTAATGATTATATTATAGGTAACTTGATTATACGTATGACCATCCAGGATTTGATACCCAAGGGGGGTTCGGCCATGAGAGCTGGCTTATTAGTTTTTCTCGGCGCGGCGTTGCTTCTGGCAGCCGCACCGAGTATGCCTCACCACTCGTTTGCCGCCGTGTTCGACGTCGGCCGGCCGATCGAGCTCACCGGCACGGTCACGCGACTCCAATGGACAAATCCCCACGCCTGGATTCATGTCGACGTCGAAAACGCCGACGGTAACGTGGAGGCGTGGAGGATCGAGCTGCTAGGCATCAACACGCTGCTCAAGCAGGGCTGGACGCCCGGCGTGTTGAAACCAGGCGACGTCATTAGCGTGGAAGGCTTCGGTACGAGGGACGGCAGTACTGCCGCAAACGCTTCCGTGGTCACGCTTGTAGACACGGGTCAGCAGCTCTGGGTGAGCGCGACGGCGGAATCGCGAGAAGACTACTGAACAGCTGGTCCGAGTGGGGGACAATCATGGACTACACGGGAAAAATCGCCACTCCACGACGAACTTCCGAGGTCGGTGGCGTCGTCACACTGCTGTTGACCCTGGCCGCATACCTCCCCGGCGGACTTCAGGCTCAGGAAGGCGCCTCAAAACTTCCTGATCTCTCCTCTGTCTGGCAACGCAGCGCTCGACCGGTTACGCCGGCGCCGGAGGAGTTGCCGCTCAATGCCCGGGGCATCGGGATGCGAGACGCAATCGACGAGGCCCAGCACCCGATGTACGACTGCGTGCCGGCAGCGATCCCCCACATCTTGGGTGATCCGTACAATTTTTCGATCGAGCAGCAGCAGGACCGGGTGATTATCAGGTACGAGAAGGACGAGATTGCGCGCACGGTCTGGCTCGAAGGGCACGGCCATCCGGCCGCTTTGTCCAGCGACTTCTCGGTTCAGGGGTTCTCCACCGGTCGATACGAAGATGGCGACCTCGTGGTCGAGACCACCCATTTCACGTTCGACCCATCGGGGATCGAGGACAAGCCGCCGATGGTGCCTTCCTCGACGTCGAAGCGAACCGTCGAGCGCTACTCACGGGACGGCGACCAGCTCTCGGTCGAAGTTACCGTGGAGGATCCACGTTTTCTGACGGAATCGGTTCTGTTCAGCTTCCAGTTCGCGCCGACCGAAACGCCGTTGGAAGCGTGGATTCCGTGTGACCCCGGACAGGCACGCAACGCGCTCAGGTACATGCCTGAGAGCGAACTCAAGTACGGGATTCGCTAGCCCGTGCGCTAGAGGAGTAAGCACAACATGAAACGCAACGTCTCAATGTTCCTGGCGGTCGCCACGGCGGCGGCCGGTTTTCAGCTGTTGGCAGCCTCCGCCGGTGCGCACCATTCTGCAGCGCCGTTCTACGACGAGACCACGACGGTCGAGATCCGTGGTGTCGTGACGAGGTGGTCGTTTGTGAATCCGCACCCGTTCCTCTATGTCGATGCCGTCGACGAGCAGGGTGAAACGCACGAATGGATCATCGAGTTCGCGGGGGCCGTGCGGATGCGGAAGATCGGCTGGTCGCCCGAGACCTTCACGCCGGGAGAGATCGTTTCCGCTATTGGCCACCCACCGAAGGCCGAGGGTCAATACGGCATGTTCTCTCCGAAGATAATGCGGGAGGACGGCACCGTGATTCCGATCGTTGGATCGGTTGGCGGGGCCGGCGTTGCTCCGCGCTGAAGTTCGCGATCACCCGACGCCCCCGACTTCCCTGCTGCGAGCTGTCGCGCGCTGCGCACTGATCTCAGAGATCGCAGATCTGCCCCCCGGACGTGTTCCCGGCGGACGTTAGCGCTCGAACTGCTGCGCCGGCCGGGAGGGCCGGTGGGAGCGAAGCTGCCCCCTCCCGCCGCACCAACGCTTCGTGCCTAGCCGTCGTCTTCGATGTCGTAAACGACGCGCCCGCCGACCATCGTCAAAACCGGGTTGATGTCTTTAATCTCATCGGCAGGAATCGTCAGGTAATCCCGGTCTAGCACGACGAGATCGGCGAGATAGCCCGCCTGGATCGATCCGAGCTCGTTCTCACGGAAGAACAGATAGGCGTTGTTCTTCGTATGCGCGATCAGCGCCTCCTCGCGCGTGACCGGATGATGATTGATCACGGTCCCGCCCACCATTTTGCCCGTCACGGCCCAGTAAAGGGTCTGGAACGGCCGATACTGGTTGACCTCGAACGCATCCGTGCCGAGGCCCCATTTGATTCCACTGTCCTGAATCTCGCGCAACATGGGCATGGTATAGGCGCGATCGCCCCAAACACGATGCAGCAGTCCGCCCGTGACTATCTCGCGCGGATGCACAGCGATGAACATGTTGAGGTCTCGCATGCGCTCCATCTGATCGACCGTCACCTGCTCCATGTGCATGAGCCCCCAGCGCAGCGGCCTCAGCGGCACGGTCTCGTTGATTCGTTCGATCTGTCGGAGCTTACCCTCGATCGCGATATCGGTCTGCGTGTGAATGAGCGTCTGAATGCCGGCTTTCGCGATCTCCAGCGCGACCTCGCCATATTGATCCCACTGCGCCTGAGTGACGGGCTGTTGCGTTGCCGAGTAGAGATCGTCGCCGCCGCCGCCGGGGATCTGTTCGCCCCAGGTCGTATTCGTCATCCAATTATCGCCATCGTGCCAGCGCATCGAAGGAATTGCGGCGATCATTTTCTCGGTCACGTTCGGGTCCCCGCGCGGGACGCTCGGCGCCTGCATGCAGAAGAAGCGCATGCTGCTTAGCCCTTCTTCCTGGAGCTCGCGATAGAGGTCGTCCCACTGGCAGCCGCCGCCCGAGGACGTCAGGCCCGCGGCCGCAAGATCGTGGAGCATCGCGAGGCTGCTCTCGCGCACGACTTCATACGGCAGGTTCGCTCGCGCGCCGTTCGGCGCATCGATGAAGTCGGCTAGCGCTCTGACTCTCGATGCGCCACGCGGCCCCAGAATCTGGCCCGTCGCGCGCCCGTTCGCATCGCGAGCAATCCAGGGCTCGTTCATGTCCTCGAGGTCGATGAGCTCGATGGCTCGGCTGTTGATGTACGCATCGGAGCGCGAGAAAACGAGATAGACCGGGTTTCCGCCGGAGTACTGATCGAGCTCATCGCGCGTGAACGGCGACGTGTCCTCGACGAACTGATCGGGTGACCAGCCGCCGAAGTTGAAGATCCACTGATCGTCCGGCACGGCCGCGGCCTTCGCCCGAAGGCGGTTCAACGCTTCCCGGCGCGATTCCACACCGTCGAAGCGCAGCTCGAGATTCCAGTACGCGCCCTCCTCCATGAAATGCGCATGGTTGTCGATGAGCCCGGGGACTACGGATCGGCCTTCCAAGTCGATGCGCTGCGTGCCCGCTCCCGCAAGATCGTTGATCTCGGCGGTCGTGCCGACCGCTACGATCCGATCACCGCGGACCGCGACCGCTTCGGCGATACGGAACTGGTCATCGACCGTGATGATCTTGCCGTTCGTGAGAATCAGATCCGGCGCGGCCTGCTGGGCCTGCAGCAACAAAGGGGCTCCGAAAAGCCATGCCGCGAGGAACGTCACTATTTGTCGTTTCATGTTTATGCTCCGTCCAGTCGAGCGAGTAAGGCCGACCACGAAGGAAGAATAGGATGGCAGACGACCACTTGGCAACCGTGTTACCTAAGTCTGGGCTCGACCGGCAAGCCCGACGGCCAGGATGCGCACCCAGGAACGGCAGTTCTGCGTACTCACCAACGATAGCAGCAGGCCTGTCCGCCGGGCACGGCACGCGCCCAATCAAGTCGATCGTAGCCGGCCGCTGGCGCCGCCCGCGCTGTCCACGGCCCGACCGTCGAAGACAAATGTGCCGATAACCGGATTCTCTTATATGATCTGCCCGACCCGTCGCGCTAGCTCGCGAAGGGTCGCATCGCATCGGGCGGCCTGGCATCGTCGCCACTGCCCGTCGACTGAAGACTTGAGAACCGCCAAGGACATCTCGTTATGAACCGGATAGCTGCTGCTTCTCTAGCATTGTTCTTCTCGGCCGCCGCACTCCCCCACCATGCGACAACGGTCGCTTACGACACGAATAATCTCGGCGCAATCGAGGGCGAGGTCGTATCGGTTTTCTGGCGCAACCCGCATGTCGTACTCGAAATCGAGCGTGTCTCCGAGAGCGGTGTCGTCGAAACGTGGACCGCGGAATCCGGCTCCCCGAACAGCCTGCAGCGTATCGGCTACGATAGCTCGGTCGTCTCCGTCGGCGATCATGTCACGCTCTACGGTGCGCTGTCGCGGCAGGGATTACCGGCCATGGCGGCCTATACCATGACGCTTGCCGATGGCAGCGAAGTGCCGCTCTGGCCGCAACGCGCCCAGGGTATCGGCCGCGGCGTACCGCCGGCGCCGTTTTCGAGTACCGCCGTAGCTGCCGACGAGCGGGAAGCGAATAGCATCTTCCGCGTCTGGATACTGCCGCAGGTCAACTTCGAAGTGGACTTCCCGCTGACTGAGTTCGCGCAGACGGCGCGGGATGCTTGGGACCCGCTGGTCGACGACCCGGCGCTGCGCTGCGAGCCGCCCGGCATGCCCGCGATGATGGACGGTCCCTATCCAATCCAATTCATCGACCAGGGCGATTCGATCCTCGTCAGGCTCGAAGAGTGGGACGGCTCCCGAACGATTCACATGCAGCCCGACAGCGACACGTCCAATATCCCGGCGAGCCATTACGGCTACTCGACCGGGCATTGGGAGGGCAACACGCTCGTTGTCAGAACGACTCGCGTGAACGCGCCGCATGTCGATGACCTGGGCACGCCGTTCAGCGAAGCTGCAGAGATCATCGAACGCATGACGCTGAGTGACGATGAACGCACGCTCGAATATGAGGCGACGGTCACGGACCCGCGTACCTTCACGCGTCCGGCCGAGCTCAGGGGCACATTCGTCTGGAGACCCGGTGAGCAGATTAAGGAGTTCAATTGCGCGCTTCGTGAGGCGGGCTGAGCCGCCGTGCGTGCTCGCGGCCGAGCGTGGGCGAGCGCAGGGGCGCTCGAGCGCTCCTCGCAGTCTGCGAATGAGCGCCGCCTCCCGGTGGGCTAGCGCTTATTCTTCGGCACTGCGTCGGCGCGCGTAAAACTCTTTGCCATCCTCTCTGACGGCCCTCGTCCATGCCGCTGCAGGGCGCCCGTCGCGCATCGGATGGCCCGTAATCGTCAGCCGTGTACCGGGCATGAGATCTCCCGGCCGGATGCCTCGTCGCATCATGATCGAGGGTCCTTCGGCCTCGAAGCCCCAGGTCGTCACTGAACCATCTTCGTTCGTGACATCGACGATGAGCCACGAGTGCGGATTCGTGAACTGAAACTCCCGCACGACGCCCATGAGCGTAACCTCGGACTCATCGTCAAACATGACGCCCGCATGATGCGCGGCAGCGTTGCCCAAATACAGCGTCAGTAAAAGAGCGCATGGAACCAGTGTGATCTTCTTCATGGTGCTCTTCCTTACTCGCGATCGTCTTCGCTGGTGAATGTGAAATCGGTGTACTGCGTGCTGCCTTCCGAGGTCTCGAAGACAGCGTTATTCGGATTTTCGCTGCAATGCCAATACCGCATCCGCAGGCTGTAATCGGGATTTGGGGTCTTGTCGTAGCGGAACTGCACGTACCAGGGCTCGAGCAGATTCACGGGATCGTAGACCCAGACATCAGCAATGATCCGATCGTCGGCGACCTTGCGCCAGATCTCGACGGTTTCGGTCTGCTCGGAGTGCTCGGGATGTGCACGACCGTAGGTGCTCGCACGTAACTGATTCGTGTGGATGATGAGCCTCCCATCGTCCCAGAAACCGATCGAGTCGCCATAGTAGAGCGGGTAGCGCTCGATCTCGGGCGGGTGACCGCGGCCGTCGGTATAGATGCGTCTGACGTTATTGACCGTCTCCGACGAGAGCCAGGTCTGCTCGGGCCGGACGATAAACTCGCGCAGGAACGGTATGCCGAGCCAGCGTGGATATCCCGGCGGGCCACACTGGCTCAATGCCTCGTCATAGAGTATGCCCGCGGCCGTCTCGCGCACAGCTGCGTCATGAACGGCTATGGCCTCCGGCCTGAGTTTCGCGGACGTCGATGCGCCCTGCTGCCTTTGGAGGTCGAACGCGTTGCCGCCCGGCGTCCAGCGCGTCCACAAACCCGACCAGTCGGGCATGTTTCGCCATGTCAGCGGCTGACCGCCGCCGGCTTGCTCCTTCAGGCTTGCATAGAGCGCCCAAGCCGAATCATATTGTAGGCCGAGCTCGACGTTGCGCTGCGTTTCCTCGGCGGTCTGCGCCGCAGCAACACCGGCTGCGAGCGCGCCGATACCGAGCATGAGCGCGGCCCAACGTCCAATCCGCGAATTATGGATCCTGTTGGTCATGATCGTTCTCTCAACCTTCGTTGAACGCACGTATCTGCGGTCCCGTCGCCATTCAGTCGTACTCACAGTCGAACGCCAAGACCTCATCGCCCGGTAGCCATCGCCAGGACTTACCGAGCCTAACCGGCTCAGTGAAGAGCCAC
>Ga0224512_10005420_pt1 | contig 10522 bp, 10 predicted proteins | sample SF_May12_sed_USG_4_FD_169103 | JGI IMG/M metagenome (GOLD analysis project Ga0224512, IMG submission 169103) | Sediment microbial communities from San Francisco Bay, California, United States - SF_May12_sed_USGS_13 | ecosystem: Environmental > Aquatic > Marine > Sediment | place: USA...
GCCGGCTTCTTCGGCGGCAGCTTCTTCGGCCGGAGCCTCTTCAGCGGCAGATTCTTTAGCCGGCGCCTCTTCAGCAGGCGCTTCTTCAGCCGCAGTCTCTTCGGCCACAGCTTCCTCGGCCGGTGCCCCCTCAGCAGCAGCCTCTGCAGCCGGCGCTTCCTCGGCGGGGGCCTCTTCAGCCGCGGCTTCCTCGACAGGCGCCTCTGCAACAGCGGCTTCCTCGGCCGGCGCCGCCTTGGCCTCTTCCTTGGCCTCTGCCCTGGCCTTTTCCTTCGCCTCGATGCGTTCAAGCGTCTTGGCGCTCGGCTTGGCCTTGTTGGGATTGCTGCGCGCCGGGCGCGTCAAAATACCGGCGGCATCCAGAAAGCGGTGCACCCGGTCGGTCGGCTTGGCGCCGCTGGAAAGCCAGTGCTGGACGCGTTCAACATTCATCACGACCCGCTCGCCGCTGTCTTTCGGCAAAAGCGGATTATAGGTGCCCAGCCGTTCAATATAGCGCCCGTCGCGCGGCGCCCGTTCGTCCGCCGCTACGATCCGGTAGAACGGCCGCTTCTTGGAGCCGCCGCGCGCCAGTCTGATTTTCACTGCCATTTGATCTTGCCTTTCAGGTTCAACTTTGCGTTCGGTTATTTCTTGAATTTCGGTTTGCCGATGCCGGCAAGGCCGGGAAGACCGCCACCGGGCAGCCCCGGCAGGCCTTTCGGCATGCCGCCCATGCCGCCGGGAAGACTCCCCAGGCCGCCTTTCTGAATATCCTCCAGCATTTGCGGGTCAGGCTCGGCCGGCATGTTGCCGCCGAACAGCCCGGCAAGGCCGCCCTTCTTGCGGCCGAGCTTCTTCATCATGTCGGCCATCTGCCGGTGCATTTTCAGCAGCCGGTTGACGTCCTGGACCTGGTTGCCGGAGCCGGCCGCCACGCGCTTCTTGCGCGAGGCGTTCATCAGCGCCGGCTTGGCCCGTTCGCGTTTGGTCATCGAGGAAATGATGGCCAATTGCCGCTTGAGGATGGAATCATCGAGCCCGGCGGCAGCCATCTGCGCCTTCATTTTGCCCATGCCGGGCATCATTCCCATAATGCCGCCCATGCCGCCCATTTTCTGCATCTGCCTGAGCTGATCGGCGAGATCGGAAAGGTCGAATTCGCCCTTTTGCATCTTGCGCGCGGCGGCTTTCGCTTTTTCCTGATCGATCGTCTCGGCGGCCTTTTCGACCAGCGAGACGATGTCGCCCATGCCCAGAATGCGGTCGGCGATGCGGCCGGGATGGAAATCCTCCAGCGCATCCATTTTTTCGCCGGTGCCGATCAGCTTGATCGGCTTGCCGGTGACGGCGCGCATGGACAGCGCCGCGCCGCCGCGCCCGTCGCCATCCACGCGGGTGAGCACGATACCGGTGACGCCGACCTTCTCGTCGAACGAGCGCGCCACATTGACCGCGTCCTGGCCGGTCAGCGCGTCGGCAACGAGCAGGATCTCATGCGGATTGGTCGCCGCCTTGATGGCCTGCATTTCCGCCATCAGCGGCTCGTCGATATGGGTGCGCCCGGCGGTATCGAGCATGACCACGTCATAGCCGCCCAGTTGCGCCGCATTCGCGGCGCGTTTGGCGATCTCCACCGGCGTCTGGCCGGCGACGACCGGCAGGCTCACCACGCCGACCTGCTCGCCCAAGACTTTGAGCTGCTCCTGCGCCGCCGGCCGGCGCGTGTCGAGCGAGGCCATCAGGACTTTTTTCTTCTCCCGCTCCTGCAGGCGCCTGGCGATCTTCGCGCTCGTCGTCGTCTTGCCGGAACCCTGCAGGCCGACCATCATCATCGCCACCGGCGGCGGCGCGGCAAGGTCGATCGGCACCGCCTCCGCGCCGAGCATTTCGACGAGCTGGTCGTGGACGATCTTGACGACCATCTGGCCCGGCTTGACCGCCTTGATGACCTCCGCGCCGACGGCCCGCTCGCGCACCTTGTCGGTGAAGCTTTTGACCACCGCCAGCGCCACGTCGGCCTCAAGCAGCGCCCGGCGCACCTCGCGCAGGGCCTCGCCGACATCTTTCTCCGACAGCGCACCACGGCCGGTGATGGTCTCGAAAATGCCGGACAGGCGATCGGACAGGGTTTCGAACATGGCGCTCCAAAGCGGTTTGGCACCTGCGGGCGCATCGCGCTGGCAGGTGGTGACCTCCGGGCTCTCTTTAGACCTTTGCGGGGCCCGGTCGGCTTCTGACAAATGGCTCTCAAGACAGAGTGCGCGTCACCTAGGCGGCGGGCGGGCCGAAGTCAAGGCTTATCCCCACTGTCCGGGGCGGGCGTAAAATCTCCAAAGCAAAGGAGATTTGATGATGAATGAAAGAGAAAACGCCACACTTTGCCGCGATATCGCCGCCGAATGGCAGCGCACCCTTGATGAGCACGAGCAACTTGGCGGCGATATTATCACGGCCGGCGAGCGCGTTGGCAGGACACAAGCCGAGCTTGCGCGTGTCGACAGTCAGATCGAAGAATTGGAACAGAGTTCTAAAATCCCGGCCCGCGCAGCCGCACGCCTTTCACCATATGCCGTAGCCGCCGCGGTAGCGGAGGCCCTTGCAATCAGCAGGCGTCTTGGGCAGCTCAGGGGCGAACGACAGCAGGCAATGAACGAACTTTCGCGGGCCAACGCCGATCTTGAGATCGCCAGGAGGCATCGACGCGATGCCGGACAGCGAATGCCCCGGCTAGCGGCCCAGTACGAGAAATTCAATTGTAGATTGTATGCGGCCAAACCCTTTTAATCTATTTCTCGCCGCAATATTTCGCGGCGACGGTTTGCAGGACTGAGACGCCGAAGTCTATATTGTCATTTATATAATCGATATGGATAGATGACACATTCTTCGACGATTCGGCAAAAGCCTTCTCCTCGGCCGCCGTCAGGCTGTCCCTGGATCGCAGAATTGCCAGAAGCGCAAACCGGGCCGTTGGCGCCAAATCGACAAAGGCGTAACGATCGTCGGCGATGAGCAAAGCGCGGACGGCTCGCGCCGAAAACGGATCATCTTCCGGCCCGTCATGAGTAAGAAACCCCATATTTCCGATTTGCCTGTCCAGTACACTAAGGAGAGGGTCCTTTCGCAGCTCGGAGGATTGCAGCACCAATCGTTGCCCGCACCAGCGAAAATCAGTCCGCCCCGTCGCGTCATATGCCTGTGCCGCTTTGTTGAATTGACGAATTGCGAAACAATCATAAACGCCAGGATAGACGGCCAACCCGGTATATTGCCACCATAAATCAAACTCCACATCGCTGGCTTTGCTAAGTGCCTTCTGCAGCGGATAGTCGGCAATATAGATTTCAATTAAGGCATCGGTGGCGTCCGGACAGGCTTCGTCCGTGACAGCCGCCTCGTAAGCAGCGCGGGTGTCGGTTGGCAATTCGGCTGGCGGCCGGGGCGGCTGGCCCTTCATTGCCTGATAGTCGGGGACTTCAAAGCCCGGCCCGGCCAATTTCGGCGGCGTGTCGGGCGGCCGCGCCATCTGCGCTGAGGCAAGCGTCGCGGCGCACAATCCGACCATGATCCAAGCAATGCGCGTCATGTCGTTCCCCAATTGGAACAAAATTAGAACACGCGCGCACCCGCCCGTCAATCAGCCGGCCAAACTCCAGTCAGTTGGAAATAGGTCGAGACTTATCCCCGGTCTCTCAGACGGTGGCAAAATCGCCGAAACGAAAGGAGATTGTGTCATGAGTGAACGAGAAAAAGCGCAACGTTGCCGCGAGCTGGCCGCCGGAATACGCGACGCCCGTGACCACTATGTCGACCTTGGGCACCAGATTTTCGATCAAGGCCAGCGCGTCGACCACGCCGAGTCCGATGTGATTGAAATCGAAACGGAACTTAATACCTTGGACACGGCACAAACGCCGGTCACGGCTGCTGCGCGCATCGGCTCCGTTGCGGCATCGGTCGCCGCCGCGCTTGCTTTGGAAGCGGCGAAGGCACGGCTGCGCGCAAGATTGGCCAATGCCAAGATCGCATTTGACAATGAGCAGTTGAAACTGAGCAACCTCAATATAGAACGGAGAGTGACCAATCAGCAGCTTCAACGCATATTAAGTCAATTCGACAGCAGCAATTGCGAGATCCACGCCGCCCGTCCCTAGCGGGCCGAAGCGATACAATCGTCGATGCTCTGCACGGTCGCAAATTCATATCCGCTGTCGATGAAATCCATCATCATCTGCCTGTCCCAGTCAGTAATGCCGCCGGCCAGCGCGTTGAATTCGGCGCGCTCGCCTGGCGACAACTGGCTTGTGTGGTCAAGGATCAACAAGATGTTGTAGCGCACGGCTTCGGGCAACACGACGAAATGATATTCCTCGTCGCTTGCCAGAACGGCGCGTAGCGCATCGACGGAGAATGGCACATCTTGCCGGACCTGTAATGTCATCGGCAACAGAGTGTCGATGGCCCGGACCAGCCGATAGAGCATCGGCGCGGCCTCCTTGTCGGGGCGCGGCTCGGCCAGCAGCGACTGCCCGCACCAGCGAAAATCGCCGCCCCCGGCCGCATAGGCCGCCGACGCGGCTACAAATTCGTCGATAACATCGCAGGCGTAAATTTCAGGATAGGTGCCCCGTCCCGTTTTATACCACCACAGCATCAGCGTGTCCCGGTTGTCCAAGACCCAGCGGAACCGCGGATATTCGCGCAGATAGACGCCGGTCACGGCAGACGTCGCCGCCGCGCAGTCATCCGCCGCCAAGGCCTGCGCGACACTGTCCTGGACCGACGGCGGCAAGTCGCTCAACGGCCGCGCCGGGACCAGATCGCCGTCGAAGGAATGCGGTAGGACCGGCGGCGTGTTGGGGGGCGGCCGTACCATTTGCGCGACGGCCAGCGTTGCGGCGCACAATCCGACCATGATCCAGAAAATGCGCATCAAGCCGTCGTCCTCAAAACGGAGGCGATTTCAACACCGGGCGGCCAGCCGGTCAATCGATCGCCATTTGCGACCACCGGCGCTCATCTTCGCGGCTGGCTCCACACAAGCGGAAATGCAGGCCGTTGCAACGCGTTTTTCAGCCAGCCGTGACCATTGCCGAATGCCGCAACGCCGGCGTCATTTGCCGTGCGTTGACGGCTGCCCGTGGCAATGATCATCGGCATAGCGGAGCGACGGATAAAGCCCGCCGGAATAACGCTTGTTGTCGTCGTTGTAATAGCCAAGCCCGCGGACCATGCCGATCTGGTCCTGGGGAAGGCTCTTTTCCAACCGCTTGAGTTCGTCGCTTTCCTCAGCCGCGATGACGCCTGACACGCGCAAAATATCAAGCGCGTTGAAGCGGAAAATCGGCGCCAGGTCGACGAAATCATATTGTTCGTTAAATGCCAGGATGCGCCGCGCGGCGCGCGGGGAAAACGGCACAGCGTCACTCCGATCATCGTCCGACAGCCAAATCAGCTGGAGGATGGAATCCAGCAATTCCTCAAGCAATTCGTCATCTCCCGGCCGCAGCGCATATCGCAGATCGAAACTGTCCTGGCCGCACCAGCGATAGCCGCGCCGGCCGGCCGCCTGAAACGCGTCGGCCGCCTGCGTGAACCGGTCGATGACGAAACAATCATAAGCCGCCCTATAGGCCTCGAGACCAACGTCCAGCCACCAACGGTAAATTTTCCGGCTATTTGCCCTCTGCAACGCCTTCTGCCGCGGATAGTCGGCAATATAGATTTCAATCAAGGCATCGGTGGCGTCCGGACAGGCTTTGTCCGTGGCCGCCGCCTCATAGGCGGCGCGGGCCGCCGCCGGCAGGGCTTCGGGCAGCCGTGGCGGCTGGTTCTTCATCGCCTCAAAGTCGGGCCGGCTCAAATCGGGGGGAACCGGCGCCGGCGGCGCGTCAGGAGGCATGGGCACCTGCGCTGGAGCAAGAGTCGCGGCGCACAGGCCGACAATGATCCAGGCAGTGCGCGTCACGTCGTCCTCCGGCTGGAACAAAATTAGAACACGGCAGGCCCCGGCCCGTCAATCGGGCAGCAGGACGAACCTTATCCACGATACCCGGAGCGGCGGTAAAATCTCCGCAACGATAGGAGATTGTGTCATGAATGAACGGGAACGCGCGAGCCTGTGCCGCGATATTGCCGCTCACTGGCAAATTGCTTTGGATGAACGTGACCGATTTTTCAGTGAAATTGAGGGCTTGCAGGATCAAGAACGCGAACTAGCCAGACGGCTAGCGGATATACAGTCGCAAATCACTGAGCTTGAATTCGCTTCAAAGGTTCCGAACCGACCGGGCACTGCCGCGGTTGGCCTTGGTCTGTCCGTCTTGGAAGCCTTGGCGGCCAGCCGACGTATCGGACAGCTTCAAGCCGAGGCACAAAAACTTTCCGGCGAGCTTTTGCAGGTTCAGAATAAAATCAAGACTCGAGAATCCAATCATGCCGACATCGATCCGGTCATTCGGAGACTTTCAAGCCAGTACGACGACCTGAATTGCCAGCTCTATGCCGCCAAACCGTTCTGAAGCTTATCGCTCGCAATATTCCGTCGCGTAAAGGCTCTGATTTGAAAGATTGGGGACGAACATTTCGCGCAGGTAAGCTTGCCGGTTAGGGGCGATGGTCTCGCCGAGCCGCGCCAGTTCCGTTTCCTCGCCGGAGGTCAAGCTATCGCGCGCCTGAAGGATGAGCAGCAGCATAAAACGCGCGCTTGGTGCCAGATCGACAACGGCGAACTGGCGGTCGGCGGCCAGAAGAGCCCTTATTGCACGTGAGGAATAGGGAATATCGTGCGGCCCCGGGCCTGTCAGAAACATCATGGCGCTTATCGGCCAGTCGAGCGCCGCCAGAACCGGATCGTCCCGCGTTTTTTCATAAGGAATGACCATTCGCTGGCCGCACCAGCGAAAGCCGGTCCGGCCGCTGGCGTCATAGGCGCCCGCGGCCTGGCGGAACATGCGAATGGCGAAGCAGTCATAGACCGGCGCATAGTTTTTCAAGCCGACCGTCGTCCACCAGCCCTGCAGGTCAGGGCTTGCGGTGGACCGCAATGCGATATGGTGCGGATAATCGGCGATATAGACTTCAATGAGGGCATCGGTGACATCCGGACAAGCCGCGTCGTTCACCGCCGCCTCGTAGGCGGCCCGGGCTTCAGCCGGCAGCGCCCCGGGCGGCCGCGGCGGCTCGTCCTTCATTGCCTGATAGTCGGGAAAATCAAATCCCGGCCCGGCCAATGTCGGCGGCGCGTCGGGCGGCCGCGCCACCTGCGCCACGGCCAGCGTTGCGGCGCACAATCCGACCATGATCCAAGCGATGCGTATCATGCATTCCTCCCGGTTGGAACAAAGTTAGAACACGGTAGCATCCGCGCCGTCAATCGGCGCCAGTTCCGCTCTGCGAACGCTTGAACCGGCCGCACGCTATGCTCAGCGCTTTTCTCCGGCGCTGGCAAAACCGCGCCGCTTCCGCCATATAGCGGGCAGAAGAGCTTGACAGGCGCACCATGACCGGATCGATGATCCCATTCACCCGAATGAACGGGCTCGGCAACGACTTCGTCGTCGTCGATGCGCGCACGGAAAAAGTGCGCCCGAAGCCGCAGATCATTGCCCGCCTTGCCGACCGGTCCGCCGGCATCGGCTTCGACCAGTTCATCACCATTGAAGCCGCATCCTCCGGCGCCGACGCCTTCATGCGCATCGACAATGCCGATGGCGGCGAGGTGGAGGCCTGCGGCAATGCTGCGCGCTGCGTGGCGCGGGTGCTGATGGCGGAGACCGGCAAGGGCAAGGTGAGCATCGAGACCCGCGCCGGCCGGTTGCTGGCCTCAGCCGGTGAAGAGCCCGATACCATCACTGTCGACATGGGCGTGCCGAAATTTCGCTGGCAGGACATCCCGACATCGGAGGAATTCGCCGACACGCGCTATGTCGAATTGCAGATCGGCCCGATCGATGGTCCGGTGCTGCATTCGCCTTCTCTGGTCAATGTCGGCAACCCGCACGCCATCTTCTGGGTCGATGACGTCGACGCCTATGACCTGCATCTTTTCGGACCGCTTCTGGAAAACCATCCGGTGTTTCCCGAACGGGCCAATATCTCGCTTGCCCAGGTCACCGCGCCCGACGCCATAAGGGTGCGCACCTGGGAACGCGGCGTCGGCCTGACCCGGGCCTGCGGCACGGCGGCCTGCGCGGCGCTGGTCTGCGCCGCCCGCACCGAGCGCGCCGGGCGCGCCGCCACGGTGAGCCTGCCCGGCGGCGATCTGACGATCCGCTGGGATGACAATGACCATATCTGGATGACCGGCCCGGCCGAAACCGATTTCACCGGCCTTCTCGATCCGCGGACCGGCCAGTTTTCGATCAATGAAGCCGCCGCCTGAAGCCGGAACCGAGACGAGCCATGAGCATCGACGTCCTGACATTCGGCTGCCGCCTCAACACGCTTGAATCGGAAGTCATGCGCGCCCGCGCCGGCGAGGCCGGGCTGGACGACGCCGTGCTGGTCAATTCCTGCGCGGTAACAGCCGAGGCCGTGCGCCAGGCGCGCCAGGCGATCCGCAAGGCGCGCCGCGAAAATCCCGGCAAGCGCATCATCGTCACCGGCTGCGCGGCGCAGACCGAACCGGACACCTTCGCCGCCATGGCCGAGGTCGATGCCGTCCTCGGCAATGCCGAAAAACTGACGGTGGACACCTATCGCGCTCTGCCGGATTTCGGCGTCGGCGCGGAGGAAAAGCTGCGCGTCAACGACATTATGAGCGTGAAGCAAAGCGCGCCGCACATGGTCGACGGCCTGGAGGGAAGAACCCGCGCTTTCGTCCAGGTGCAAAATGGCTGCGATCACCGCTGCACTTTTTGCGTCATCCCGTTTGGCCGCGGCAATTCCCGTTCCGTACCGATGGGCGCCGTCGTCGATCAGGTCCGCCGGCTTGTCGAAAACGGTTACAAGGAGGTTGTGCTGACCGGCGTCGACATCACCTCCTGGGGCGGCGACCTGCCCGGCGCGCCAAAGCTGGGCGCGCTGGTCACCGCCATATTGCGCCACGTATCCGATCTCGCCCGGCTGCGCCTCTCGTCGATCGATTCCATTGAGGCCGACGATGATCTGCTGCGTGCGCTGGCCGAGGAAGAGCGACTGATGCCGCATCTGCATCTCTCGCTGCAGGCCGGCGACGACATGATTTTGAAGCGCATGAAGCGCCGGCATTTGCGCGCCGATGCGGTGAATTTTTGCGAAAAGGTGCGCCGCCTGCGCCCCGAAACGGTGTTTGGCGCCGACATCATTGCCGGCTTCCCGACCGAGAGCGAGGCGATGTTCGGCAATTCGCTGCGGCTAATTGCCGATTGCGGCCTGACCTTCCTGCATGTCTTTCCGTTTTCGCCGCGCCAGGGCACGCCGGCGGCCTTGATGCCGCAGCTTGACCGCGCTCTGGTCAAGCAGCGCGCCGCCCGCCTGCGCGCCGCCGGGAAGGCGGCGCTCGAGGCGACGCTGGCCGGCGAAATCGGCAAGATTCGCACCCTACTTGTCGAAAAGCCCGGCTTTGGCCGCAGCGGGCATTTCATTCCCGTTTCAATCGACACCGGTCAGCCCGGCGACATCGTGCCTGTGCGCATTGCGGCAAGCGACGGCAAGACGCTGACTGGCGCAGCGGTGGCGGCCGATACCGGCGCGGCAGCCTGAGCAATGGCCGAAATGGACGACGAGGTGGATGACAAGACCGGCCGGAAGGCAGGGAAGAAGAAAGGCTTTTTCGGCCGACTTCTGAAGACCGACGCTCCCGACAGCGTTGAAGCTGTAGCGGCCGAGGACACCGGGCTCGCGGCGGAGCCGAAGAGTTCATGGCTGCAGCGCCTCACCGGCGGCCTGTCGAAATCCTCCAACGCGCTGACCTCCGGCATCACCGGCGTTTTCACCAAACGCAAGCTCGACGAAGAGACCCTGCAGGATCTGGAAGACCTGCTGATCCAGGCCGATCTCGGCGTCACCACCGCCGCCGCCATCACCCAAAGCCTGGCCCGCGACCGCTATGACAAGACGATCAGCGGCGAGGAGGTCCGTGCCGTCCTTGCCGCCGAAGTGGAAAAGGTTCTGGCACCGGTCGCCCGTCCGCTGGCGATCGATACCGCCCGCAAGCCCTTTGTCATCCTGGTGGTCGGCGTCAACGGCACCGGCAAGACGACGACCATCGGCAAGCTCGCCGCCAAATTCCGCGCCGCCGGCCATTCGGTCATGCTGGCGGCCGGCGACACGTTTCGCGCCGCGGCAATCGAGCAGTTGAAGATCTGGGGCGAGCGCACCGGCAGCCCGGTCATTGCCCGCGATCAGGGCGCCGACGCGGCCGGCCTTGCCTTCGACGCCATGGCGCAGGCGAAAGGCGCCGGGTCTGATATCCTCATCATCGACACCGCCGGCCGCCTGCAGAACCGGGCCGAGCTGATGGCCGAACTGGAAAAGGTCATCCGCGTCATCAAAAAGCACGACGAGACGGCGCCCCATGCCGTGCTGTTGACGCTCGACGCCACGACCGGCCAGAACG
>Ga0224512_10005421_pt1 | contig 10522 bp, 6 predicted proteins | sample SF_May12_sed_USG_4_FD_169103 | JGI IMG/M metagenome (GOLD analysis project Ga0224512, IMG submission 169103) | Sediment microbial communities from San Francisco Bay, California, United States - SF_May12_sed_USGS_13 | ecosystem: Environmental > Aquatic > Marine > Sediment | place: USA: California...
CGCTCAGCACCTCCAGCCCCACGAAACGACCGATCCCGTAGTCGACGTGAACCACGACGTCGCCGAGCTGCAGGTGCTCGTGACGGATACCCTGGACGCGGCGGCGCTGTTCGCGGCGGTGGGGTCGCGCGAGCATGCGCCCGAAGATCTGGTGGTCGGTGAGCAACGCCAGCCCCATCTCCTCCCACACGAATCCCGACGTGATCCATCCCACCGGCATGTGCACGAGCTCCTCGGCCTCGTCGAGCATGTCGGCGAGGCGCTCGCGCTGCGTCGCCGTCTCAGCGTAGACGTGAACGTCTAGGCGCTTGGTCGCGTATTTTCGTAGCTGCTCGACGAGCGGCTCGAGACTGCCCGCCACGCTCGGGTGAGAGCCGGTGAGGAAGCGTGTGTGCGTCTCCCGGTCCGTCGGCGGCGGATACGGCCCCGCGTCTTCGCCCTCCTCCGGCGCCGCTTCCGCCTGCGCGGCCAGGTCCCAGCGCCACAACGTGGCCCACGCGCGACCGTCGAAGCAGTCGGGGGCGTGAAGGTAGTCGTCGGGGGCGAGAAGCGGGAACTCGTCCTCCGGGTGCGATGCGGCACGCGCGATGTTCTCGCGGAGACGGCGATGCATACGGTTGATCGAAGCCGCGTCCGAGAAGGCGACCACCGGCGGCCGAGGGAAGAACTCGAGCAACTCGCCGGTCAAGCCCAGCGCCGGCGCGTAGCGTCGCCAGAGGTACGACGCGCGGTGCGTTCTCACCTCCTCCTCGATGCGCGCGACCAGATCCTCGTCGAACCCACGCGAGCGAAGGTAATCTCCGGCTCCAGCCACCGCTTCCTCTTCGAACGGCACGCTCGTGGCCGGCAAGATCGCCGTCGACTCGAGCGAGGCGATCGACCGCTGCGTGTCGATATCGAAGGAGCGGATGGAAGCAACCTCGTCGTCAAATAGCTCGATGCGCGCCGGGTTGTCCCACGAGGGGTCGAACACGTCCACGATGGCGCCACGCACGGCGAACTGCCCGGTTTCCTCGACCACGGGCACGGCGTCGTATCCGGCCACCACCAGGTACTCGCGCAGCTCCTCGAGATCGAGGTGCTCGCCGGCCCCGATCACGCGCCGGTGCGTGCGCAGCGTTTGCGGTCGAAGCGTCTTCTCGAGAAAGCCGAGCAGGCTGGTGACGACGACGTCGACCTCGCCGGCCGCGATCCGGTTGAGGCAGTCGTTGCGGTCGCCGCGAACGGTCGGGTTCTCCCGCGTCTCGTAGCGGTGCGGGAGGATGTCGCGCTCGGGCAGCAGCAGCGCGCGGGCGGACGAGAGCGTGCGGAAGTCGGAGTGCGTGTCGGCGGCGGCCTCGTCGTCCGGGCAGATGACGAGGAGCGGGCGCGAGAGACGGTCGCGCAGCGCCTCGGCCAGGAGCACGAAGGACGTCCCGCGCAGCCCCGACACGTGCACGCGCCCGCCGCCCGCGTTTTCCAGCGCGGCGCGCACGAGCGTGGTGCGCTCGCTTCGGGCCACGCGCCCGACCAGCGGGCTCGCGGCGGGGCGAGGAATCTCCTGGGTGCCGTCTTTCACTCGATCACGCCAACACGAAAAGCCCGGCGCGCTCTGCAGCCGGGGGGTTGGATGGTCCTGTGAAGATAAGGGCGGCGGGCGCCGAGTTCAAGCGCCAGGACGCCTTACACTCGCCGCCCCAGGATGGATTCCGCCACCAGCGCCGCGGCGGCGAGCAGGACGAAGACGGCGAAGACCTCGCGCCCCTGACGCTCAGCGGCCAGGTTTGCCGCGAAGTCTCCGCCCGTGCCCACCACCGAGCCCGCGTCTGCGGCCCCGTCGAGGCTGCGCGCGGTGACGTTCGACTCGCGCGCGTCGACGTTGACGGGCGCCCGGGCCACCACCGTCGTGTCGCGCAGGAGCTCGTAGAAGCCGACCGCCGCCGGCTGCTCGCAAATCACCTGCGCCTCGCCCGGCTGCGTCTCGAAGACGACGGGGCGGATGAGGCGACCGCCGGGATCCCGGACGACGAGTTGGGAGGACACCACCGCCAGCGTCGGTGTGTCGAAAAACAGCTGCCGCCCGGCGTAATTCTCGCGTTGGCGCTGAGCCCCGCCGGCGCTGGCCAGGTACGAGACCGACGTATGCACCAGCGGCAGGAACATCGGTGAGAGCGGGATGTCGCCGGTCTCGAGATCGGGCGCCGCGGCGAAAACGAGCACGCGCCCGCGGCCCCGCGCGCACTCCCAGATCGCGGGGTCGCCGCCGCCGGTGTATGCGATCACGGAGTCCGGGGCTACGCCCGTCACGCTCACGTACGAGCTGACGCGCGTGCGGGTCAGCAGTTCGAGCTCCTCATCGTCGAAGATCGCGAAGACGGGATGATCCTGCCGGAACGACGTGTAGCCCACCTGGACATCGCTGGCGCGCATGGCCGCCGAACGCATCCCCAGAAACGTGCGGAAGTCGTGGCTCTGCCACAGGCGGCGGTCGCTGCCGCCGAGGAAAACCATGAGCCCGCCGCCGCGGCGGACGTAACGCTCGAGCAGCGCCAGCCGGTTCGATTCGAGCTGCTGCGGGTCCACCCACACGACCACGCCGCCGGCCGGGAGCGCGGCGGCCGTGACGTCCTTCTCGTCGATGGTCTTGACCAGAAACTCGCCCTCGCCGCTGGTGCGGGGGTTGAGGGCTTTCTCCAGATAGAAGAAGCCCGCCGCCGGAGCGTCGGGCGCCGTGCCCACGCGGCGGCGCCCGCGCACGAGCGTCACCGGCACGCTGCGCGAGACTTCCAGTATGAAGTACCGCTCGTCGTCCACGGGCAGGCGGTCGCGATTCTTGGCGAGGACGCAGCGGTAGGCGCCCCACGACGTGAACGACACCGGAAACGTCACCGATGCCGTCGCCGATGGTGCCAATTCGATCAGCTTCTCCGCCTTGCGCGCGCCGTCCACGAAGAGCTCGAGCGGGAAGCTCGCCGCGCTGGCCCGCGCGTGGTTGGTGACGGTGGCACTCACGCGGATCACCTCTCCGGGCCGCAAAAGCTTGCGCGGCACCAGGACGCGATCGATGCTGACGTTGTCCGCGTCGTCCTCGTAGACGGGCAGGAAGTAGACGCGCACGTCATCGCGCGCGCGCGCGGGATCGACCAGGACCGAGTCCTCGTTGAAGCGGAAGTCCGAGACCACGTAGATCTCGCCCCCGCGCACGTCGCTCTCCTCTATGAGCGAGAACGCCCGGTCGACAGCACGGCGAATCGAGGTCGTCTCCGCCGTCATGGCCGCTTCATCGATGGCGCTCTTGACCAGGGACCGGTTGCGCGTGCCGCGCTCCAGGCGCGCCTCGGACCGCTCGGCAAATACCACGAGGTTGATGGCGTCGTTTTTGCCCGCCTCGTCCACCACCTGGCGCGCGACGTCCTTGGCCAGTGTGAACGCGGTGCCCCGGGGCTGCTCGACCCCCATGCTGTAGCTGGCGTCGAGGCAGATGATCACGTTCTTGGGCGCCTTTCCGGGCAGAAAGAACGCGCCGCGCAGCGTGGGTCTGGCGAACGCCGCTACCAGCAGAATCACGGCCAGGGTGCGCAGCGCGAGGATCAGGATGCGCCGCAGATTGATCTTGCTCATGCGCCGGCGGTTGAGCTCGTCCAGGAACTCGAGCGAGCTGAAGCGCACGCGCCGCACGCGCCGCCGGTTCAGGAGGTGGATGATCACCGGCACGGCCGCCGCGACCAGGCCCACGAGGAACATGCTATTGAGAAAGCTCAGTCCGAACATCTTTCATCCTAGTTGTTCACTCGCCCATCGGGCCGTCTCCGCTCATGCACTCGCGTCAACGGCCCGATGGGCGAGTGCATGCGCGTCGGGAATTCAACGCGTGCCCCTGTTCTTACCCCAGTCGGTGCCGCTTGCCCAGGTACGCCGTCAGGGCCTGGTCGAACGGCGTGTCGGTGCGCAGCAAGTTATAGTCGATGTGGTGCTGGCGGCAACCGCGCTCCAGCTTGTCGATCCACGCGGCCACGTCGCGGTTGTACTGCTCGCGCAGGAAGGCGGGCTCCAGCCGCAGCCTGCGGCCCGTCTCCATGTCCTCGAACTCGACTTCCTCGCGCATGTTCAGGTCCATCTCGCGCGGGTCCAGGATGTGAAAAACGATCACCTCGTGCTGCCGGTGCCGGAAGTGCTTGAGCCCCATCAGCACCTTCTCGGGGTCGTCCATCAGGTCGGAGATGAGGATCATGAGCCCCCGGCGCTTCATTCTCTCCGCCATCTCGTGCAGAGCCGGGCTGATCGACGTGCGCGCTCCCGGTGCGACGCCTTCCAGGTTGTTGAGAATGTGGAAGAGCTGCTTTCGCACCGAGCGGTGCGGGATGAGCGTGCGGATCTCGTCGTCGAACATGCACAGCCCCACCGCGTCCTGCTGGCGGATCATCAGCAGGGCCAGGCTTGCGGCGAGCAGTCCCGCGTACGTGAGCTTGTCTACGACCGCACCCCCCGCGTCCCGGCCGCGGCGGGAGTGCTGAAGATCGGCCAGGTCGCCCGCCGCCGGGAATCCCATGGAGCCGCTCTTGTCGAGGAGGATGTTGGCGATCACGTTCGTCTCCTCCTCGAATACCTTCACGTAGAGGCGGTCGGTCTTGCCGAAGATCTTCCAGTCCACCGTCTTGGTGTTGTCACCCTGCATGTACTGCCTGTACTCGGCGAACTCCACGGAGAATCCGTGGTAGGGGCTACGGTGCAGGCCGGCGATGTAACCCTCGACGATCAGCCGAGCCTTCAACTCCATGTTGTGGAGCTTGCTCACTACGGCGGGGTCGAGATACTTGCTGACCTGCTGTTTCTTCTGCAAATACGCCAATAGTTCCTCCTTGCGCCGGGGCCCGGGCCGCGTGTGTCCATTATACAAGGCGGCGTCCGGGATTCGCCACGCCAGCTTGCCCTACCGTGCCGACCCCGGCCCGCGCTCGACGAGGGACCGGTAGAGCGCCAGCGTCGCGGCGACGACGCGGGTGCGATCGAACCGCTCGACCGCCGCCCGCCGGCCCGCTGCTCCCATCGCCGTCGCCCGCTCCGGCGCGCGCAGCAGCTCGAGCAGGCGTTCGGCGTAGTCGGCGTCGTCGCCTTCGACAATGGCGCCGTTCTCGCCGTCGCGCACGACCTCGCGGTTTCCCGGAATGCCGGAGCATACGATGGGCAGACCGGCCGCGCTTGCTTCGATGAGGAACATGGGCAGCACTTCGGCATGGCTCGATGGAAAGAGCACCACGTCGCTCGCGGCGAGGTACGGGAGCACGTCCCGCTGGTAGCCCAGGAAGTGCACGCGCGCGGCGCCGCCCGCGTCCGCCGCCGCGCGCCGGGCCTGATCCAGCGCCGGACCGTCGCCCAGCGCCACGCCGTGCAACTCCCCCTCGAACCGCGACGCCGCGAGTGCGACGATGCGCGCAAAGCGATCGAACCCCTTTTCAGGCAACGCGCGGCCCGCGATGCAGGCCACGCGCGCGTCCGCTGCGATTCCCAGCCCGGAGCGCACGGCGCGCCGGTCGGCGGCCGCCACGCGCGCGGCAATCGCGCCCGTGTCCACGAAATTGGGGATGAGCGAGATGCGCTCGGCCGCCACGCCGAATCCCTCGAACGCCGCGCGCTTGTCCGCCGTGATGGCCACGAAATGGTCGGCCGCGTGCCGCACGAGCCAGCCGCTCGCCGCTTGCGGGCCGCGGAAGAAGCCGCGCGAATGGTGCGTGAGCACGCGGATCGGCCGCGGACGCATCCCGCGCGTCGCCATGGCCGCCGCCACTGCGCACGACGGGCCATGGGCGTGGATCACCTGGGGGCGGAAGGCGCGGGCGCGGGCGCGCATGTCGCGCGCCGCGCGCAGGAGCGTGAAGCTGGGGTTGGCCGTCTCCAGCCAGGTGACCTCGCCGTCGAGGCTCTCGCGCAGCGGCCCCGGAGCCGAGCCGAAGGCCACGGTCGAACCCGCGCGCGCGAGCGCGTTGGCCAGCTCGACCGACATCGACTCGGCGCCGCCCAGGCGCAGCGAGCTGTTGACGACGAGAATCTTCACAGCTTGCGCAGCAGGCGGGCGGGGTTGCCGGCGTAGACGCCGGGCTCGGTAATGTCCTTGGTCACGACGGCGCCCGCTCCGACCACCGCGCCGTCGCAGATTGCGACGGGGAGGATCGTCGCGTTGCTGCCGATCGATACGCGGTTGCCGATCCGCGTCTCCTTCCAGAGGTGTTCCTGGCCGAAGGCCGGCGCGCCGGTCTGGAAGAGGTCGTTGATGAACATGGTGCCGTGCGAGATGAAACAGTCGTCGCCGACCGTCACCAGCTCGCAGACGAAGGAATGCGACTGGACGCGCGTGCGCTTGCCGATCTTCACGCCGCGCTGGATCTCGACGAAGGGCCCGACGAACGCGCCGTCGTCCAGCGAACAGCCGTAGAGGTTCACCGGCTCTACGATGGTGACGCCTTCACCAAAAGAGACGTCGACGACCTTGGACTTGAAGACACGAGGCTCGGCCATGAAATACTCCCGTTCGCCCCCGTTCACGTTGAGACGGCCGCGCCCCGCGGGGCTGCGCCGGCGCACGGCGCGCCGATTGTAGCACAGAAGCGGCGGCGGCTCACATCCGCTCGCTGCCGGGTTCCCCGTCCGCACCGCCGCCTCGCTGGCGAACCAGCGCGCTGATGACCGGCTCGAGGGTGTCGGCAATCAGCCGATGGCCGGCCGCGTTGGCGTGCGTATCGACCACCGACAGGCGGTAGCGCTTGTCGAACAGTCGTTCCGGCATGAAGGCCGGGGCGACCCCGGAGCCTTCCAGATGCGTGCGGAACTTATCGAGCACGGGCTGGGCGGCGACGCCTCCGGCGTGCGTGTAGAGGCAGGCGGAGAAAGCGACGCCGCGCTCCGCACACGTCGCCGCCATGTCGTCGAGCGCCATGTGCGCGTCCACCCAGCGCGGATCGTCGTCCGCAGGCACGGCGGCGCGCCGCGCGCGCGTGCTGCTGGACTTGCGTATGTATTGGGCGTATCCGCCGAGGTACGTTCGGCGCGCGAGCTTCCCCCACGCGCGAGAGAACACCCCCGCGCCGCGGCTCCGGTCCACGGCGCGCAGCTCCTCCAGCGGCACCGCGGTGCGGCCGCTGGTCTTCGGATCCAGGTCGTTGTTGACGACCACGAGGAGCACGGCGTCGGGCTCCAGGTCGAATCCACGCGCGCGCAGCCACTCCCACTCGTTGCGCGTGTTCCACTCGCCACAGCCCGCGCCGATCACTTCGATGCGCTCGGCAGTGGGATCGATCCGTCTCTGCAGGCGGCCGATGAACAGCGAGTCTTCCTCCACGCCCCACCCGAGCACGACGGAGTCGCCGAGGATCATCACGCGGGTGCGCCCGGCCGGCTTGGGAACGGCGACCTCGCCGCCGCGAAGCCCGCGCGCGTTGAAGCGATAGTCGATCCCGCGAACCGTCACGCTGGTTCCGGGCCCGTGCAGCGACCAGAAGTCCGCGCTCGGCGCGCGCGTCGCCGCGTAGCGGCGGACGTCGGAGAGGTAGCGCAGACCGATGGGGTCCCACACGCGGAGCGTAAGCTCCATCAAGATCAGGGAACCGAGCAGAACGGCGGCGTTGGCCAGATGACTCCGCATGGAGCATCGATTGTAGCACGGTGTCCCGGTGGTCGCTTAACGCCGATCCGCACGGCGCGCCCGGTCCGACCGCCCCTCCCCATCCCCCTTTTCTGCGTCGCGGCGAATGCCGCCGAGCATCCGCTGAAAGACAAAGTGGTGCACGGGGAGCACGGCCCACCAGTAGAGCAGTCCGCCCAGGCCTCTCGGCTTGAACCGCGCGGTCTGCGTGAGGCGGGTGCCGCGTCCGTCCGGCTGCACGGCGAACTCGAGTTCCGCGTCGCCGGGCAGCTTCATCTCGGCACGAAGGGCCAGCCGGCGGTGGGGGTCGATGTCCGTCACGCGCCAGAAATCGAGCGCGTCGCCGTAGCGGATCTCTTCCGGGTGACGACGTCCCCGGCTCAGCCCCGGACCACCGGCGAGGCGATCGATCGCGCCGCGCAACCGCCATAGCCAGCCCGCCGAGTACCAGCCTTGTTTGCCCCCCACGCGGCACACGGCGCCGAAGGTCTCGGCAGGCGGGACGCGCACGCGTGTCGCTCGCCGATCGACGAACACCTTGCCTCCGGCCCAGTCCGGGTCCCCCGGTATCACGCCAGCGTCCGTCCACGACGTCGACGAGCCGTCGCCGCTGTGCGCTTCCAACGCCGCGGACACCGCCTCGGTGATCGTCAGCCGGCGACCGGGCATGAGACGCGACGCCTCGTCGTTTCGGCAGACCACTCGGTTCCTGAGGCCTTCGGCGAGCGGCCTCGCGATATCCTTGCTCACCGGCGTCACCAGGTGAATCCACAGCGAGCTCAGGTGCGGCGTCAGCACCGGAACCGGGATCACGCGGCGCGCCCGCAGTCCGAGAGCCCTCGCCATCGTCTGCATGATATCCACGTAGGTAGCTGCTTCCGCACCGCCGATATCCAGGGTCTTTCCAGTCGTCTCGGGTGTGCTGAGGCAGGCGACGAGGTAGTTGAGCACGTCGCCGATGGCGATAGGCTGACACTCTGTGTGCACCCAGCGCGGGGTGATCATGACCGGAAGGCGCTCAACCAGGTAACGAAGCGTTTCGAACGACGCGGATCCGGCGCCGATGATCATGGCGGCGCGCAAGACGGTCACCGGCACCGGCGTCGACGCGAGCGCCGACTCCACCTCACGTCGCGACGCGAGATGCTCGCTGAGCCCGTCCCCCGTCTCTCCGAGGCCGCCCAGGTAGATGATGCGCGCGACACCGGCGCGGTGCGCGGCCCGCGCAAAACGTCCGGCAATCTCGCGGTCGCGGCGGGCGTACTCCCGGCGCGCCACCTTCATGGAGTGCACGAGGTAGAAGGCGACGCGGCAGCCCGCCAGCGCGGATGCCACCGTATCCTCCGCCGACAGGTCGCCGAGCACGAGTGACACGCGTGGGTTCGATCCCCACGGCCGTGCCAGGATCTTGTGCTGGTCGCGAACCAGGCAGCGTACGTGGCAGCCGCCATCGAGCAGTCGAGGCACCAGACGACCACCGACGTAACCCGTCGCGCCGGCTACCGCGACGGTCGATGCCCCGGTTATGAGCGGCGTCCCGTTGTTCATTCCTCGCTCCATTCCTAGTCGAATCGCAAGACGGGCCGCACGCCAGCCGCAGTGGGTACCGTTGCCTCGCTCGTCCGCCCCGCGATGGTCACGCGGACGCGCGCTGCGTCGCCGTCCGCTGTCAGTGTGGCCGGCGGGCTTTCCGGCACCCCGCGCGCGGGCAGGAGGAGCCACGCGAAGGTCGTGCTCTGCGTCATGCGCGCGGTGTAGACGGCCGTCGGCGCGGGTACCCTTTGGTTGTAGTGCGCGCTGTACCACCCCTGGATCTCCGGCGTGTTCTGTCCGCTTACGACCGTGACGCGCCAATCGACCGCGCCGAGCGGCACGACGCGCAGGTTGCCCGCGTCGGGGTTGGTGGTGACGGCCTCGAGCCCTTCGAGCGCGACGGCGCAGTCGGGGTGGAGGTGCCACAGCGCTGTGACCTGGCGCGGCCGGTCCGTATCGATACGGTCGACGACGATCCAGTACGCGCCGCGTACGTACATGAGCGCACGCGTGTGGTGCGCGCGACCCGCGACGCCACGGAAGCCGGCGTCGAAGCTTCCGCGAGCAAAGTCGAACGCCTCGCCCCACACAAAGGCTGTGGAGTCGAGCGGCGCATCGGCGCGCTCCGGGCCCGACCGCTGCCCGCGCCCGTCGACGATAATCACGTTGTGCGCCGCCGATCCGGTGAAGTAGTCGCGCCAGGCATTCTCGCGGTAGCCGTAGCGCCCGCCGTCTACGAGGAGATCGCGCCCGAACGCGGACACGGAGAGGTGCAACATGTCGTCGTGCTGGTGCCCGGTTCCCCACGGCCCGATGTCGAAGAATGCCCAGTGTGCGTCAGCGGCGAAGCCGCTGCGCACGACGACGTGTCCGGCCCACGGAAACACGACCGATGCCCGTGCCGGTGCCAGCCCCTCCGCTCCGTTCGACGCCACGAAGCGCCAGTCGTCGCGAGCGTAAAAGTCGGCGAACTGCAAAACCGTCGCGCGCGTGTAATTGAGATCGGAGTCATTGTTGAGGAGCCCGTGGCCGTCGGGCCGTATCGTGTGTGCGAGGTAACTCCACATGCGCTCCGCGCCGGAGCGCAGGGCGTCGGAGCGCACCTGGCCCGCGCGTCCGGCCGTCTCGATGAAGTCCTCGAACGCCCTCGCCGTGATGCGGTGGTAGCTGCACGTTAGCTCCGTGTGTGCTCCGTCCGGATACACCTGGCGCGCCATCTCGCCCTCCATGACTTCCGATGCATAGGCAATCCATTCTCGCGCGTCGCGAAACTCGGGCCATGCCGCCGCCATCAGGGCGAGCCCCTGCATCTCGCCGACGGCCCAGTTGTTGCCGTGGGCGTGAAAGCGGCGGAGATGGCCCGAGTTTCGCGAC
>Ga0224512_10005423_pt1 | contig 10520 bp, 9 predicted proteins | sample SF_May12_sed_USG_4_FD_169103 | JGI IMG/M metagenome (GOLD analysis project Ga0224512, IMG submission 169103) | Sediment microbial communities from San Francisco Bay, California, United States - SF_May12_sed_USGS_13 | ecosystem: Environmental > Aquatic > Marine > Sediment | place: USA: California...
CACCACCCGGATGGGGCTGTTCTCGATGAGCCCGATGTTGACGAGCTCGGTCATGCCCGCGGAAGCCTGCAAATCATCCGGATTCGCCAGATCTCGAAAATCCACAACCGCGAGTGCGTGCTCGGTCGCTTCGGCCTCTCCACCCTCGTTCGGTATGAACTTCCACACGGCCAGCGCGATTGCGATCACTACAACCGCGACGAGCGGCGCTATCCACCGCGGCCGACGCCTCCCCGCACGACTGTGGGCACCGGCTCGCGCTCCCGTTTGCTCTCTGAACTCCCCAATATCGTCGTTGAACTCGAGCGCGCTTGGGTAACGATGCTCCACATCTTTCGCGAGTGCCTTGTCGATCACCCGCTGCAGTCCGGCAGGAAGATCGTTGCGGTAGGTGTCCAACGTGGGCGGGTCGTTGTTGGCAATGCCGTACAATACGGCTGCCTCATGATCCCCCTTGAACGGAAGCTCACCCGTCAACAGTTCGTAGAACACGGCTCCGAGCGAAAAGATATCCGAGCGGTGATCCACTTCCTCGCCGCGCGCTTGCTCGGGCGACATGTACGCCACCGTCCCCACCGTCGTGCCCGTCTTCGTCACCCGCGTCGCGCCGGCCAGTTTCGCCAGACCGAAGTCGACAACTTTCACTACACCGTCACTCGTCACCACGAGGTTTGCGGGCTTGACATCCCGATGTACCATGCCCGCGTCGTGCGCCTTGGCCAACCCGGCGGCAATGTTGTTTGCGATATCGATCGCTTCGGCCAGAGGCAAGGGACCGCGTTTTATTTTATCCCGCAGGGTCTCGCCGTCGTAGTAGTCCATGCAGATGAACATCTGACCGTCCGGGGTCTCCTCGATTTCATGGATGGTGCAGATGTTGTTGTGCTGGAGGGCGGAGGCAGCCTGCGCTTCATGGACGAAGCGCTTCTTAGCATCCTGGTCGCGGGTGATTTCCTGGGGGAGGAACTTGAGGGCGACGATACGTTTGAGCTTGGTATCTTCGGCCTTGTAGACCACACCCATCCCACCTTCCCCGAGTTTCTCGAGGATCTTATAATGAGAGATGGCTTGGCCGATCAAAGGCGGAGACCTCCTGAAACGGTTTCACTGCCGGGCCTGATTGTACAGAGGACTTTCTTGCCCGTCAATGCAGTTGGGCTCGGGTGGCGCGCGCACGGGTGCACGTATCCTGCTAGCCGTTAATGAATTATAAAATTGCGTGCCGAGCGGGATTTGAACCCAGATGACGGAGGCCACGAAGAAAAGCGGCGTGGAGCTTCGCAAGGACGGTCTTCTTAACAACGCGCTGCAGTAAATCTTTTCAAATCCCTTGTACGAATCTATCGCATCTCTATGGCAATGAATCCAGCCGTCCGACAACAGTGTCGAGCATCCGTGCGTCGACCACCTGGATTGACAAACAAGACCGCCCCGCAACGCAAAGCGTTGCAGGGCAGTCTTTTGAATCTGTGGTGGGCCGGACAATACGAACCTCGAACTTTTGAACCGTTCGTACAGGCCCTACTCTCCGCTTAGAGGTCCGTCTCAGAGACTCTAACCCCAAGATCCTTATACCACTCTGCAAGATATTCTGGTATGATAGAGTCCTCACGGAGGAAACCGATGCGATATCGGGCCAGCTGGCTGTTAACCACTATCGCGCTGGCGGTGTGTTTCGAGACAAGTGTTAGCGCCGGCTCTTTCACCAACGTAACGGTCGATGAACGGCGAAGCGTCGGGTACCACACCTCGCTCGAACTCGATTCGCAGGGCAACCCTCACATCGCCTACATCGACAACTGGAACAACAAGGTCAAGTACGCGGTGTGGACGGGTGTATCATGGGCGATTGAGACAGTCGATGATACTTGGGATATTCCCAATCGTGTCTCACTCGCCCTCGACGCCTCCGATACCCCTCACATCAGCTATATGAGGCCAATTCCCGCAAGGCTCAGGTACGCCACCAAGTCTGGCAGCACATGGCTCACCGAGACAGTGGACGACACCGAGCAGGCGCTCGAGTCGTTCGAGGAGAAGTGGCAGTTCTGAGGTCGGCGGCCACCGCCTTGCGCTCCTTCCAGCTCACAAAGCGCAACGAGTGGCGCACCATGTGAACGATGCACAACTGAACCTGGGTTTTGGGATACATTGTCTCGATCGCCTCGGGAAAGCCCTTGAGGCCATCCACGCAGGCGATCAGGCCGAAGGCCTCGATGCCACGATTTTGCAGCTCGGTGAGAACACCCAGCCAGAACTTTGAGCCCTCGCTCTCGCCGATCCACAGACCCAGAAGTTCCTTGTGGCCGTCGAGGTTGATCCCCAGCGCGAGATAGACCGCCTGGTTTTGCACCCGACCTTCGGTGCGCATCTTCAGGTGAATCGCATCGAGGTAGACGATCGGATAGACCCCGTCGAGAGGCCGGCTCTGCCACGCTTTGACGTCTTCGATCACCGTGTCGGTGACCGCCGAGATCAGCGACGGGGAAACGTCAACCCCGTAGAGCTCTTTGAGGTGTCCGGCGATCATCCGTGTCGTCATCCCGTGCGCATAGAGTGCGATCACCTTATCGTCAAACCCCGGCAGTCGCCGCTGGTGCTTCTTGACCAGCTGCGGCTCGAACTCAGCGTTGCGATCGCGGGGTACGGTGATATCCATCTCGCCGCTCTTACCTTTGACGGTCTTGTGGGTTTTGCCATTACGTGAGTTGCCCGTGTGCTGACCGGCTGGGGATCGCGGCGGATAGCCGAGGTGGTGGGTCATCTCGCCTTCGAGCGCGCGCTCGACCAGGCGTTTGGTCAGGTCGTCGAGCAGCCCCTTCTCGCCGAGGATCTCTTCTGGGGACTTGCCTTCCAGAAGCTCGTCGAGCAGCTTGTCGGTGGGATCAGGCTTGGCCATAGCTTCTCTCCTTTGATAGAAGTTTACACCATAGCCGCTTACACAGAAAATCTTACACTCTCGACTATAGACGGCACTAATAAGGGAGGGAGATTATGAATCTGAACATCGTATCCGTCGCGTGCAAGGCGCTTTCAAGACCCGGAACCGTCCTTTTTGCCCTGCTATGTGTTTTCATGTGGAGCATGGGAATGATCGGATTCGTCAACGCCTCCGCGGAAGATAACCCCGGGCCGGCGGTTGTCGACACGCTTGTCCCCATCGATGGATTCCACCTCAACTTCCGCATATTCAAGGGCGGGAGCCCCAACATCGTTCTCGAAGCCGGTGGCGGCATGGACCTGACGGAATGGGACAAAATCGCTCCGGAGTTGGCTGCGAAAACAGGCGCCACCGTCATTTGCTATGATCGCGCTGGATTCGGAAAAAGCGACCTGCCGAATCATCCCTGCGACATGAAAGTCGAGGCGGGATGGCTTTGGCAATCGCTGAAGCATCTCGGATACGAAAAAGACTTCATTCTGGCAGGCCATTCCTACGGAGGGTGGATGATCCGCATGGAGGGCAGCGAGAATCCGGACGCCGTCCGCGGGATAGTATTCATCGATCCGTTCTCAGTTGAATTCGTGGACTTGCTGGGAGTGGATTATCTGGACCAGCATTCCATGACGGGAAAGCTGCCTTTCGATACATCACAGCCGGAGAAGCTTACCAAGCAGGAACGAGCCCTGGTACGCATGGTCGATAAAGGGCTTGGTCCAAAGGTGGCGATCATGAGGAACACCACAATTCCGAAAGGAATCCCGGTCTTTATCATCAAGAGTGCGCTCCCGACTTGGCCGAAAGAGGAAGAGCAGAACGCCTGGTACAAAGCTCTCGATGAGATGGCAGCATCGATCGAGGGATCAGAACTCATCGTGGCAAAGGAGAGCAATCACATGATCCCATTCCAGCAGCCCGATCTGGTCATTGACACTGTGATGAGAGCGATCCATCTCGCCGAAATCAAATGAGACGGCGTTTCGATACCGGCATTCCATGAATATCTGCGCTGAATTTAGAGGCTCCCCGGATTTGACTCGAACCTGGACTGACCTACATTAGCCAAGGCACGTATCACATTATATAACAGTATCTTAACAGATATGGCGTCCCCAACGGGACAAAGTGACAACTCTCTTGATATCCTTGGATGAGTACCAAGTAGAGCAGATTAAACAACTTGAGCGGCTCGTGGCCTAGCTTCGGACCATTCAGCCGAGCCTCAGCGTACAAGTTTGGCCGTAACGCTTGTCAGCGAGGAATTCGTGGCAACGGACGGTTGCAGTTGCGTTCAAACGGTGCCCAAGAAAGAGTGCGAACGGACTTGGAGTAGCAATGAAGAGGTCGATCGAATCCGCGCCGCTCTCTCGAAGAAACTCAGCAATGCTGTTCTTCGCGGACGCAATGGCCGCGTTCGCCTCGGACGCGCTCCGAAGCGGGTTGCGGCAATGCAAAGTTAGGTGTGGCATCGTTTTAAGACCGTTCGACGCGAGGTGCGCTTCGACGTCGGTTGAGATCGAGCGCGGAAGCGCCCGATGTCCCCGTTCTCACAACCACATCCGGGGAGTCTATCAGACTACCAGTAAGTGGTTACGTAGCAGCGCGTTCGAAATCCCGGCCACTACGGCCTCCTAGAGCCATCTGAGATAGATCTTGACAACTGTATGCCCAATCGCATACAGTTCCTTTGTCATGCTGACTATAACCATCGACAGAAACCTCAAGGCCCCGGTTTATGAACAGGTCGCCAACCAGACGCGGCGCCTCATCGCCTCGGGGTTACTTCGCCCGGGATTGGTTCTCCCGTCGGTGCGTCAGCTTGCTGTCGACCTCGGTGTCAACCTGAACACAATCGCAAAAGCGTATCGACTGCTGGAGACCGAGGGTTTTCTTGTCATTCGCGACCGGGCCGGCGTTGCCGTCGCGGCTCCGGCGGCTGAAATCGAGCATTTCGCGCGCAGCAAGTTACTGGATCAGTTGCGGACCTCGCTCGCCCGCCTCCGGCAGGCGGGCATGACCACTGAAGAGTTGTTGACGATCATGCGGCGCGAGGTTCTCGCCCTGGACGGAGCCCTGAAGGAGAAAAACGATGAATGAATCTGTCGCTGTCTACTTGTTTCTCACGGTCCGCGTGCTACTGGTGGGTGGGGTCTTCCTTTTCCTCCCGCGCGTTACCCGCAAGGGATTACTATTCGGCTCTTACGTCGGTGAAGCCTTGACTAATCGCGACGAGGTGCGCCGTCTGTTGCGTAGCTGGTCCATCGGATGTGTAATCCTAATGACGCTCTCGCTCCTAGTCGGCTTGGGAATCACTCTGGCGGGGCGACCCGTCGCGGGTAACCTCACCGGTACCGCGGTTTTGTTGCTGGGTGGTTGTGGGCTGTATCTCCGGTTCCACTTTAAAGTCCGAGAATTGGTGCCGCCGGATGCCGTACGGCAGGCAGCCCAAGCCACGGCGCCGCTCACAAGCGGAGTGGCGAAGCATGCAGGATTCGCAAAGATTGTCTTCGGCACTTGCTTACTGATGAGTCTCGCGACGTTCACGTATGCTGCAATCGCATCCAGTGATCATTGGCTCGATAAGTCATTCGTGGCGCACACTCTTATTCCAGGCATGAACTTGGTGCTTAGTCCGTTTCTTGCCCTGATCGCGATACTCACGGCAGGGGCGAAACGCTCGATCCGCGGCGGCTTCGGTGGCCGATCGGCCGAGGCTCAGGATGCGTTTCGCAACACCATGGTTATTACGTGCAGTCGGACCGCGCTTCTCATCTGTGTGTTCTTAACCCTTTTATCGGTGGAAATCATCCGGGTTGACATCTCTGGGATTCAGTCCTCGGGTATCTGGATCCTTGTGGGAGGGGGAATCATGATTTCATTTCTCATCGGTAACCTGATATGGATTTTGAGGCGATACGGGCAGGGAGGCGCACGGATGGAAACGGGGACCGCCGAGACACCCTTGAGCGGCGGTCTCGCCGACAATGTTCATTGGGTCTGGGGATTGTTTTACGTTGATAAGAACGATCCTTCAACAATGGTCGAGAGTCGTTTCGGTCTCGGGTATGACTTCAACTACGGCAACCGGACGGTCATCCTGATATTAACCATTCTCCTGGTGATGTGTTTGAGTCTTGCCTCCGTATGCCTGATCGGAGTTCAGCGTTCTTTTACAGCAGAAAGCGCTAGTCTACCGAATACTGCCGCTGGTCAGTGTGCTGCCGCGTATTTCGACGCGTTCAACTCAGGAAGCGCTGAGTCAATGCAGGCTTTCCAGGATCAGTATCGTGCACGCGCTTACCTCGAGACGCGATCACTCGAAAAGCGCATGGCCAACTACGAACATTTTCGGGGCTTGTTTGGGCAGCTGACCCCCCTGCGGATTACCTTCGACCTGGAGCTGCAGCTCACATTGCTCAGCCGCGGCACCAAGACCAAGGATGTGTTAGTGCTGCGCTTCCACCTCGAAGACGAGCCACCACACCGACTCGCGTACCTCACTTTTACTGGAATAGACCACTCGAGGGTGGAGGACGGTTATGTTGATTATGTGGCCTCACGGGCCGCGCCAATCGATAGTGCCTTGCGAGCGAGCACAATCGAATCCGTGGCGCGGGTTTTCAGGGATCAATATGTCTACCCCGAGCTTGGCGGGAAGATAGCGGATGCGCTTCTGCGGCAACAGGCGGAGGGCCGATACAACGACGTTAAGGTGGGGACGCTCGCGGACATGCTCGCAGAAGATGCGCTGGTCGTTTCGAATGACAAGCACATCTGGGTGGAAGCCCAGAATCCGAGGGACCCGAAATCCAGCGACCCCATGAACCGCCCTGTCGAAGAACTCCGCCGAGAAAACTTCCACTTCAGGAAAGTGGAGGTGCTTCCGGATAACATCGGCTATATCAAATTCGACATGATCCACGACGACAAGGAGGCTCTGGAAATCGCCGCCGAGGCTCTCGACTCCTTTGCCCAATGCGACGCGCTGATCTTCGACATAAGAGACAACATTGGGGGCGAATGGGGGACTGCTGATCTCATCCTTGGGTATCTCTTCCCCGGCGGTAAGGTTTACGGCTACATGTACGATCGCGACGGGCATCCTAGAGAGAGAGCAACACCCGATTCCGTCCCTGGCCAGCCGTTCGACATTGACTTGCCCGTGTATGTCTTGACCAGCAACCGAACCGGTTCCGCAGCGGAAGGTTTTGCGTACACGCTCAAACATCTGGGCCGTGCAACCATCGTGGGGGAGGTCACGCGGGGAGCGGCTCATCCTTCCAAGGAAGTCGTTGTCAACGACTACTTCCGTGTGTCGGTTCCTTTCTTGCGTGCCGAGAACGTGGTCACAGGAACCAGTTTTGAGGGGAAGGGAGTAGTTCCTCAGATCAAAGTTGCGGCGGACAAGGCGCTCAAGGCCGCGATTAAGGATGCCCAACGCCGAATTGGGAATCACCGGTGACCTGAGCAACCCGTAGTGCCCCCGGTCTGGCACACGGAATGAGCTCTATCGGGCCACGCCTGAGAAGGGAATTAGTAAAATGAATAAACAACTGTTTCTCCACGAAGAAATAACGCTCCTTGCGCGTCGCGATCAGTCGGGGACCATAGCGTCCGGAATGAATTATCAGTACGCGATTGGCGGTGCCGTATTAGCCGAATTGCTGCTCGAAGGACGCGTGACGGTCGAAACGAATGGGAAGAAAAAATTCCTGCGGCTCATGAGCTCGAAACCGTTAGGCGATCCGATCGTCGATGACTGTCTTCAAAGAGTCGTCGATGCCAAGAAACGCGCCCAATTGTAGGTGTGGGTATCACGCTTCGCTCGTGTAAAGAAGCTCAAACACAAAATAGCGGAACAACTGTGCAAGCGGGGAATTCTGCGTTCGGGCGAAGACGACGTACTTCTGGTCTTCTCCAGGAAAATCTACCCCGAGATCAACCCGGAGCCGGAGCGACAGATAATGGACAGGCTGCGAGATGCGATATTCACCGACACCGATCAAGTGGAACCTCGTACCGTCGTGCTCTTGTCTTTGGCAAAAAGCACCAACGTTCTTAAAGTCAACTTCGATAAGAAGAAACTCAAAAGTCGTAAGGACCGTATCGAACGGATTATAAACGGCGAAGTGACGGGCAAGGCCACAAAAGAAGCCATCGAAGCGATGCAGGCGGCGGTAGTGGTGGCGATCATGTTCTCAGCAATTTACTGAAATACCTCCAAAGTTCGAGGAGAGTTTCTACCGGGCCCCCGAAAAATCGGGATTGCGTTAACCAGACGAACCTCAGTTCCCCCCCCCAAATGAGCTGGCTCCCCGGGTAGGACTCGAACATATCATTGTTTAAGCATGAAATATGAGCTTGACACACTCATATTTCATGGTATCATAGGAATATGATCGAGCGAAATCACCATATTGGGGAGATCCGCCGCCGGCTCGAGCAGAATCCGGTGGTGGCGATTATCGGGGCCCGCCAAGTCGGCAAGACGACACTTGCCGGGATCATTGGCGAGGCATTCGATGGTCTCGTAACCAGTTACGATCTGGAGAATCCGAGAGATCTGTCACGGCTGGCAGAGCCCCAGCTGGCTCTCGAGCCGTTACGCGGCCTGGTCATCCTGGATGAGATCCAGCGGTCGCCGGAGATCTTCCCCTTGTTGCGTGTCCTTGCCGATCGCCCCGATCAACCGGCTCGATTCCTGGTACTCGGCAGCGCTTCCCCTGACCTCCTGCGCCAGAGTTCCGAGAGTCTTGCCGGCCGGATCAGCTACTACGAGCTGCCAGGTTTTCACTTGCGTGAAGTCCCCGGGGCAAGCGAGGCAGAACTCTGGTTGCGAGGAAGCTTTCCGCGCTCGTTTCTCTCGCCGGACCTCGCAACGAGTGATTCCTGGCGTCAGGACTTCATCCGCACGTACCTCGAACGCGACCTGCCCGGCCTCGGCATCAACCTCGCGGCCGGAACCTTGCGACGCTTCTGGACCATGGTGGCCCACTGTCACAGCCAGATCTGGAACGGTTCGCGTTTGGCCGGTTCGCTGGGTATTGCCCACACGACGGTTCGCTCGTACCTTGACGTGCTATGCGACACATTTATGACTCGTCAATTATTACCTTTCATCGCCAACACTGGTAAGAGACAGGTAAAGTCACCGAAGGTCTATCTGCGCGACTCCGGACTACTGCACGCGCTCCTCGGAATCCATGACCACGATCAACTGGCCGGTCACCCCATCCTGGGCGCATCGTGGGAGGGCTTTGCCATGGAACAGATCATTGGGGCGCTGGGCGCTGATGATCGCCAGTGCTATTTCTGGGCCGTTCACACTGGAGCAGAGCTGGACCTGATCATCGAGCAAAGTCGCAAGCGGCTCGGCTTCGAGTTCAAGCGAACACTCGCTCCCAAGTTTTCACGATCGATGCGCAGTGCCATTGAGACGCTGGAACTATCCCACCTGACCGTTGTCTATCCGGGCAATCACACATTCCCCCTGGCTGAGAACGTAACTGTCAAACCTCTCGCAGCGTTCGCCTGATCCACTATCCTGATCGATTTTCTCGACGAGCCAGATGTCGGAGGTGTCTCGAAGGCATCCACGATGGATGGACAGCCAGAGATCGGGTTCAGGAATGCGGTTCCATCAACCGTTTGCGAACATCGCCTTATGGGGACGAATCGAGGAGGCCTTGACGAGGATTATCTGGAGAGAATTCTTCGTGGAAACCTGACTTGATCAGCGACAGTTGAGGACAATATATCATGAATTGATATCCACAAAAAAAAAACCTGCCACCGAAGCGGCAGGTTCACGGGAAATTGAACATGGCGGGCCAGACAATACGAACCTCGAACTTTTGAGCCGTTTGTACAGGCCCTACTCTCTGCCTAGAAGTCCGTCTCAGAGGCCCTAATCAGGTAGCTTGATCCGGGGCTCACCCGAAGAGTTGGGAGAGCGCATCCCGGGGTGCACCCTCGCCCTTAGGCCTCTTTCAATCCACCGCTCGCAAGTCATGGTGGTTGAGCGATGGAAGTTCTTCCGCCTTTCGGAAAGGGATTGATCAGAGCCACGCGGCAACTACTCAGCAAAAACCCGCCCCTGACGACACCATCGACAGGGGCGGGTCTCTTCGGTCCTTGAGCCGATTGGGCTCTACCTCACGTGCACGAACTTCACGGATTTCATCCCGGTCGCTGTCCTGAGCCGAGCGAAATAGACGCCGGGCACCAGCGAACCGCCAGCGTCCGTTTTCCCGTTCCACAGCAGCGTCGCGTCGCCCACGTCCAACGTACGGGTGATCGTCGCGACGCGCTGTCCCGTCACGTTGTAGATCTCGAGGCGTAGCTGTTCGGACACCGGGGTCGAAAACGAGAACCGATACGGTCCCACTCCACCGGGATTCGGATAGACGCTTAGCGGTCTGTCCACGAATTTCGGCGTCTCCCCGGGGCCGGGTGGTGCGTACGCAATCTCTTCGATCGTTGTGGGAATTACACCAACAGCGACGAGTCGCGCGTTGTTGATCGCGTCGCAGATGTCCTTGGCAACTTCGAGATTCTCGGTGCACTCCTCTTGTTTGAT
>Ga0224512_10005425_pt1 | contig 10519 bp, 9 predicted proteins | sample SF_May12_sed_USG_4_FD_169103 | JGI IMG/M metagenome (GOLD analysis project Ga0224512, IMG submission 169103) | Sediment microbial communities from San Francisco Bay, California, United States - SF_May12_sed_USGS_13 | ecosystem: Environmental > Aquatic > Marine > Sediment | place: USA: California...
CGACCTGAACACAACGTCCGCTCACGGCGAGGACCTGTGGGCCGCGGTGGCTGCCGTACCCGACCCCGAAATGCCACCCCTGACCATCGAAGATCTCGGCATGCTCCGCTCGATCGAAGCCGATGATGGGGGAGCGGTCACGGTGGTCATAACCCCGACCTACTCGGGTTGCCCGGCGGTCGAATACATCGAAGACCAGATCGTCGAGGCCCTGGCCGCAACCGGTGTGGCGCCCGAGGCGGTAACGGTGAGGCGGGAGTTGGCCCCGGCCTGGTCGACCGACTGGATCACCGACGCCGGTCGGGCCAAGCTGGCCGCTTCGGGGATCTCACCACCCCGTTCGGCCAGGACGGGATCGGTTCCGGGCGAAACACCGGTCCGGCTGGGGCCAATCATCTGCCCCCGGTGTGGGTCGTCAACCACCTCCGAGATCAGTCGTTTCGGTTCGACCGCCTGCAAGGCGCTCTATCGCTGTCTCGACTGTTCCGAACCTTTTGACCACGTGAAAGAGCTGTAGGCGACGTGTCGAGTCCCGTCGAGTTCCATACCCTCAACGTCGCTGCTGTCGAGCCCCAGACCGACGAGTCGGTGGCGGTCACCTTCGCCATCCCCGAGCACCTCCGGGCTCGGTTCCGACATGTGCCGGGTCAGCACGTGGTGGTACGCAAGATGCTCGATGGTGACGATGTTCGTCGAACCTATTCCATCTGCAGTCCAGCAGCCGACGGTGCCGCAGTGCGGGTGGGAGTGAAACGCATCCCGAACGGTGTGTTCTCGACCTTTGCCACCACCAAACTCAAGGCCGGCGACACCCTCGACGTCATGGCCCCGATCGGTGAGTTCACCCTCGATCCGTCTCGAACCGGCCGATATGTTGCCATTGTCGCCGGTTCCGGGATCACTCCGGTGCTGTCGATGATTCAGAGTGCTCTGGCCCAGAATCCGGCCTCCGACTTCACGCTGATCTACGGCAACCGCACCTCCGTGTCGATCATGTTCCTGGAGGATCTGGAGGATCTGAAGAACCGCTACCCCGACCGGTTCCAGGTTGTGCACATTCTCAGCCGGGAACCTCATCAGGTTCCGCTGTTCCAGGGTCGCATCGACGCCGACAAGCTTCGCTCGTTGGCCTCCACCCTCATCGACCCGACCGCGATTGACCGCTGGTTCCTGTGCGGGCCACTGGAGATGGTGGAGACGGCCCGGAGCACACTGGCCGAGCTCGGAGTCGCCGACGACGCCGTCAGCTATGAGCTGTTCTTCGACCAACGGGTCGAAGGTGGTGCACGGGAAGCGGTCGAGGAGGGCGAGGGTTCAGTGACGGTCCAGGTCACGATCGACGGTCGAACCTCAGTGGTCAAGGCTGAGCCCGACGGACCACCGCTGCTCGACTACGCTCGCTCGGTTCGGGCCGAGGTTCCCTTCGCCTGCAAGGGGGGGATGTGCGCCACCTGCAAGGCCAAGCTGATCACCGGCGAGGTCACGTTGACCAAGAACTATGCCCTCACCGACGAGGAGCTGGCGGCCGGCTACATCCTGACCTGCCAGGCCCATCCGGTGTCCGACGAGGTGGCGTTGACCTACGACGTTCACGGCGGTGTCGGCCGCTAGCGAGTCGGTATTCCTCGGGTCCGTGGCACGATCTCAAGGATCCCCCGGCTAAACGGGACCGAACGGCTGGGCCGTCAACGGGTGGACGCCACCGTCAAGACCGGTCAGGTCCGACGGGTCAGGGCGACGGTGATCTCGGGAATCCGGCGGCCGGCGTTGACGGCTTCGGCCGCTATCCGGCGTTTGACCATCAGGTAGGTCGGCACCAGAGTCACCACGGCCACGACAACGGCCATCCACGGGCTCACCGCCAGAGCGGTCAGCACGGCCGGAGCGCCGAGCAGTATGGCCACGGTGTCGGCCACGAACAGGGCCAGGATCTGGAACAGCGGGGCGATGCAGCCGGCGTTGGCGGCGTTGAAACCTCCCACCTTCTCCGGCAGCGGAATCGGTGACCTGATGCTGACCCAGACCCCGGCCGCAGCTCCGATCAGCAGCGATTGGACGACGAGGACCAGGGCCACCGGGAGAAAACGCCAGCCGCCCATGAACCAGGCCAGACCGATGTTGGCCACCACCACGATGATGGCCACCAGCGTCACCCGGGGCAGGAACTTGCCGACCAGGATCGGCTGGAAGTCATCGCCGGGGAAGACGTCGGTGACGAACCGATTGGCGTCCCCACCGAACAGGTTGGTCGACACCATCGTCGCCCCTGATACGGCGGCCAGGAACGGCATCAGGACCAGATTCGGTTCCCGCTCGTTGAGCTGGGTCAGCGTCGGCAGCGAGAAGGCCAGCACCAGAGGCAGAAAGGCCGCCAGCTCGGTCCATTCCCGGGGATCCCGGCGGATCGTCCGAAGCGACTTGGCCCAGACGACAGCCGTCCGGCGATCGCTCAGTCGGTCCATCCAGCCCGGAACCAGAGGCTTTGAGCGGGTCAAGCGGCTCTGGGCCGCCTCCCCGTCGAGAAGGCGCTGCACCACCCTCTGCCAGACACCGATCAGAACCAGCGGGAGAGCGGACCCCAACAACAGGAACAGCAAGGCCCGGATCGGCTGACCCAGGGAGGCTTGAGCCATGGCCTCCGGCGTCCACCCGATCGGGAACAGGCGGATGACGGAACGGGCGTTGTCGAACCAATCGGGTTTGATGTCGATGGCGGCCAGGGAAACGATCTGGGCACCGATACCGAGGGTGATGGCCGCCAGCACCGTGATTCCCCCGGCCACCGAGCGGAACCTCGTGGTGGCCAGCAGACTGACCAGGCCGACCGACACCCGTCCGGCCAGCACCCCGGTCACGGCCAACTGCACGGCCGCCACCACCAGAATCACAGCGGTGATCGACGAGGTGGCGTGGCTGATGGCCGTGAGGGGAACGAGCAGGGAGAAGATGAAGGGGATACCGATGGTGGAGGCCAGCAGCAGTCCGGTCAGCAGCGTCGGACGGTTCAGCGGATAGACGGCCAGGGTTCGAAGATCGAGGATCAATTCGCCGCCGCCCAGAACCAGGGGGGCCAAGAACCACAGGATCAGGCCAAGGGCTCCCCCGAAAGTGAGTATTGATCCCCGGTGCTCGTTCTCGGCCAGGCCGATGATCAGACCGACAATGCCGGTGCTGAGGAAGCCTCCCAGCAGCAGGCCCAGGATCATGCCGATGATGGCCTGGGGGGTGTGGCGGATGATCCGGAACTTCAGCCCGGCAATCGACCTGACGGTACCCCAGTTGATCGGCTCCCCACGGCCTCGTCGGCTCTGTGAGCACCCCGGCGAGGCACCGGCGGTCCCGTTCGTCGTCATCACGTCGGTCATCGAACTCGGTCGATCATTGCAGCCAGTCCAATGATGGTGGCCCGACGAGATCGGTACCGACGGCCTCGGCGAAAACGTCGTCGAGTCGTCGACCGGCGGTCACCTCGCCAATCGGCCCGGCCCGGACGATACGGCCCTCATCCATGATGGCGACCGAGTCGCAGAGCTCCTCGACGGTGGCCATGACGTGACTGGAGAAGATGACGGTACGGCCCCGGTCGATCAAATGGTCCAGGATGTGGCGGATCGAGCGTTGGGACACCGGATCGACCGACTCGAACGGTTCGTCGAGGATCAGCAGCGGCGGCGAGTGGATCAGGGCGGCGGCCAGGCTGATCTTCTTGCGCATGCCCTGGCTGAAGTCGGCGATCAGCTTGTTGGCGGCCAGCTCCAGGTCGAGGGCTTTGAGCAGATCGCCGGACCGTTCCCGTATCTGGTCGTCGTTCAGGTTGCGGAACCGGCCGACGTAGGTCAAGTACTCTCGGGCGGTCAGGCGCTCGAACAGCAGGAGATCTTCGGGCACCACCCCGATGGTGGCCTTGACCGGGGTGGGGTCGGGCCAGACCGGCAGGTTGTTGACCACGATGTTGCCGGCATCGGGCCGGAGCAGGCCAACGGCCATGGCCAGGGTTGTGCTCTTGCCGGCACCGTTCGGCCCCAGCAGCCCGTAGAACGACCCGGTCGGAACGGTCAGGTTGATGCCGTCAACCGCAGTGTGGGCACCGAACCGTTTGGTCAGTCCGATGGCCCGGATGGCCAGATCCCGATCGGCCCAGCCCGCGGTCGGCGGTATCGGTGCGCTCAGCCCTGGTCCGGTCGGCGGAGGCATGTCCGTGGGAAGCCCAACGGGCGCCGTTTGTCCCGGGGCCGGAACAGAATCGGCGATGCGGTCGGCGGCCGGTGGGCGAACCGGGTGGTCGTTCATATGGTCGCTAGTGTAGATGTCGGTTGGGTTGGGATCGGATCCTGCGTCGCCGTCCTTGGCCATCAAGGGGCAAGATTCGACCAATCGAGGCGGTGAGGGTCAACCGCGAGGCTGCTACTGGTCGGCTCTGGTGCCGGCGTCCACCAGCGGTATCGGACGATCCCGAGTCCCGGTGAAGTGACGGCGACCGACGTGGCTACCGGCTTGATCGATTTGGAGTAGTGTTTTGACCAGCGGTAGCCCACAACGAGTCCCGGCGGACCATCAACAGGAGTTTGCTGTGAGGATCTTGCTGGTAGAGCCATGGATGACTGGATCCCATCTGGCCTGGGCCACCGGTTATCAGGCGGCCAGCCGTCACGACGTCGACGTCGTTGGTCTGCCCGGTGAGCTGTGGCGCTGGCGGCTCCGAGGCGGGGCGTTGCCGCTGGCCGACAAGATCGTCGACTGGGTGTCCCGGCACGGCCAACCCGACCTGGTGTTGGTGTCGGGCCTGGTCGATGTGGCGGAACTGGTCGGCCTGGTCCGTCGCCAGCTGTCACCGGAGGTGGCGGTGGTGGTCTATCAGCACGAGAGCCAGCTTGTCTACCCGGTGGCCACGGGGGTCTACGACCAGGGGGCCGCTCTCCGGAACTGGATGTCGTGGTGCGCGGCCGACCTGGTGCTGTTCAACAGCTACTACCATCTCCGCTCCGTTGCTGAAGCCCTGCCCGGGTTTGTCACCCACCTTCCCGACAAAACCCATCTGCCGAAGCTCGATCAGGTCGTGTCCAAGTTCGAGGTCTTCCCGGTTGGGGTCAACCTGGCCGAAATCGACAGCTTCGCCACCGGGGACGTGGCCGCCGAACACCGGGCCGAGTCCGCCCCCGACACCAGTCCTCTCGATGAGGTGCTGGGCCGACCGCGGCTGGAGCGCCGAGGCGACCCGTACCATGATCCGCTCCTCGGGCAGGCTCCGGAGACCGCTCCCAGTTCGGGTCCTCCGGTCATCCTGTGGCCTCACCGGTGGGAGCGTGACAAGGACCCGACCGCGTTCCTTCGGGCCCTCGACAAGGTGGTGGCGTCCGGTCTGGAATTCCGTTTGGTCCTGGCCGGGCAGGACCCGCCCAGCGGGTCGGCCAGTGCCAACGCCGATCGGGAGGAGGCGGTTCGACGTTTCGGGGCCTGGACGGTTGCTGCCGGCGAACTGACCCGACGGGAGTACCTGGCCGCCCTTCGCCGCTGTGACCTGGTGGTCAGCTGCGCCCGACACGAGTTCTTCGGCGTCGCCGTGGTCGAGGCAATTGCCAGCGGCTGCGTTCCCCTCCTGCCTGATGACCTCAGTTATCCCGAGCTGATCCGCCAACCCTGGCACGACGTTGTCCTCTACCAGCCGGGCACGTTCGGCACACGACTGGTCGACGCCGTGGCCCGTATCGACGAGCTTCGAGCCGCCACCTCGGGACTGGCCGAGTCGATGCGTCGCTTCGGCTGGGCGTCCATGGGTCCGGTCTACGACGATCGTTTCGAGGCGGTCGTAAACCGTCTCGGTTCCACGGCCGGCACCCGGACGCCGGCCTGACCCCGTCGTGGCGTGATGGACTGGGGGACGATGAGCGACATCGACCAGCCGGATGCCGAGGCGTTGACGTCGTTCCATCGGGGGCGGGATCGGCACCGGATCCACGTAGTTCCGTAGTCCCGACAAACTTACCCGTTTCGCCCCCTGGTGGGAGTCGGCCGACCATACTTGACTCCATGACCGACCAAGGGGCTGAACCACCGGTGATCGAGGGACTTCAGGTTGGCCATTGGAGCGATCCGGTGGCCCGAACCGGGTGCACGGTTGTGGTGGTACCGGAGGGCACCGTGGCCTCGGGTGAGGTCCGGGGTGGGGCCCCGGCCACCAGGGAGTTTGCTCTGCTCGAACCGACCAGGACGGTGACCACTGTCGACGCCGTTGTCCTGTCCGGAGGGTCGGCCTTCGGCCTGGCCGCCGCCGACGGGGTGATGACCGAGTTGGAGGCCGCCGGTCGGGGAGTGGAAACGGCTTTCGGTCGGGTGCCAATCGTGATCGGCATGAGCCTGTTCGATCTTGGTGTTGGTGATCGATCGGTACGGCCCGGACCCGAGGAGGGGCGCCTGGCGGTCAAGGCCGCTCTGGGGGCCCAATGGGGCCCGGGGGTCGGCGGAGTGGTCGGCGCCGGCACCGGAGCCACCGTCGACAAATGGTCGGGTAACGCCAGACCCGGTGGACTCGGGGTGGCAACGGTGGTCGGGGCCGACGGGCCGGTTGTCGTCACCGCCCTCATCGCCGTCAACGCCTTCGGCTCGATTGACACCGGGTCCGGTCCCGAGAAACTCGATCCGCCGGTGCGACCTGCCATCGCCGTGACCGAGGAAAACCGGTTGAACACGACGATCGGGGTGGTGGTGACCAACGCCCAGGTCTCCAAAGTCGACTGCCGGTTGATGGCCGAGAGCGGGCACGACGGCCTGGCCCGGGCGCTTCGTCCGGCTCACACCCAGGTCGACGGTGATGCCCTGGTCGTCGCCGCCACCGGTCAGGTGGCCTCCAACCTGCTGTATCTGAGAACCCTGGTTGAAACGGCGGTGGTGCAAGCCGTCCGGTCGGTGGCGGTCTGACGGCGGGAACTCGTGACCGGGGGCGGAGCCTCGTAGCCTGTATGGGTGACCAAGACGCCGGTCAGGACCGATGATACGCCGCCAGAGCGGCCACAGCCGCTTGGGCGGCTCGAGGTGGCCAGCGACAGCCCGCGCCGCACCCGGGCTGTGGCCGCCGCTCTGGCTGATCTGGTCGACATCGGCGATCTCCTGATCCTCAGCGGCGACCTCGGGGCGGGAAAGACCTGCTTCACCCAGGGTTTGGGTCGGGGCCTCGGCATCGATCAGCGGATCACCAGCCCCACCTTCACCCTGGCCAACCGGTATCCGGGACGGCTGCTGCTGCACCATCTCGACGTCTACCGCCTCGACTCGGTGGCCGAGACCCTTGACCTTGATCTGCCCGACCTGCTGGAATCGGGAGTCACCGTCATCGAATGGGGGGAACGGATCGCTGCGGTGTTGCCGCCGGACCACCTCGTGGTGGCTCTGCGTTTTCCCGACCTCGACGTCGAGTCCTCGGATGACCGGCGAATCATCGAGTTCGTGGCCAACGGATCCCGGTGGCGGCAGTGTCTCTCGGTCCTGGCCGCCCGCCTGGCCGGAGCACCATCATGAGCACCGAATCGGTTGGCCTGGCCGTCTCCTCGTCGACCGGGGTGATGAGTATCGCCGTCGGTTCGCTCGGCGGCGGTCACCCGGTGGTGTCGGCCACCATCGAGACCGACCGGCGCCACGCCGAGGAGATCAGTCCCCTGATCGCCACGCTGACAACAAAAGCCGGGACACCTCTGTCGGATCTCGACGTACTGGTGGTCGACCGGGGACCAGGGCGGTTCACCGGACTACGGGTCGGGCTGGCGACGGTGAGAACGCTGGCTTTCGCCCTCGACCTGGACGTCATCGGGTTGACCAGCCTTGAGATCCTGGCCAACGCGACGGGCCTGGTCGACCATGAGGAGTACCACCGCTGCGGGCAGACCGTCACCGCCGTCATCGACGCCCGCCGCAACGAGGTGTTCCAGCAGGTTTTCACCGCCGGTCGACCGGTGGCCGAACCGGCGGTCGGGCTGGCCGAGGATCTGGCCCGGGCCGCCTCCGGCATCGTCGTCGGCGATGGGCTCGACCGCTACCCCGACGCCTATGGAGCCGCCGGTGCGGCAACGAATCGACGATTCCCGCTGACCGGCGTCACCGTGGATGCCGTGACCATGCTGGCCATCGCCGCGGGTCGCGACCCCCAACCCGGCTCCCGGGTCGAACCCCTCTACCTTCGCAACCCCGACGTCAACCCGAACGTCACCACGAGGCCTCGGGCATGACGGTCCAGCGAACCGCCGACCGCCCCGGGGCCGGAGTGGAGTGGTCGGTTCGGTCGACGATCACCCTCCTCGCCATCGAGACCAGCTGCGACGAAACCGCAGTATCGGTGGTGCGGGGTCGCCCGGGTGCCGCCTCCACGTTCGCCCCGGTCGAGGTGCTGTCCAACATCGTGTCGAGCCAGATCGATCTTCACGCCGCCTTCGGGGGCGTCGTGCCCGAGGTGGCCAGCCGGGCCCATCTGGAGACGCTGGAAGCTGTGACCAGACAGGCTCTGGATCAGGCTGACGTCGACCGGGAGGACATTGACGCGGTGGCCGCCACCTGCGGACCAGGGTTGATCGGTGCCCTCTTGATCGGGGTGAGCGCGGCCAAAGCACTGGCCCTGGCGTGGGACGTTCCCTACGTGGGGGTCAACCATATGGAGGGCCACCTGTTCGCCACGTTCCTGGAGCAACCCGACCTGGAACTCCCGCTGGTGGTGCTGCTGGTTTCGGGCGGACACACCATGTTGGTGGAGGTTCGTGAGCCCGGCGTCTACCGCCACCTCGGGTCCACCATCGACGACGCCGCCGGGGAGGCCTTTGACAAGGTGGCCCGCTACCTGGGTCTGGGCTATCCCGGTGGGCCGATCATCGATCGCCTGGCCACGAAGGGTGACCGCGATGCCATCACCTTCCCCCGGGGCATGATCGACGAGGGGCTCGATTTCTCCTTCAGCGGCATGAAGACCGCCGTGGTCAACTTCGTGCGTCGCCATCCCCACGTCACCGACGCCGATGTGGCCGCCGGATTCCAGGAGGCGGTGGTCGATGTTCTGGTGACCAAAGCGATCCGAGCCGGACGCCGGGTGGGGGCCCGGACCTTGTGTCTTGGTGGGGGAGTGGCGGCCAACTCCCGACTCCGGGAGCGGTTTGCGGTCGAGGCGGCCGAAGCCGGATTCGATGTACTGGTTCCCGATCGCTCGTTCTGTACCGACAACGCCGCCATGATCGGCGCCGCCGGCCTGTGGAGATTGACCAACGACGGGCCGACTGGGTTTGACAGTGGCGCCGACCCGTCGTTGGTGCTTCCTACCACCGGCTCCTGAGTCCGAAGCCCAGGTGGACGAGGGGCTTCGGGGCCCTGAACGCCTCGCGAGGAGGCCGCAGGAACTGGCGTGATGGGAGGACTACCAGCTGGATCTCAAGATCCGCCGGAGCCGGTAGAGGCGGGTGGAGACGGTTTGCGGGGCGACCCCGAGGTCGGAGGCGATCTGGGTGGCCGGTTGCCCCTCGATCCAGGCCCGATAGGCCATGGTGGCGGTCAGCCGCCGGGACGCCTCGCTGCCCGGCAGGTCTCGTACACCGTCGCAGAGATGAAGGTGGACCTCGAGCTCACCGATCCAGGTGGCGGCGGCCACCGTATCGCCCGGCCGGCGGTACGGTCCGTCGGCTGGCCGAGGGGTCACGATGGGTGGGCCGGATCGGGGTTGGCGACGCCACAGCCGCTGGCGGGTGTCGAGCAGGAGGTTGGCGGCGATGCGCCCGGGCCGCCGTTCAAGACTGTGGCGGAACAACACCTCGAAGAATGTGGCCTGGGTCTCCTCGTTGATGTCGTGGCTCATGATCCACTCCCAATGAACAGCCGTCTGGGCCAACCGCACGAGGCCGGGACGGAGCTGGACCAGGAGCGTGAGCCCGGCCTCGGCCGACCCGCTTTGAGCAAGGCCGACCAGGGCGGCCTGCATCAGATCGGTTGCCGGTCCCGACGTCGGGCCGACCAGCTCCTCAGGCGGCCAGTCGGCCAGGGCCGGATGATGGTCGACCCACTGCCGCATTACCGCCACACCCTCCGGTGAGCGGGCCCAGTCGAGCCAGCGATCGGCCAGCCCGGCGTCGAGAGCGTCGAGGTTGGCCCACCACATGAGGCGGCTGTGACGAGTCGCTTGTTCAACGTGTTCCACGGTTTCTTCCTCGGGCGTTTCTTGTGGTCTGTGTCGTCAAGTCAAGAGCTTCGGCTTCCCGACCATCCTCCCGATCCCGCTATCGGACGTGGTTTTTCCGACCACCGGTGGACCGGGACACCGCCGTCGGGCCGCCGGGGGAAGGTTTCCGGGAACCTCACCCACAGGCTGGGGCCTTGTCAGGTCATGCAGGAACCGACGGGCGACAGGTTCGACATGTCGGCTCCGACCACGCAATGTTCGGCGGTCGGGAAGCCGAGCCCGCCCTGAAGCCACGGGACATCGAAGACCCCGGTCGGGCGGGAAAACCGCATCGACCTGGAGCTCCCACCCGGTCGGGAGTGAGGACCGGCAGGACTA
>Ga0224512_10005426_pt1 | contig 10518 bp, 8 predicted proteins | sample SF_May12_sed_USG_4_FD_169103 | JGI IMG/M metagenome (GOLD analysis project Ga0224512, IMG submission 169103) | Sediment microbial communities from San Francisco Bay, California, United States - SF_May12_sed_USGS_13 | ecosystem: Environmental > Aquatic > Marine > Sediment | place: USA: California...
CACGGCGCCTTGCCGCGGAAAATATAGGATTCGAGCGCCGCGTTGACGAGCCCCAGCCACAGCCCTTTATGAAACCCGGGACGGATATTGCGCACCTTGTGCAGTTCCTGCCACAGCCAGGATTGTTCGAGCTTTTCGGGATAGGCGGTGGCCTCGAGCGCAGCGCCCGGGTTTGCCTCGTCGTATTGCGCGGGCAACAGCTCGAACACGGCTTCGGCGGCGAGCATCGCCGACTTCATCGCGGTATGAGTGCCCTTGATTTTCGGCACGTTGAGAAATCCCGCGGTGTCGCCGATTAGCAAGCCGCCGGGGAAAGTCAGCTTCGGGATCGACTGCAATCCACCCTCGGAAATCGCGCGCGCGCCGTAGCAGATGCGCTTGCCGCCCTCGAATAGCGGGCGAATGACGGGGTGGTTCTTGAAGCGCTGGAATTCCTCGAAAGGGCTTAAGTGCGGATTGCGGTAGTCGAGGCCGATAACGAAACCGACCGCGACCTGGTTATTTTCGGCGTGATACAGAAAGGACCCGCCGTAGGTGTCGGACTTGAGCGGCCAGCCGATCGTGTGCAGCGCCGCGCCCTCGTCGTGCGCTTCGGGTTTGACTTCCCAGATTTCCTTGATGCCGATACCGTAGGTCTGCGGCTCCACGCCATCGCGCAGGTCGAACTTCCGCATCAGCTCGCCGGTCAGCGAACCACGGCAACCCTCGGCGAAAACGGTCTGACGGCCGATCAGCTCCACCCCCGGTTGGTAATTTTCGCCAGGCTTGCCGTCCTTGCCGATGCCCATGTCGCCGGTGGCGACGCCACGCACCGCGCCGCCGTCATCGTAAAGCACTTCGGCCGCGGCGAAACCGGGGAAAATCTCGACCCCCAGATCCTCGGCCTGCTCGGCGAGCCAGCGGCAGAGGTTGCCGAGGCTGATGATATAGTTGCCCTCGTTGTGCATCTGCGGCGGCGTCGGCATCGAGATCGAGCCTTTCGCGGTGAGGAATTTGAACGAATCGGATTTGACCGGCACGTGGAGCGGTGCGCCCTTTTCTTTCCAGTCCGGGATCAGTTCGTCGAGCGTGCGTGGTTCGATCACCGCGCCCGAGAGAATGTGGGCGCCAACCTCGGCGCCCTTTTCGAGGATGCAAATGGTCAGCTCGCGATCCTGCTCCCGCGCCAGTTGCGCGAGGCGGATGCCCATGGTCAGCCCCGACGGCCCGGCGCCGACGATGACCACGTCAAATTTCATTGCTTCTCTTTCCACGATTTTTCCCGGTTGGTTGTCAGGTAAGGCCGGCGAATTATAGATTAACCGGGAGCCGAATACACAGGACAGTGCGCACGATATACCGGGCGTTGCGGCAGTTCTTGTTGATAAACGACACCATTCGTTTCTCGCCGGGACGCGAACGCGCCATAAAAGCACCCGCCGCGAACAATGCGGCCCAACGCGCCCGGGCGTCGATTCGGCATCTGCGCGACCTGCCTGCAGCGCGGCCCATACCCGCAGGATACCAGCGCGGATTCCGCGACCCGGGACTTCGGGTCGCGCCCGGCATGGCGCCACGACAGGGTATCATCCCGCACCGGGTAAACCGGTAGCCAGGAAGGTTATTCCTTGCATTAATTCCGTTAAATATTAGTATGGGCGTAATTTATGCATAATTAGACACATTCAGACATGCAGGATTTCTCGGCCGCCTTCGGGTTGGCGTTCTCATTGATCATCGGCGCCGATGCCGACCTGATCGAGATCATCGCGCTGTCGTTGCGCGTCAGCATTTCCGCCGTGCTGCTGTCGGCGCTGATCGGATTTCCGCTCGGCGCGCTGATCGCGGTGGCGCGCTTTCCGGGCCGGCAGGTGGCCGCGGTCATACTGAATGCGCTGATGGGGTTGCCGCCGGTGGTGGTCGGGCTGCTGGTCTACATGGCTATATCGCGCGCGGGCCCGCTAGGCTGGATGAACCTGCTCTACACTCCCGCGGCGATGATCATCGCGCAAACGATCCTGGTCACCCCGATCATCGCCGCGCTGACGCGCCAGGTCGTCGAGGACATGCACAAGGAGTATGACGAGCAGTTCCGCTCGCTGTGTATCGCGCCGCAGCGAGTGATCGCGGCGCTGATCTGGGATTCCCGCTACAGCCTGTTGACCGTGACGCTGGCCGGTTTCGGCCGCGCCATCGCCGAGGTCGGCGCGGTGATCATCGTCGGCGGCAACATCGATCATTTAACCCGCGTCATGACGACCGCGATCGCGCTCGAAACCTCGAGAGGCGATCTCGCCCTGGCGCTGGCGCTGGGCATCATCCTGCTGATACTGGCGCTATCGGTGAACGCCGCCGTCTACGGCCTGCGCAGCAGCGCTCGTCGCCTGGCCTATGCCTGACGCGTCGACGCCGATGCCTGCCTCGTTATCGCTCCCGCTCGAGGTCGATGGCCTGTGCTACCGGGCTGGCCCGGACCTGCTGATCGAAAAGGTCAGCGTCACCATCGAGAACGCCGGCGTCAGCGTTATCATGGGCCCCAACGGTGCGGGCAAAAGCCTGTTTCTGCGCCTGATCCACGGCCTGCTCGGGCCGAGCGCGGGCGAAATTCGCTGGGCCGGCAGGCCGCTCGACCTGGAAACCCGGCGCAGACAGGCGCTAGTGTTTCAGAAACCGGTGCTGATGCGCCGCTCGGTCGCCGCGAACATCGACTTCGTGTTGAAACCGCAGGGCGGTCAGTACCGGCAACGTCGCGACCAGGTGTTGCACCAGGCCGGCTTATATCGGCTGCGCAACCAGGCCGCCCGGCTGCTTTCGGGGGGCGAGCAACAGCGGCTCGCGCTGGCGCGCGCGCTCGCTACCGACCCCGACGTGTTGCTACTGGACGAACCCTGCGCCAGCATCGATTCCGCCGCGACGCTGCGAATCGAAAACCTGCTGCGGCAAACGCGCGAGCGCGGCGTCAAGATCATCCTGGTCACGCACGACACCGGCCAGGCGCGGCGCCTTGCCGACGACATGCTGTTCATGCACAACGGCCGCCTGCTCGAATACCGCCCCGCCGCCGAGTTCTTCGCCGCGCCGTCGAGCGAGCAGGCGCGCGCTTTTCTCGACGGTAAAATCGTCATCTAAACCGGGTCATCCACGACCATGATACCAGGGAGTAATTCACCAAAAACATGTTAAAAAAGACACTCCTAACCGGCACGCTGTTCATGCTGGGCATGGCGACAGCCTGTTCCGCGGATGACTCGATTATCCTCCAGTCGACGACGTCGACGGCAAACTCCGGGCTTTACGATCACCTGCTGCCGATAATACGGAAAGATACCGGCATCACGGTCAACGTGGTCGCGGTCGGTACCGGGCAGGCGATCAAGAACGCTAAGAACTGCGATGGCGACGTGCTGCTGGTGCATGCGAAATCAGCGGAACAGAAATTTGTCCACGAGGGTTACGGCGTCGCGCGCCACGACATCATGTATAACGATTTCATCTTCGTCGGCCCGCCCGCCGACCCGGCCAGGATCGCGGGCGGCAAGTCCGCACTCGACGCGCTGAAACGCATCGCCGACGGCAAGTCGAAGTTCATGTCGCGCGGCGACAACTCGGGCACGCACAAGAAGGAAATGGCGTTGTGGAAGCAGGCCGGGACCGACCCGACGCAGAGCAGCGGCAGCTGGTATCTCGAAACCGGGTCGGGTATGGGCGCCACGCTCAACGCCGCGGTGGGCAGCGGCGCCTACACCATGACGGATCGCGCGACCTGGATCAGCTTCAGGAACAAGCAGGATTACAGCATTCTGGTCGAGGGCGACGATTCGCTATTCAACCAGTATGGAATCATCATGGTGAATCCCGACAGGTGCAGCCAGGTCAGGCGCGACGCGGCACAGGCTTTCATCGACTGGGTGTTATCGAACAAGGGCCAGGCCGCGATTGCGGCCTATCGGCCCGACGGGCAGCAACTTTTTTTCCCGAATGCCAACCGGGACTAGGCGCCGGGGAAGCGGCGATCTATTCGGCGCCGTTGAAGTGTATCCGGAACTGGTCGCCGATGTCGTATCCGGCCAGTACTCGCGCGTGTTCGCGAAACGCGGGGGTCTGGCAGAAGCGGATCAGCGCCTGCCAGGTCGGTTCGAACCAGGCGCGCCGGTCGACCAGTATGTCGAAGCGTTCATCGATCACCGGCACGAAACCGAGGCGATGTTGACCGGCCAGCATCGCAAGTCCGAAGGTGGCATCGGCGCGTCCCTCGACGACTTCGACGACCGCATCTACCTCGCTGCGCGCCTGCGGCGCCCAGTCGATGTCGTTCGTGTCGACCTGCTGGCGGCGCAGCAGCGCCTCGAGCAGGATCTGGCTGCCCGCCCCCGGCTGGCGTGGCACCATGGTCTTGCCGGCAAGGTCGGCTAGTCCCGTATATGCCTGCTCGGCGCCCGGCGCGACGATGATGCCGCGCGAACGCTTCGCCCATTCCGCCAGCACGACGCGGGCGGTCGCGAAATGCGAATCCACTCGGACATTGTTCCAGCTGTCTGATTCGACGTCGTAAAGATGCATGCCGGCAGCGATGCCCTCGCCGTTGGCAAAGCGCTCGATGCCGTCCAGGCTGCTGTCGAAATAAGTGGCCAGGCCACACTGCGAGGCGCGCAGCGCCCATTCCAGCAGCGGGTCGTGACTGCCGAGGATAACCTGCGGCCGCGGCGCGAGCGCGGCGGGTTGAGAGACGTTGCTGGCCAGCCAGTCGTCGATCGCCTTGCGCGGAAACAACAGCTTGCCGGTGGCGCGCGAACAGGGTACCGCGCCGGACGCGACCAGGTCGTAGACCTTGCGCTCCTTGATCCGCAGCAGCGCGGCAAGTTCTCTGGTAGTCAGGTATTCGGTCAATGAAAGTCAGCACTGGAAGCGTCGGTTGAATCTATCATAACCGCGCCAGCCACGACAGCAAGCTCCCGGCCCGACTCTCGCCCGGACAGCGGCAAAGATGCGGGACCCAATACTCAACTCTACGAGTTAAGTATTGGGTCCCCTTATTAGTTAAGCCCCTCGATCGATTCGCGATGCCTGAAGGTTATGACCAGCACGTCGCGGTAGGCTTCCGCGCCGGGGTCGAGCTGGGTGATCGGCGTAACGCCGTGATAAACCCGGCGGTCGTTGACCAGCACCATGTCGAAGGGTTCGCGCAGCATGAATTCGCCGACCTGGTTGTGGTCGAGATCGAAAATCGTCGTCGCGCCGCTGTCTATGTTGGTGCGCTTGATCATGACGACGATGACGAAATCGACGCCGTCTCGATGCGCCCCTTCGGGCGTGGGCTTGCCGATCCTGCCGTCGCGCGCCTCGATTCGAAACTGGTGCAGCTCGATATGCCACTGGTGGTTGCCGCTCATCCGGGTGAACACCCGGTTGCCGAATTCGAGCAGCGTCGGCAGCGTCAGGCTCTGCTGCAGGTCGTCCAGTATCGGCGCGAAATAACGCGCCACCCCACCATTGAGCGGGTTGTAGTCTAGCGTCTGGTAATGCGGCTGGTAAGGCATCAACTGCGCCTGCTCGCCGGGTTTGAGAATCGCGTAGACGGCGTGGCGGCGCTTGCGATACCTGCCGCCGTCGGCCATGTACCGATCCTCCTCCAGCCGATCCCAGCTGTTCAGAAATACTACGTCATCGCCGACCGGTACGGCAGCAATATCCGACAATAGCTCGATGGCCTGCGCCGATTCGATAAACAGGAAGCCATCCGCAGCCAGCCGGTCAACGATGTCGGTGATTTGCAACCTGCGGTCCCTGGCCTGTCAGCCCGCTATCTGCAGGATCTATCATGCAGGCCAACGCCGCCTTTCATCGCAGAAAACGGGTCGTCACAAAACCATCGTAGCTCTCGAGCGCATTGTCGAGCCTGCCCTGGGTCACGAAAAAATCGGCGAGATCCTTGCTATAGGCCGACACCAGCGACCCCAGCCAGTCGTCGGATTTCTGCTCCAGCGCCGACGGGAAGATGAATCCCTCGAGCGTGCGCCGAACGCCCTCCGGATTCATCTGCGCGGCGCGGGCGATGGCCGCATGCATCGGCTCCGGATTCTTTTTCCAGTGTTTATTGGACGCTTCGACGACGTCCATGAAGGCCTGCACGATTTCCGGGTGCTGGTCGAGGAAGGCGGTTGGCACCGTCACCGTATCGAACAGCTTGAGGCCGATCTGCGCCTGTTCCGCACCGGTCATCAGCGGCTTGCCGAGCGTCGAGATGGCGCGCAGGGCCCCGCCCGAGGCGCAGGCCATGACGACGTCGCCATGCTGCCGCGCGGTGGCGGTCGCCGTGCCGTCGGCCGTCGCGGCGATATCGACCAGCGACGGATCGACGCCGAGGTGCTCGAGCACCCTGAGCATCCGGTAGTGGCTGACGCTGCCGGCCTGAACCGCGACTTTTTTACCCTGCAGCTCGGCGGCGTTATCGCGGCTGATTCCGGCGTCGTAGCGCACGATGCAATTATCGTCTTCCGGGTAGCCGACGGCGATGCCGACCATGGTCAGCTCGAGGCCCCGGGTGACGGCCACCAGGAACGGGACATGGCCCTGCGAATAAGCGATCTGCAGATCGCCAGCGGCGAGCGCCGCGTTCATATCGTTGCCGCTTTCGAAAGGAATCCAGTTAACCGTAAGCCCGAGCGCGCGGTCGAATGTCTTCTTGTGCCGGGAGAACAACGCGGGCGTCGGCAACTGCATCGAATAGCCCACGGAAATTTCCGAGAGCCGCTGATCTGCGGCGCTGGCGGCCGCGCCGGCAAAGCCGGCGCACAGCGCGAAGATGAAAATCAGGCAACGCTTCATGGGCTGGGGATTATCCCCGTTGCCGACTACAATGCAAGATTCCCGAGCGCAACATCCATCGCCGCGATGATTTCGTCGATATCGTCCCTGGTGCAGATCAGCGCCGGGCTCAGGCACAGCGTGTTATTGAATTGCGGCAGACTGCGGTTGGTGCGCCCGATCATGACACCCTGCTTCAGACAGTCGCCAACCACTGCGGCCACAACGCCCTCGTCCAGCGGCTCGCGGGTTGTGCGGTCCTTGACCAGTTCCGCGCCGCAGAACAGGCCCTTGCCGCGCACGTCGCCAATAACGGCGTGCTTGTCCTGCAGCTCGTACAGGCGATCCATCAGGTAGTCGCCCATTTTATTGACATTGTCGAGCAGGTTTTCCTCCTCGATGATGCGCATGTTCTCGAGCGCGGCCGCGGGTCCGCCGGCGCAGCCACCGAAGGTGCTGATGTCGCGGAAATAATGCAGCTTGTCGCTCGGCTCGGCGAGAAACTCGTTGAACAGGTCCTCGGTGGTCACCATCACCGAGATCGCCGCGTAGCCGCTGGCGACGCCCTTGGCCATGGTGACGATGTCGGGCTTGACGTTGTAATGCTGGTAACCGAACCACTTGCCGGTGCGGCCCATGCCGCAGACGACTTCGTCGATATGGATCAACACGCCGTACTTGCTGCAGATTTCCTGCACGGTCTCCCAGTAACCCTCGGGCGGCACGATGACGCCACCACCGGCGGTAATCGGCTCGAGGCAGACCGAGCCGATCGTGTCCGGGTCTTCGGCGAGAATGACCTTTTCCAGGTCTCTCGCCGCCTGCACGCCGTAATCGGGGTCGGCGCCGCGCGGGTCGCGATAGGCCAGGCAGTGCGGGATCTCGACGAAGCCCGGGGTGAAGGGACCGTATTGATCCTTGCGCTGCGCCTGGCCGCCGGCGGAGAGCGTCGTGATCGTGGTGCCGTGGTAATCGCGATCGCGATAGATGATCTTGTGTTTCTTGCCGTCGTTGTTGAGCGCCGCGAGCTGGCGCACCAGCTTGAAGCCCTTCTCATTGGCCTCGGAGCCCGAATTGGCGTAATAAACGCGGCTTAAGCCCGGCATCTTGTCGACCAGTTTTTCGGCAAACAGCGCGCCTGGGATATTGCCCGCGGAGTTCGCGAAGTAACACATCCTGGCGATCTGATCGCGCACCGCGTCGGCGATGCTCTCGCGGCCGTAGCCCACATTCACGGTCCAGACGCCGCCAGACACCGCGTCGAGGTATTCGCGTCCGTTGTGATCCTTGACGCGCATACCCTTGCCCTCGACGATGACCATCGGGTCGGTCGATTGCCAGGGTTTGTGCTGCACCAGGTGATGCCACAGGTGATTCCTGTCGCTGCCGACAATTTCATTGATGTTTTCGGGTTTCATCGCGGACTCCGCGCCAACGGGCGATCTTGAATGGGATTAAGGGAAACAGAGGCTAAAATGAATCGAACGGGTTACAATAGAGCCAGATCATCCCTATTGATGAGACCAATTCAGGAGAGCATGCAAAACCGCGGTGACAACATGATGTGGGGACAGCTGTTTCGCCTGTCGCGCGACCGCAAAATCAGCTACCAGCGGCAGCTGCGCGAAATGATCGTCAGCGCCATTCTCGACGACAAACTGCCGCTCGAAGTGCCGCTGCCGTCGTCGCGAGAACTCGCGCGCCATCTCGGAATCGCGCGCAATACCGTGGTGCTCGCCTACCAGCAGTTGATCGACGAAGGCTACCTGGTCGCGCGCGAGCGCAGCGGCTATTTTATCGACAAGACCATGCTCGACGGGCGCGTGCGCGTCGAGCCGCTCAGGTTCGACGGCGAACGGCAGCCGCCGGACTGGAACCGGCATATCAAGTTCCACCCGTCGCAGCAGCGCAATATCGTCAAACCGCAGGACTGGAAGAAATACCCCTACCCGTTCCTGTTCGGGCAACTCGATCCCGACCTGTTTCCGGTGGCCGACTGGCGCGAATGCTGCCGCCAGGCGCTCAGCGTCAGCGATATCCAGGACGTCACGCCGGATCGCATCGATACCGACGACCCGCTGCTGATCGAGCAGATCCAGGCGCGCATCCTGCCGCGTCGCGGCGTTTGGGCGGCGCGCGACGAAATCCTGATCACGATGGGCGCGCAGCAGGCGTTGTATATTCTCGCCGACCTGCTGATCGAGCAGGGCACCCGGGTCGGCATGGAGAATCCGGGCTACCCCGACGCGCGCAATATCTTCGAGCTCAAGTCGCCTTGCCTGGTGCCGCTCGCGGTCGACGAGCACGGCGTCGTGCCCGGCAGCGGGCCTGATTCGTGCGAATTCATTTACACGACCCCGAGCCACCAGTCGCCGACCACGGTCACGATGCCGCTGGAACGTCGCGAGCTGCTGCTCAAGCAGGCCGAGGAACACGATTTCCTGATCATCGAGGATGACTACGAGAGCGAGATCAATTTCGTCGGCGATCCGACGCCGGCGCTGAAGAGCCTGGACGCGACCGGCCGGGTAATTTACGTCGGCAGCCTGTCGAAGACGCTCGCCCCCGGTCTGCGCCTCGGTTACATGGTCGCTTCGAAGACGCTGATCGAAGAGGCGCGCGCGCTGCGGCGCCTGATGGTGCGTCATCCGCCGGCCAACAATCAACGCATCGTCGCGCTGTTCCTGTCGATGGGTCATCACGATTCGCTGATTCACCGGCTCAGCCAGACCTACGAGAATCGCTGGCAGGTGATGGGCAAGGCGCTCCACCGGCACCTGCCGGAATCGTCGCGTATCCCGTCCTTCGGCGGCACCTCCTACTGGGTCGAGGGGCCCGCGCGGCTCGATACGCGCAAGCTGAAGGAACGCGCGCGCGCGGCCGGTATCCTGATCGAATCAGGCGATATCTGCTTCATGCAGAACGATCCGCCGCAGAACTTCATCCGTCTCGGCTATTCGTCGATCTCGGCGAAGCAGATCGAGCCCGGCATCCGCCAGCTCGCCGCGCTGATCCACGACATGATCTGAAGCCCCGAATTCCGGGAACACGGTAGTTGATTCCTGTGGATTCAAGTATTGTATCCCCTTCCCTGGCTGGTTTGCTCCGTCGGTGCCGTTACCGCGCACACCGACCCTGCCGCGGCAATCACCATCGGCAATAGCTGGTATAAAGAATAGGTTACAACTGGTACTACCATGAAACGGCGGTTGGCTTATTTTACCCGGCCACCTGATTTAGACCCGGTCCCGAGGACAACGCTATGAAAATGACGACTGAAGAGGCATTCATCAAGGTTCTGCAGATGCACGGCATAGAGCACGCTTTTGGAATCATCGGCTCCGCAATGATGCCGATTTCGGACCTGTTCCCGGAAGCGGGCATCAAGTTCTGGGACTGCGCGCACGAATGCAACGCCGGCATGAGCGCCGACGGCTACACCCGCGCCAGCGGCAAGATGTCGATGGCGATCGCGCAAAACGGCCCCGGCATTACCAACTTCGTGACGCCGATCATGACCGCGTTCTGGAACCACACGCCGCTGCTGCTGGTGACCCCGCAGGCGGCCAACAGGACCATCGGCCAGGGCGGCTTCCAGGAAGTCAAGCAAATGGAAATCTTCGAAAACTGCGTCTGTTACCAGGAAGAAGTGCGCGATCCGACCCGCATCGCCGAGGTACTGAACCGCGTCATCGAAAACGCGTGGCGCGGTTCGGCGCCGGCGCAGATCAACGT